>Ga0207422_1004542_pt1 | contig 11337 bp, 9 predicted proteins | sample MarCyaLeptolynsp_FD_187757 | JGI IMG/M metagenome (GOLD analysis project Ga0207422, IMG submission 187757) | Marine cyanobacterial communities from Panama - species 1 Leptolyngbya sp. (SPAdes) | ecosystem: Environmental > Aquatic > Marine > Unclassified | place: Panama: Panama City | collected... | reverse complement strand
CACCAAGCGTCGTGGAGACCGAGCCCTCGAGCACTTCGACCGAGACGCCGATCGACCGCTCGATCTCACCCAGAAGCTTCGCGTTGACGACCATGTCGGTCCCTTCGCGAGCCTGCGGCAGGCAGTTCCAGTCGCGCTGGACGAATGGATCGATGGTGAAGTCGACCGGCACGGAGACCTTGGCCGTGGTCGGCTTGCCCACGTACACGTTCTCCCAGCAGTTGGCGTAGTGGTACGCGTACGGGGCGTCGGTTGGGGCCGGCGGGTTGGCACCCTCGCATCCGTCGGCAGCGGCCGACTGGGGCAGGGCGAAGGCTACGACCATAAGCGCGGCGGGAAGGAGCTTGGTCAGGGCGTTCATCGGGCACCTCCCGTCCACGCGGCGAGCGGTCCGTCGTAGTAGCCCGCGTGCAGGTGATGCACCTTCGCCGCATCACGGGCATCGATGATCGTCTGCTGAAGGCCTCCTGCGCGAAACGCCTCGTGCTCGAGGGCGAGTGACTCGAGATCCGTGACGAGATAGGTCAGCGAATCCTCGAGCTCTGCGGCAATCGAGAGGGTGTCCTCGCCATCGCCGGCACGCAGCGCTCGTGTGAGCTCGACGCTGCGCTGCAGCACAGCCGCGTAGGCGACGTGGTTGCGCAGCCACTCGGGTTCGGCGACGAGGTCGTCGAACAGCAGGTGGATCGTGGCGCCCAGGGCCAACGGGATGGTCGGGATATCCGTCGACCAAAAGCTCGAGTCCTGCTCGATGATCCATTGCGCGAGATGGCGCGGGCGCCCGGCCTGCGCGGCGAGCAGTCGCAGCGCGGTACCGTGTCGAGTGTTGGCTTCGCTGCCTGCGATGGCGGTCTCGAGCTGCGCCATGGCGAGCTCGGCGTCCGCCGCAAGGAGCGACGCCACGACCAACTCCGACGTTCGCATGGCACCACGGACGCTGCCGTCTTCGAGGTCCGCAGGCAGGGCAGTCATGGCTGCCGCGATGCTCTGTGTCGTGCGGTCGTCGTCGCTGGCCTCGGCGGCAGCCACGGAGAGTCGCGACTGAAGTACCGACAGCGTCACGTGATCCGGATCGGCGAGCTCGGTGGCGTCGACCAGTCGCTCGACCGCAGTCAAAGCGTCACCCGTTGCAAGGGCGATCTCGCCGAGGGCCCATTGCGGGTGCCACGATCGAAGGCCGACATCGCCAGCAAAGCGCGACTCGTCGATCGTGGCGATGCTCGAACCGGTCGGGTCGTCGTAGGAACGCTCCTCGTTGGTCGCCAACGGCTGCGAGTCCAGTCGCTGCGCCGCCGAGAGCCACGCGCCCACGCGTGCTCGATGCTCGGTCGACAACCGCGCGTCGGTCGAGCCGCGGAGGCTATCGAGACGGTATCCGATGAACGCAGCGTGACCGGGCCACGCGGTCGGACCTGGATCGGTCTGGTCGAGATGCCAGCCGGCCCAAGCGTATGCGGCCTCGGCGATCGCAAGCTCGCCATCTCGCTCGGCACGCTCACCAAGAGCGACGGCAAGTGCGAGGTGACCGTCGGTCCAAACATCGCGCTCGAGTACGTCGAGCACATCGCGGAGCATTTCGGTGGGCAGCTCGTTGGTGGCGTCGCGCAACAGCAGTGCGGCTGCGCCGAGCTGCGCGTCGGTCATCGCCGCGGCGTCGGGGGTGTCGTCTTGATCGGTATCGCTCGTGGGAGATGCGGACGACGTCACGCATCCCGAGCCGAGTGCCGCGCACAAGAGCGGCACCAACAAGTAGGGACGAAGCATGCTCAGGACATGCGTCGACGCTGCGAATCGATTTCCGATGCCGCATGAGCGGTCGAAATCGACGTGTCAGCGGGCGCTCGCGCCCGGTGAACGGAATGTGCCGCGGTGGTTGAATAACCGCCGCTGCCCTGCGTATGCGATCCGCTCGGTCGCGCTAGAAGTAGTAGCGGAGCTTGAACGACACGTCGCCGTGGGCGAGATCGGGCAGCACGATGTACGGCGACCACGAGCCTTCAAGCATCGTGTCGAGCGGCGCGCCCTTCCAGTGAAAGCCCAAGCCGAGCACGGGCGCGCGGATGAACATCGCCACGCCACCGCTACCGCAGCGACGGTAGTTGTCATAGCGGTATCCACCGCCATGGTAGTAGTACGCGCCGCAGTAGCGAGCCGCCCAGAACATCATGCCCACGCCCACGCCGAGGTACGGCAGGAAGTCCATGGTGGAGTTGCTGACGAACGTCGCTGGGTGCCACAGATAGTCCGCCCCAAGCCGCCCGTTGCCGTGGTGCAGCGGAGCCCAGCCAAGGTCGGCTTGGATCGCGTGGTTGGCGGCCATGAAGTATTTGATGCTCGCGCCCATCGGGTCGCCGAGCGAAAACCCCAGGCCGAAGTTGCCGCCCTTGCCCTTGATCTGTTTGCTCGGGGTCGGGGCTGCCATCGCGAGGCTGGGCATGGCCAAGGAAACGGTGGCGGCCGTCGTGGCAGCAGCCAGTGCTCGACCGACTCGGCGTCGAAGCCTCAGCGAGCGACGTTGCGTGCGATGCGCACCACGGGGAGCGGACGAGGAGAGTTCTTGACTCACGGGTCTCATAGACTCGACCTGGCTCCCCTCATTACAACGTCATCGACGGGGTCGTCGAATTGCTGCCCACGGCACCCACACGCCGACTTCCAGGACGATCGTCGCTTCGAGGCCACCGACCCGAAACACGGTATTCGACTCTGCGCCCATGTCGGACCTCGCTCGGACCACAGCGCTGCCCGCAACCCCGGAAAATCCAAGGTCTAGCGCTCCGCCCACCCGCAACGTGACCCCGTCGCGCAGGGGGAACAAAACCGCAGGTGCGACTCGACCCGCAATTCCGATCAGTGATGCCGGTCGCTGGAGCATGACCTCGTCCGACTCGAGGTCCGGGTCATCGCCGCCCTGCTGCTTGACCGACCACGGCTCGACCGTGAGTGCGCCGGTGATCGGCATGTCGAAGCGGTCTTGGGTGAGCCGATAGCCGCCGCCGAAGCTCAGGCGCCCGCGCACGAGCCGATGCCCGTCGCCGGTGCGCCCACCGATCCGGGTGCCGAACGCGAAGATGAGCCGGTGCAGCGTTTGAGCGCGCAGCACGAGATCGCCGGCGCCGATGATGCCGCGGCCCGCGTCGGCACCCAACGGGATCGTGACCGCGGGCCCCAGCCCCGCGCCGAACTGGAGCGCGTCCGCAAAGCGACCCGCTTGGTCCGAGTCGTCGTCCTTCGATCGACCGCGCTTTCGTCTGGGTTCGGGCTCGACGTCGCCGCGTTCGACCGCATCGAGGAAAGCCGCGGTATCGGTCGCCAGAGCACGCGAGCCGATGTCGTCGTCGGCCGGGACGTCACGCGTATAGGTTCGTCCTGCTTCGTCGACGAGCTCGAGATGAAGGTTGCTGCCTTTGCGCTCGATGGTCAGCTTTGCGGCGTCGCGCGCCCGGGTGCCCTCACTCAGCTCGACGTCGGGTCGCCGCATTCTCAGCTCGGGCAGCAGAGCTGCCGTATCGACATCGCGGCTCGAGACGACCACCCGTTCCAGCTCGGGTCCACGGGCGGATGCGGGTCGACTCGCTGCGAGTGTGACCACGAGCGTGGCCGCGGCCCAAAGCCGGCAGCGCATTCGATTTGTCTCGGGCCTCACGCGGGATTTCGGGTGGCAAGCACCGCCCGCGATCCTGCCTCAATCGTGGCGTTCAGTCCCCTCGCAGGCTCGCGCGGGCATCTCGCGAGAACCGACCCCGGGGAAATCGCTCCAGGTATTCGCGCCACAGCGACTGGATCTCGCCCGTCTTGCCGCGTTGCCGCGCCAGCGTGACGAGATCGGCATACGCAAGCTCCACGTAGCGGTGGTCACCCCCCAGCTCGGTGATCCTGCGCAGGCGCTCCGCGGCCCCGGCGAGGTTGCCCGCGTGCCACAAACGCTGCGCTTCGGCGTCGAGTGCTTCGAGCGACTCGATCGTCTCTTCATCGATCGACTCGACGCTCGGACGCTGGGAGGTCGGCTTCGGTGTCTTGGACTCCGCAACGCCGCCATCTCCGCTGTCTTCGGCGACGGTACGCATGGCTTGATCCGGGTCGGTCTGGTCGCCCTCGCTCGCAACGGTCGGGCCTGCGACCCACAACACCAATGCGGCAGCTGCGGCGAGCACCACCCCGGCGGCCGCCCATGCGATCCGTCGTCCGTTCGAAGGCAATCGCAGCGGCGGCACTGGTCGCGTCTGCCGTCGACCGAGCTCCGCATCCAGGTAGCGACGGGCGCTCGCGGCGAACGGTTCGAGCCGCCGGCGAAGCGCCTCGGCATCGGCGTCCGCATCGTCGACGATCCTCAGGTGGTCGTCACTCACGATCGCCTCCCCATCCGCGTCGAGCGAGCTCGGCGGAGAGCTGAGTCCGAGCTCGGTGCGCTCGCACGGCCAAGTTGCCCTTCGAGATTCCCAAGTTGTCCGCCGCCTCCGCCGGCGACATCCCCATGAGATCGCGGAGCACGAAGGCTTCGCGAAGCTGGACCGGCAGGGTATCCAGCGCGCTGTAGAGGACCTTGGTGCGGACCTCGTCTTCGTACGTCTGCTCGATGTCGACTCGCTCCGGATGCGTCTTCACCAACGACGCAAAGCCGAGCCACGTTCGCTGGCGAACGGAGGCGCGCCGTAGATGACGCCGCGCGACGTTGGTCGCGATGCGGCACATCCAGGTCGTGAAGCGCGCCTCGCCGCGGAACGTGTTCGCCGCCTTGAAGCCCCGCACGAATGCCTCCTGGGAGAGATCCTCTGCGAGCTGGGGGTCGCCTACCAGGTAGGTCAGGTGCCGGAGGATCTGGTCGAAGTGCTGCTGGTACAGCCGCGCCCAGGCGTCGCGATTGCCGTCGCGCGCCAGCGCCACGAGCTGGGCCTCCGCCTCGGAGGTCTCGTGGCCTGCACCGGAGGAGGGGTGTTCCCGCTCCTCCGAGCTGTCGTTGATGCCGGACCGCACGTTTCACTGCCGATATTCACCTAGAGTCACCCCGACGGCATCGATTACGAGATGGGTTGACGAGCTTGGGGGTGCGACATATTGTCGCACCGCGCCAAAGGCGCAAAAGCGAGGAAATCGTGACGCAAACCCCATTCTCTCGCCGTCGAGCTCTACTCGCGGGTGCGGTCGTGGCCGGTGGTGCGGTCGCGCTGTCGAGTCGCGAAGCGGCCGCAGCCAAGCGCGGGTGGGAGCCCTCCTACTCCGGTGGACCTGAACGTCCACCGCTGCCGCCGGGCGAGCCAGGCAAGGACTACCGACCCACGATTACGCCGGGCGGCTCGACGGCGCCGTTCAAGGTCGTCGATGGGGTGAAGGTCTTCCATCTCGTCGCCGAGGAGGTCGATCACGAGTTCGCGCCGGGACTGCGGGCGAACTGCTGGGGTTACAACGGTCAGGTTCACGGTCCGACCATCGAAGCGGTCGAGGGCGACCGGGTTCGGATCTACGTCTCGAACCGCCTGTCCGCACCGACGACCGTTCACTGGCACGGCATCTTCTTGCCGTCTGGAATGGACGGCGTCGGCGGGCTCAATCAGGTCGCAATCATGCCGGGCGAGACGTTCATGTACGAGTGGACGTTCCGCCAACACGGCACGTTCATGTACCACTCGCACCACGACGAGATGACCCAGATGGCGATGGGCCTGATGGGCATGATGGTGGTGCACCCGCGCAAGCCATCGGCCGACTATCAGGTCGACCGCGACTTCGTCACGATGCTCGGTGAGTGGGTCATTCCGGCGGGTGCTCGTCGGCCCGATCCCAACGCGATGGCGGACTTCAACGTGCTGACGATGAATGCCCGCGCCTTCCCCGGCACCGTGCCGCTGGTCTGCAACAAGGGCGACCGCGTTCGCATGCGTTTCGGCAACCTGTCGGCGATGGATCATCACCCGATCCATCTGCACGGCCACTACTTCAAGATCGCGGCGACGGACGGCGGGCGTATTCCGGTGGCGGCGCGCTGGCCCGAGACCACCGTGCTCGTCCCCACCGGCAGCACGCGGGATGTGGAGCTGATCGCAGACAACGTCGGCGACTGGGCGATGCACTGCCACATGACCCATCACGTGATGAACCAGATGGGACACGAGATTCCCAATCTCGTCGGTATCGATGTCGGTGACCTCGACGCCAAGGCGCGCAAGGTGCTGCCGGGCTACATGACGATGGGCCAGGACGGCATGGGCGACATGGCGACGATGGGCATGAAGGTCCCGGAGAACAGCCTCCCCATGGTCGGCGCCAAAGGGCCCTACGACTACATCACCATGGGCGGCATGTTCACGATCTTCCGCGTCCGGGAGGGGCTGACGAGCTACGACGACCCTGGCTACTACGAAAATCCGCCGGGGACGCAGGCGACCGTAGCGACGGCAGAAGCGATCGCAAGAGACGGCATCGACATCTCACGCGTTGCCGACCACGCGGGCAAGAAGCGCGGCGGCCATGGGCATCACCATGGGCACGGCATGAAGAAGTCTGGAGGGAAGGCGAAGTGAGACGCGTCTCAGTACTGGCCGCGATGTGCCTGGCTGCGTGCGCCACGACCAAGCCCACCGCAGCGCGCGAGGACGTCGATGCGCTCATCGTCGAGCGGGGTGGACCCGAGGGCGCGATCGAAGCCGAGCCCAGCGAGGAACACGAAGAAGAGGTGCAGCGGCGGGTGGCCGAGCTGCTCGCCGAGCCGCTCACCGTCAACGCGGCGATCGAGGTCGCCGTGCTCAACAATCGAGGCCTCGCCGCGACCTTCGAGTCGCTCGGTGTCGCGCAGGCCGATCTGGTGCAGGCGGGTCTGCTGAAGAATCCCATGGTCGGCGGCGACCTCGGGTTTTCGACGCGGGGGCTCGGGCTCGCGTCGGGGTTCTCCGTTTCTCAAAGTCTGCTCTCGGCGTTCTTGATCCCGGCGCAGCGCAAGCTGGCCAAAGCGCAGCTGCAGCAGGCGGTGCTCGGCGTCGCTGGGCAGACGCTCGCGCTGACGCGCGACGTCGAGGTGGCGTTCGCCCAAGTGCAGGCCACACGAGCGGTGCGGGACATTCACGTCACGCTGGTCGACGCGGCCGAGGTCGCGACCGAGCTCGCCGCCAAGCAGCTCGAGGCCGGCAACATCGACTCGGGCGAGCGTGATCTCTACGCGGTGGCTCAGGACGAAGCGAAGCTCGAGTTGGTCGAGCATCGGCTGGCGTACGTGCAAGCGCGCGAGGAGCTCAATCGCTTGCTCGGGCTGTGGGGGGAACAGATCTCGTGGACGCTGGCGGAAACCAAGGCGTCGCTGCCGGATCGGGAGGCGGACGTCTCGGCGCTGGAGCAGGCAGGCATGCAACAGCGCCTCGATCTGTCCGCGGCGCGGTTCGAGGTGGAGGCGATGGAGTACGCGCTGAAGCTGCGCCGACGACGGATCGTTCCGGAGATCGAGGTGGGCGTCGAGGGCACCGACGAGGTCGGCAACGACGTCGGCCACGAGTGGGTGATCGGTCCGAGCCTCGCAATCGAGCTCCCGATCTTCGATCCGGGACATGCCGACCTCGCTCGGCTCGAGGCGCAGGTCCGCGAGGCCAGTCATCGCCTCCAGCAGCGGGCGATCAACGCTCGTTCGCACATCCGGGCGGACCGCGCGGCGTTGCTCGCGGCGCGTGAGCGGGCGGAATACCTCCGAGATACGGTCTTGCCGAGGCGGCGCCGAATCGGCTCGCATTCGATGCGTGAGTACAACGCGATGAAGATCGGGCCCTACGAGCTGTTGGAGCGCCGCGCCGAGGAGCTCGAGACCGAGGCTGAGTACGCCGAGGCACTCGGGGCGTACTGGATTGCGCGGGCCGAGCTCGAACGCAGCGTCGGCGGTCGCCTCCCGGCCCCGAAGAGCTGAGCTGCCTAACCCGCGAACTTTCGCAGCCAGCCGTCGGTGCCCTGGCCCAGCGCCGACGTCTCGCCGACCGCGTAGACCGAGCCATCCGGCGCGACCGCGACCGCTCGCCCCTCGTCGTTGAACATCGCGTTGCCGCGGTAGTACGACGTCCACAGCTCGAAGTTGCCGTCCGCCGAATAACGTCGCACGAAGATGTCCAGACCTTCGTTGGTGATGCCGACGCTGCCGATGATGATCGGGTCACCCTCGGAGGTCAGCGCAACGTTGCGAGCACCCGTCGTGTTCGCGTCCGGACCGGTCCAGGTTCGCTGCCACAGCTGCTCCCCACCCTCGCCCAGCGCTGCGGTCCAGACGACCGGATCGCCATCGCTTTCGACGCTGCCCGCCACGATGGCGTTGCCCTTCGGATTGAACGCAACGCCCCGAATGCGTTCGTCGGAGAAGCTGAGCGACCCGGCCTCTTCGACGGTCCAGATTTCGTTCCCGTCCGCGTCGTAGCGCCGGGCCCAGCCGTTGATGCCTTGTGGATCGCGCTCGAGTGATCCTCCTACGAGGGAGTCACCGTTGGGGGCGACCGCGACGTCGAGCGCGAACGCATCCTGGTCGACCGCACCGGCAAACGCCTGCTCCCAGATCGGGGCTCCCGTCTCGTCGAGCCGGACGAGCCACGCATCCCGGTCACCGGGATCGGCCACGCGCTCGTCGAAGCCGCAGACCCATACCCCGGACGGTCCAACCGCCACGGCGGTCGCCTCGATCGAGTCCCAGTCGTCGCCGGCGGATCGCGTGTATCGCCACTGCTCCGTCCCCGAGGCGTCCAGCGCGACGACCCAGCCCTCGTCGATGCCTACCCCTCGCGTGGTACCCACGACGTAGAGGGTGCCGTCCTCCCCGATCGCGAGATCCGAGACCTGATGGTCCTCGCCCGACATCACCGCGATGGTGGCCTCGAGGCCCGCCCCGGGGTCGAAGCGGCGAAGCTCCACGATGTCGTCGCCGCCCTGCGGAGAGCGTCCTGCCACCCAAACGTCGCCGTCGGGCGCGACCGCGACGCCACGCCCCACGTCGTCGCCGTTGTCGTCGCCATTCCAGGTCACTGTCCACTCGACGACGCCCGACAGGTTGCAGTCGTTGTCACAGCCGTCGTCCGGCTCATCGTTGGTGTCGTCGCACTCTTCGTCGCCTTCGACGACTCCGTCTCCGCACACGGGAAACGGGGGCAGGCCGGTGTCCGAGCTGGAACCATCGTCCGTGGCGCCCGATGAGCTTTCGTCCGCACCCGTAGTGGTCATGGCCACCACCTCGCCCGTGGACGACGCCGTGCCGGTCGTGGTCGTGGTCGGGTCGGCAGCGTCCGCTGGGCCATCGTCACCGCACGCGGTGGCCAGCAGCAGAGCCAGTCCGATCGGAGTCTTGTGTCTCATCCCCATTGCAGCAAGAACAGACACTCTGAGGAGATCGCGAGACAGCGACCCTCGTTGCACAGACCGGTGGTGCAGCCCGAACCCGACGTGCACACAGAGTTCGGCGGCATCACCATCTTGCACACGGGCCCGTCGTCGTCGTCTTCGTCGCACCACGCCCCGGGGGCGCATCCGCCCTCTTCACATGGGAAGCCAATCTGCGGTCGAGCCACGCAGATGCCCGCCTGAAAGTCGCACGACAGGCTCAGCTCGTCGTCACACACACCGAGAATGATCCCGACTTCGGTATCGAAGCACGGCTCGCCCTCGCCAAGGGGTGGAGGTTCGTCCCCCGACTCGACGCACTGCCCTTGCGCGCAGAACAGCTCACCCTCGCACTCGCCTTGCCAAAGTGGCGCGCCCTCGCATGTCTCGTCGAGCCCGAGGTCGCCCTGATAGACCGCACACTCTGTGATACGGCTCGTCGTGATGCACTCGGGGGTGCCTATGTTGCCGAGTAGCTCCACCAGGCACGCTTCGTCGTAGGCGAAGGCTTTGGACTGGGCGTATTGCTGCCACTGCTCGAAGGTCTCGCGCAGCTCGATCACGCACTTGCCGGCGTCGTAGTTGGGGCACTCGCACGCCGCCGCGGCCTCACAAGCCGCGACCGCAATGGCCGTGGGGACCTCGTCCTCGCTCGGGATCGGCGGCGGCCCGGTCGAGCTGCCGTCAGCATCGTCGTTCGCCAGGCCGGATGTGCCGGATGTACCGGAGGCCGACGTGGTGACGACCCCCGCCGGCAGGCCTTCGGTCAGACCCGCGACCACGGTCGGAATGTCGTCGCCGCACGCGCCGACGAGCGCGAGCGCGATCAGACATGCTCCGTGAGTCCGAGTCACCCGGAAGAGAGCTTGTCGCTTGTCGGCGTCGCGACGCAAGTGTTACTCACAATCGAGGATGTTTTTCGCGTGGGCAGTGGTGCTGGCCGTCTCGGGGGAGCCTGGGGCCTGCGGCGCACTGCCCATGAAGGCAAGCACCCCGTGGGCCGGCTTTCACGAGATGGACCTGCCGCTGCGTACGACGGTGTTCCTCAACTTCAACGGTGGCTACATCGCGCATCCGATCCTCGCGTTGGAAAATGGCGACAACTCTGCGGAGAATCGTTCCACGCTCGCGCCGTTCGAGGGCGTCGACTATCCGGCCTACGCCGGTGGCGAGCAGAACGCCGTCGCCACCGCGCAGGCCGTGCAGTCCGATCTCGATCCGTTCGGCGTGCGGGTAGAGTATCTGGAGCGGCCCAATCCGCGGTTGCCGTACACGATGGTGATGATGGGGGGCGAGCCCGAGCTCGTGGAGACCAACGAGCAGTTCTCGGGGGTGGCCCCCATCGACTGCACGCTCGACAACACCCGGCACATTGTCTACGCGTTCAACGACGAGGGAACCGTTCCCGAGCAGGCCAACATCGTCAGTCACGAGTTCGGCCACGCGTGGGGCCTGGACCACGCGCTCGGCTCGGACGAGATCATGAGCTACGCCGGGGTGTCCGACGACAAGGTGTTCACCGACGAGTGTCGGGGCTACTGCACCACGGACTGCTCCAACGGCGCGATCCTTTGCACCGAACGGCACGAGGAGTTCTGCCCGGAGGGCGAGCAGAACGCGACAGCCGAGCTGCTGCATATCTTCGGAGGCCCGGATCTCGACACGCAGGCGCCGACGGCAGCGTTCGTCGAACCCGCCGACGGCGCGATGCTCGAGGAGGGATCCGACCTGAGCATCGAGGCACAGATCGAGGACGAGTTCGGCAACTTCGGATGGGATCTGACGATCGAGCGCGACGGCGAGATCTGGTACGAGGGCGCCGACTACAGCGGCATCCCGAGCTGGTTGTTCGCCAGCCCGGAGTCCGGGCAGTACACGTTGACGCTCACCGCCGAGGACCACGCCGACCACGTGGCGACGGCACAGATCACGGTCACCATCGGCGAGGCCGAGGCCGGAAGCAGCGGCGGCGCGGGGGAGACGACGGCCGCCGACGGCATGGCGGGT
>Ga0207422_1004540_pt1 | contig 11344 bp, 9 predicted proteins | sample MarCyaLeptolynsp_FD_187757 | JGI IMG/M metagenome (GOLD analysis project Ga0207422, IMG submission 187757) | Marine cyanobacterial communities from Panama - species 1 Leptolyngbya sp. (SPAdes) | ecosystem: Environmental > Aquatic > Marine > Unclassified | place: Panama: Panama City | collected... | reverse complement strand
TGGTTCCCGGGACGCATCTGGGAATTCACACTCATGACGACACCGGGCAGGCGGTCGCAAATTCGCTTGCGGCAGTTGATGCCGGCGTGCGTCAGATCCAGGGAACGCTGAATGGTCTGGGAGAACGCTGCGGCAACGCCAATCTCGTCACCCTGATCCCGACGCTGAAGCTCAAGAAAGCGTTCTCGGACCGGTTCGAAATCGGTGTCAGCGATGAACAGCTGGAAGATATCACTTCGGTTTCCCACGCGTTCGACGAAATATTGAACCGTTCGCCGGACCGGCAGGCGCCTTACGTCGGTGAAACCGCCTTTGCGACGAAAGCGGGCATCCACGCCTCTGCGATCCTCAAGGACCCGCAGACCTACGAGCATGTCGCGCCGGAGGTTGTGGGCAATCAGCGCCGCGTTCTCGTCTCCGATCAGGCAGGAAAGAGCAATCTGCTGGGTGAACTGTCGCGTGTCGGCATCGAGGTCGAAAAGGCGGACCCGAAACTTGATCGGCTGCTTGCGCTGGTAAAGGAACGGGAGTCCGAGGGCTACGCCTATGAAGCTGCGGACGCGTCGTTCGAGTTGCTCGCGCGCCGTGAACTTGGTGAGGTGCCGCGCTACTTTGAAGTCAGTTCTTTCAAGGTCATGGTCGAGCGGCGCTTCAACGCGATTGGTGATCTCATCACCGTGTCGGAGGCCGTCGTGAAAGTCGACATTGACGGTGAAACCCGTATGTCGGTTGCCGAAGGCAACGGCCCGGTGAACGCGCTCGATATGGCGCTGCGCAAGGATCTCGGCAAATACCAGGAGGCGATCGCAGGACTGGAGCTGGTCGACTACAAGGTTCGTATCCTAAACGGCGGCACGGGCGCGGTCACCCGTGTACTGATAGAAAGTCACGACGCCCGCACGCAGCGCCGCTGGTTCACGATCGGGGTCTCCCCAAATATTGTCGACGCGTCCTTCCAGGCTCTGGTCGATTCCATCACATTCGCTTTGTTGAAAGCGGACAGCGTCTGACCATCCGGACGCGAGAAAGGCAAAACACATGTCTCAGCCGGTCTCTGAAGCCGAGGCACAGGCGGAGTTTCGCCAGGGCCTGCTCTTCGGGCTTGCAGCCTATGTCATGTGGGGCTTTTTTCCCGCCTACTACAAGCTCACCGATTCCATACCCGCCGATATTGTCGTCTCGCACCGGATCGTATGGTCGATCCTGTTTGTTGGTCTGTTCCTCTACCTGCGGGGCCGCTGGCAGGAAATCGGCGAAGCAATGCGGCAGCCTGCGGTTCTTGTGCGCCTCATGGCGTCGGCCACGCTGATCGGCATCAACTGGCTGGTATTTGTCTGGGCCATCGAACAGGAGCGTGTGCTCGACGTATCCCTGGGCTATTTCATAAACCCGCTGGTAAGCATCCTCGTTGGTCTGGTCGTGCTTCACGAGCGGCTTTCCAGAGGGCAGGGAATTGCTGTCGCTGTCGCAGCGGTTGCTGTTCTGATCCAGGCGGTTCTGGCCGGAGGCGTCCCATGGGTGTCCCTGATCCTCGCGTTCAGCTTTGCCGGGTACGGCTATGTTCGCAAGGTGACGCCGGTCAAGGCGACGCCTGGCATGTTCATTGAAACCCTGTTGCTGCTTCCCCTGGCAGCGGGCTATCTGCTTTACAGCCTCGGTGAGGGGGCGGACGCGTTGGTTCTTGATGACATTCCCGTTCTCATTGCCCTCATCGGCACGGGCATCGTAACAGCGCTTCCGCTCACATTCTTTTCCGCAGCCGCGCGGCGCCTCCCGCTTTTCATGCTGGGCCTGATGCAGTATCTGGCGCCCTCGCTGCATTTCGTGATGGCTGTCTATGTCTGGAACGAGCCGCTCGACCCGGCGAAACTGCTCACATTCACAATGATCTGGGCAGCGCTGGCGGTTTTCACGCTGGACAGTTGGAAACGCTACAGGACCGCCCGCTAACCTCGCAGCCCCGGGTGCTCAAGGCCGGAAAGTTAGATGCCGCGTCCCGAGCGTTTTGCGGAGTAGAGATTGAGGTCCGCAACCTTCAGGCTTTCCGACAGATCGCCGCCGAGCAACGGTGCGAGACCCACACTGGTCTTGATGTTCAGTTTTTGGCCCCTGTGTTCGACAGGTGTGTTCTGAACATCCTCAAGAAGGGCGGCCAGACGGTCGTTGGCAGCCTGTTCCGACTGGTTCCGAAGCAAGACGCAGAACTCGTCACCGCCAAGGCGGATGGCAAAATCGTCGCTGCTCGCAAATCTGGAGAGCCGCCGCGCGAAGTTTTTCAGGACGGCGTCGCCGAAGTCATGTCCGTGATTGTCGTTGACGCTCTTGAAGGCGTCGAGGTCCATGAGCACGAGCCAATTCTTGGTGCCGGCATTTGGAACCCATGACTCGATCGCTTTTGCCTGGTTTTCCAGAAGAAAACGCCGGTTATACAGTCCGGTCAACGCATCCCGCATGGCCAGATTGTTCAATTCCTCGATGCGGTAGATATAGGCGAGGTTCTGCGAGATCCTCAGCAGCAGTTCTTCAGGAGAACAGTTCTTGTCGACAAAATCTGCAGCGCCGTATTTCAGGAACCGGACCCTGTTGTCGGAGTTCGTCACGGCCGACATGCCGATGACGCCGACCTGTTCCCGGCTGTGATTGCGTCGAACGGCCTTCAGAAATGCGAAACCGTCCTTGCCGGGGAGAAAATAATCCGCCAGCACCAGCTTTATATCGTCGTTCTGTTTCAGGCAGTCGAGCGCTTCGTCGGTGCTCGCAGCCTGATAGACCTTGTACATGTGCTTGGAGACGATTTGCGAGATCGCCTGTCTCTCTACGGTCGCGTCGTCCAGTACCAGGATGCCGATACCCGGATTTTTCGAAAGTCGCCGGATTAGGTCCGCAACATAGTCAAGGCTTCCGGGCGAATCCTTCAGGACGTAGTCTATGACGCCTTTCTGGAGCATTTTCCTGCGTGTTTTCGGATCGAACCGGCTCGTGAACACGATCGTCGGGATGTTCCACTTGTCGCACAGGTCAACGATCTCGCCATCCGGGGCATCCGGCAGCGTCAGATCAACCAGCGCAAGGTCCGGCTCGCCGATGGGCAGGTTCAGGCAGCTTTCCGCCTCCGCATAGTTGCGTGCGACCATGATTTGATGACGGCCGACATCATGCAATTTCTTGACGATCGCCTTTTCGAAAAACGATGCGTCTTCAACGAGGAGGGTGGTTTGCATGAGAACGTCCGGAGCGGGCGGGTTTGGCGAAGTCTACTCGTGTGGGGGAAGGACTTCAACTTCCCGAGCGGCAAGGCCCGTTGGGCAGGGCAATATGTGTGCACAGTTTTTGAGCACAGGAAGCCCTTAGCCGCTATCGGTAGAAATACTTAGAAATCCGACACCTTGGCCACGGCGTCCGTCTCTCCCGGCACACGGCCCGCGATCGATGCCCGCAGCATCGGCAGGATGTCCTCAACCTTCTTGGCGACCAGATAGGGTACTTCGGTGTCTGGCCGGATGTAGCCTTGCGCGCGCATGTGATCGAGCAACTCCAGCAACGGAGACCAGAAGCCGTTTATGTTGGCCAGGGCGACTGGTTTCTTGTGCTGGCCGAGCTGTGCCCAGGTCATCATCTCGACGGCTTCTTCGAGCGTGCCGATGCCACCTGGCAGCGCAATGAACGCGTCGGATTTCTCGAACATCAGATGCTTGCGCTCATGCATGTCTTCGGTGATGACGAGGTCTTCGAGCGTCTCAAGCATGACTTCCCGCTTTTCCAGAAACCGCGGGATGATACCAGTGACTGCGCCCCCTGATTCCAGCGCAGAATTTGCCACTGTGCCCATCAGTCCGACGGAACCCCCGCCATAGACGAGCCGCAGTCCTGCTTCGGCAATGATCTGGCCGAGCCGCGTTGCCGCTGCTTCATGTGCGGGGTCCGAGCCGAAGCTGGAACCGCAATAGACACAGACGCTTGTAAGTTGATTTTGAGAAACCGTATTCATGACGCAAAGATGTGGCATTCAGATCCCCTGAACGTCAAGCATTCTGTTTTGAGACCTTTGGCAAACAAGCAGGATTTCTTGCCGTGCCCTCAAAAGGGGGCTATGGATGGGTAGCTAATTAAATGTGACAGGGGCAGATGCTGCGCCAGACCGTGACATGCGTTTCAGGCAGGACGGCATGCGCGCGAGCCTTCTGACGGGAAGACAATGAACAAGAACAGTCTGGTCCGCACTGCAGTTGTCGCGGTGTCGCTTGCAATAGTGGCGATCGTCGGCGCCTATTTTTACAAGGACGTTTTCCTTGCACCGGAGCCGGAAGTCGTTGACACCGCGCAGAAGCCGACGAATTCGGAAGCCAAGTCTGAAAAGAAGGAAGTGCAGGCCGCTGCGCCCGCAAATGGCGGTGCCGGACAGGTAGCGGCTGACGCTGAACCGTCCGCCGGGTCGCAACAGGCCGAGGCAGAACCTGACGCGGTTCCGGTCCCGCCTGTAAAAGGGCCCAGCTTCGATGTCGTCGGTGTTGAACCCACCGGTGAAACCGTGGTTGCCGGTCGCTCTGATGCTGGTGCGATGGTCGCCCTGACCGCCAATGGCGAAGTTGTCGGCAAGAGCATCGCCAACCAGGCAGGCGAGTGGACGATCATTCTCGAAGAACCGCTCAAACCCGGCAATTATGATGTCGGACTGGAAGTTCATGACGAGAAAGGCGCTTCCATCGAGGAATCCGAACAGCGTCTCATCGTGTCCGTTCCCGAAGACGGCAAGGAACAGCCGCTCGTCGTTCTGAACTCCCCGGACGCGCCATCCAACATCCTGCAAAAACCGGCAACGGGTGAGTTGATCGCCGAACTCCCGAATGCGCAGGGCACGAAACGGTCCGCGGCCAATGGTGATGGAACACAACAGGGCGAGGCGGTGGTCGCCGCATTGCCGGCCGATGCAGGCAGCGGGATAGCAACCGACGGATCTGCGCCGGACGGCCAATCTGCGCAAACGGAATCAGGCGTCACACCGTCGCCGGCACAGGAAACGGCAACGCCGTCACAGCCCGCTTCCGCAAGCGATGGAAATGCGCCTGCACCCGCCGCGGCGGCGGCTGCACCGCAGCAAGACGGGACCACAGAAACAGCCGCCTTGACTGCGGGCAACACCGCATCGCCTTCAGCAGAAACGAATACGCAAGGCTCCGAACAGGCGAGTACTGCTCAGACAGACCAGTCTGTCGCCGGTGCGCAGCCTGGGACCGCGACCCAGGACGCTGATGGCGCGGTCAGCGGTACGCAGACGGCAGCAGGCGAAGCCAGCGGCAACGGCGTCCGGCAAGAGCCGGAAACGCAGGCTGCCAATGCGGCGGCAGCACAGCCACAACAGCAAGAGGCGGTAAATGCAGACCCCTCAATAACGGTGGAGGCCGTCGAATCCGAGCCGGACAAGGTCTATGTTGCCGGAACCGGCAAACCGGGATCGTCGGTTCGTGTTTACGTCGGCGAAGACTTCCAGGGTGAAGCCAAGGTCAATTCCAGTGGTAGATGGCTGGTGCAGGGAACCAAGAACGTACCGGAAGGCAATGTCGAGGTGCGGGCCGACCTTATTGCGCAGGATGGTGATACCGTCGATGCACGCGCTGCCGTCACCTTCGAAAAGGAACAGGACAAGCAGATTGTTCTGACCAAGGTTGTTGCCACGGGAACGGGGAGCGGACAGGGCAGCCAGGGCGCTGATGTGCAAAAGTCGCTTCCGGTTGTCATCATCCGCAAGGGCGATAACCTCTGGCGGATCTCGCGGCGTCTTTACGGCGATGGTGTCCGCTACACGACGATCTATCAGGCGAACCAGGATCAGATCAGAGATCCCGACCTGATCTATCCGGGTCAGGTCTTCCTGACACCCGAGGGTGATGTGAACTGGCCGGACAGGGAACAGGACACATCCAACCGGGGATAACGGCGATCATTTAGCCTTTTGAACGTTGGCAGGGAGCTTCTTCGGCTTGCCTGCCAATTTCATTTGAGCCACTTGCTTTTTTGCAAACTCATCGCATATCTACGATGAAACACGGTTTTGTGAGAGAGGGAGTGATTTGATGAGCGAGACGGGCGCACCGTCTGGAAAATCCTGTGGTTCCAGCGCGGAATGCTTGTCAAACTGCGAAGAGCTGGCGGCGATTTTCCGCGCACTCGGGCACCCGGCAAGACTTGCGATCATCAAGCAGTTGGCCATGCGCGATGAAGCCTGCTGTGGCGAAATCGTCGATCACCTTCCATTGGCGCAATCGACTGTTTCCCAGCACCTGCAGGTGCTCAAGGATGCGGGGCTTCTGGTCTGCGATGCACGCGGCCGGAATTGCCACTATTTCCTCAACCACGACATGCTGCGCCGGGCGGAGGGCTTCTCGGAGGACTTCTGGAAAGAACTGAATGCCTTGAAGACGCCAGCGGATCGAGCCGTGCATTCGGTGAAATTGAAGATCGAATAAAGAAAGCGGGTCGCTTCCCGTGGCCCGGAGAAAAAATTGACAGATCAATCAGCCACCTCGCCGCAAGGGTCCACCGACGCGGTCAGAGGCAGCCAGGATCCTCAGGCGCCGAAAGTTGTCAGTGCCGACGAGGGCAACACGCTGTCGACACTCAGCAATTTGTGGCCCTACATCTGGCCGTCTGACAGACCCGATCTGAAAAGGCGCGTTCTCCTTGCGCTCTTTGCATTGATCATCGCGAAGATCGTGACGGTGTTTTCACCCTATTTCTTTGCCTGGTCGACCGATGCGCTGACGGGCACCGACGTAGGACTGCCGGCGTTTCTGGTTGCGCCCGTCATGCTTGTCCTTGCCTATAACGCAGCGCGCTTTCTCGCCGTCGCATTCAACCAGCTCCGGGACGCCCTTTTTGCGCGGGTCGGACAGCATGCCGTGCGCCAACTGGCGATTCTGACCTTCAGGCATCTTCATAGGCTTTCCCTTCGGTTTCATCTGGCGCGGCGGACGGGCGGTCTCAGCCGGGTCATCGAACGCGGTGTCAAAGGGATCGAATCGATTGTCCGCTTCACGATCCTGAACGGCATCCCGACTGTTTTCGAGTTCGCCATCATGGCGGCGGTCATCTGGTACCAGTTCGGCTTCTTCTACGTTGTCATCGTCGCGGTGATGATCGTTGCCTATGTCTGGTTCACGATCAAATGCTCCAACTGGCGGATCGGGATCCGCCGGGAAATGAACGAGAGCGATACCGACGCCAATTCCAAAGCCATCGACAGTCTCCTGAACTTCGAGACGGTCAAGTATTTTGGCAATGAGAAGATGGAAGCGGCACGCTTTGACGTCTCCATGGCGAAATACGAGACGGCGGCGACAAAGACCTGGACATCTCTTGCCTGGCTCAACCTCGGGCAGGCTGTGATCCTGAGTATCGGCATGGCGGTCTGCATGGCGCTTTCGGCAAGAGCGGTCATGTCAGGTGAACAGAATATCGGTGACTTTGTCCTGATCAACGCGCTGTTGATGCAGATCTCCATTCCGCTCAATTTTATCGGGTTCTTGTACAGAGAAATCCGGCAAGGCCTTGCCGATATCGAATCCATGTTCGATTTGCTGCTGGTTCCGGCCGAAATCAAGGACAAGGACGGTGCGGAGCCATTGAATGCGGTTGGCGGCAAAATCGCCTTCAAGGATGTGAAGTTTCACTACGATCCGGATCGCCCGATCCTCAAGGGTGTTGATTTCGAGGTGCCCGCCGGCAAGACGATTGCCATCGTCGGCCCCTCCGGCGCTGGCAAGTCGACCATCTCGCGTCTGTTGTTCCGGTTCTACGATGTCACCGGCGGCGCGGTTGAAATCGACGGTCAGGACCTGAGGGACGTGACCCAGGAAAGCGTGCGCCACGTCATCGGCATGGTTCCGCAGGACACGGTCCTCTTCAATGACACCATCGCCTACAACATTCGTTATGGTCGTCCGGACGCGAGCGAAGAGGAAGTGCGCGAAGCCGCCCGGATGGCACAGATCCACGAATTCATCGAAAGACTGCCCAACGGCTATGCATCCGAAGTCGGGGAGCGCGGGCTAAAGCTGTCCGGGGGCGAGAAACAAAGGGTCGCAATTGCGCGCACGATCCTGAAGGCTCCGCCGATCCTCATTCTCGACGAGGCGACATCAGCGCTTGATACCCATACGGAGCGGGAGATCCAGTCAGCTCTGGACCAGGTCGCCAAGAACCGCACCACGCTGGTGATTGCGCACCGTCTGTCGACGGTTGTGAATGCCGATCAGATCATTGTGCTTGAAGCGGGGGAGATCGCCGAGCGCGGCACCCATACCGAACTTCTGGACAAGAACGGTCTTTATGCGTCGATGTGGGCGCGTCAGCGTGAAGCCGACGAGGCCGAGGAACGTTTGCGGGCAGCGCGGGAAAACGACGAGCTTGGAATTGTGACACGCGGCAGAACCGCGGACTACATCCCGGCGAAGTAGCTGGAACCCGGGAAGAAGCGCGATGCTCCTCTCCGGGACCGGGCTCAGGCGCTCAACTGTTGCCGGAAAGTGCTGATCTGAAGCGCGGCATTGGCCGCCTCGCGACCCTTCAGCACGAAATGCTCCCGGTAAATTGCCGTGTGATGGTCCGTTTCCTGGAAATGGTGCGGTGTGAGCGAGACGGACAGGACCGGGACATCCGTTTCGAGGCTCGCCTGCATCAGGCCTGTCACGACGGCCTGCGCAACGAAATCGTGTCTGTAGATGCCTCCGTCAACAACAAGCGCTGCCGCGGCGATGGCTGCGTATTTGCCTGTTTTCGCGAGGCTCTTTGCCGCGAGCGGCATCTCAAAAGCACCGGGAACGTCGAACACGTCGATATTTTCGGCGGGAATGATTTGTTGAAAGCCTTCAAGTGCCTGATCGACGATGTCGGAATGCCAACCGGCCTTGATGAAGGCATAGCGGGTGTGTGTCATTGGTGATCTCCCTTGTTTGCGACACGTCACCCAAGGCGATCACGAGCAGCCCGGATCATGGCGATCCGAGCGCTGTTTCTCTTTCATCCGGACTGTAACCGTCGGCCCAGGCATCTCACCTGATCTGCTTGACCCTTCCGCTTGGAAGGCGCTCGCGGGCTCGCAGCACGCTGCATACCGCCGGTGGGGACTTTCACCCCGCCCTGAGAATGCCGCCTATGTTGCAGGCGGCGCGTCTCATGACAAGCGTCCAATTTCAAAAAATCCAGGTGTGCCTGATGGCCGGATTGCTTGACCAAGCGGAACTTTCTCGCAGTCAGGCTGCGCGGTCGGTCGTCCGTGCACTTTCTTCAGCGACACCGATGTCGTTTGCGGGCGCTTTTCTCCGGGCTTGCCGGTTCGGAGCGCCACCGAAGAGAAAGTTCGTTACAGCTCTGGCCAGACCTCTCAGCTCCTTGTTGCGGGCAGCGCGGGCACGTGTTTCGTAGATGTTGCCGGTGTGGATCATGACAGGCTCCTTTTGTCTGTGGAGGCTTTATCTCATGTTGCGAGCTTTCGAAGAATTGGGGTAATCTGGAAGATATCTTTCGAAAGTTTCGAATAATGCGGCTCGATGATCTGAAGTTCTTCAAACGTGTGGCCGAGCTCGGCAGCCTGTCTGCTGCGGGCAGGGAGTTCGGCCTGTCACCGTCGGCGGCCAGCAGCCGGCTGAGCAATCTGGAAAAGGAACTCGGCTCCCAGCTCGTAGCCAGAACCACGCGGCGCACTGGCCTGACAGAGGCGGGGCAGGTGTTCCTGCGTCACACAAGCAATGCGCTGGGCGAGATGGATCGCGCGCGCGCCTTGATCGACGCCGCGGAAGACGCTCCGCGCGGTATGCTGCGCATGTCGCTCAACGTCTTTTTTGGGCGAAAGCACATCTTGCCTTACCTGCCTGAATTCAGGGAGATGTATCCGGAGGTGAGGCTCGAGGTCGACATGACCGACCGGATTGTCGATCTGGTTGCGGAAGGCTATGACATGGCGATCCGCGGTGCGCCCTTGCCAGACTCAAGCCTGATCGCCCGCAAGCTTGGCGGCAACCCGCGCGTTTTGTGTGCAAGTCCCGAATACCTTGAACGCAAGGGTATCCCGCGGTCACCGGACGATCTGCGCAATCATGATTGTGTCGGCTTCGACCCCATGCCTGTCTGGTACTTTGAAGGACCGGAAGGCGAGATCGCCTATCATCTCGAGGATCCCGTAATTTCCGGAGACAGCGGTGATTTCGCCTATGATGCGGCAATATACGGCCTTGGTCTGACGGTTAAGTCTCTGGCCCATGTCTGGGAAGACCTTCGGGACGGAAGGCTCGTTGCCGTGATGGAGAACTATCCGGTGGCCCGGACGGGAAACATCTATGCCGTCTATCCGCCAGCGAAATTCATCCCGCCCAAGGTTACCAAACTGGTCGATTTCCTGATCTCCAAGTACGGCCGGCCGGCCTATTGGGAAATGGACTATCGGAAGGCGGCGGAATAAAGCGCAATTTCCGCGACCGCTTTTCATAAAAACCGCAGGAAAATCAGTGCGGGCAGGTTCTCATCGACCCAAAAAGCCTCTAGAAGCGGGGAAAGTGTTGAAGCGCAAGGACGGCATATCCTGGAGTGGTTTGCAGAGCCTTGCGGCGGGACTGCTAGTGTTGTCCTTCCCCTGAATTCGGAAGATCCTGATGTCGATTGTCGATACCGTCACCAAAGCCATGGTCCCGATCCATCGGGAGGGTTGGCCGTTCATCGCCATTTCGATTGTTGCGACGCTGGTTGTCGGTTGGTTCATCGACCCTCTTTTCTGGATCGGGCTCTTCATCACCGGGTGGATCTGCTATTTCTTCCGCGACCCGAAACGGGTCACACCGGTCGGTGAGGGGCTGGTGATTTCGCCGGCAGACGGTGTCGTGAGCCATGTCGGTCTTGTGAGGCCGCCGCAGGAACTGGAAATCGGCAACGAGCCGCTGATGCGGGTCTCGATTTTCATGAACGTGTTCAACTGTCACGTGAACCGCGCCCCGGTTGGTGGCAAGATCGAGCGCGTTGCCTATAGGGCGGGGAAGTTCCTCAATGCCGAACTCGACAAGGCCAGCGAGGACAATGAGCGCAACGGTCTCGTCATCAGCATGGGTGAAACCCGGATCGGCGTCGTGCAGATCGCCGGGCTGGTGGCGCGCAGGATTGTCTGCTTTGTTCGCGAAGGCGAAACGCTCTCGGCCGGAGACCGATTTGGCCTTATTCGCTTCGGCTCGCGTCTGGATGTCTATTTTCCGGCTGGCACCCAGCCGAAAGTTGCGCTTGGGCAGACCATGATCGCGGGTGAGACGATCCTTGCGGATCTTTCACAGCCCCAGGCCCCGGCACAGCCCCTGACACGTGTGAG
>Ga0207422_1004539_pt1 | contig 11344 bp, 19 predicted proteins | sample MarCyaLeptolynsp_FD_187757 | JGI IMG/M metagenome (GOLD analysis project Ga0207422, IMG submission 187757) | Marine cyanobacterial communities from Panama - species 1 Leptolyngbya sp. (SPAdes) | ecosystem: Environmental > Aquatic > Marine > Unclassified | place: Panama: Panama City | collected... | reverse complement strand
GGTCTTGCAGCGCGTCAAAGGTAGCGCGGATCATGTTGTAGGGGTTCGACGTGCCGACCGACTTGGTCACAACGTCTGCAACGCCCAGGCTCTCAAACACTGCACGCATCGGACCACCAGCGATGATCCCGGTACCCGGAGGTGCGGTGCGAACTGTAACCTTGCCGGCACCGAAGCGGCCATTGCCGTCGTGATGAAGCGTCCGGCCTTCCTTAAGTGGAACGCGGATCATCTTCTTGCGAGCGGCAGCGGTTGCCTTGGTGATCGCTTCAGGAACTTCACGAGCCTTGCCGTGGCCAAAGCCAACGCGTCCCGATCCGTCGCCGACGACGACGAGCGCAGCAAAGCCGAAGCGCTTACCACCCTTAACCGTCTTCGAAACGCGGTTGATGTGCACCAGCTTCTCGATGATGCCGTCATCTTCCTCTTCGCGGCGGCCACGATTGCCGTCACGACCACGTCCACGGCCACGACCGCCTTCACGGTTGCCACCACGGCCACGTCCGCGACCCTTTGGCTGCTCAGCTTGCGCCGGAGCGGCCTCTGCAGCAGGCGCTGCCTCTGCTTCAGCAGGAGTTTCCTCTGCAGGAGCAGCCTCAGCGGCCGCTTCTTCAGTGGCAGGAGCTTCTGCAGCTGCAGCTTCGGGTGCTGCGGTTTCTTCGACCGGAGTCTCTTCAGTTTTCTTTTCGTCAGCCATCATCAGAACTCCAACCCGCCTTCGCGAGCGGCATCGGCCAGCGCCTTGACGCGGCCATGAAACAGGAACCCGCCGCGATCGAACACGACAGTAGTTACGCCAGCCTTCTTCGCGGCAGCAGCGATGTCCTTGCCAACCTTGACGGCGGCATCAACATTCGCACCCGAACTCTTCGCACCCAGCGTCGAAGCAGAAGCGACCGTGCGGCCTTCGGCATCGTCGATGATCTGAGCGTAGATGTGCTTGCCGGTGCGGTGCACAGACAGACGCGGCTTGTCACCAGCGCGCGAGCGGAGAGCCGTGCGGACGCGGCGACGGCGGCGTTCAAACAGAGAAAGCTTTGCCATCTTACTTCTTCTTCCCTTCCTTGCGGAAGACGTATTCGCCGCGATACTTGATGCCCTTGCCCTTGTAAGGCTCAGGCTTGCGCCAGCGGCGGATTTCAGCAGCAAACTGACCAACGGCCTGCTTGTCGATGCCGGAAATCTCGACCGTGGTCTGATCGGGCGTCTTCACTTCAATGCCTTCAGGCACATCGAGATCGACGTCGTGGCTGAAGCCAAGCTCAAGCTTGAGCTTCTTGCCCTGTGCTTTCGCACGATAACCAACACCGGAAATCTCGAGCGTCTTCGAGAAGCCTTCGGTCACACCTTCAACTAGGTTTGACACCAGCGTGCGCTGCATGCCCCAATAGGAACGCGCCTGCTTGCTGTCATTGGCCGGGTTGACCGAAATCTGACCGTCTTCGAGCTTGTAGTCGATGACGTCAGACAGGCCCATCGAGAGAGTGCCTTTCGGCCCCTTCACGCTCAGCGTGCCTTCTTCGATATTGGCGGTGACCCCAGCAGGGATAACCACCGGCTTTTTGCCAATGCGGCTCATCAGAACACCTCCGCCAGCACTTCGCCGCCGACATTCACAGCGCGTGCTTCGTTGTCCGAAAGCACACCGCGCGGTGTAGAGACGATGGTGATGCCAAGGCCATTGCGAACTGTCGGCAGCTCTTGCGAGCCCGAATAGACGCGGCGGCCAGGCTTGGAGACACGGCTCACATGCTTGATCGCAGGCTCGCCTTCGAAATATTTCAGTTCAATCCGCAGCGCTTTGTGCTTGCCGCTTTCATCTTCGCTGTAGCCACGGATGTAGCCTTCGCGCTGAAGCACTTCGAGCACGTTCGCACGCAGTTTCGACGCCGGCGAAAGGACGGAGTCCTTCTTCGCCTGCTGGCCGTTGCGGATACGGGTGAGCATATCACCCAGGGGATCGGTCATTGCCATAATCTAGATCCTTACCAGCTCGACTTGGTCACGCCCGGGATCAGGCCCTTATTGGCCAGATCACGCAGTTCGATACGATTGAGACCAAACTTGCGGTAATAGCCGCGAGGGCGGCCGGTGGTGGCGCAGCGATTGCGTACGCGGGTTGGGTTCCCATTGCGGGGAAGCTCAGCCATCTTCAGGCGTGCAATCAGACGCTCGCTTTCATCAAGCGATTCATCATTAGCGATAGCCTTCAGCTTTTCGTACTTCGCTGCGTATTTCTTGACGAGCTGCTTGCGCTTCTCGTTCTTGTTGATGGAACTCAGTTTCGCCATTGGACTTAAGCTCTCTTCCTTACCGGCCTCAGGCCGCTTCTTTCTGTTCAGACGTGGCATCACCCTGGAAAGGGAAGCCAAAGAGACGCAGCAATTCGCGTGCCTCTTCGTCGGTCTTCGCGGTGGTGGTGACGATGATGTCCATGCCACGCACCTTGTCGATCTTGTCGTAGCTGATCTCAGGGAACACGATCTGCTCCTTGAGGCCCATCGCGTAATTGCCACGACCGTCGAACGACTTGGCGTTCAGTCCGCGGAAGTCGCGGATGCGAGGCATTGCGATGGTGACGAGACGATCCATGAATTCGAACATGCGATCACGGCGCAGGGTAACCTTGCAACCAATTGGCATGCCTTCGCGCAGTTTGAACTGTGCGATCGACTTCTTGGCTTTGGTGACAACCGGCTTTTGGCCAGCAATCAGCGCCATTTCTTCAGCAGCGATCTGGACCTTCTTCTTGTCCTGGCTTGCTTCACCCACACCCATATTGAGCGTGACTTTTTCAAGCTTCGGAACTTCGAGACGGTTCTTGTAACCGAACTTTTCGGTCATCGCCTTGACGATTTCGTCTTCGTACTTGGCTTTGAAACGTGGAGTGTAATCAGCCATCGATGGTCTCCCCACTCTTCACAGCAACGCGAACCTTCTTGCCGTCCTTTTCTTCGAAACGGACGCGGGTTGGCTTGCCATCCTTCGGATCAGCCACAGCAACCTTCGAGATATCCATCGGAGCCGGAAAACGGTCGATGCCACCCTGAGGGTTTACTTGGCTCGGCTTGCGGTGACGCGTGGCGACATTGATGCCTTCGACGACAATTTTGCCGTCTTTGGGCATGACCTGCTGGACAGTGCCGGTGCGGCCCTTGTCCTTGCCAGACAGCACAACGACGCTGTCACCCTTCTTGATCTTTGCAGACGCCATCACAGCACCTCCGGAGCGAGCGAAATGATCTTCATGAAGCCACGGCCGCGCAGTTCGCGGACCACTGGGCCAAAGATACGTGTGCCGATTGGCTCTTCGCTCTTGTTCACGAGCACCGCGGCGTTGCTGTCGAAGCGGATCACGCTGCCATCGGGGCGGCGAACGTCCTTCTTCGTACGCACGATGACAGCGCGATGGACATCGCCCTTTTTCACCTTTGCGCGCGGCTGGGCCTCTTTGACGGAGACCACGATCACGTCGCCAACGGAGGCAAACCGACGCTTTGAGCCGCCCAGCACTTTGATGCACTGGACGCGCTTAGCGCCGCTATTGTCCGCGACGTCGAGATTGGATTGCATCTGGATCATCGATCCGGTTCCTTCTCTTGGCTTGCTGGGACACCCGATACTGACCGGGGCTCAGCAGTTCCTCGTCTAAATTACTGCCCTGCTGCCTCGACTTCGAGATCAGCTTCGACCGCTTGCGTGCCGCCTGCGGTGACCCGGTCTTTCACAGCCCAGGTCTTGGTCTTGGAGATCGGCTTGGTCTCCTCGATCCGCACAACATCACCCACGGTGTATTCGTTGGCTTCGTCGTGAGCGTGATACTTCTTCGTACGACGGATGATCTTCCCGTAGAGCGGGTGCTTCACCTTGCGTTCGACTTTCACGGTCACGGTTTTGTCGGTCTTGTCGGAGGTGACAGTTCCGATCAGAATACGTTTCGGCATTGTCTACTCCTTACGCCCCAGTGGCTTTGGTTGCTGCCGCTGCACGCTCATTCTGGAGCGTCTTGATCTGCGCGATCGTACGGCGAACCTGCTTGATCCGGGCTGGGCCCTCAAGCTGATTGGTGGCGGCCTGAAAACGCAGGTTGAACTGCTCACGCTTGAGCTCGTTGAGCTCAACCGCCAGCTGGTCGTCGGTCTTCGTGCGAAGATCTGCGATATCGCCCATTATGAGCCTCCCAGGTGCGACGTGTCGCCCATGCGAGCAACGACTTTGGTTTTGATCGGCAGCTTCATCGCTGCGCGTTCGAATGCGGATGCGGCGAGCGGACCCGGGACACCGTCGAGTTCGAACAGGATGCGGCCCGGCTTGACGCGAGCAGCCCAGTATTCGACCGAACCCTTGCCCTTACCCTGACGCACTTCAGCCGGCTTCTTTGACACCGGCACGTCGGGGAAGACGCGGATCCAGAGACGGCCCTGACGCTTGATGTGACGCGTAATCGCACGGCGAGCCGCTTCGATCTGGCGCGCGGTAATCCGCTCAGGTTCCATCGCCTTGAGCCCGTAGGAGCCGAAGTTCAGGGTCGTGCCACCTTTGGCATTGCCGTGAATCTTGCCCTTGAAGGCCTTGCGGTATTTGGTTTTCTTCGGTTGCAGCATTGTCTCTACCTATCTCAGTGGTCCGCGCCTCAGCGTGCCGGACGCACCCCCGAAGTTTGGGCTTCCATCATCAAGCGATCTTGTGCGGTCGGATCGTGCGCCATGATGTCGCCTTTGAAGATCCAGACCTTGATGCCGATGATGCCATATGCGGTCAGCGCTTCGGCTTCGGCATAGTCGACATTGGCGCGCAGCGTGTGCAGCGGCACACGGCCTTCGCGATACCATTCGACGCGGGCGATCTCGGCGCCGCCAAGACGGCCACCGCAAGTGATCTTGATGCCCTCTGCGCCAAGACGCAGAGCCGATTGCACAGCACGCTTCATCGCACGGCGGAACGCCACACGACGGATCAGCTGGTCAGCCACGCCCTGAGCGACAAGCTTGGCGTCGATTTCCGGCTTGCGGATCTCAACGATGTTCAGCTTCACTTCGCTTTCGGTCATCGACGACAGCTTGGCGCGCAGCTTTTCGATGTCTGCGCCCTTCTTGCCGATGATCACGCCCGGACGAGCAGCATAGATCGAAACGCGGCACAGCTTGGCCGGACGCTCGATCACCACCTTCGAAATCGCTGCCTGCGGCAGGTTTTCGATGATGTATTTGCGGATCTCGATATCTTCCTTGAGCAGACCGGCATAGTCACGCCCTTCGGCGTACCAGCGGCTGTCCCAGGTGCGGTTGATCTGCAGGCGCAGACCGATCGGATTGCTCTTCTGACCCATCTTACGCTTCCTCGTCTTCGCGAACCACGATCCGCAGCTTGCTGAACGGCTTCAGGATGCGGGTCGATTTGCCGCGGCCACGAGTGTGGAACCGCTTCATGGTGATCGACTTGCCAACCGAAGCCTCGGCAACGACAAGCGCGTCGACATCGAGGTTGTGATTGTTTTCAGCGTTGGCGATCGCCGAAGCGAGCACCTTGCTGGCGTCTTTGGCCATCGCCTTCTTCGAGAAAGCGAGGATGTTCATGGCCTCTTCGGCCTTCTTGCCGCGGATCAGTTCGGCAACGAGGTTGAGCTTCTGTGCCGAACCGCGAATTTGCGTCGCGACAGCCAGCGCCTCATTGTCCGCTACGCGGCGGGGTGCCTTTGCCTTGCCCATTATCGTTTGCCCTTCTTGTCAGCCGCGTGGCCTGGGAAGTTGCGCGTAGGAGCGAACTCACCGAGCTTGTGACCGACCATTTCCTCGGAAACCGAGACCGGGATGAATTTCTGACCGTTGTAGACGTTGAACGTAAGTCCAACGAACTGCGGCAGGATCGTGGAGCGACGCGACCAGGTTTTGATCGGCTTGCTGCCACCAGCTTCCTGTGCGTCTTCGGCCTTCTTGAGAAGGCTGAGCTCGACGAACGGACCTTTCCAGACGGAACGTGCCATCGTGTCTTACCTCTTCTTCTTCGCGTGGCGCGAACGGATGATCATTTTGTCCGTCTGCTTGTTCTTGCGGGTGCGGGCGCCCTTGGTCGGCTTGCCCCACGGAGTAACCGGGTGACGGCCACCGCTCGTGCGACCTTCACCACCACCGTGCGGGTGATCGACCGGGTTCTTGGCAACACCGCGCGTAAGCGGCTTCTTGCCCATCCAGCGACGACGGCCGGCCTTGCCCAGGTTTTGGTTCTGGTTGTCAGGGTTTGACACCGCACCAACCGTACCCATGCAATCGGCCCGCAGATAACGCTGCTCACCCGAGTTGAGGCGCGCGATGACCATGCCGCGGTCACGACCGACGAGCTGGACATAAGCGCCTGCCGAACGAGCGATCTGACCGCCCTTGCCCGGCTTCATTTCAACGTTGTGGCAGATCGTGCCGACCGGCATCTGGCCCAGCAACATGGCGTTGCCTGGCTTGGTGTCGGTCTTTTCGTCAGCCAGCACCGTGTCACCAACAGCGAGACGCTGTGGGCACAGAATGTAGGCCTGTTCGCCATCTTCGTATTTCAGCAGCGCAATGAATGCCGTGCGGTTGGGATCGTATTCGATCCGCTCGACGGTCGCGGGGACACCCCACTTGCGACGCTTGAAATCGATGAAGCGGTACTTTTGCTTGTGACCGCCACCCATGCCACGCGAAGTGACATGACCTTTGTTGTTACGGCCACCCGTCTTGCGCTTGCCTTCCGTGAGCGACTTGACCGGCTTGCCCTTCCAGAGCGAGGTCTTGTCGACGAGGATGAGGCCGCGGCGCGCGGGGCTCGTCGGTTTGTAGTTCTTGAGTGCCATGATCTGCCTCAGATACCGCTTGTGATGTCGATCATCTCGCCTTCAGCGAGGGTGACGACAGCCTTTTTGAAATCCGAACGCTTGTAGGGCTTGCCCTTCCAGCGCTTGGTCTTGCCTTTGGTGACGATGGTGTTCACCGAAACGACCTTCTTTTCGTAGATCGCTTCAACCGCTTCTTTGATCTGCGGCTTGGTTGCATCGTTTGCCACCTTGAAGACCACCGCATTGCTCTCCGAAGCCAGAGTCGACTTTTCGGTGATGTGCGGGGCCAGGATCACGTCATAGTGACGCGCTGCGACTTCTTGTTTCTTAGCCATTGAAGCGCGCCTCCAGCTTTTCGATAGCGTCCTTGGTCAGGACCAGCGTGTCGTGATTGAGGATGTCGTAGACATTGGCACCCATGGCCGGGAGGACATTGACGCCTGGCAGGTTGCCAGCGGCCTTCTTGAAGCCAGCGTCGACGCTCTCACCGTCGATCACCAGGACTTTGCCAGCGTAGCCAGCTTTGTCGAAGTGACCTTTGAGAACCTTGGTCTTGGCGTCTTTCATCGACAGGCTGTCGACAACGACCAGGCCGTCCTTGGCCTTGCTCGAAAGCGCCATTTTGAGACCGAGGGTGCGGATCTTCTTGTTGAGCGACTGGTTGAAGTCGCGCTTGCGAGCACCGTGAGCCTTACCACCACCGATAAAGATCGGAGCCGATCGCGCGCCATGACGAGCGCCACCCGAGCCCTTTTGGCGACCGTACTTCTTGCCGGTGCGGGCGACATCCGAACGCTCACGCGTTGGACGTGCGGTCGCACGACGATTTTCCAGCTGCCAGGTCACAACCCGGTGCAGGATGTCAGCACGTGGCTCAACGCCGAACACGTCATCGTTGAGTTCGATGTTCGCGCCTGCGCCTGAAACGGCCTTGCCGTCGATTTTCTGGACCTTCACCTTCATGGCTTAGCCCTCCTTGTTTTCGTCATTGCCGGCTTCTGGGGCAGCGGCGTCAGCTTCGGGAGCGTCGGCTTCTGGCGCAGGAGTTTCGGCAGCGGCTTCAGGAGCAGCCGCTTCTTCAGCAGGTGCTTCGGTTGCTGCGGTTTCTTCAACCGGTGCAGCTTCCTCGATATCGTTCTGCGGAGCAGCGGTATCAATCACAGCGCCTGGGAACGGGAGATCTTCAGGAAGCGGGAGCTTCACGGCATCGCGAACGAGCAGCCAGCCATTCTTCGAACCAGGGACCGAACCCTTGATGAAGAGCAGGCCACGATCTGCATCGGTGCGGACCACTTCGAGGTTCTGCTGGGTGCGCTGGCGATCACCCATGTGACCAGCCATCTTCTTGCCCTTGAACACGCGGCCCGGATCCTGACGGTTACCCGTCGAACCGTGCGAACGGTGAGAGATCGAAACACCGTGGGTGGCACGCAGACCACCGAAGCCCCAACGCTTCATGGCACCTGCGAAACCCTTACCCTGGGTGTGACCGGTGATGTCGACCTTTTGGCCAGCCAGGAAGTGATCAGCGCTGATCTTGGCACCGACTGGGACGAGACCGTCTTCGTTCTCAACCCGGAATTCGGCAACCTGCTTCTTCAGCGCCACTTCCGCTTTCGCGAAATGCTCGCGCTGTGGCTTGGCTACGTTCTTTTGCTTCGCTTCGCCGGCACCGAGCTGGACAGCGAAATAGCCGTCACGGTCTGCGGTGCGGTGTGAGACAACCTGGCAATCTTCAAGAGCAAGAACGGTCACAGGAACGTGACGTCCATCCTCCTGAAACAGGCGGGTCATCCCGACTTTCTTTGCGATCACGCCAGTGCGCATCGTCAAAACTCCTACACAGAGGCACAAGGGGACCATCCCCAGGTGCGTGCGGAACCACCGTTTGCATGGCAGCTCCATTCAACCCAATTTTTATGCATCGCCCCGTCCGGGCTGAATGCTCGCGCAGCCACCTGGCTGTTTGAGCGAGACGGGGGACGCAGACCCGAGCATGCTCGGCGGTATCCCTATGTCTTGCCGCACTTTCGTGCAGCGGGGCCTAAGGTGCCCCAATCTCTCGGCTCGTTTTCAGTCCCTGCCGAAGGACCCGATCATGTGGCTTAGGCCAGCTTGATCTCAACGTTTACGCCAGCAGCGAGGTCGAGCTTCATCAGAGCGTCGACGGTCTGGGCGTTAGGCTGCACGATGTCGAGCAACCTTTTGTATGTGCGCACCTCGAACTGCTCGCGCGACTTCTTGTCGATGTGCGGGCCGCGGTTCACGGTGAACTTCTCGATACGCGTCGGCATTGGAATGGGGCCACGAATAAGAGCACCCGTACGACGCGCGGTGTCTGCGATCTCACCAGTAGCCTGGTCGAGAACACGATGGTCAAACGCCTTAAGGCGAATACGGATATTCTGAGCTTCCATTACCTATACCAATGCGAAAGAGCCAAAGAACTGTTGCCAGCCCTCAAAAACAAAGGCCTGCCCCGCTGTTTTTTCCGGTTTCCCGGAACGGGCGGCCTCATAAAATTTCGTCGCTGAGAACGAATCCTCAACTGGAGGCGCGCGTATACGAGTGCGATGCCGATCTGACAACCCCTGAAATCAGGCGAATTCGAACCCTGCTTTCAGACGTGGCCAAGCATCCTTGCCATATGCGGCGCTTCTATAAATTGAGGCCCGGCTCTCAAGAGAGAACCGGGCCCCGAATTTCTCACTCGCTCCGAGCGGAGCAAGCCAGCTTACTTGGTGATTTTCGAAACCACGCCCGAGCCAACGGTGCGGCCGCCTTCGCGGATAGCGAAGCGCAGACCTTCGTCCATGGCGATCGGTGCGATCAGCTTGACGTTGATCGTCACGTTGTCGCCCGGCATCACCATTTCGGTGCCATCGGGAAGGATAACTTCGCCGGTGACGTCGGTGGTGCGGAAGTAGAACTGCGGACGGTAGTTCGCGAAGAACGGCGTGTGACGGCCACCTTCGTCCTTCGAAAGGACGTAGACTTCTGCGCTGAACTCGGTGTGCGGAGTAACCGAACCTGGTTTCGCGAGGACCTGGCCACGCTCAACTTCTTCACGGCCAACGCCACGGATCAGAGCACCGATGTTGTCGCCAGCTTCACCCGAGTCGAGCAGCTTGCGGAACATCTCAACGCCGGTAACGGTCGTCTTCGAAGTTTCCTTGATGCCGACGATTTCTACTTCGTCGCCAACGTTCACAACGCCGGTTTCAACACGGCCGGTAACAACCGTACCACGACCCGAGATCGAGAACACGTCTTCGATCGGCATCAGGAAGTCCTGATCAACCGGACGGTCAGGCTGCGGGATGTGCTCATCAACAGCAGCCATCAGTTCACGGATCGAGTTTTCGCCGATTTCAGCATCGCGACCTTCGAGAGCAGCCAGAGCCGAACCCTTGATGATCGGAATGTTGTCGCCGTCAAAGTCGTACGAGCTGAGCAGCTCACGAACTTCGAGTTCAACCAGTTCGAGGATTTCTTCGTCGTCGACCTGGTCAACCTTGTTCATGTACACAACCAGAGCCGGAACGCCGACCTGACGTGCGAGCAGGATGTGCTCACGGGTCTGCGGCATTGGGCCGTCAGCTGCGTTCACAACCAGGATAGCGCCGTCCATCTGCGCGGCACCGGTGATCATGTTCTTCACATAGTCAGCGTGGCCTGGGCAGTCGACGTGCGCATAGTGGCGGTTGTCGGTTTCATATTCGACGTGAGCGGTCGAAATGGTGATGCCGCGCTCACGCTCTTCAGGAGCTTTGTCGATGTCAGCGAAATCGACCGATGCGCCCATAACTTTGGTGATAGCAGCCGTCAGCGTCGTCTTGCCATGGTCAACGTGACCGATGGTGCCGATGTTGCAGTGCGGCTTATTCCGCTCAAATTTTTCCTTCGCCATTTCTCGTATTACCTTCTGTCTAAATTAGTTGCTTCGCGGGAGAAAGGCGGTGCCCGCTGAATCAGGCGCCGCCCCTAGACGTATCGCTCGCCTTAAGCAAGCTTCTCCTTGACCTTCTGAGCTTCGCTCGACGGAACTTCGTCATAGTGACTAAATTGCATCGTGTACTGGGCACGGCCCTGAGTGAACGAACGCAACTCGTTGACGTAGCCGAACATATTGGCAAGCGGGACGAACGCTTCAACCGCTTGAGCGTTACCACGGCTGTCAGTGCCCTGGATCTGCCCGCGACGGCTGTTGAGATCGCCAATCACGTCGCCAAGATAGTCTTCCGGCGTGACCACTTCCACCTTCATCACCGGCTCCAGCAGGCGGATGCCTGCCCGGTCGGCGACTTCGCGCATGGCACCGCGACCGGTGATCTCAAACGCAACAGTGCTTGAGTCAACGTCGTGGTACTTGCCGTCGATCAGGCGGATCGTGAAGTCGATGATCGGGAAGCCGATCAAGTAACCGCTTTCAGCCTGTTCGCGCATGCCCTTTTCAACAGACGGGATGTATTCGCGCGGAATGTTACCGCCCTTGATCTCGTCTTCGAAGATGATGCCCTGGCCGCGTTCACCCGG
>Ga0207422_1004538_pt1 | contig 11346 bp, 14 predicted proteins | sample MarCyaLeptolynsp_FD_187757 | JGI IMG/M metagenome (GOLD analysis project Ga0207422, IMG submission 187757) | Marine cyanobacterial communities from Panama - species 1 Leptolyngbya sp. (SPAdes) | ecosystem: Environmental > Aquatic > Marine > Unclassified | place: Panama: Panama City | collected... | reverse complement strand
GCTGATGCCAGCTTCACCGAAGCGCCTTCGACAATTCGCCGCGAGAATGGCCGTCGCGCAGTCACAGTGTCGGCCGATATCAACGAAAACGCGATCACCAGCGATGAGGCGACGCAATTCCTCGAAGCTGAGATCTTGCCTGAGATCGTCGCCGATTTCCCCACGCTGCAATACGAATTCGGCGGCGAGGCCGAAGAGCAGCAAGAGAGCTTTGCTGATCTAGGCGGGGCATTCCTGCTGGCGCTAGTGGCGATTTATTGCCTGCTCGCGATCCCGTTCAAGTCCTATACGCAGCCCTTGGTTATCATGGCCGCGATCCCGTTCGGCTTGATCGGGGCGCTTTTCGCGCACCTTCTTCTTGGCATATCGCTTGGTATCCTGTCGCTGTTTGGGGTCGTCTCATTAGCCGGGGTGATCATTAATGGGTCTCTGGTGATGATCGACTTCTTCAACGAGAATATTGCCAAAGGCATGCACGAGGATGAAGCGATCATAGACGCGGCCAAGGGCCGGTTCCGTCCGATTATGCTCACCGCGTTCACTACGTTCCTGGGTGTGGCCCCGATCACGTTTGAGACCAGTCGTCAGGCGCAATTCCTGATCCCGATGTCGGCCAGCCTTGGTTTCGGGGTGCTGATCGGCACTGGATTGCTGATGCTTGTCATTCCTTCGCTCGCTGTGCTCCACGTAAGGGCGCGCAACGCGATCAAGAACAGCTTCAAACAATCAACCGCTGATTCAAGCTTTCAGTCGGCTTAGCTGAACGCCAGCTAACCCCAGAGTTCAGCTTGGCTGAATTCGATCCGTGCGATTCCTTTGGCTCCGGGGCCAAGATACGAATCGGAGACCTGTCATGAGCCATTACACCTATCGCGGATCACCGCCTGATCGCTGGAGCAGTCCACGCCCGCATAGCGATCCGAGCTTGCGCGCATTGGCCTATGGCAAGGTGCGTCCGATGCATGAGCCAAGCTGGCTCGAGCGACTGTTCGGTTTGGGCGGCTAGGAGCCTGGACCAGACCCTAATCCTGATCCATGCCCAGCTGCTGGGCAGCGGCGCTGCCGTCATCCGGCTTGAATGTGTCTGAATTTTGCCAGATTTCGAAAAAACGCTGTTCCACAGCCAGGCTGGCTTTAAAGGCCGGGCGATCTCGAACGCGATCATACCAGCGAGCGAGGAATGGCCACCGCATCGCGTCGATCGTCTCTCCTGCGAGCGTGAACATGCACAGCTGGGCTGCGACTGCGGCGTCTGCGAGGCTATAATTGCCTTTCCAGAGGTGTTTTCGGCCGTCGGCTAGTTGACCCTCCAAATAGTCGAAAATGGGCGGCATTGAGGCTTTAAGGAGCTCCTGAGCGCCTTCCTCATCGACAGGCAGGCCCATCAGGCGCGGGCCGATGAACCGGCACCGAAAAAGCCCTGCACACAGCGTCAGCAGAGCGCTGTCAGAATATTCTTCGAGCCACAGCACCCAGCCGCGATCTTGAGCGTCTTCGGGGATCAATCTCGGTTCTGGATAGCGTGCGTCGAGATAGGCGCAGATCGCCGAGCTGTCAGGCAAAGCAAAATCACCATCGCGCAGGACGGGCATCTTCCCCAGCGGATTGTGCTCGAGATAGATCTCCTGGTCGATCAGGGGTGAGACCTGGCGATAGTCGAAGTCGAGCCCCTTCTCATGGAGAACGAGCTCGCACTTCTTGACGAAGGGTGACAGCGGCATGCCGATCAATTCTAGGGTCATGGAAGACCTCTAGCGTTGAGGCCGCGCCGCGGCCCCTGACAGTTTCGCTGACGTGGCTCATGCCAGGATCAGTCACCAAACTCGCAATAGCTGGAATTGCCTTTTTGTCTTTCAGTAGCGTCGTAGCCCGGATTGCTGCTGTTTTTGCAATGGTTGTTGGTAAAGGTCTCACCCGACATCCTTAGGAACCAAACGTCGTTGTTCCCAGGTTCGTAGAATCTCTTGTTGTCCTTCTTGCAGCTGACCGTTTCGCCGGCTTCGATATGCGCCACGATCCACACTTCGTCGCCCTTTTGGATCCCGTCGACCTTCGAAAGGTCGATGCAAATAAATTCGCTATTGCCGATCTTGGCGCCCATCTTCTTGGAGTAGACCTTGCCATCGCGCTTCCATTTCAGGACGATCGGATCGATGTTGTAGGCGCCGTTATCATAGAGGCTGATATAGCCAATATTCTTGTCTTCAGCGATCGCAGGATAGGCAGCCATCCCAGCCACAAGCAATGCGGGCGCCGTCAGCACCCAAGCAGAATGGCTTCGTATCATGATCGTCTCCTTCGCAGTCCCCATCAAGTTGGATGAGGACTGGATGGCAGACGCGCTTCAACAAGTGCTGGCCCGTGCGCCAGTATTGCTACTTAGGTGCAAGACTGGCGCGGAATGGGATCAGTATTCGTTGGGCTCTTCAGGCGTATCGGCCGTGTGTGTCGGACCGGCATCCTTCTGGCCCTGAGCCAGCTTGAACACCACGCCAGACAGCAGCAGCAGCGCCAGCAGGTTGGGAAGTGCCATCGCCGCGTTGGAGATGTCGCCCATGCGCCAGACGGTGGTCAGGTCAGCGCTGGCTCCGAGATAGATCACGAAGCACCACAGGACACGCCAGATGATGTGCAGGATCTTCTCACCGCCGCGCGATGAGCCCGGAATGCGATCATAGATGAAGGTGATCGCCCGCTCACCGTAATAGCTCCAGGTGAGCAGAGTGGTGAACACGAAGAAGATCAGCGCCAGGCTGGCAATCAACGTGCCGATCGCGATGCCGAAGAGCTCAACCGGGAAGGCCGCCGCAAATGCGCCGCTGGTCATCGCGAAGCCCTGAAGGTCGCTTTCCCAAGCATGCGCCACCGCTTCGCCGCCGCCCGTGAAGTCACCTTGGACGGTGAGGATCACCAGCGCAGTCATGGTGCAGATCACGATCGTGTCGATGAATGTGCCGAGCATGGCCATCCGACCTTGCTGCTCCGGATCGTTGGTTTGCGCCACGGCGTGCGCGATCGGCGTCGAACCCTGGCCGGCCTCGTTCGAGAACAGGCCGCGAGCGACACCTGCGCGGATTGCGATGATGATCAGCGCCCCGGCAAATCCGCCGGTCGCTGCCGTCGGGTTGAAGGCCGAATAGAAGATCAGGCCAAAGGTCGCCGGCAGATCGGTGATATTGATGATCAAGGCCAGCAGAGCCATGATGATATAGGCGCCCGCCATGAAGGGGATGACCTTTTCAGCCACGCTGCCGATCGACTTGATGCCGCCGATGATGACGATGAACACGGCGATCGCGACGATGGCGCCGCCGATATATTCCTCGATCCCGAACAGTTCGTTGAGGCCATCGGCAACCGCATTGGCCTGGATCGAGTTGCCGGTGATCACAGCCGAGAACAAAGTGCCGAGGCAGAAGAAGATGGCGAGCCAGGTCCATTTCGGCCCCAGTCCCATCATGATGTAGGTCATTGGACCGCCGCGATAGACACCGTCGCTGGTCTTTTCGCGATAGCGGATCGCAAGCGAGCCTTCGGCGAATGCGAGCGCCATGCCGATCAAGGCCGTGACCCACATCCAGAAGATCGCGCCCGGTCCACCAAGCGCCAGAGCGGTCGCAACACCGGCAAGGTTACCGGTCCCGACCTGGCCCGAAAGCGCAGTTGAGAGTGCCGCAAAGGGCGAAATTTCGCCGTCGCCTTCGCTCTTGCGGCTCTTGAACAGGCCCGCAAAGGCACTGCCCAAATTGCGCAAGGGATAGAATTTGAGGCCCACCATTATGTAGAGGCCGATCCCGAGCAGGATGATGACCATTGGTGGGAAAGGAATTACCTCTGCCCCGTTCCATGTACCGCCCCAGATGAAGTCGGATACGTTGACCACTTGATCGGCAAAGCTTGCCGGTGCGGTTTCTGGTGCTGCCATGTTCTGAAAGTCCCTGTTGCTGATGAGCAATGAAGGCATGCACGCTATCGCCGTGATCGGGGCTTGGCTAGCCCCCCGCGCATATTGCGCCGCAAGGCGGGGCCATGGCGTCCATCTCCCTTGCTTTTGCTCAGGCGCGGGCGTAAAGGCGCTGGAGTCTTCCGACATTGGTAAAACATTCGCCCCTCCCGGACCTTGTCCGGGGCGGCGCGGAGACCTACCTCAAAGCCAGTGGCGGAATGACCGCAGAACATTTGTGAAGGACAAAGGCTTCATCATGGCCGAAGACAAAAAGCCAAAACCCTCGCCAGCCGAGTTCGTGAATCAGGTGCGCAGCGAAACCAGTAAGGTGGTTTGGCCGACGCGTCAGGAGACGATCCGCACGGCGATTTTCGTCTTCATCATGATGGTGATTCTGTCGCTGTTCTTCCTCGGCATCGACACCGTGTTCAACGCGGTTGTGAAATTCCTCCTCTCGCTCGTTTGAGCGAAGGCCACAGACTTCTAGGACTCTTACATGGCACGCTGGTACATCATCCACGCTTACTCAGGCTTTGAGAACAAGGTGAAGGAATCGATCCTTGCCGAGGCAGATCGCCTGGGCCTGTCCGAGGCTGTCGAAGAGGTCGAAGTGCCGACCGAGACGGTGACCGAGGTCAAGCGTGGCAAGAAGGTTCAGGTCGAGCGTAAGTTCATGCCTGGCTATGTCCTCGCCAAGCTGAAGATGACAGATGATGTCTATCACTTGGTCAAGAACACGCCGAAGGTGACCGGCTTCCTTGGCACCAACAACAAGCCGCAACCGATCAGCGAGAAAGAAGCTGCGCGCTATTTCGGCGGGGTCGAAGAGGCCAAGGCTGCACCCAAGCAGCAGGTCCATGTCGACTACGAGATTGGCGACCAGATCAAGGTGCTCGACGGCCCGTTCGCGAGCTTCAACGGCGTTGTCGAAGAGCTCGATTTCGACAAGTCCAAGGTCAAGGTTTCGGTTTCGATCTTTGGCCGCGCGACTCCGGTCGAGCTCGATTTCGAACAGGTCGAACTGGTCAAGTAAGCCGGCGCTTGCTTGCGTAAATCGGACGGTTTAGCCTTCTCTCCGGATGAGGAGAGGACGCGATGGCGACCGCAGCACAATTGGATCAATCACCTGACGTGACCGCCTTTCTGGGGGGTCGATCGCTCGAATCGTGCTTCGAAGAGCTCGACACCAATGGCTATGTGATCTTCGAGCGTGTGCTCGATGAGGAAGCGATCGCGCGCCAGATCGAAGCGCTTGAGACCTGGCTCAGCAAGGATGTCCGCGGGCGCAACAATTTCGAAGGCGCCGATTCCAATCGCATTTACGGGATGCTGGCCAAAGATCCGGTGTTTTCCGAACTTGTGTCGCACCCGCTCCAGCTTGTGTTTGGCGAACGCGAGCTGGGTGCGTCCATGCTGCTCTATGCCTGCCTGGCGATCAATTTGCTGCCGGGTGAGACGGCGCAGCCCTGGCACTTTGATGACAGCCATTGCAATCTGCCGCGGCCGCGCGCGCCACTAAGCATGTCGACCTTCTGGTCGCTCACCGAGACCACTGAAGAGAACGGCGCGACCGAGATCATTCCTGGCAGCCACCTATGGGGCAATGAGCGGCCCGACGGTGCATCCAATCCGGACGACTTCATGACCGGCAAGACAGACAAGCAGGATGGTGACGGCGACCTGTCCGAGGCCATCAAGGTCACCATGCCTCCGGGCTCACTCATGATCGCCAAGGGCACGTTGTGGCATCGCGGCGGGGCCAATCGCTCGAATGACCGTCGGCTGATCGTAACTCCGCAATTCTGCATGGGCTGGTGCCGCCCTCTCGAACAGCAATTGCTGGCCGTGCCGCCTGAAAAGGCGGCCAAGCTGCCGCCCCGCGTGCAAGAGCTGCTGGGCTACTCCATCCATCAGCCCTTCATGGGTTATGTTGACGGTATGCATCCCAAACGGGTGCTGGCTGACCTCTAGGCTGAGGCGCTCAGTGCGTTCAAGCGGGCCAGAAGGGCTGGCCGGCGCGTGCCTGCATGAACAAGGCGGTCGCAAGCGCGATCTGGAGCACCGCCAGGCCGATCACCACCCATTTGCCATTCCAGCCCTGCCGATCGGACAGCCATCCGGCGAGAGGCAGCGTCTGCATCAAGTGCAGGCTGACAAAGTGCGCCGGGCGCAGATCGCCAAATTCACGGCTCCAGCCAAAGAACGGCACCACCGCGCCACCGCCCTCGAGCGGTCCGCCAACAAAGCGGCCATTGCTCGACATGTATGTGGCAAAGATCATCGTCGTGACAAAGCCCAGGCTGAGGCCGAGCACTGATCCCCACCACAGGCCGGGCCGCGAACGATCACCTTTGCGCCAAATCTGGAAGGCGAGCGCCAGCGCCACCGCAATCAGCAGAACTGCGCCTGCGCCCATTGCGGCATACATCAGTGCCTCGAACTCGCTTTCAAAGTTGAAATGCGATCGCCGACCGCGCGCGGCCTGAAAGCTTACCCAGCCATATTCGAAAACCAGCGATGCGGCAGCCAAATAGCTGAAAACCAGCAAGATCGGACCTGTGCGGGTTTCTCGCGGAACAAGTTGGCACAGGATCGCAAGTGTCAGGAAGTGGACCGCCAGCGAGATGTTGAACTTTTGCGGCTTGATCCAGATCTGCTGATTGTCGAGCACACGTGTGTCGAGCAGCATTGCCGGAATGAACACGACAAAGCTCGCCATCAGGAACAGCGCCAGCGACAGGTTGAGCCGCGTGATGAGATCATCGTCGAGCCGGTTGGTCAGCGCCATCCTTGGGAAGGGTTTGGGCGTGCTCATGCGGCCCCTCCCCCTGGCTGGAATTGGTCGTTGCGGACATAGGCGACGCGCATGGCCAGAAACAGCGCCAGACCAAGCGGCCCGGCCATGAAGGTTGCGAGCAGGATCGGTGCCTGGATCACGCGGTTGATGCCAACCTCATCAGCCTTCACCGCGATCCATCCGCCAATGAAGAGATCGAAGGCCAGGTAATGGATCCAGCCGGCGAGCAGCGCCCAATCGTTGGAAAGTAGCACCTTCACTTCCGCCAGCGAGCCAAATCCGCCTCCTTCAACGGTCGCGATATGCGCCATCGCCAGACCCGAATAGAGTAGCGAGAGACCAAACGGGATGATGAAGCGCGGAAACCACAGCAATTGCGGCCAGCGCCGCGGCAAGAAGATAAGGATGAGCCAGCCAAGCATCGCTGCCTGGCCTCCCCACCCGAAGAATTGCTCTGGTGTTGGCATGATTGCGCCCCTCTCAAAACTCTTGTTTCAGGTTTAGGCTGCAGCGGGAAAAGTGTCGATAGAGCGCGGCTCACTCACGCGCGGTTGGCCAGCCCAACCTTGATCAGCGCTTCTAGCTGAGGTCGGAAGGCGCGTTCGAGGTGCTTTGCTTCGCTTGAGCCGAAGATGGCTGTGAGCGTGGGCCCGGACACGGCATAGTAATTGATTGCGCCGAGCAGTTGATAGGCAAGCGCCAATGCTTCCATCGGCGTAGCATCTTCCCACCCGGGCAAAGCGAGCACCTGGTTGATCAGGCCATCTAGGAAGTCCGATAGATACCAGGATTTGGCGCTCTCGGCCCTGCGCTGATTGTCGAGCAATTCGCGCATAAGCAGACGGGCGCGTTCGGTCTGCGCTTCGTTGCTGGGCAGCATGGCAAGCAAATAGGCGATCAGCGCTTCTGTCGCGTCGTCTGTGTCAGCGAGCGCGGCGCGTTCTGCGGCAAACTCGTCGGAGATGCCTTTAAGCACTTCGCCATAGAGTTTTTCCTTGCTGCCAAAGTGGTGCAGCAAGGCCTGCTTGGTGACGCCCAGTTCGGCGGCGATCTGAGCAATGCTGACGCCATCAAAACCTCGTTCGGAAAAGAGGGCGCGCGCGGTCGAAAGCAGGTCACTGCGAGTGCTCTTGGACATCGCGCAGTCTTGACACTTACCAATTGGTAAGTCAAATACCTACCAATCGGTAAGCACTGATCGGAAGGTGATTCGATGGAACGTGGAACAGAGATTGCGCTCGCGGAAGAGCTGTTGGAGCTGAAAGCCAAGGGGGCCCATTTCCTTGACGAGACCGCGACGACCAGCCCGGTCGATCACTATCTCTCCGAGGAGCGCTTTGCAGAGGAGCGCGCCAAGCTGCTGATGGTGCAGCCGCATGCCGTGGCGCATGTCAGCGAACTGCCCGAGCCGGGATCCTTCCTGCGCCGCGACCTGTTTGGTCAGCCGGTCCTTCTTGCCCGCGACAAGCATGGTGATGTGCGTGCATTCCTCAATGTGTGCCGACATCGCGGCGCGCAGCTGGTGGCCGAGGAGAGCGGCTGCCAGCACAAATTCTCGTGCCCCTATCACGCATGGACCTATTCGAGCGCGGGCAAATTGCTGGCGGCGCCGCACTTCAAGGAAGGCTTTCCGGGCGCCGAGAAGTCAGACTTCAGTCTCACGACACTGCCTTGCCGCGAAGCCTATGGATTTGTCTGGGTGGTGCCGACGGTCGGTCTTGATGCGCCGCTGCACGGCTATCTCGACGAGATGGGTGAAGAGCTAAGTGAACTGGATGTCGGTTCGCTCGACATCGCGGTTGAAGACACGATCATCTGCGATGCGAATTGGAAGGTACTGATCGAAGGCGGGATCGAATCCTATCACTTCAAGGTGGCGCATCGCGATACGATTGGCCCCTATTTCGAAGACAATCTCTCAAGCTACCAATCTTATGGCAAGCATATGCGGTCTGTGCTGCCGCGTGCGAGTATGAACGAGGTGTTCCCCAATCTGCCGCAAGACCAATGGCGGCTGCGCGATCACGCCAACATCATCTACACAATGTTCCCCACCAGCCAGATGCTGGTGCAGCAGGATCATCTGATCTGGATCCGCTCAACGCCCATCTCCGCCGGCAAGACCGAGCTGCGCCTCGCCACCATGGTTCCGCGCAGCGGGCATTATGGCGAAGGCAAGGGGCAGGCCTATTGGGAGCGCAATCACGCGATCACCATTAATACGCTCAAGGAGGATTTCGAGATCGGCGAAGGCATTCAGCGTGGCTTGGCGTCGGGTGCCAACACAGAGCTGAATTTCGGGCGGTTCGAAGGCGCGCTCGAGGTCTTCAAACAGACGGTCAATGAGTTGGTCGACGCCTAGCCCAGGCGGAGATTTTCCTACCCGCGGTTTTTTCGATAGAGTTGGTTCGCGACAATCACTTCGCAAGGAGGATGTGCGATGCCCAGCCCGACAACCGCCAACCTGCTCAACGTGTTCGTCTTGTTCACCATCTCGGTGTGGACCTACATGGGAGCAGACATCAAATCGCCGACTATGCTGATCCCGGCCTGGGCAGCGGTGATCCTGATGGTGTGTCAGCCAGGCATTCGCGCCGGCAACAAACTGGTCGCGCATATCGCGGTCGCGGTGACGCTGTTGATCTTTCTCGCGCTGTTCATGCCGCTGCTCGGGACAATATCACGCGGTGACGTGGCTGGCGGCGTGCGCGTCGGCGCGATGTTGGGCGCGAGCCTGGTCGCGCTGATATCCTTCATCCAGAGCTTTATCGCGGCGCGCAAAGCGCAGGACGGCGAATAGGCGGCAAGTGGCACTATGCGTTTTGCGATAGAACACTGTTCCATGTGTTCCATCCTGTAGGATTTGACTGTGTCAGTGCGATGCTCTCCCGCCCGCGCGGGAATGACGATAAGTGCGACGCGGTACTGGCTATTGCGCGGCGTCTGCGGCAGGAACAAAGCATGATTGCAAAGCTATCCGGACGGCTTGACGAAACGGGCGAGGACTGGGCGATCGTCGATGTCCAAGGCGTCGGCTATCTGGTTCATTGCTCGACCAAGACGCTGACGGCGCTGGGAGAAGTGGGCGAGGCCTGTACGGTGCACACCGATCTGCAGGTGAGCGAGAATGATATGCGTCTGCTGGGCTTCGCCGAGAGTTCTGAGCGTGACTGGTTTCGCCTGCTCACTCAGGTTCAAGGCGTGGGCAGCAAGGTTGGCTTGGCGATCCTGTCAGCCTTGTCGACTGGCGAGCTGCGCGATGCCTGCGCGGCCGGAGATGCCGCAAGCGTGGCGCGCGCGCAGGGCGTTGGACCGAAACTGGCGGGACGGATCGTCAACGAGCTCAAGGACAAGGCGGGCGCGCTTCCAGGTGGAGGAGCGGCAGGCGCTGCTATTGCGTCAGCTCCGGCGGGCAGTGCCAGCGCAGATGCGGCCAGCGCGCTCGAAAACCTCGGTTTCAAACCAGCCGTTGCGGCGCAGGCGGTCGCTCGTGCCCAAACCGAGCTGGGCGAAGATGCGAGCGAGAGCGATCTGATCCGTGTGGCGCTAAAGCGGGCGGCCGGGTGATGGTCATTCGGACCGCCACGTGCCGATGCGGCCAGCTGTCCGCGCGCTGCGAGGGCGAGCCGATCCGAGTTTCCGTCTGTCATTGCTTTGCCTGCCAGCAACGCAGCGGGTCACCCTTTGGCGAACAGGCGCGCTTTCCGAGCGACAAAGTGACAATACATGGTCGCTCGACCGAATGGGTGCGTAAGACCGATGCGGGCAACCAAACGCATTACCATTTCTGCCCGACCTGCGGATCGACCGTCTGGTATCAAGGCGGGCCCATTCCCGACGCGATCGCGGTCCCGGTTGGCTTGTTTTGCGATCCTGGCTTTCCGCCGCCAAAGCACTCTGTGTGGGAAGCGCGCAAACACCCCTGGGTTGGGATAGGCAGGGAGGTCGAGCACATTGACTGACGACGCTCCCATCCATTCGCCCGATCGGCAGCCAGACGATCCCGACGCCGCGTTGCGGCCCAAATCGCTCGCTGAATTCATCGGCCAGGAAGCGGCGCGCGACAATCTCAAAGTGTTCATCGAAAGCGCCAAATCGCGCGGCGAAGCGATGGATCACACGCTGTTCTTCGGCCCTCCCGGGCTGGGCAAGACAACTTTAGCGCAGATCATCGCCGGTGAGCTGGGCGTTGGCTTCCGCGCTACTTCCGGGCCGGTGATCGCCAAAGCGGGCGATCTGGCCGCTTTGCTGACCAATCTTGAGCCGCATGACGTGCTGTTCATTGACGAGATCCACCGCCTCAATCCGGTGGTCGAGGAAGTGCTCTATCCGGCGATGGAGGACCGCGCGCTCGACATCATCATTGGCGAGGGGCCGTCTGCGCGCAGCGTGCGGATCGATCTGCCGCCATTCACTCTGGTCGGCGCCACGACCCGCCAGGGCCTGCTGACGACGCCTTTGCGAGATCGGTTTGGCATTCCGGTGCGGTTGAACTTCTATTCGCACGACGAGCTTGATCTGGTGGTGACCCGCGGAGCGCGCCTTCTGGGACTGGCGATCGAGCCCGCCGGCGCGCGCGAGATTGCACGCCGTTCTCGCGGCA
>Ga0207422_1004537_pt1 | contig 11347 bp, 8 predicted proteins | sample MarCyaLeptolynsp_FD_187757 | JGI IMG/M metagenome (GOLD analysis project Ga0207422, IMG submission 187757) | Marine cyanobacterial communities from Panama - species 1 Leptolyngbya sp. (SPAdes) | ecosystem: Environmental > Aquatic > Marine > Unclassified | place: Panama: Panama City | collected... | reverse complement strand
TTTCAGGTAACGATGCGGCTGGCGCGCTCGCCAGCTTCGTAGAATCCTGCCCCCGCTTGCTGTCGCGCGACGACGCCAGCGGCCTCACTCGCCAAGACGACTGGCGGTCGGTCTGCCAAGCGGCTCAAGGCTGGCCGAGCGGGCAGGCCGAGCGCTTCTTCGACGATCGCTTTGCGCTTGTCCGGATTGGGTCGGGTGAAGCCTTTGCTACGGGCTATTTTGAACCCGAGATCAGCGGAAGCCGGACTCGCCGGGCAGGGTTTGACGTGCCCGTCTATGTCTTGCCCGACGATCTGACTCGCGCCTGGCCTTCCGATGTGCCCGCTGCCGAACGCACCGGACGTGCGCCGCTGGGCCGATATGACGGAGCTGGCAGTTTTGTTCGCTATTATGAGCGGGCTGAAATTGAAGATGGCGCGCTCGCGGGCAAAGTGCCGGTCATTGGCTGGGCCGAGGACCCGGTCGAGTTCTTCTTCCTCCAGATTCAGGGCTCTGGCCGTCTGCGCACGCCAGAGGGTGATGTGATCCGGATTGGCTATGCCGGACAGAATGGCCGCGAATATGTCGGCATTGGGCGCGTCATGCGCGAGCGCGGATTGCTGGGTGATGGACCCGGACAATATGCCGGATCGATGCAGGGCATCATGGCCAATATCCGCGAGAACCCGGCGGAAGGCCGCGAATTGATGCGGCTCAACAAAAGTTGGATCTTCTTTCGGGAATTGACCGGTGACGGCCCGCTTGGTGCGCTCAACGTTCCGGTGAGAGCGACGCATTCTGTCGCAGCCGATCCCAAATATGTGCCACTCGGCGCACCCGTCTGGCTCGACCTCGATCGCGATGTCGCCGACGGATTGTGGATCGCGCAGGATACGGGCGGCGCAATCAAGGGTGCGAACCGCTTTGACACATTCTGGGGCGCCGGTGAGAGAGCAAGAGACATTGCGGGCGGCATGACCGGTCGAGGCACTGCCTGGCTGCTTCTGCCCAAACCGGTCGCCCGGCGCCTGGTCGATCAGCCATGAGCGTTCCGCGCGGGCTCAATCCTGATGAGGCGGCTGCTTGGGCGCGTCTTGCGCATAGTGTGACGCCGCTCGAGGGCCGCACCAAACCGGTCTTGCCCAATGAGAGCATTGCTCCGGTCTCCCAACCACCCAAGCCGGTTGCTTCTGCGGCGACAAAGCCCCGACCCGCAAATCCCAAGCCTGCCAGCGCGCCGCAAACATCGCCGACAGCGGGCCTGGACTCGCACTGGGATCGCAAGCTCAAAACCGGGCGCATCGTGCCCGATTATACACTCGACCTCCACGGCCACACGCTCGATCAGGCCTATGCCCGGATCACGTCGGGGCTGGATCAGGCCCGCGCGATGCAGGCCCGCGTGGTGCTGGTGATTGCGGGACGTCCGCGCCCTGTTGATCCGGCAGATCGCGCGCATCGGCGCGGTGCCATTCGGTCAAAGCTGCTCGATTGGATCGCCGCAGGCCCGCACGCCAATTCCATAGCTGCGATACGCTCGGCGCATCGCAGCCATGGTGGGGAAGGGGCGCTTTACCTGGTGCTCAAGCGGCCGCGCTGAGCGGGCGCCTTCAGACCATCAACCACACGCCCATCATGCGATCGGGCAGGAATGAGAATGCGCCGGGGATCACGAGCGCGCCGAGATACATGCCGACCAGATGCTTGCGATGGGCGGCAAAGTCGCGGCGCCGGGCCGTTCGCACCACCTGCCACGCTCCGATCAGCGTGTAGGGGACGAAGATGTGGATCCAGCTGAAGTCCGTGCCGCCGCGGACAAAGGTGATGGCGATCGCTGTCGTGACCATCAATCCAACCCAGACCCGACCCAATACCTTGTGCAGCTTGGTGCCCTTGGGGGTGAGCAACAGATAGGCGCCAAGCGGGACAGCGGGGATGACTGTCATCACATGTATCGTGATCGCCCAATTGCGATGGTGGGAAAGGTCTGGAGCAAGCCCCGTCGCCCAGCGGAACAGGGCAATCGCGATCGCCAAGGTTAGCACGCTGCCAGCGACGGACACGGCGGCGCGGGTCAGGGGGGAGATGTCAAACTGGCCTTTATCGGTGCCTGGCAGAAAGCTGCCGAAGGTGAGGGCGGTCATGGATTGTGCTCCGTCTGGGTTGGCGATGGAGCAACAATGGCCGATGCCGGTTGGCGAGCAATCGCGCATGCAGGAATGGGCAGGATCCTTCGTGATTGGTCCGCAAATCTCCGGGTTTGCCACTTTACGAAGCGCGAATGGGCGCTAGTTTCGGCGCCATGGGTCAATCCTCATCGACATCACCAGCATCACCGGGGCGGCAATTGGTGCGAAAATTGTTGATCGATCTGGCGATCATGACGGTGATTGGCGTGTTCCTTGCGCTGATCGGTCCGCTGGGCAGCATCAATGATCCGCTCGCGATCCGGCTGATGGTCTGGCTCGGCCTGTCCTATGCCGGATATCTGATTTACTCGCCGATGGGCTGGCTGGTCGAGAAGGCCGCGCAAACGCTCGACCTGCCGCGCATCTGGCTGTGGGTGGCAGGCGTGATGATCGCCACTGTTCCGATGGCGGCGGTGGTCTGGTCGCTCAATCAAATGCTGGCGCCGGTCTATCGCTTTCCGGCGCCTGAAGAGGCGCTGGTTCACTATGGCTATGTCCTGATCATAGGCGGCGGAATTACGCTGCTATTCCATGTCATCCAGCGCCCCTCTCAATCAGCGCCCGTCCCTCAGACCGAACCGGAAGCGACCGCGCCGGCATCTCCTGCACGGCTGGTTGATCGGCTTCCGCCCGAACTGGGCAGCGATATCATCGCGCTTGAAATGGAAGATCACTATGTCCGGGTGCACACCTCGCTAGGGTCGGAAATGGTGCTGCTGCGTCTGCGCGATGCCATTGGTGAGCTGGAAGGGATCGAAGGGCTGCAGGTCCATCGGAGCTGGTGGGTCGCGCGCGGCGCGGTTGAAAGCGTCATTCGCGAAGGTCGCAATGTCCGGCTGCAGCTGGCGCGCGACATCCAGGCACCCGTCAGCCGGGCACAAGTGGCTGAACTCAAAGACGCCGGCTGGCTCTGATCACTGCGATCGATTGGTGATAGGTCAGGGCTCCGGCCTTGTCCTGCAAGTTCGTGCGCGGCATCCTCATTGCCACGGGCGCAATGATGTAAATTCATTGGGGAATATCATGAAAAGCAAGATTCTTTCGGCGGCTGCCGCATTGGCAGTCATGAGCACGGGATTCGCACCTGCCCCGGCGCATGCAGGCAATGATCCGTTTATTGGCGAAATGATGATGGTCGGGTTCAATTTCTGTCCGCGCGGTTGGGCGGAAGCCAATGGCCAGCTGCTACCGATCAGTTCCAACAGTGCGTTGTTTTCTCTTCTCGGCACCATCTATGGCGGCGATGGGCGCAGCACATTTGCTCTGCCGGATATGCGCGGTCGTGTTGCCGTCGGCGAGGGTACCGGGCCGGGTTTGACCAATCGTCCCATTGGCTCACGCAGTGGGTCTGAAGAGACGACGCTCACAATTCTCAATATGCCGGCTCACAACCATGAAGCGGGCGCCGGAATTCCGGTCGGTACTCTCACAGATAGCGCTGCTGCCGAAGCCAATGCCCGCAACAACAATCTCGCTCTGGCTCTTGCCGACACCGAACTGGGCACGTCCAACCTCAGCATCGATGTCGAGCTGAACGGGAACAATCAGCCGTTCAACAACATGCAGCCTTACACCACCGTGACGTGGTGCATCGCCTTGGTCGGCACCTTCCCGGCACGGTCTTAGCGCCGCTATTGTGGCCTTAGCGTCAGCGTGTCCTGAGCGTTCTCAGCGATCGCGCTGTCGCTAAACCACCAAAAGGCCTGAGCATCTTGTGACGCCCAGATCGCGTTCTGATCAGCCAGATTTGCGTTAAAGGTCCGTCCGACCACGCCGCCGGGCAATACTGCGCGGACTTTGTCCGGATCGTTGAGATCGGCGGTCATCCGCAGCGATGCAAACCATTTTGAATCGAACGGTTGGTCGTAAGGGTAGAGCGCGCGCATCAACGTTTCGCCCGAGCCCGGCATTGCAAGGCTGCGATTGCCGGTCCAGCGTCCTGCGATCCCTTCAAGCCGCAATGGGCCGCTGAAATGGATCTGGTGGATCCTGCCCCAGGCCCAGGCGTCACGATCGCTGCCATAGGCCTCTTCGAGCCGTTCCAGCGCGGCCTGGCCGGCTTGGCGGATCAGCGCATCGCGGGTCTCGTTCGCTTCGGTGCGCGTGTCGTCGAACCAGGGTGACGTGCCCTCGGTCACCAGTGCGTGAAAGCGCTGCTGCCACACATACCAGTTGGACAGATAGGCCGCTGTGGCCTCTTCCCCGAGCTCATCCTCGAATGTCGCCTGGGCGAGCTGACGGCTGGTCTCCTGGAACAAGGTCGGGGCGATCGCATCTACCTCATCGCGATGGTCCCAATCGGCGAGGATTTGCGCGACCTCTTGCAGTTCCTCGCTATCGCTTGCGGCCAGAGCGCCGGCGAAGATCGGCGCAAGATCGCGGGCATAGAGATTGAGCGTATCATATTGCGCGTCCCACACATCGTCGGCGCTTAGCTCATCCGCCGCCATGATTTCGCTGATGCGGCGATAGCGGAAATCGGGCGAGGCATAGGTGGTGTAGACATAGGGATAGTCCGCCGGTGCGGTCATGTGGTTGGCGGTTCCGGTCCATCCGCGCTCCGGGTCAATCTCGCCAGGCATGCTGTCAGCGGGGATCTCTGTGCCCCAATTGTCGATGCTGTCGGTGATCGGGAAAGGGCTCATCCCGTCGCCGCGAAGGCGAATGGGAGCCGCCCCGCTCGCGCGCCTCGCAACGCGGCCCGTGACGTCGCCGATCACGAAGTTGAGCGATACAATCCGCGCGCTCTCGACCGCCGCCAAGGCCTCTTCGATCGTCGAGGCGCTTGCCAGCGCGTCGAGGCCGAGATCGGGCGACATATATTCGACCGCTGCCCAGCGAACCGAAAGCACTTGGCCGTCTGCGGCATCGTGACTGATCACCGGACCGCGGCTTGTGAGCCTCACCGGCAATTCGAGAGTGCGATACCCGCCTTCGGCTTCGTCATCCTTGATCCGGATGGCCTCGGTCACTGTCTCGAACGGGATCGATCGGTCGCCCTCAAGGTAATTGTCGGGATTGCCGGGATCGATCGTCTCGACATAGAGATCGACCGCGTCGGCATAGGCATTGGTTACCCCGAAGGCGACATTCTCATTGCGACCGATGATCACGCCAGGAAGGCCGGTGCTGACCCCGATAACCCGCATCTCTGGAGTGATCAGACCAACCGGGTGCCATGGCCCTGGCAAGTTGCGGCTGTCGAGATGCGGATCATTGGTGACTACGGCTGCGGGCGAGCCGTTCTTTGTCCCACTGATCGCCCAATTGTTGCTGCCGCCCATGCCCTGTTGGCGCCAGCCGCCTTCGGCCCAGGCAGCAAGCTTTGCGGTGCTTCCGCCAGTCCGCGCGACGCGCGCTGATGTGCTCTGCGTCGCCGCATCGTCCGGATTGATCACGAGCGGTGCGATCTGCTCGAAATTCTCAGCGCCAATCGCTTCGATCACTTGGTGCGCAATCAGCTCTCCGTCGAAATTGGCCGCGCTGCCCCATCCGCCGAAATAAGCCAGCGCCAGCAGGTCAGTCTCGGTCCATGGCTCAGGCTCAAAGCCGGCCAGGCCAAACTCCATCGGATGCGTGTCCTGGCGGGTCTCGACATAGGCGTTGAGGCCTTCGAGATAGGGCGTCAGCAGCGCGCGCGAGCGTGGTGACAGGATCTCCGCCTGACGCGCTGCGATGCGAGCAAAACCGATCGTGCGCGATTCTTTGTCGAGATTGAGGATGACGTCCTCGCTGCCCGGACCGAAGATTTCCGACAGCCTGCCGGTTGCCGCGCGCTTGGCCACTTCGAGCTGGAACAGCCGATCCTGCCCGGCGACAAATCCATGCGCACGCACCGCGTCGGCGAGATTGTCGGCATAGATATAGGGTGTGCCACGCTCGTCGCGGATCACCCTAACCTCGGACGAAAGCCCGGCCAGAGACAGCTCTCCATTGGTTTGGCGATCATTGTATGATGGCAGGAACAGCCACGCCGCCAATGCCGCCAGCATTGCCACAATCGCCAGGCCGGCCAGGATCTTTAGAATAATCCGCACGCAACGCTCCTCTTCCTCAATGGGAGGGAGTGTTAGAGCGCTTGCCGGGAAATTTGAACCGGTCTCTTGCCGCCAATGAAAAGGCCCCCGGCATCGCTGCCGAGGGCCCTGTTCACTTGGATTGCCAGCCAGGCTTAGGCGAGATCGAAACGATCCGCATTCATCACCTTGGCCCAGGCAGCCACGAAGTCATTGACGAACTTCGCTTCATTGCCGCTTTCGGCATAGACTTCCGCCTGAGCGCGCAGCTGTGAGTTGGAGCCGAAGATCAGGTCAGCACGGGTCGCGCGATATTTCTCGGCGCCTGTTGCCCGGTCTGTGCCGACATATTCTTCATCACCGCTGCCATCGACGGGTGCCCACTTGGTCGACATGTCGAGCAGGTTGGTGAAGAAGTCCGGCGTCAGCTGCCCAACGCGATCGGTGAAGACACCGTGGCCGGTATTACCGCTCACGGCGCCCAGCGCACGCATGCCGCCAACCAGAACGGTCATCTCGGGGATCGAAAGGCCCATCAGGTGTGCCTTGTCGACCATCAGATCTTCGGTCTTCACGCTGGCCTTGGTCCGCAGATAGTTGCGGAAGCCATCGGCAAACGGCTCAAGCGGATCGAAGCTTTCGCCATCGGTCTGCTCATCGCTGGCATCGCCGCGACCGCCGGTGAACGGAACGATCACGGCATGGCCCGCATCGGCGGCAGCCTTCTCGACCGCGGTCGAACCGGCGAGCACGATCGCGTCAGCCATCGACAATTCGCCACGCAGCTCGTCAATCTTGGCCAGGACCTTGCCCAGCTCATCGGGATCATTGGCCGCCCAGCCATTTTGCGGAGCGAGACGTACGCGCGCGCCATTGGCACCGCCGCGGTGATCCGAATTGCGATAGGTCGAAGCCGAAGCCCACGCCGCTTTCACCAGCTCGCTGACCGTGAGGCCTGAGCCGAGGATAGCCGTCTTGAAACCGTCGACCGCCGCATTTGACGGCGCCGAACCGGCTGGGATCGGATCCTGCCAGATCAGGTCTTCAGCGGGCACTTCAGGGCCGAGATAACGGACCTTCGGACCCATATCGCGGTGGCACAGCTTGAACCATGCGCGAGCGAATGCGTCGTCGAGTTGCTCCGGATTGTCGTGGAAACGCTTCGAGATCTCCGCATAGGCAGGGTCCATCTTGAGCGCCATGTCGGCGGTGGTCATGATGGTCGGGACCTTCTTGTTCGGATCACGGGCGTCCGGCGCCATGTCTTCCGGATCTGGGTTGACCGGAGTCCACATCTGCGCGCCAGCCGGGCTCTTGGTGAGCTCGTAATCATATTTGAACAGCAGGCGGAAATAGTCGTGGCTCCACGAGGTCGGGTTGTTCGACCATGAGCCTTCAATGCCCGACGTGGTGATGTTGCCAGCGTCGATCTCAGCTTGGTCGGTCAACCAGCCAAAGGCCTGCTTCTCAAGCGCTTCGCCTTCAGGGCTGTCGCTGAACGTGTCTGCCGGAGCAGCACCGTGCGCCTTGCCGAAAGCGTGGCCGCCCGCGGTAAGAGCAACGGTCTCTTCGTCGTTCATCGCCATGCGAGCAAAGGTTTCGCGCATGTCGCGCGCCGAAAGCAGCGGGTCAGGATTGCCGCCCGGGCCTTCAGGATTCACGTAGATCAGGCCCATCTGGATCGCCGCAAGCGGGTTTTCCAAAGCCATTTCCTTGTCAGGCTGGATGCGGGTCTCGGCGCCGGTATCCACCCACAGCGATTCCGTGCCCCAATAGACAGTCTCTGGCTCGTAGACGTCGGCACGACCGCCGCCAAAGCCGAAGACCGGGCCGCCCATCGATTCGATGGCGACATTGCCGGCGAGGATGAACAGGTCCGCCCAGCTGATATGCTTGCCGTATTTCTGCTTGATCGGCCAAAGCAGGCGACGCGCCTTGTCGAGGTTGCCATTATCCGGCCAGCTGTTGAGCGGCGCAAAGCGTTGCTGACCCGAGCCACCGCCACCGCGGCCATCGCCGGTGCGATAGGTGCCGGCAGCGTGCCAGGTCATGCGGATGAAGAACGGACCATAGTGACCATAATCGGCGGGCCACCAATCCTGGTTGTCGGTCATCAATGCGGTGAGATCAGCCTTGAGCGCGTTGTAATCCAGCGCGTTGAAGGCTTCGGCATAGTTGAAATCGTCACCATAGGGATCGGCGCTGCGGCCTTCGGTCACGAGGATGTCTACAGCGGTGGTTTCTGGCCACCAGTCCTTGTTGGTGCGGCCAAACAGCGAACGAGTGCCTTCGTCGCCGTGAAATGGGCAGCCGCTGATGTCTCCAGTCTTAGCGTCCATGAGAGTCTCTCCTCCAATACGAATCTTGCGGGGTTAATACACTTTATGCTGGCTCAATGACGGTTTTTCGCTGATCCGTCCAATCGATTAATGCGCGCTTATTGATCGATTGAACCACTTAAAGATCGAGCCGAGCAAGGCGCCATTTTTCCTCGTTCTGCCAACGCTCAAAACAAGGTTTTGATCCAGTTCTATTCGGCTTTGCGAGCGATTTTTGCGCCCGGCGGCAAGACCTCGATACTGGCCCGATCAAGCTGAGCCAAAACCTCTTCCCACCCATAAGCGGGTTCCCAGCCGAGCTTGGTGATGGCCTTGGACGGATCATACACTCGGTCCAGATCCTGAGGCAGGCTCCATCCGCGCCGATCAAACTCGGCTGCGAGCTCGGGAATGCGGGCGCGGATGACTGATTCCGCATCACTCGCCAGCGCTTTGCAATCATCCTTGGAGAAAGGCGTCGCGCCAGACAGGATATAGCGCTCGAATGGGTCGCCCTGATTGGTCAGCGCGAGCGCATGGCCATTTGCGACATCGCGTGCGTCCACGCCGCGATGCAGGCGATATGCAGCCATTTCGGGTGCAGGCTCGGGAAAGCAGCGCGACATGCGCATGACCCGCACCGTCAGAGCATCACCTGCCGCGTGTTCAAGCAAGCGCTCGGCGGCCAGATTGGTGCGGTGATAGATGCTCTTGGGCTGCGGCACAGTCTCTTCGTCGATCCACGTGCATGACCCGGGCTGGCTGGCATGGCCATAGAGCGCGGTCGTGCTGGTGTAGACGAAGCGCCGTACTCCCGCTGCTCGTGCGCATTCGATCAGGGACTGCGTGCCTTCAACATTGATGCGTTCGAATTCGGAATCAGGGACCACGCCGACATGCGGGGCGTGCGGCCCGGCAGTGTGGATCACCGCGTCAGCTCCATCGAGCAGCGGCTTGACCACGTCCGGATCGGCGCAATCGCCAATCACATGCGTGGTTGAGAAGACATTGCGATCAATTCCGATGACATCATGGTCTTGGGCGAGGGCACTATAGATTGCGCGCCCGATCCGGCCTGATGAACCAGTCAGGACTATCCGCATTGCGCCCTATGCAGCATCTTATGGTCCGCCAGCACCAGCGCCATCATCGCTTCAACAACCGGCGTGCCGCGAATGCCGACGCAGGGATCGTGCCGTCCCTTGGTGCGCACCTGAGTCGCTTCGCCATCAGAGGTGATCGAATCCACCGGCGTCAGGATTGAGCTGGTAGGCTTGAACGCAACACGGCAGACGACCGGCTGCCCTGTCGAAATGCCGCCTGCCGTTCCGCCCGCATGATTGCTGGCATAGACTGGCTTGCCATCCTCGCCGGGTGACATCGCATCCGCGTTTTCTTCACCCGTCAGGCGAGCGGCTTCGAAGCCATCACCGATCTCCACGCCCTTGGTCGCGTTGATGCTCATCATCGCCGAGGCGAGATCGCTGTCGAGCTTGCCATAGACCGGCGCGCCCCATCCTGCGGGCACACCTTCTGCCACGCATTCGACCACGGCGCCGAGCGACGAGCCGTCCTTGCGCGCTTTCTCGACCTTTTCTTCCCAACGCTTGGCCGCCCAGCTGTCTGGACAGAAGAAGGGATTGCGAGTGATCTCGTCATAATTGATCGTCGAACGATCGATCGCGTCGCCACCCAGCTCCGTGACATAGGCAATGATCTTGACCTCAGGGATGATTAGCCGCGCCACGGCCCCCGCGGCCACGCGGGCCGCTGTCTCGCGGGCTGAGCTGCGTCCACCGCCGCGATAATCGCGGATGCCGTATTTGGCGTCGTAAGTGTAATCAGCATGGCCCGGACGATAGGCCTGCGCGATCTCGGAATAATCCTTGGAGCGCTGATCAGTGTTCTCGATCATCAAATGGATCGGCGTTCCCGTCGTCGTGTCCTCAAACACGCCTGACAGGATCTTCACCAGATCGGCTTCCTTGCGCTGAGTTGTGAACTTGCTCTGCCCGGGCTTGCGGGCCTCCATAAAGGGCTGGATGTCCCTGGCGGCGCGCAGCGACAGGCCCGGCGGGCAGCCGTCAAGCACCACTCCCAAGCCAGGACCATGGCTTTCGCCCCAGGTTGTGTAGCGCAGCATGCGCCCGAACGTGTTCCAACTCATGGGGAGAGCTTTTGCTGAACCGAGCGGATTTGTCCATCGCGAGTGCGATGGCGCGACTCATATGTGCGAGCAGCTTGAAGCGAGACGGGGCCATAACGGGTGGCGTGGCTAGCCGAGAGAGCGGATGTGAACGCCGGCGCTTGAGGTCACAATCAATCGAGAAGCGAGCGATTTTCCTACACTCGGACACGACGATATGTGGTTGGAATGATGCCAAACGATGCGAGTCCTTTATGCCCAAGCGATTCCTCCTCCAGGACACTGTTCCATGTGTTCCATCCTGTAGGATTTCGGCCTGCCCGAAACGCGCCAAAATGCTTGCAAAACCCCCCGAAGCCGCTATGTGCGCCGCTTCTCGGCGAAAAGCTGAGAAAACCGTGCGGGAGGCTGGACCCAAATCCGGCCGTTGGACCGCTTAACATGAGAGCGTCTTGGCTTCGTTGGCGAAGCGGCGCTCGACAGTGCGAAAGGAAGGCCACATGGCCAAGAAAATCGAAGGCTATATCAAGCTGCAAGTGCCAGCTGGTGTCGCAAACCCGTCACCGCCAATTGGCCCTGCTCTGGGTCAGCGCGGCGTCAACATCATGGAATTCTGTAAGGCGTTCAACGCTGCCACGCAGGACCTTGAGAAGAACGCCCCGATCCCAACCACGATCACCGTCTATGCGGACCGTTCGT
>Ga0207422_1004536_pt1 | contig 11351 bp, 8 predicted proteins | sample MarCyaLeptolynsp_FD_187757 | JGI IMG/M metagenome (GOLD analysis project Ga0207422, IMG submission 187757) | Marine cyanobacterial communities from Panama - species 1 Leptolyngbya sp. (SPAdes) | ecosystem: Environmental > Aquatic > Marine > Unclassified | place: Panama: Panama City | collected... | reverse complement strand
TAGATGAGGACGGGAGGACAGCCCGCCTCTTCATGCTCAATGAAGTTGTCGCCCCGCTGGCGCAACGTATCCATCGTCAGCACGACGCGCTGAGCCGCGTCTTTCCAGTAGCTCTCAAAGGCGTTGTAAAGCACACCTTGCGCCTGCGCCTGCGTCAGATCTTCGACCGCCTTGCCATATGCCGACAGACTGTCCTGCCAGCGCTTCTTGTGCACATCGGTGATGTTCGTCAGATGCTTGGTGAGGCCGCGGCCCATGAGCTCCGCCATGTTCGAGATTTCGCTCGCCTGCGCCTGCCACGCGGTGAAGCGCTGCGAAGGCGACCACGCAGTCGCGTCTTCCAGGGAATGCAGGAATTCGTTGTGGCCCTTCTCGAGCGCATCGAAAATGTCCTTCATCAGGACCTCCTATCCAACAATGCTGTAACCGCCGTCGATAAAATGAATGCCGCCTGTGACATTGAAGGCTTCACGGCTGGCAAGGAACGCGGCATAGGCGCCGACGTCATCGATCGTGGCAAGGTGATGAGTGGGTGCGCGCTCGGCCGCGTCATTCAGCAATTCGTCGAATTCCGCGATACCTGACGCCGCGCGCGTGCGCAACGGTCCGGGAGACAGCGCATGCACCGATATGCCCTTGGGACCCATTTCGGCGGCTGCATAGCGGGTCGCGGCCTCAAGCGCTGCCTTGACCGGTCCCATAACACCATAGTTCTCGACTACTCTCTGAGCGCCCATGAACGAAACCGTCATGCAAGTGCCCCCCTTCGGCATCAGCGGCTCAGCCTTGCGGATGAGACGCAGGAAGGAGTGGACTGAGATGTCCATGGCCAGCGAAAACCCGTCTGCGGAGCAATCTACGACGCGGCCATGCAAATCCTCCTTCTTCGAGAAAGCGATGGAATGCAGAAGCGTGTCGAGCTTGCCCCACTTCTCGGTGATCTCGCCAAACAGCGCATCCAGTTCGCTTTCGTCGCGCACGTCAAGCGGTGCGATAATCTCCGCTCCGAGATCTTCAGCGAGCGGACGAACAAAAGGTTCGGCCTTTGCATTCAGATAAGTGATCGCCAGATCAGCGCCCTGCTCGCGAAAGGCCTTTGCGCAGCCATAGGCGATGGACTGGTCGTTGGCGACACCGACGACAAGGGCTTTGAAACCCGTCAAATCAAACATGACTGTCAGCTCCCTGACGTTGAAACAGACTGGAACCGGCGTGACGCCGGGCAAGACCTCCCGCCGCTTCAGACGCAGCCTGAAACTCTTCGCAGTGCAACATGATCAGTGTGACGACACAATGACTTTTGTGAAATGTAGGTGGTTGTGCGGATCAGCTTCCATTGCCATAACTACTTACTTTAGGTCAATTAAAACAATACAACCTGATCACAACCTGTATTTGAAAATAAAGATAGTCTTGTTATTTGCTGAAAATACATTATTTTCAATTGTGTTTATGTTATGATTTCAATCCAATCTTTGTATTTTGAACAGAAAATAAAATTAGACTTGAGGGCCGCGTCATGAAGAAAGTTTTGATTGTCCTTCTGTTACTCTCCGGCAGTTCTGCACCTGGTTTTGCACAAACGGCGTGTAACCCGGCAACACAGTATTGCCGGTAAGAATGCAGATCTAGGCAGGCAACGGACATGCCCGACCTCGTCGCCCTGCTCTTCGGCGCGCTGATCATCGGCGTTTTTTCCTATGAACGTTTCAACAAGGCGACTTACGGCAGTCGCAGGCAGCTTGAGCGCCTCGTCGACCTTTTGACGCCGGACAAGCTGCGGGCCCGAAAGACTGTCTTCCACGCGTACACTTTCTACGCCCTGACGATGCTGCTGATCTATTTCTTCCTGTGCGCCTATGCGGAAGTGATTCCCTATCTCGGCGGCCCGGACATTCTCGCCGAAACCGTTGGCGCCAGCCAATTGCCGACCGCTCCGACCGACGAGGCGGACGGCTCCACGGTCGGGTTCGTCCCCCTTAACAACAGCGAGAGCGTATTCTGGGCCCAGCCACTTTCAAGCGAAACGGGGCCGGTTGAAAAACGGAACTTTCTTGATATCGGCATAGACCCGTCCATCTCGCTCACGATCGCGCTGATCATTGTCGGTCTGGCTCCAACCTTTCCGATCCTGCAGCGTTTTGAAGACTGGATGCGCAGCGCGGCACACCGGCTGGCCGGCATTCCGACGCGGGTCATCGGGGCGGGTGAGGATCTTCAGCGCAACTCGATCCAGCTTCGCAACGAAGACGAACTGGACGTCGAAATCCCTAAAAACAGCCTACTCATTCCACGCGGCCATTGGGAACGCATCCCCCACTATACCAAGGCAGCGGAAGGTCAACTCGCCGACCCGCAGGACTTTCACGAGGATCTTGATCTCATCTTCTCGATTTCTTCCTGGATCCTGGACCGGAAACTGAAACTGGCAAATGCGAGCCAGCGCGAGGAGTTTGATAAACTGGAAGCCGCCCTGACCCGGCGCCGGGATGTTCTTCTTCTGGAGCTGGACGAAAAATCAAGTTACCAGGCCGGAGAACCGGTCGTGGCTGCAGAGAACACCGAAGCAGCGGTGGAAGCCGATACGCCGCATGACGGGAACGGGACCGGCGCCAATTCAGCGGCGAATGAAAAAAAGCGGGCCAGCTGGGAACGGCTGGCCGAAGAGGCGGATCACCTGGCGGACGATCTCTGCATCCTGCTGGCGCTCTACGTCGAACACGAAATCATCATTCCGGACAGCGGTAGCAAGCGGCCGGAAAAGAATGCCTCCAGCTCTGTCCGACAGCAGCTTCTTGCCAAGAAGAAACTGGAAGCGTTCTTGAGCGACCTCTTCAACGAACATACCGGGCCGGTTCATGCCCGCTCCCACGCCATGCTCACGATCCTCTGGTCAGCCGGGATCACGATCTCGCTAGCGCTCGCATGGAGCGTTTGTCCCGGCCCCTATGAAACCGCCCTTCAAAGCGGTAGCGCGGGAAGCCCCTACTGGCGCGCGCTCGGATATGCCACCACGTCCTTCAACAGCTTCTGCGTCCCCATCATTATCGCACTTGCGCTGCGGGACGGAGCACGCCAGACGCACCGGTGGCGGAACATGTCACAGGCGCACTGGACAAAGCGACTGCCGCAGGCTGCTGTTCTGATGTTCGTCTCCTGGGCCGTTGCGACACTCTTCATCATCGGGCTGGTTCTGTGGCGCTCGGCGATTGAATCCGGCGGCTGGGAAGAAAACCAGCGCACGGTCTGGGCCACACTGCAGGCATCGTTCGAATACAATGCACCGACCCCGCTAAGAGGCGCTGTCCTTGCCCTGATCCTTGTTGTCCTGCTCGATTCCGCGTCCGCACTTTCCAGGACCGAGGTGTCGCAGAAGACAATGGCCTGGAGCCGTGGCTGGGCGATCCGGGCAGCGATCCTGATGGGTCTTTGCGGAGGGGCAACCCGTTTCCTCACCTCGTGGGCATCCGCACTCAACCGCTCTGCCGAGCAACCGCAACTCGATGCCATCGACCACGGCCTGATTGCCTATGCGGCGATTTATTCCGCGATCCTCGGGTTCTTGGTGGTCTTCTGCGTCGCCGAAGCGCTCCAGAACCAGCGGCGGCGGCAAACCGGATCCACCGCAAAATCAGCGCCTCTCGTCGGTCAGACATCAACAAAATCCCGTACGGCCGCGTCATGACAAAGTGGCTGCTTCCCCTCTGTCTGGCTTTCGTGAATGCATTCGCATCGACCAGTCTCGCCATCGCAGACGAACACGCTGCGCCGATCAAGATGGCCGTCCGGACGGACACCCGCCCCTTTATCTGGATGAACAACGCCTCGGGCGAGTTTCTGGGCTTCTACTGGGACATCTGCACGGAAGCGATCTACCGGGCCGGCTATCAGCTGGAGACTGTCGAAATCGGGTCAGCCGAGCGGAAGTCCATCCTCGGCACCGGTCGCATCGGCAAGAAAGACGTGCAGCCACAATCGGCAGAGGTCGCCTCCCTGACCGGCGCGCCACCAGCCGTCGACGCGCCTCAGGAGGAGGTCACGGAAGTCGACTTTCTGTGCGACCCGACCACAATCACCCTTCAGCGCATGCGCAGCTTTCCCGTTGAAGCCGGCACGCCCGTTCTTCATTTTTCGCAGATCGTCTTTGTGGCCAACAGTTCTTTCGTGAAGTCCAAACCCGGAAAAGATATCACCAGGAACGAAGGCAAGCTTCCCGAAGACGGTCCTGAACCGACCTGCGACTGCATTCTGCCCTGGATTGATCACCTTGGCGCTGTCGCGCGCGGTGAGCCCTCACCGTCTCATTCCTGCCAGACTGCCTGGTGGCCGGAGAAAGAGCCTGTTCCGGTTGAAAGTGCGGAAGACGGCGACAACTCCGGCGAAGAGGGCCCACCTGAGAACCGGCAGGCAAGTTTCTGGGACAGGTTCAAGATCGAGTTTCAATTCGTCCCGGCCACACCCCAGCAGGTCAAAACCGACAGTCCCAAGGATTATGAAATCTGGGGTTATGTGGAAGGATCGACGATCGGGGACGCACTCAACTCCCTTTTGAGCAAGCCGCCCCAAAACCGGATCGGCGCGAAGATCGTCTGCTCGCGCAGCTACACATCGCACACGGCCGCCGCCCGCGCCTTCTGCAATGGAGAATTGTCCCGCTATTATGGTGATCTTGACATCGTGCAGGCGTCTCTTTCCGATCAGCGGAACCAGACCCGGACAGAATGTGCGATGGACCCGGCACCGGTCGGCGCCGGAAGATATGAACCCTACGCCTTCGTCATTTCGTCACGGACGCATCCTGGCCTGCCGGAAAAGATCGATATCGCACTTTACAGCATGTTTCAGGACGGCACGATCGAACGCCTGTTCGCCGGTCATTTCCCCGATACCCAGATGTCGGACTTTCTGAACACACTCTTCAGGATCAACAGCATTCCCGCCGGGACGGTGCTGGTAAACGAAACCGGGGACGACCCGTCTGTCGAGACGCCGGAGAATTGAAAAGGCCGGCCCCGCGATAGCGAGGCCGGCCTTCGTGTCTCTCCCTCAATGAGGACTGGCTTACGCCAGATCGAAACGGTCCGCGTTCATGACCTTGGTCCAGGCGGCAACGAAGTCCTTCACGAACTTGGCCTGGTTGTCGTCCTGGGCATATACCTCGGCATAGGCGCGCAGGATTGAGTTGGAACCGAATACGAGATCCGCACTGGTTGCCGTCCATTTCAGCGTGTTGAGCTGGCGGTCGCGGATTTCATAGGTTCCGTCGGAAGCCGGCAGCCAGCTGTTGGACATGTCGGTCAGGTTGACGAAGAAGTCCGTCGTCAGCGCGCCTTCGCGATCGGTGAAGACACCATGCTTCGAGCCACCATGGTTGGCGCCGATAACGCGCAGACCGCCGACCAGAACCGTCATCTCCTGCCCTGTCAGGCCGAGAAGCTGTGCCCGGTCGAGCATCATCTCTTCGGGGCTGACTGCGTAGTCTTTCTTTTCCCAATTGCGGAAGCCGTCCGCAAGCGGTTCCAGAACTTCGAAGCTTTCCGCATCGGTCTGTGCATCGGTCGCATCACCACGGCCCGCGCTGAACGGAACGGCAGTGTCGAAACCGGCTGCCTTGACAGCCTGCTCAACGCCGACATTGCCGGCCAGAACAATGACGTCGGCAAGCGACGCGCCGCTTTCAGCCGCGATCGGCTCGAGTGCAGCGAGCACCTTGCCGAGACGTGCAGGTTCGTTGCCTTCCCAGTCCTTTTGCGGCGCAAGCCGGATGCGGGCACCGTTGGCGCCGCCACGTTTGTCGGAGCCACGGAACGTGCGTGCACTGTCCCAGGCGGTCGCAATCATGTCGGCAGCGGAGAGTCCGCTGGCAGCAATCTTGGCCTTCACCGCATCGACATCGTAAGACGTCGATCCTGCCGGAATCGGGTCCTGCCAGATCAGGTCTTCGGCAGGCACATCCGGTCCGAGATAGTTGGCGCACGGGCCCATGTCGCGATGGGTCAGTTTGAACCAGGCGCGGGCAAACGTGTCACGGAAATAGGCTTCGTCTTCCATGAACTTGCGGCAGATCTCGTTGTAGATCGGGTCCATTTTCATGGCCATGTCGGCATCGGTCATCATCGGGTCGTGACGGATGGACGGGTCGGTCGCATCGACCGGCTTTTCGGCATCCGGCATGTCGACAGGCTTCCACTGCCATGCGCCTGCCGGAGACTTCGTCAGCTCCCATTCGTAGTTGAACAGGTAGTCGAAATAGCCCATGTCGAACTTGGTCGGCTCTTTCGTCCAGGCCCCTTCGATACCGGAGGTGAAGGCATTGGTTGCCTTGCCATCCTGGCCGGGGTTGGACCAACCAAGACCCTGTGCCTCGACACCGGTCGCTTCCGGCTCGACACCGATCTTGTCGACGGCACCACGGCCATGCGCCTTACCGACGGTGTGGCCGCCACAGGTCAGGGCAGCGGTTTCCTCGTCGTTCATCGCCATCCGCTTGAAGGTTTCACGGATATGCGCACCGGTCTTGACCGGATCCGGGTTGCCGTTGACCCCTTCCGGGTTCACGTAGATCAGACCCATGTGAACGGCTGCGAGCGGGTTTTCCAGCGTCGACGCATCGTCCAGGTTGTCGTAACGGTTTTCAGACGGGGCCAGCCATTCCTGTTCAGAACCCCAGTAAACGTCTGTCTCCGGGCCCCAGATGTCCTCGCGGCCGAACCCGAACCCGAAGGTTTTGAAACCCATCGTCTCATAGGCCATGTTGCCGGCCAGGATGATCAGATCTGCCCAGGACAAGGCGTTGCCGTATTTCTTCTTAACCGGCCACAACAGACGGCGCGCCTTGTCGAGGCTGGCATTGTCCGGCCAGGAGTTGAGCGGCGCGAAACGGATGTTGCCTGACCCGGCACCGCCACGGCCGTCCTGCATGCGGTAGGACCCCGCCGAGTGCCACGCCAGACGGATCATGAGCCCGCCGTAGTGACCCCAGTCGGCCGGCCACCAGTCCTGGCTGTCGGTCATCAGCGCACGGACATCGGCCTTGACGGCTTCATGATCCAGGCCCTTTGCGGCTTCGCGGAAGTTGAAGTCCGGATCCATCGGGTTGGTCCGGGCACCGTGCTGATGCAGAATGTCGAGGTTGAGCGCATTTGGCCACCATTTCGTAACCGGCTTGTCCATCGACGTGTTACCGCCGTGCATGACCGGGCATCCGCCCGCTTTGTCGACTTTTGCGTCCATATTCCTCTCCATTTCGAGTCACGGTGCGACGCACCGCGCTTACAAAACCCCGGCCCGGTGACAGCATTTTGACAGGGCACGCGCTTTCACAAACGCGTTGACAGTCCCGATGCTGGCAGTTGGCCGGAGAACTCCGTGATTTGGTCCCAATCTGGTCCGTGCGCCTACATTTAAGATGCAGATCGCGCGTTTCCAGTCTGGTGTGATTCAAAACTAGCAGAGCACGATCATCAGAAGAAGTTGAATTTCCTGATCGCTTTGATAGTTTTTACTTATGATAAACATCACGCTGAAACAACTTCGATATTTCGAGGCTCTCGCCCGTCATGGCCATTTCGGCAGAGCGGCAGATGCCTGCGCGATTTCCCAGCCGGCCCTGTCGATGCAAATCAAGGAAATGGAGGAAGCACTCGGTGCGTCGCTTATCGAACGCGGGCCGCGCCAGGTCAGACTGACACATTTCGGCGAAGTGGCCGTGGCGCGTGCCCGGGACATTCTGCGCGCTGCAGAAGAACTCGGGGACCTGGCCCGCGCCTCGCGCGACCGGCTTGTCGGGCGCTTGCGCATCGGGGTCATTCCGACGATCGCGCCCTACCTGCTTCCGCGGGTCATCAGCGCCTTGTCCGAACAGCATCCTGAGTTGGAGATCCATGTACGCGAGACAGTCACACCGAAGCTGATCCAGGAACTGGGCGAAGGCAAGCTGGATACCGCTATCGTCGCCCTGCCGGTTTCGGAAGGCTCGCTCGCTGAAACGCCGCTGTTTGACGAAGCATTCATGCTCGTCCGTTCGGCGAGCGAGGCGGACGCCCCGATGCCCAGCGCCGACCGGCTGCGCGAAATGCGGCTTCTGCTTCTTGAGGAAGGCCATTGTTTCCGCGATCAGGCCTTGTCTTTCTGCAACCTGCCTTCCGGCCCTCCGCGCGAAGTGCTCGATGCAAGCTCGCTCTCAACGCTCGTTCAGATGGTCAGTGCCGGAATGGGCGTGACACTCATTCCGGAAATGGCGGTGCCTGTCGAAACCCGGTCCGCCTCTGTCTCCGTTTGCCGTTTCGAGGATCCCGAACCCACACGAACCGTCGGCATGGTCTGGCGCAAGTCCAGTCCCCTCGCCGGTCAGCTTGGCGAAATCGCGGAGATCGTCAGAACCTGCACGTGAAGGAATGCCGTCAAGGCTCTTTAGTTGCGTCCAGAAGTGCCGGGATGAATGCTCCGCAATGGGTTCCGTGTCTGCAACACCCGGAAATTGTCTCAAAGACCGGCAGCTTTTTCACTTGTCCGGAGCGACGATGTTTGCCTCGGCTTCGTCATCGACTACCTGATTTGAGCAGATTCCACACGCCCTCAAGCTTCTTGCAATTCCTCTCCATTCTGAGGCGCGGTAGAAAGCTGAGCCTCTAACGATGGGCCTCGCATCCCGCATATGCCGCCCGTCCTTCAAGACAGCGCTCCGCGCTTTCTCAGGATGAGGCTGGTGGATTGAAAACCTGAGTTGGCGTTGCAGCTGTTACCTCTCCCGTGGGGAGAGGTCGGCCTGGAAGGCCGGGTGAGGGACAGGTGTTTTGGCGCCTTTGTCAGATCCGACCCCTCACCCTGGCCCTCTCCCCACGGGAGAGGGTAAAAAGTGGCAAGTTGGGACTGCCGTGGACATGGTTGCTTCGAGACAGCGCTCTGCGCTTCTTCAGGATATGGACCCGATTGGGGTCGAACCGGTGAACTCGAAACGTTTCATAGCTCGTCATTGCCAGATCTGGTCTGGCAATCCATGCCATTGAGGCTTGGCAATGCGAGGCCTTGTAGCTGGCAACGCCACGGAATGGATGCCTGGGTCAAGCCATGGCATGACTTGGCATCAGGTTTCCCCACGCCCCAATGACAAAAACGAACCGGCATCCTCATCCACCAGCTGCGGTGCACGCCAGGATCGGGGAGCAATTCTTTGGCGTCGATTTGATCCGCTTCCCGGACGCCGGGGCTCGCTGGCCCCGGGTCTCGCAGTGTTCGCCCGGGATGACGACGGCTGGCGCCATCGATCTTCTGACCGCGTTTAAATTTTCCGGGCGACGACGAACCGGCTGCGCGGCTCCGGATAGGTGCCTGTTTCGATGATGTCGAAGCCGGTCTTGCCGATGAGTGCTTCGACATCGGCGAAAGTATACGCCCGCACGAACGGGGCCTTGCCGAAGAGCTGCATCACCTTGATCATTGGCACGAACAACCAGGCCTTGTCGCCGAGGCAGACCGTTTTCGATATGAAAAGACCGCCCGGCTTTAAAAGACCGTGGACGCGGGCAAGCAGGTCTTCGGGATTTTCCACCAGATGCAGGAAGTTGAAACCAAGGATGGCATCGTATCCCTTGCCGTTGTCGACCGCTTCACTGAATGCGTCGGCGACCGCGAAGCGAAGCTCGCCCGGTGCCTCGTTTTCCTGTGTTGCCGTAGCAAGTTTTTCGTCGGCAATGCGGATCATGCCAGGCGCAAAATCTGTCGCAAGGTAGGACGACACATTGCCGGCGAGAAGAAGCGCGGTCGACCCGGTTCCGCAGCCGAGTTCCAGAACGTCATTCGTCGGCCCCAGATGCTCCACGGTGCGTGCAAGCGTCTTTTCATAGGCGCTCTGATCCTTGATCGGCGAGGCTGCATATTTTTCAGAGACTTTGTCCCAGAACCTTGTCGAGGGTGTCATGTCATTGGTCCAGGTGATGGTCATTGTTTGTCATTCCTTATCATGTCGGGCGTCAAGCCGCGTCTCCCGCGACGCCTGACGCCCCGTTTTCTGTGTTTTCTGTTATTGTGGGCTTGCAGCCGACAACGGCCGAACTCCAGAACCGGGTCCAGCGCGCCGAGCCGACCTGCAATGTTGTCAGGTCTTCCAGGCCGCACCGCTGCAACCTCTGTCGTACCATCGCCGCGTCGAACCGGTGCGTTCGCCATTTCAACTGCACGAAGGTACCGAAGACCGATTTACGGGTTGTCACAAGCAGGAGCCTGCCTCCGGGCTTCAGGACCCGGCACATGTCCGCAAGTGCTGTTTCTGGTTCGGCAAGGTGCTCAAGTGCGTGTGCGCACATAATGAGATCGAAGCTTTCATCTGCGTAAGGCAGGGCCGAAATATCGGCCTGCTCCGTCCGGCAGAAGACCCCCGCGCGCTGGAGGTTGGCGGATGCCTCGTCCAGCATGACAGGTGATATGTCGACGGCTGACAGGTCGAACGAACGTGACATTTCACTGACCAGTGCCAACGACATGGCCCCGGTGCCGACGCCGCAATCAAGAACCTTCACAGGCGCTGCTTCGTCGGCCTTCAGGCCGGATACCGCGTGGCTCACAACCTCGCGATACGCCAGCGGAAACCCAAGCCTTCCGATCTTGCGGTCCCAGCGCGGGGCACATGCGTCATAAGCTGCACGCAACTGTTCGGTGCCAAACCCATCCCGGCTGACGGCAATCTGCCAGGAGCCGAGCCGACGTTCGAAAACCGGGATCTGCGGTGCGTGATGTTCAAGTGTCATGGTCATTCCCCACGCCCGCGCAAACCAATGCGGCCGAGAATATCGCGACCGATTGCGCGGCCGCCGCCCGGCGAGGCCACGAATTCGAGGCAGGCAACACAGATTTTCAAAAACACCACGGCGAACGAATGCGGACACATGGGGAACTCCTTTCGAGCGCTTGTTACCCCCAACGCATTTGAATAGAAATTGCCGAAATCTCGTTAGGTGATATACAAATTTGCATGAACTGGCAGAGCATCACTTTTGACTGGAATCAGGCACGCGCCTTTCTCGTGACCGCGGAGGAAGGCTCGCTTTCGGCTGCCGCACGGGCGCTCGGCCTGACCCAACCGACCCTGAGCCGCCAGGTGGCCGCGCTGGAAGAGACGCTTGGAGTGACGCTGTTCGAGCGTGTCAACAAGAGCCTGATGCTGACGGAGGCCGGTGTCGAACTCGCCGAACACGTGCGCTCAATGGGTGAGGCGGCGAGCCGTGTGTCGCTGGCCGCTTCCGGCCAGTCGCAGCAGATCGAGGGGCTGGTCACCATTTCCACGACCGACGTCATGGCCGCCTATCTCCTGCCGGACATTCTCAAGGATCTGCGCCGGAAGGCGCCGGGCATCG
>Ga0207422_1004535_pt1 | contig 11351 bp, 9 predicted proteins | sample MarCyaLeptolynsp_FD_187757 | JGI IMG/M metagenome (GOLD analysis project Ga0207422, IMG submission 187757) | Marine cyanobacterial communities from Panama - species 1 Leptolyngbya sp. (SPAdes) | ecosystem: Environmental > Aquatic > Marine > Unclassified | place: Panama: Panama City | collected... | reverse complement strand
GGCAAACTGATCGCCTTCGACCCGCTCGGATGCGCCGAGGGCGAGGCCGTCCTGATCACCCAGGGCTCGGTTGCCGCCGGCCATTTTACCAAACTCAGGGCTCCGATCGACGCACTGATCATCGGATCCATCGACGAATAGGGCGTTTCGCCCGCACCAACCGACGCCAAAGGAGAGAGAGATGGCAAATCATGCAATCGGAATGATCGAAACCCGTGGATATGTACCCGCCCTCGCGGCGGCCGACGCCATGGTCAAGGCGGCCAATGTCGAAATCGTCGCCCGCAACGAGGTCGGAGGCGGGCTCGTCTCGGTGGTCGTGCGCGGGGATGTCGGCGCAGTCAAGGCGGCAACCGAAGCCGGTGCGGAAGCCGCCAACCAGATCGGTGAAATCGTCGCCGTCCACGTCATTCCGCGCCCGCATGCGGATCTCGGCAAACATTTCGAAGCCGCGACAACGAAATAATCGACTGTTGCCGCCGCCACCAGCAAAACAGAGCACCTCATGACGGAACTTCGGGTCTACCTGCCAATCCGCGACCTGCAACCGCAATTCGCGGCCTACCTCTCGACACCGACGCGGGCGCGCGGTTATCCGCCGTTCGAGGGACAGCACAGCCTGATCATCGAGGTCGCGCCTGCACTGGCGATCCATCGCATCGTCGATCTGGCGCTCAAGGAAGCCCCGGACATGGAACCCGGCATCCTGTTCACCGAGCGCCAGTTCGGCCTGCTGGAACTGCATTCCGACAACGCCGCCGAACTGGAAGCCGCCGGCAAGGCGATCCTGGACGGCATCGGCGCGAAGCCGGCGGACCAGCTTGCGCCGAAAGTCCTGTTCCAGGACATTATCGAGGACCTGTCGGACCAGCACGCGATCATTTTGAACCGAAGTCGCGATGCCTCGATCCTGGTACCCGGAGTATCGTTGCTGATTTGCGAAATGGCTCCGGCCCTGTTCGCCTGCGTTGCCGCCAACGAGGCGGAACGGGCGGCTCCGGAAGCTGTCCTCAACGACGTTCAGATGATGGGCGCGTCCGGCCGGGTCTTCATGTCGGGCACGGCCACTGACATGAAAAAGGCCCGGGACGCGATCATGAAAACCCTCGAGGCGGTCGAGGGACGCACCGCTGCCGCGTAATCCGTTGGCAGCAGATCAGCCTTTACGTTCCGCAGAACGTCTCCCGAACAACCTGCTCGGGTTGCGGCGGTTCCGCGTGGCGGGAGAATTCGGGCTGGGTGACATAGGGCCTTGCCAGCACCGTCAGGAGGTCCTCGAAGGGTTGCAGGTCATCGCCAAGGGCTGCCTGGATCGCTTCTTCCACAAGGTGGTTGCGCGGAATGAAAGCCGGGTTGACGGCGCGCATCGCCATCCGCCGCGCGTCAGTGTCAATCGTCTCTTCACCGAGACGCGAGCGCCACTTGTCCAGCCAACCGTCAAGCGCCGTCGGATCTACAAAGAGATTGCGCGCCCGTTCGTCAGCCTGCCGCCCGGCCTCGCCCCGCAGATCGGGGTCCGCGATTTCGCAGAGTTCCCGGAACGTCAGGGTGAAATCAGCCTGGTTTGAGGCCATGCGCGCCAACAGATCCAGCGCCAGTGCCGCATCCTCTTCGTGTTCTTCGACAAGACCGATTTTTTTCCGCATGCCGGCCAGATAGGCCGTTTCATACATTTCCGGAAAACCGTTCAACGTCTCCTGCCCGATCTCGACGGCCTTGTCCTCATCGTCGGCCAACAGCGGCATCAGAGATTGCGCCAGGCAGGCCAGGTTCCAGTGTGCGATGCCCGGTTGATTGCGATAGGCATAGCGGCCGTGCTGATCGATCGAACTGAATACCGTCTCGGGGTGATATCGGTCCATGAAGGCGCACGGGCCATAATCGATGGTTTCACCGGCAACGGACATATTGTCCGTGTTCATGACGCCATGAATGAAACCGATCTGCATCCAGCGGGCAACGAGGGCGGCCTGGCATTCCATGACCTTGAGCAGCAGGGCGACCGCCGGATTTTCGGCACCGGCAATATCGGGATAGTGCCGGGCAATCACGTGATCGCAAAGGAGCTTCAATGCCTCCACATCACGCCGAGCGGCGAAGAACTGAAAGGTGCCGACCCGGATATGACTGCGTGCAACCCGGGTCAGAATCGCGCCGGGGAACGCTTGCTCTCGGACCACGACCTCGCCGGTCGTCACCGCCGCCAGGGCGCGTGTTGTCGGCACACCGAGCGCGGCCATTGCTTCCGAAACGATATATTCCCGCAACACCGGCCCGAGCCAGGCACGGCCATCGCCCATCCGCGAAAACGGGGTCGGGCCCGACCCCTTGAGCTGGATATCGCGGCGTACGCCATCCCTGTCGAGAACTTCGCCAAGCAGCATGGCACGGCCATCGCCCAATTGCGGCGACCAGCCGCCGAACTGATGGCCGGCATAGGCCATGGCGATCGGCTCCGATCCGCCGGCGATGCGGTTGCCGGCGAGAATTTCCACGCCCTCGGGCGACGCGAGGTAATCGGGATCGAGGCCGAGATGGCGCGCCAGCTGGTCATTGATGCGAATGAGTTTCGGCGCCGAAACCGGACTTGGTGCAAGTTCGGCAAAAAAACGGTCCGGCAAACGCGCATAGCTGTTGTCGAACGGAAACGGGCTTCGCTGCGGTGCGTTCATGGCGGATCCGGTGTTTGGCGGAGGAATTCAGTCTCAATTTAATATATGCCGCCCTGTCCGGAATGAAAGCCTTCCTCAGTGACCGGCTTCAAAACAGGGTTCTGATCTCCCACAATTCCGGAAAGAACCGGTGCGATGTCACATGTTCAAGCCAACCGACCCCGGCAGAGCCCCCGGTTCCCGGCTTGTAACCGATGATCCGATGTACGGAGATGAAATGGCGCCAGCGGTAAATCGACATTTGTTCATCGACGCCAATCAGGGCTTCGCCAAGCCGGTAGAGCGCATTGTCTGCTTCCGGTTCCCTGTAGATTTTCTGCCAGGCATCTCGGACGCTTGCGCTCGGCTTGTAGGTCTCCGACCAGTCCCGTTCCAAAGCGTTTACCTCGAGCGCATGACCCTGCCGTGCCAGAAGCGCGATGACGTCGTCGTACAGGCTTGGCGACGTCAGCGCCTTCTCCATCGCCGGCCAGACATGGGGGACGTTGCGATGCGCCTGAGCGAGCTTGCGGTTTTTGTTGCCGAGGACAAATTCCACATGCCGATACATGAAAGACAATTGTCCGGACGCGGTTCCGAGCGTGTCGCGAAACTGATTGAAGCCGTCCGGCGTAATGGTCGACAATACGTCCCAGGAGCGAACGATATATTCCACCATCGTTTTCGCCCGGGACAGGATCACCAGCGCGTTGTCGACCTTGCCGTCACGGATCTGCATCTGCGCGTTGACCAGCTCGAAGTGCAGTCCGCGGAACAAAAGTTCCTTGACCTGGCCCATGACGAAAAAACACATTTCGTCATACCCGTCGCTGCGCGGATGCTGCAGCGACAGGAGGAGGTCGATGCTCTGATAGTCGATATAGGGATTGCTGGTCCCGGCAAAGTCCGTCAATGGTTCGCCACCGGTTTCCGACACAGTCGCTTGCCGGCTTTCATCGGTGGTTATCGGCATCGCTCGCGGATAGGGCGACGCATCGACACCGCCCGGGTCAACAATTTCCGGGAAATGGGGTTTATACGACGGCATGGTCGAGCCTCTCCTCAAGGACGAATTCAATGATAGCCTCGCCGAGGCGCGTGCCCGGCCTGGCCAGATCGAGAATGATGTCGAAGTGATTTTTTCCTGTGACTTCGAAAATGCCAACGGGGATCCCGGACTGATCGAGATGATCGGCGAACGCACGGCTCTGGCGTTTGAACTCCAAGGTTTCGATTTCCCCCCAGCACACAATCGCCGGTGGGAGATCGGAGACCAGATGAAGCAGCGGACTGTTCCGCCGTGCCGCATCCACATCCAGTCCCAATTTGTCGTTGACCGATGTGCCGATCAGAGGTTCCAATTCGTAGATCCCGGAAACGAGAACCAGTCCGGCGATGCCTGCCTTCGACCGGTCCGGACAGCCAAGCGCCGTCATGGCGGCAAGATGCGCGCCCGCAGAACTGCCCGCGACGAAAATCCGGTTCCGGTCGAAGCCGAGTGATGCCGCCCGATGATGCAGCCAGCCGATCGCGCACCTGCATTCGCTGGCGATTTCATCCAGGGTCGCTTCAGGCGCCAAGGTGTAGTCGATCGCGGCAAAAGCAATACCGGTGCGGGCGCAATCAGCAGCCGCAAAAAACGAGTCCCGTTTCGACAGTTCCTGCCAATATCCGCCATGGATGAAGACAAGCAGGGGTGGGGGAGCGCCCTCCGACGGCTTGCCCGGAACCACCAGATCCAGAGATTGCGAAATCAATTTGCCGTATTGATGGGAAGAAATCTGTTTGCAGCGCGATCGCGCGTGCATGCTTTCGTCGCTGTAGGCCTGGAGATATTGCTGATAATCGCCACCGATCGCGGAGCTCGGCGAATACTCCATCTCACGCTCCCACGCTTGGAGAATGCGCCAGTCAGATTGTCTCTGCCCTATCACTGTGCGCGCCTTTCCGGAGACCTATTCACCAATTCACGGGACCCTAGTCCAGACAATGACTGGTGCGAAATGCTATTGCGCAATCCGGCTATCCGAAATCCTGATAACAGCAACCGCGCGCCCTGATCGCGCCGCGCGATCACGCCGGGCCGTCAACGTCCTGTTCGCATATCAGATCGACAAATTTGAGCAGATCGTCCGGCGCGATCGGTTTTTCCAGATGGCGGCAGGCGGTCCGTTCAAAAAAACCGGCAACGTCCGGGCTCATGCTGTCGCCGGTTATGAAAGCTGTCCGGCGGACATGATGCGGACTGCTGGTTCTGATGCCGTGGAGGAACGCTTCACCGTCGAGACCAGGCATTTTCACATCGCTGAGAACAACATCGAAAGACTGTGTTTTCAGGAGATCCAGCGCCTGGCGCGGATCGTTTTGCATTTCGACCTGATAGCCGTTTTCCTCCAGGATATCGCAGATGAGATCCGCGACCCCGACTTCGTCATCCACCACCAGGACTTTCCGGTTTCCCTGCCTTGTCGCCGGCTCGGGTTCAACCGGCACGGCTTTGCCCGGCGGCCCCGCGGCTTTCATCCGCATGATGAATGTCGCACCTTTTCCAGGCGCCGACTGAAGCGTCAGCTTGCCATCATGGGAACTGACTATGCGATGACAAAATGCCAGCCCGACGCCGGTTCCCTGACCGACATCCTTGGTGGTGAAAAACGGCTCGAAAATTCGGGCCTGGATGTCTTCAGACACGCCCATTCCATTATCGCGCACTTTGACAACGACCTCATCGCTCCTGGCGTCGTGAAGGGAGGATATGGTGAGTACTCCTTTCTCTCCGAGGTCGGCCAGGGCATGCTCGGCATTGACGATCAGGTTGGTGAACACCTGCGCCATCTGATCGGGATCCGCGGCAACCGGAGGCAATGCAGGGTCGAGGTCCAGTTTGATTGCCACTCCGGCGGCTTTCAGACCATAACCGGAAACGTCCACCGCCGTTTCCAGGATTTCGTTCAGCGAACAAGCCTCGATCCGGGTCGGGCGTTGCCGGGCCATGGCCAGGAACATTTTCACGATCTTCGCACACCGTTCCGCCGCACCTCCGATCCGTTCGATCTGCTGTTTATGGCGCGGATCCTCGATCTTGTCCTGCAGCATCAGGGCATAGCCGATGACAATGGATAGCGGATTGTTCAATTCGTGGGCGACGCCGGCAAGCAGCTCTCCGAGCGCGGAGAGCTTCTCGTTCTGATGGGCGATTTCGCGTTGCCGTTCGAGCTCGGCCTGCATGGCCAGCTGTTCCGATATGTCGCGGGTCGAGGAGACGATCACGTCCTCGCCCTTGTAATCGGTGACTCGCGCAGCGGTAAGCCCCTCCATGATCGAGCCGTCCCTGCGTCGGAATCTGACCCTGTAATCGTCCAGGCTTCCTGTCGGCAGCAACTGGTTCAGGTAATCGACCCGATCCTGGGGATCGAGGAAAAACTCGAGTGTCGACTCAATGTCACCGAAGCGATCCCGCGAGGCCGGCGGATAGTAGATGATCTTGCCGTCATTGATCGTGGAAACCAGGAACGTGGTAGGGCAGGCCTCCACGATCGTTCGCAGCAGCTCATCGGCCTCGCGTTCGGCTTTTTCGGCGCGGCGCTGTTCGGTGACATCCTTGAAGACCAGCAGGTGGCCCCCAAGGTTGGTCTTGTGCGCCGACAAAAGATACAGCCGGCCGTCGGTTCCCGGCACTTCTATGTTTTTTGCAAATCGCCGTGTGAGGTCGACGATCCTGTCGGACCATTGTTCCGGCGTTTCCTCGTCGCCAAGAAGGATCCTGCCCGACGACGCGAGGTGAAGGGTCACGTCCTTGAGGTGCTGGCCGGGCTCTATCGGATTGTCCCGCTCCGACAACATCTCGTACCGCCGGTTGTTCCGCATCACGAATTTCAGATCGGGATCGTAAAGCGATATCCCTTCATCCAGCGACTGGATGATATCGTTCATCATCTCGCGGGCGCGCGCCTCAACCTGGCGCTGGTCGGTTATGTCGACGATGGTTGCGACCAGACCGCCATCACCGAGCCGGGAAAGCGTCGCAATCTTCTGACTGCCGTCTCCAAACCGGACCTCCATCTGCGACGGTTTGCCGGCGGTCACCCCCTTGAGCAGCGCTTCGAACCCGCCCGGCGGCGGAGAAACAAATCTGACATATCCGTCCCGCACCGCCTGTCCCGTAATCTCGGAGACCGGTGTGCCGGGTTTCAACAAGTGTTTGTAGGGCGCCATGATTTCGCTGTAGCGCTGGTTGGCCATGACGAATCTTTCGGTCTCATCGTAGAGCACGAATCCCTCGCCGAGTGCCTCGATCGCATCACGCAGCCTCGTATTGGCCCTTTCGCTTTCCGCCCGCAAAGCATTGATTCGCGTAAGATCGATGGACGTGGAGACGATCACCGTCTCGCCGCGATACTGAAACAGTCGGGAGGTCAGCAAAGAGGGAAAGCCGGAGCCATCGAACTTGCGCGCCATGAAAAACATGTTGTCGACGCGCCCATCACGTTTGAGCTGTTCCACAAATACACTTCGTGCATCCTGGCTGATCCAATGACTGCGGGCGTATTCCCGGGTTCCAAAGATCGCCTGCGTGGTCGACGAGCGAAACAGAACCTTGCCGTCCTCAAGGCGGGACACCAGCAGATTTGCGGGGCAATTCTCCACAATGCTGCGGAACAGATCTGTTTCCTGATCACCGCCTTCTTCGTCGGGGCCGATGTGATCGCCGGCATCGACGGCAAGCTGCCTCTCGCCACCTTCAATGAAGGCCGTCAGCCATGTGTCATACAGATCCCGTGTGATGCCTTCGCGAAGGCACAAATCGTCAATGTCCTCCTCTTGGGCAAGCCCTCTCAGAACGATGCGGGATCTGTCTTCGGGACTGAAAAATTTTCGCGAAGCTGTTTCGGATTGCTGATCGACTTTTTCAGGCATTGGCCAATCCTCGGTTCATTCACACAACGTCCGGAAACGGCAAATTACAGGTCGCTGGACAGATTGCTGTTTGACCGTGTCGATATCGTCATGCCGGCAAAACGTCACGGGCGCCAATCTTTGTCGACCCTTGCTTCGTCGCGACGACGGAACCCTTCCTGTTTAGACGGAATCGCTCCGACAGCAAAGATGTGCGCGATTGACGGACGTTCGAGATCGTTGCGTCGTCCATGACGCGTTGGGTCCATAAAGCACGGGGCGGCGCCGGTCCGTCTATCCAGCACAAGATTTGCGATCCTGAAAGTCGCGATCAAATTGTGCGCAGTCGGTCTTTACCTGCCCCGCAGGTCTTGTACACTCCGCGCGAAATCATCAAGGAGCTCCCGAACCATGCGCGCGCCCATCTTCTATGGCCTTGTCTTTCTTTCGATGCTTGTAGCCGGCCCCCTCAAGGCGGCGACCGTCGAAGCGATCTCCGCCGGCATCGCCGAGCGGGTTCAGGAAAATGACGGACGCTGGGCCGATGCCGGGGACGAGCGCCAGATCGCCATGATCACCAGCTACGATGGCGCGTTTTACCAGCCTATTTGGGTCGATGAAAACGGCATCACGGACAAGGGCCGCGAACTTATCTCCATGTTCGAGGCGTCCAGCGCCGACGGCCTGCATCCCGGTGATTATGTTACCCCAGACCTGAAACAGGCGATGACGGCAACGGACAATGCCGGGCTCGCCGACCTGGATATCAAACTGTCGTTTACGCTGCTCAACTACGCCCACCATATCGGGGCCGGGCGGGTTGAACCGAGCGCGATCAACAACGACCTGAAAATCAGTCCGGAGGGGCCGGATCTCGAAGCGATCCTTTCATCGGCCCGCAGTGCAATCAATATGCAGGCCTTTGCCACGTCACTGACCCCGTCGAGCCCGCGCTATCAGCGGCTCAAACAGGGCCTGGCGAAATATCGGGAAATCGTTGCCGCGGGCGGGTGGGTCCAGGTTCCGGCGCCGAGCACCGGCAAGTCCCTGAAACCCGGCATGACCGATCCGATGGTCCCGGTCCTGGCCAGACGGCTGGTCCAGGCGGGCCAGTTGAACGAGGCCGATTATGATTTCGCAACGGCCCCCGAACTGTTCGAAGGCGCCATCGTCGATGCGACGAAACGGTTCCAGGACAGTCTCGGCCTGGAAATCGATGGCGTTATCGGTCCGAACACCCTCAAGCAGATCAACATCACCGCCGAACAGCGGGTTGAACAGATCGAGGTCAATCTCGAGCGGCGGCGCTGGATGCCCGATGATCTCGGCGACTATTACATTTTCGTCAACCTTGCCGACCAGTATCTGAAGGTCGTCAAGCGGATCGAAAAGAACGGCAAGACCCGGGAAAAGACCCTGCATGCAGCCCGCGCCGTGGTCGGCAAGACTTACCACAAGACCCCGGTGTTCACCGAGTTGATGACCTACCTGGTCCTGAATCCGAACTGGAATGTTCCCTATTCGATCGCAACCAGGGAATATCTGCCGAAACTGCGCCGCAATCCCGGCGCACTGCAGGCGCAGAACATTCGGGTCCTGTCCGGAGGCCGGCAGATCAGCCCCTATTCCGTGAACTGGTCGGCCTATTCACGCGGCAACTTCCCCTTCCGCCTGCAGCAGGCGTCCGGGCCGCGCAATGCGCTCGGACGGGTCAAGTTCATGTTCCCCAACAAATACAATATCTACATCCATGACACGCCCTCAAAGAGCCTGTTCAAAAAGGCCTCGCGGGTGTTCAGCCACGGGTGTGTCCGGGTCCAGGACCCGCTCAAGCTGGCCGAAGTAATCCTCGGGCCGGAGGGAACCAGCCGCTCGTCGATCGACGCCACAATCAATCGCGGCAAGCGCCGTGTGGTCAAGCTGAAGACCCCGATTCCGGTTCACATCTCCTACCTCACGGCCTGGGTCAACAAGGATGGAAGCGTGCATTTCCGACGCGACGTCTATGGCCGGGACGCCATTCTCAGCAAAGCCCTTGAGCGTGTTCAGGTTGCGTCGAACTGATTTTGCGGCCTGGTCGGCGGCAATGGGGATTTGCCACCGTTGTCCCGCCTTTGTCAGTGCGGTCCCGGCCTTGAGCCGGGACTCGGGGTGCGCAGGACGACCAGCGATGAATGTTGCTGTCACCCCAGCCCCAAAAATTCGCGGATAAGGGCGAAACTGGTTTCATGATCGCCTGCCACATGGCGCGCACCGGCATTGCTGAGCCTTTTCCGACGGTGCTCCTCGACATGGAAGCCGATAAAATGCACGCCGCAGGACTGGCCGGCATCGAGGTCATTCAGGTTGTCGCCAAGAAAAACGATCCGCTCCTTCGGCAGGTTGAGCTCGGCGATGACACTGGCCAGGACATCACGTTTCGGCCCACCGTTTTCCGCCGCACCCGGAAACCGCTGCACGTAGGACCACATATCCGCCCGTTCGAGCCGAATGCGAGCCGCCTCGCGCAGATTTGCCGTTGCGGTTCCGAGCGCAATCCCTCCCTCCCGATGCAGTCGCTGCAGAAGATCCCGTGCTCCGGGAATCGGTGAGACTTCGGCATCTCCAGCGTCCAGCATGTTCGAAAGCACAGCGATGTATCGCCTCGCATAGGCCGCCATTTCGACATCATTGACCGGGCGGCCGAAATGAGATTCAAGAATTTCCCGACAGATCTCGACATCGTTGCGCACGCGGTAACTGTCCCAGTCCCGCGAGAGATTACCAAGCCCATGCAGATCCTGGAACGGCACGAAAAAAGCGTCTTCTTCCGCTGGTCCCAGATCGAGGAGCGGACCATCCACGTCGAAAATCACCGCTGCATGAAAATCGGATTTCATGTTTTCTCCGCTGACAATCAGGTCACCTCCACATCCGGCAGGCCGAAGACGGATTTGAACGGCACACCTTCGCCGAGCTGACGCAGCCAGGTCTCTTCGACGGCAACCTGGGCTTCGGCCGCCTCGATCCGGTCAGCGGCCGTTTCCGGCGACAGACAGATTACACCATCTTCATCACCGACGATGAGATCGCCGGGAGCCACGGGAATCGAGTCGATCATCACCGGGCCATTGACCGTACCGTTTTCCTTGGCCAGCGGCCCATGGGCCGTCGTCGCCCGGGTGTAGACGGGCAAGTCATCCATCAGGGACAGAGCGCCCGCATCGCGCACGGCCCCGTCGCACACCACGCCCGAGGCCCGCTTCTCACGCAGCACGCCGCCCAGAACTTCGCCGATATAGGCAATCCGACTGTCGCCTCCAGCGGCGATGACCAGAACCTCGCCGGCCTCGATTGTATTGACGGCGTGCATGACGGCGCCAAAATCCGGGGAGGTACAGGCCGCCGTTCGCGCCAGGCCGGCTAGACGCACCTTTTCGCCAAGACGGCGCAACGGTTTGATATCCAGCGGAAGCAGGCCTTCGCCGACGAGCACGTCGGAAATGATCGTCACCGGGATCCGCGCCCAGCGGTCAATCAGTTCCTGGGCGATTTTCGGATCGCGTTGCGCCTTGATGATTATGCCTGACATTCCATACCCTTCTTTTCATCCGATATTTGCGCGCCTATCACGCAAAACGCCGTCTTCACGGGATGAAGACGGCGGATCACAACCCTTGTCAAGGCCGCGGTGTTGGGAGAACGGATGCCGCGCTCGGCGCCACCCGTTGCCGTCAACTGATTTGCTGCAGCAACCCGTCGACCGATGCCTTCGCATCGCCATAGAACATGCGGGTGTTTTCCTTGTAGAACAGAGGATTTTCC
>Ga0207422_1004533_pt1 | contig 11357 bp, 12 predicted proteins | sample MarCyaLeptolynsp_FD_187757 | JGI IMG/M metagenome (GOLD analysis project Ga0207422, IMG submission 187757) | Marine cyanobacterial communities from Panama - species 1 Leptolyngbya sp. (SPAdes) | ecosystem: Environmental > Aquatic > Marine > Unclassified | place: Panama: Panama City | collected... | reverse complement strand
CAGCGACAAGATCCGGTCCCACCAGCGATCCGTACGCGAGGCCATCAACCGCGTAAGCAAAACCAAAACAGTGATCGAGTTCGGTGAGCCTGCCCAAAAACCGGTCACGGCGCATCTGAAACGGGCGCTGGATGAAGGGCGGCTTGAGAGAACAGCGCCGCTTATCCGCGCGATCGAGAGCGTCCAGGGGCAACTGGCCTGGCAATACGGATATGAGAAGGTTCCACGCGGGCTCAGCAAGAGTTACGCCTATGCGGAACTGTGCGGACCAAACGGTCCGGTCCTGACGACCGAGGTGATCCTCGGCCTCGTGCTGTTTGCGCCGGGCTGCGTCTATCCGTCCCATGCGCATAGCGGAATTTCAGAGAGCTATATCTGTCTGTCGGGCGCTGTCTCGGAAAATCATCAGGGCGTCTATGCGCCCGGTTCCATGATCTTCAATCCGCCCGAGCATACGCACCGGATCACCGTGTCGAAGCTTGAACCCGCCCTCCTTGCCTATGCCTGGACAGGACCGCAGGACAAGCTTGCCAGCCAGAAAATGGTGTTCAGCCGCAAGCGCAAATGAGTAGGCCGAGCGCCCTCACGCCGCCTCGGCATCCTCCGCAATCACGCGGCTGATCGTGAGCTTCGCGGGCTGAAGACGGCCATCGTCCGACACCCACCCCGGCTCACTGATGAGTTTCTCGCACGCGATCCCGAGCGTGGGAAAGTTTAAGCCCATGGAATGGGCAAGTGCTACCCGGTCTCCGGGTTTCGGATTGAGGCCGCAGCAGACCTCGCGCGTTCCCATCTTCAGGTGATGCGCGATATCCCATTCCAGAACAACGCCATCGTGCCGCGTAACCACCCAGCAATGCGCATCGTCGCAGCACCCGCCCTTTTCCTGCGGAAAGAAGTAGCCTGTCAGATAGCCCGCCTCAAACCCGGCGGCACGCAGCGATGCGATCAGGTAGGTGTTGATGTCGACACAGGAGCCTTCGGTCAGCCCGCAGGAGAGATAAGGCACCTCGTCGCAGCCATCATTGAACCGGACGTCCGCATGACCGTAGCGGAACTTCTCGGCGCAGGAATACACCAGCGCCTGGATCGCGGCGTGCCCGTCCACCTGCGTCTCGGCAATGTTGATCGCGTCAAAGACAAGCGCCTCGGCTGCGCGCGTGAACTTGTTCCGGTGCGGCGTGAAGATGCTGTCCGGGTAGCCAGGGCCGGCTTCCGCATAGCTGTAACGGATTTCTACCGGCTGCCCAGCTTCCGGGGCAACGACGGCAACGATTTGTCCCGTCGTCGTCTCTCCGGTCAGGGAGAATTTTCCCCCGGCAACATCGAAGTGAACCGGCGTCTGGTGCGGGGTCGGCAGGCCGACGGGAACCAGCAGCTTCCGGTTCCTATCTTCATGCGGGGCGACGGTGACGGTTACATGCGTCTGCATTTGTAAGCCTCAGATTGCGAGCTGGAAAATCAGGCCGGACAGGACCGCTCCAACGAAGCCGAGTCCGAGATAAGTCGCAAAGACCTGCGGCTTGACCAGCGACCAGACGGCCGCCATGGCGGGGATCGAGCTGACCGCACCGGCGATCATGAATGCCATGGCGGCACCCGCACTCATGCCCTGTTCCATGAGGCCCGCCAGCAGCGGCGGTGCGACATAGCTGTTCAGGTAGGCCGGCATTCCGACAAGCGCGGAAATCGCAACCGATCCGACACCCTCGCCGCCGACAACACCTGCAATCAGATTGGCCGGAACATAGGTGACAAGCGCGGCTTCAAGCACATAGGCAAGCGCCAGCCATTTCACCAGGAAGAATGCGTTTGCCTTGAGTTCAGCGCCGAACTTCCGTGTACGCTCAGGCTCGCTCCAGAACTTCCAGACAGGTTTGCCGGTCAGCGGAGACGCACTGCATCCGCATCCACTGGCCGAAGAGCCGATCTTCACCGGATTTGAGAAAGCGCCGGTCTTCAGCAGCATTGAGACGAGGAACCCGCCCATCAACCCGAGCGCAACTGCGAAGATCGCCTTGCCGATGGCGAAGGACCAGCCAAGCGCACCGGCCGTGATCAAGAGTGTCGGCGGATCGATCAGCGGCGAAGACAGCCAGAACGCCATGATGGCAGACAGCGGCGCACCGACGGCCAGCAGCCCTGCGATGAACGGGATGACCTCACAGGAGCAGAAAGGTGCAAGGCCGCCAAACAGAGCCGCCAGCACGATGGCCTGGGTCTCGCGTCCCTCAAAGGCGCGGGCAACGTAGGCTTCGGCTCCCGCCGCTTTCAACCAGGCAATCAGGGCAACGGCAAAAGCGATGTAAGGCAGCGTGCCAAGGAATGCCTTGACCGCAAAACTCACGAAGGGAACGAACTGCACCTGATCCAGCAGAAGGACCAGCAACGGGCCTCCGATGACAATCGTCCATGTCGACAAGATGGCGTTCCTGCCGGGAAATGTTTTCCAGTTCCATTGCGGTTTTGGCGCTTCCCTGACGGCGGCTTTTGACCCGCAGCAAGGCGTTGCATCGCCACCCTGGTCAAGCTCTATGCGATCGATCGTATCTGACATCTGCCCTATCCCTGTCGCAGGCGTTAACGCGCGCCTTCGTCCACACAGCATTCTTTCAAGATGTAACCGGCAAGCGCCTCCAGATGGTCGAACGCCGCTCGATTGACAACGGACCGGCCATCCTTCTCCTGGAGAACGAGGCCTGCTGAAGACAGAAACTTCAGGTGATGCGCGAGCGTTGAAGCAGCCATGCCGGTCCGGGTCTGGATATCGCCGACGGTCAGTCCGCTCCGTCCGGCCTTGACCAGCGTCAGCACCACCTGCAGGCGGGCTTCCGAGCCAAGTGCAGCAAACCCTTGCGCAACTTCTTCTAGGTCCATTCCACATCTCCTATATAACTATATTTCTAGTTATATAGTTTTTATTGAAGTGTCAAGTGCGCTCCATGCCGACGAAGGCGAATGGATTTCTTGCGTTTTAAACAGACAAGGCATGTTGCGTCGCGATAAGCACCGACAGGTGTTCGGATGCCAAGTCAACAGCAGGTCTTCAAATTCTCACGATCAAAAACTTGAACGCGTATCGCTGTTCACACTGGGTGTCGTGTTGCTTCGGTGTCTTGACACACCCGGAGCGAACCATGAACCGTAATTCATCACATCAGAACGTTCTGCCTCCGAAAATCGGGGCATCTGCGAGACAAGCATTTCTCATGCGGACGTGAATCACGCGAACGAGCTGGAACTTTTCTGACAATTCACGGAGCGCAAGGAAAGCCACTCAGGCCTGAACCATCGCATCCACTGTGCCCATCAGTTCATCGATCTTGCGGTCATTCAGACCATCGGGATGAGGGTTTGCGAAGTGACCGCTATCATTGTCAAAATACCGGCCGCTGGCTGAGGCAAATTCGTCGGATAGCGCTGCCCGCAGCAGGATATCAACTCCGATGGAAAGGTCGTTTCCGGCCACCCCGAAACCTTCCTTGACCATCTTGCTAGCGAGCAGAGAACCCGGATTGACCGCAACGATCACAGGCCCGTTTGAGCCAAGCTGAGTAGCCAGGTGCCGCGACCACATGGTCAGGGCCAATTTGCTTTGTGCGTAGGCATCCATTGCAGAGAGGCGGACCTTGCCGGCAAGCGCTTGCAGATTGACCGGTGCCTGGGCCGCGGACGATAGGTTGATCACCCGGCCAGAGGCATCCATCAGCGGCAAAAGCCGTCTTGTCAGTAAAACGGGTGCCAAGAGGTTGACCGCAAAGCGGATATCGAGGCCGTCTTCCGTGATATCGTTTCCGGTACGAAGGATTCCCGCATTGTTGATCAGTACATCGAGCTTCGCGTGCTTTGCAGCAACGTCGTGAGCGAGCCTTGAAACATCAGCCAACCTTGAAAAATCCGCCTGGTAAACGTCGACGTCACCACTTCCGGCGGTCTCCATGACGGCGTCCCGGGCCGCGCCAAGCTTTTGAGCGTTGCGTCCGTGCAGAAGAACTGTGTGTCCCTGCGCGTGCAGCACCTTTGCCGTTTCAAGTCCGATCCCGTCGGTCGATCCTGTCACCAATATTGTCTTGCTCATCATGTTCCACCTTGCTGTGTGAAGTCGGCGACGATTTCGTCGGAAAGCCGTTTAAGGGTCGTCTCGATATCTGCCTCGTTGAAGCGCAGGTTGAGCGCGACGTGGTTCACGCCGATCGCCTCGAGCGTCTTCAAATGGGCACGCAGATGCTTGACGCCCAAGCGGAAGCCGAGATGGATCGGACGCGGTGTTGCGTCCGGTTCCGGGGCAAGGTCGACATAGAGCGGCTGCATGACTGGCTTGTCAAAACCCTCAAGCGCCCGCGCATTCTGCCTGTAGTCCCGGATGATCTGTTCCTGTGCCTGCATGTTGCGCGGATATGTCATCCAGCCATCGCCGTTTGCCGCAATCCAGTCCGGAGCTTGCTGGCTGCCACCGGTGATCAGCATCGGCAACTTGCCGGCCACCGGTTTCGGCAACATGTCCATGCCGGGCTCAGGTGTGCCATGCACATTGGTGAAGTTCGGCCGCGTCTCGGCCATCTGCCTGATATAGGCGAAACTCTCGCGGAATCGTGCGCCCCTATCCCCGAACGACATCTTCAGTGCGGGATATTCCTCCGGCCGGTCTCCGGAGGCAACGCCAAGAAGAAGACGGCCGCCTGACAGTGCATCCGCACTGGCGGCCGCTTTCGCCACATGCGCCGGATGGCGCAGTGGCAAGATGATGCTGGCCACACCAAGAGCGATCCGCTCCGTTCCCGCTGCAAGATAGCCGAGATAGACAAACGGATCGAACACCTGTCCGGCGTCTCCGAAGGAAGGCACATTGAAAGGCACATCGCGCAGCCAGACGGACGAAAACCCGAGCTCCTCGGCAAGCTGAACGCGCTGAAGATGCCGGTTCATCTCCGGAACCGCACCCATGCCATAGTTCTCAAGTGGCACGACCAGTCCGAGAGACAGGCGGTTGGGCCTGAAGACGGTGTTGTATGACCAGTTGATCTGTTCAAATCCGGTCCTGTCCAAACGATTGAGCATCTTGCCCTCGCTACGCTCGAAGTCTCACGGTCACCGACCTGTTTCGGGCCGACCCTCGACATTATCCCAACCGTCCCGCGTCATCGCGGGACGGTTTCACTTGTTCACGACCCTCACGCCAAATCGTCTTTTCCTTCGATCAGGAAGTGAAAGCTGTTGGACCCTTCCGTCCGGGCCTTCAGAAAGGGTGCATATTCTGCATCGTTCATGAAATTGACCGCAGCTTCCCGCGACGGCCATTCGATCAGGATGCGCAGGGCAGCGTCGTTGGCGGCACCTTCCATCTGCTCGTGTGATGCGGTTCGCGCCAGGTATTTGCCGCCATGCTGGGCAACCAGTCTGTTTGCCGGGCCGATATAGCCGGGAATCCAGTCTTCCGCCGTCGGTGTCACGGCAAGCACGGAGTAATACGCCATCTCAATTGATCCTCGATTTGCATCGGCTGCTGGTTCCGCAACCTCGCGAAACAAATAAAGATCTTGAAATTCAGTATAAATAGGCAAAACATGACTACATAATTCGTAATTTGGATATAATCACATGGACACCGGAAGCTTGCGACTTTTCGTTCTGGCCGCAGAAAAACTGAACATAAGTGCGGCCGGACGCGAACTCGGCATGCCTCCTGCCGTTGCCAGCAGCCGATTGGCAAAGCTGGAGCAAAGCCTCGGCTCGGATCTGATGCACCGCTCGACACGAAAGGTGGCTCTCTCCGTCGAAGGGACCGAGTTTCTGCCCTTTGCCCGCGAGATCCTGGCCCAGGAAGACGCCGCAAGGGCTGCCCTGGGCCTTTCCAGCCCGCGGGTCAGTGGCCTCCTTCGCTTTGCAGCATCAAGCACGTTTGCGCAGCTTTACATTGTACCATTGCTGCCGGAATTCCTGGCGAAGTATCCGGAGATCAAGCTCGACCTCAAGCTTTCCGACACGCGATTTGACCTGATTGAAGGCAGCTATGATCTTGCGCTGCGCAACTCCGCCGTTGAAGACAGCAGTCTGAAGTTCCGCAAACTCGCCGACGACACCCGCATCCTGTGCGCGTCACCTGCCTATCTGCACGGCCACGGACAGCCGGCAACGCCCGCCGACCTCGTCGATCATCAGATCATTGCCTTTCAGGACCTTTCCCCGAGACCGCTGATCGGCCCGGGCGGAACGACCGGGCAATTCGACCCGCGCGCCTCGCGAAGCCGCCTTGTTATGGATGACGGCCGCTCTTTGAAACTCGCGACCATCGCTGGCGCCGGAATTTCGATGAGTTCCCTCTGGAACACCCATGCGGAGCTGAAAGCAGGAACACTGGTCAGGGTCCTGCCCGATTTCGAGGTAGACGACCGCTCCGTGCTTTGGTTCGTCTACCCGAAATCGAACGTGCTGACCGCAAAGGTCAGGGTCTTTATAGACTTCCTCCTGGAAAAGATCGGTAAGGCGCCGGCCTGGACCAGCACCTGAGACCGGCTGCTCTCAGCCACAGCAAGCCGAAGCGGAAGCGCCGCAGCACCCGCTCGTTTCGGCACCGAAAACATGCTCAAGCGCCGGTTTGCAATGGGCGCGCACGTCGCTCAAACGAATGGCGACCGCGCTTCCGCTCAGCTCCGGCGCTGACAGATCGTAGATCCGCATTCCGTTGTTTTCGTGCGCAAATTCCACTTGCAACGGACTTTCCCCGAGGCCGGCCAACTTGGCAATACTCTGCTCAAGGATACCGTTGAACTTTCTAACCGTCATATGACTGCCTCCTTGCTCGTCGAGCAACTGCAATGCAGCCTCCGTCCAGGAGGTGAGACGCCCGCCGCAGTCGATACTGTCGACCTCCGCAAGTTTGAACTCGGTCACATGATAGCCAGCACCGATTGAACCGTCCGCTGTCTGAAAGATCAGCGGCAGATCGGCGGGCAGTTTCTTCAGTCTGTTGAGAAGTGACAGGGGGGTCATGGCAGGAACCTTTCATTTCAATTCTTGTTGAAATATAGTCTACGCAGAATCCTCTCATCATTTCAAGAAAGTTTGAAATATGAATGAAACCGACGCCCTGGCCGCGTTTGCGTCGATCTCCAGCGCAACGCGTCTGCGCATACTCAAACGGCTTGTTGAAGCGGGAAGCGCCGGACTGTCTGCCGGCGAAATTGCAGAGACTGTCGGCGCAACGCCGTCCAGAACCTCGTTTCACCTGTCCAACATGTCGGACGCGGGCCTGGTGACCTCAAAACGGCATGCAAGGCAGATCACCTACCGGATTGACTTTGCGACAGTCGGCGCCTTGATGCGTTACCTTCTGGAAGACTGCTGCAACAACAACGCAACCGTCAGGGCATGTTGTCTGCCGGGTGACAATCGCTGACCCGCAGATCCAAAACTAGAACCGCTCGACATGCGGGCGCAGCTCAATCTCGTTGGTCCAGATGCTTCGATGCTGACGGGTCATTTCCAGATACGTCTTGGCAATCTCGTCAGGATCCAGTGTCTTTTCCGGATCGTCGTAGGGAGCGCCACGGCCTGTGCTGTGAATGGCCCCGTCAATGACGAAATGCACCACGTGAATGTTCTTTGGATGAAGTTCGCGGGCCAGCGACTGGCAGAGCCCCCTGAGTGCAAATTTCCCCATCGCGAACGCCGCGGATTGCGGGAAACCCTTAATGCCGGCGGACGCGCCAGTGAACAGCATGGTGCCCGCCCCGTTCGGAACCATGCGTTTCGCCGCTTCATGGGCGACAAGAAAAGCCCCCCACGCAGTGACGTCTAGTGCGGCCCTTACCTTTTCAGGATCGAGCTGTTCTATGGGGCCTTTGGTCCAACCACTGGGGTTGTAGACAACGACGTCCGGTGTTGCACCATCATCGTCGAGCACATCAAACAGATGCCTGACGCCTTCCTGGCTCGAGGCGTCACACGCATAAGCCTGTGCGCCGGTCTCCCGGCAAAGGTCCTCCAACTTGTCCGGATTGCGTGCCGCCAGACCAACGCGATAGCTATCTTGCGAAAAAACGCGCGCCAGCGAGGCACTCAGCCCCGAACCGGCACCAACGATCAATGCATTTTTTGCCATGAACCTGCTCCTGGAAACCAACCTCGTGTGTTAGTTGGCAACGCGATAGGGCTTTGACCAGTAAACAGCCTGTGTTCCCGGGCCTGAATTCATGACGCAATGACGCTTTTCGGCCTGCCTTCGAAGCCGCCCTTGAGCAGCATGCAGGGTAATTTGCCGCTTCTTCAGACCCCGCGACCTTGCCGGGTGCACCTTATCGTTTTTCATCGAGAAATTGACGCCGGACCGGAATTGATAATACCGTTCAATATTGCTTCAGACGGTACAAGCATTTTGATCATTTTTTACTGGTCCGGATCCTGGTTTCAGGATTGACGCAATGGCAGGGACTGATCGCACTGCAATAAACAAACCAGCCGATGAAGCAGACGGAGGTGAAACCTTTTGCCTGAATGCAGGGTAAAAGCCGAGGGTGACAAGTATGCCTGGGGAGGCATTTATGGCATTGAATTTATTAAATATTATTGTTTTTAGATCAAAGACTACGGTGGCGCGGAGCCCAACAACTTCCCACGCGACGGCGGCATGCGCTTACAGAAGCGGATCACCGAAATGACCTGTGCCCGGATGAATTCTGTCACGGTCCGCCTGTCACAATTGGCAAGATCCCTTCCCGTTGCCCGCTTGATGATCATGATTTTGATCGCGTTTTTGGGCGCCGGTCAGGCAAACGCGGACTGGATCAACCTGACAAGCGCCGAAAAGCTGCCGAATGTCGCAGAAATCACGGTGCGCGAGGACCGGGTCCATCTTGTTCTTCAGCTGTCCGTAGACAGCCTGGACATCATGGATGAATTACTGACAGACGACATGCGGCGCAGGCGGGGGATCCTGCCGGAGCCGATGGAACAAAAGATGGAACGCTTCGCCCGGGAAAAGTTCCGGATAGTTGCGGACGGCGCAGACGCGCTGACCGCGACGTGGCGTTTTTCCGAATCCAGAGAGCGAAAGGACCGGTCGTCCCCGGTAAACGGGGCCGTTCATCCGCTCACACGTCAAAAGGCGTCCGAACAACCCGACAAGGGCCGCGTGCTTCATGCCGAGCTTGATTATTTTTTTGAGCAGAAACCGAAGACCCTGACCTTTATTCCGCCAATGGATGACGACGGTCGCGTCTTGCTTGATATGGGATTCATCGTTTTCCAGAAAGACGTTCCAGTCATTGATTTCCGCAAGCTCACAGGCCCGGCGACGCTCATCATTGATTGGGAGGACCCCTGGTACTCAGCTTTCGAAAATCCCGGTCTTGCACGCCATCACCGCTGGCCCGTCATGTCCTTTGTTTACGTCGAACCGCGGGAAGTCAGGCACGAAATCATGCTTCGGCTTCGGGATCTGGAAGACTGGGCTGGCGTGAATGTCGATAGCAAAGTGCGCATTCCTGAGGACGGGCGAAACCGCATACTGGAGGCCGCCAGCCGTTTCTTCGAAGACAAGAACCCCGTTATCATAGACGGAACTCCGGCCGAACCTGCTTCCGTGTCCTCGGAATTTCTGGAGCTTTCTCTGGCGGGTGTGCAAGTTATAGACGATGACAGGACCCTGGACCCGGCAACTGCCGTTCTCGGTGTGACCCTTTCCTATCCTGTCGGGCAAATGCCCGAGGAAGTCACCACGATCTGGCAACTTTTCAGCGACCGGATCGAAACCGTGCCGGTAACCTCGATAGATCCTGTCGGTCCGTTTCCGTCCGAATTTGGTGTCACCTACCCGTCTCACACCTGGACGAACCGCCTGTTGCGATATGAGGAACCCGGGGTCGCCACGATTCCAGTCACTGACCAGCGGGCGATGAAGCTGCCCTTGCTCACCATCGTGCTCGCAGTATTTGCGTTGAATGCCGCAGCTTTCGCGCTCAAAGCAAGCAAATGGGCGAAATTCATAGGCTTCGCTGCAGCTTTCATCTTTGCCGCGGGAGCTGCTGCGACAACCGATCGTTTCATTGCAACGCTCCCCAATCCATTCGCCAACTTGCCGGGGGCAGATGAAGCGCAAATTGCGACCCGGGCCGTTTTTGAAAATGCCAACGCGGCGTTCTATGAAATCAAGGACAAGGAATTTGACGCCAAACTCTCAAAATTCGTGGCGGAAGGGCTGACACAAATCGTTTCAACAGAACTCGAGCGGGCCAATCGCATAGAACTGCCAGGAGGCATGACGGCGCGTGTCGGCGACATTCGCGACGTCAAGGTCACCGAAATACGCCCTCTTGACGCTGGCCGCGGGTTTTCGGCCCTTGCGGAATGGTCCGCCGAAGCTGTTGGCCAGCATTGGGGCTACCTGCATTTGAAAGACCTCGACATGCAGGCGCGCGTCGAAATGATTGAGGATGATCGTGTCTGGCGCCTTGCCGGTCTGACCGATCTCACAATCGAGATTAGGGAATAGGCAACGCAAAGCCGATCAGCTGGCGCTGACGGCTTCGCCGGAGCCGCTGTCTTCCGGCCCCTGAACCTGGTCAATCCAATTCTGAAGATTGTAGTAGGTGGTGATGCGTACAATTTTTCCGTCGCGCATCTCAAAGAAGCTTCCTGCCGGAAGATCATATGTCTGCCCATCGGCCGGCGGCAGGCCCTCATCGGTGGCGATATAGGTGCCGTGCACGATGAACTCAGCCGCTGCACGTGTGCCTTCTTCGTTGACGAAGAGAACAATATCCGAGAGCCGTTCCTTGTAGCAGCGTGTCATGTGCACGTTGAAGGACCAGAACTTGTCCTTGCCAACACGCCGCTCTCCCTGATTGACATCGTGAATGAGATCTTCAGAAACGAGGCTCTCCATTTTCTTCGTGTCACCGGCATTGAAGGCGGCAAAGTAAGTGTCGATCAGAAAACGGGATTGCTTGTTTGGCATGTCGTCTCGCACAAATTGGATTGCAACTCACCGGCGAGTTTGCCTGCCGCACGGAAGACACGCAAGGGGGACGGCGCCCGCTGTTTTTGCACCGCCGACCAGGGCTCCAAAGGGAGAGCGGCAACAACACACGCGCGGATGCGAATCTGCGAGATCGTCTCAATCGGCAAAAGTGTGACGTAGCGACATTGACGAAAACCGGCAATCAGCTGACACTTTCAGCATGATTTTTAAAGAGCTGGTTTGACGATGAAGTTTCCTGCCTCACGAATTATTGTCGATTTTCATTCCTGTCCGATGTGTCTGGGCACACCGCTGCCTATCGCCTGGAAGGGCGCCTGGACCGTACTGACAGGCATGTTTCCGCAAGCCCGCGTGAAGGATATGTGCGTTTGCGCAGGCC
>Ga0207422_1004532_pt1 | contig 11361 bp, 7 predicted proteins | sample MarCyaLeptolynsp_FD_187757 | JGI IMG/M metagenome (GOLD analysis project Ga0207422, IMG submission 187757) | Marine cyanobacterial communities from Panama - species 1 Leptolyngbya sp. (SPAdes) | ecosystem: Environmental > Aquatic > Marine > Unclassified | place: Panama: Panama City | collected... | reverse complement strand
CGGTTTCATCACGCTTTTCACCCTTATCTGGATGTGGATTTACATTATTACGATCTGGGTATCGAAAAGCGTGATGAAACCGATGACCAAATCACCATTGATGCGGCAAACGCCATCAAAGACATCGGTGTTGGTGTGAAATGTGCGACCATTACTCCTGATGAAGCCCGTGTTGAAGAATTTGGCCTGAAACGCATGTATCGTTCACCAAACGGCACAATCCGTAACATTCTGGGTGGGACTGTTTTCCGGTCACCAATCATCTGTGACAATATTCCACGTCTGGTTCCTGGCTGGACTGATCCGATTGTTATTGGTCGTCACGCTTTTGGTGACCAGTACCGCGCCACAGATTTCGTGGTTCCCGGCAAAGGTAAGCTGACCATCAAATTCGAACCAGAAGATGGCGGTGATGTCATTGAACATGAAGTCTTCCAATTCCCTGGTGGTGGTGTGGCCATGTCCATGTATAACCTGGACAGCAGCATCCGTGATTTTGCCCGTGCCTGTATGAATTATGGTCTGAATGAAGGCTGGCCTGTATACCTCAGCACCAAAAACACCATTATGAAAGCTTATGATGGTCGTTTCAAAGACCTGTTCGAAGAAATTTTCGAAACAGAATTTGCTGATAAATTTAAAGCCGCCGGCATCACTTATGAACACCGTCTGATTGATGACATGGTTGCCTGTGCCATGAAATGGAACGGTAAATTCGTCTGGGCCTGTAAGAACTATGACGGCGATGTTCAATCCGACACCGTTGCACAAGGCTTTGGTTCATTGGGTCTGATGGCTTCCCGCCTGATGACGCCAGATGGCACAATTGTTGAGTCCGAAGCTGCCCACGGTACGGTGACCCGTCACTACCGTATGCACCAGGCTGGCGAAGAAACATCTACAAACCCAATCGCTTCCATCTTTGCATGGACAGGTGGTCTGAAACACCGTGCGAAACTGGACAACAACGAGAAACTGTCCAACTTCGCCGATTCCCTGGAAAAAGTTTGTGTCGATACCGTTCAGTCCGGTTACATGACCAAAGACCTGGCACTACTGGTTGGCCCGGATCAAAACTGGCTGACATCCAAACAGTTCTTTGACAAGATTGATGAGAACCTGCAAGCCTTCATGGGTTAAGTGCAAAGATCATAAACAAATTAAAGCCGGGTCGTTTATTACGCCTCGGCTTTTTTATGTCTTCAGGACAGATTTTTTAGATCCACATCTTCCGGCTGGCCATATTCCACAGGTGCATGACGATGATAATGTTCTTCGATCCGTCTTTTAAGCGATTTATGCTGCTGCAGAAGATGATGAAAATCATCTGCTTCCAATACCAAAAGCTGACAACGCGACAGGGCAACATAATCTGCTTCTAACATGGAATGATCCATCAGGGATTGCGCACCGAAAAAGCCGCCTTCTTCCAATCTGGCATCCTGCCCTTCTGCACGACGGATCACTTCACCTGATACAATCATATACAGACAATCAATATCCTCGCCTTTGCGGGCAATCAATGTGCCTTCCTGGATCAATCTTGATCGCAGATACTTTGCAATGATCGTAATCAGGGCCGCGTCCAGGCCTCTGAACAAAGGAATGTTCGCCACCAAGCCCCAGCGTACAACAAAATCACGGCGGTGAATTTCATTGGCAAAACCTGACGCCATGATACCAATCGGCAACGTAAACATAGCAACCCCAAAGACCATAATCATGCTGCCGAATACCCTGCCCGCTGTGGTCAGGGGCACCATATCGCCATATCCTACGGTGGTCAGCGTTGCCAAGGCCCACCACATGGACGCCGGAATACTGCTGAATTTATCGGGCTGTAGTTCATGTTCCATATGATAAATCGCGGTGGAGGCAAATAACGCCAGCCCCACCATAATAATCACTGTGGCAATCAAAGCCCGACGTTCCTGGTAAATCACACTGCCTAGTGAGGCTAAGGCCGGAGAGTAACGGGTTAGTTTAAAGATCCTCAATAATCTGAAAACACGCAGAACCCGCATATCCAGTCCAAAGATGGAGGATAAGATGCTCGGTACAATCGCCAGAAAATCTATGATCATTAATGGAGAGAGTGCAAAATTAAATCTGGTTTTGGCGGAAGATGCCTCGGCATAAGGTTTGGCATATTCAACACACACCCAAAGCCGCAACAGGTATTCAATTGAAAAAACCGTCAGGGAGAAAATCTCAAAATAAATAAACAACTGATGATATTTGGCCGATAAATCAGCGACCGTTTCCAACGAAACCGCCACCAGATTCAGCAGAATCAGACAAATCATAAATCCATCGAACAGCCGCGCACCAACCCTGCCCGCGGCTCCCACTTCGATGATATCAAATAATTGTCGACGAATGGTCATACGACCATCATGTCAGAACAGATGATTTATGACAATTCAGAAAGTTTCTTTTCAACGGCTTCAATAACGCCGGATGCTTTATCTGCATCGGGACCACCGGCCTGGGCCATATCAGGCTTGCCGCCACCTTTCCCGCCCACAACGGCCGCACCGGCATTGACCAGATCCACGGCGCTGAAGCGATCCGTCAGATCGGTCGTGATGGCCACCAAAACGGATACCTTACCGTCATTAACCGCTACAAAGGCCACGATGCCTGTTTCAAGCTTGTTCCGAGCATCATCGGCCAAACCGCGTAATTCCTTGGCGGGAATACCGTCCAGAGATTGGCCCAAAAACTTGATACCATTGATATCTTTGGCTTCTGCACCACCAGAACCACCATTACCGCCCATGGCGACTTGTTTACGCAGTTCCTGAATTTCCTTATCGCGGGCTTTTCTGTCATCCAGAAGGGCCGCGATACGATCGGTTAATTTATCTGGTGCCGTTTTGAGGGTGCCGGTAGCTAGTTTCAGAATTTGTTCCTGTTCACGCACATAATCATTGGCCGCCTGAGATGTCAGGGCTTCGAGACGGCGCACGCCAGAAGCCACAGCCCCTTCGCTGATGATTTTAAACAAGCCAATTTCGCCGGTGCGTTCCACATGAGTCCCGCCACAAAGTTCCAAAGAGAAATCCGCATTGATGTCAGATGCTTGGCCCATAGATACAACGCGTACTTCATCGCCATATTTTTCACCAAACAAGGCCATGGCACCGGATTCGACCGCTTCGTCCGGGGTCATCAGGCGTGTGGTTACGGACGTATTCTGACGAATAATGCGATTTACTTCATCTTCCACCTGGTGAAGTTCTTCTTCACTGACGGCTTTGGAGTGGCTGATATCAAAACGCAAACGATCCGCAGCCACCATGGAGCCTTTTTGGGTCACATGATCACCCAAAGTGTTACGCAAAGTTGCATGCAGAATATGTGTGGCCGAGTGGTTGGCTTTGAGTTTTTCGCGGTAATCCACATCAACGATCATATCGACGATATCATCATTTTTGACTTCGCCAGAGACCACTTTGCCGACATGAACATGCAGGTTACCAAGTTTTTTAGCTGTATCCGTGATGGTAATTTCCAGACCATCTTCGCCTTTTAAGGTCCCGATATCGCCCATCTGACCACCGGACTCACCGTAAAATGGTGTCTGATTGGTCAGGATGGAAATGTCATCCCCGGCTTTGGCAGTTCCGACTTTTTCACCGTCTTTGACGATCTCGACAACTTTGCCTTCCGCATGGGTTGAGGCATAACCGATAAATTCAGTTGCGCCGTGGGCTTCCTGAACATCAAACCAGATATCATCCGTTGCTGTTTCGCCGGACCCTTTCCAGGCGGCACGGGCCGCAGCCTTTTGTTGAGCCATGGAGACATTAAAGCCTTCTTCATCAACCTGGTAACCTTTATTGCGCAGCGCATCCTGGGTCAGGTCAAGCGGGAAGCCGTATGTGTCATAAAGTTTAAAAGCAATGGCACCATCCAGCGTACCGCCGTCCGGCAGATTGACAATTTCTTCGTCCAGCAGTTTCAAACCTCGGTCCAGGGTTTTCTTGAAACGGGTTTCTTCCAGTAGCAATGTTTCTGTGATCAGGGCTTCGGCCCGATTTAATTCACCAAAGTGCGCACCCATATTCTGAACCAGTGCCGGTACCAGTTTATGCATCAATGGTTCTTGGCAACCGATCATATGGGCATACCGCATAGCGCGACGCATAATCCGGCGCAGCACATATCCGCGGCCTTCATTGGCAGGCAAAACACCGTCAGCAATCAGGAAACAACTGGAACGCAGATGATCGGAAATCACCCGGTGGGCACGATTTTGCTCGCCGTAAGGGTCTGTATTACTGTGATGAGCGGAGGCTTCGATCAGGCTTTTGAACAGATCGGTTTCATAATTGTCATGGGTGCCCTGCAACACTGCCGCAATACGTTCCAATCCCATACCGGTATCGATGGACGGTTTGGGTAGGGATAAACGTTCGCCACCGGCTTGTTGTTCATACTGCATGAACACCAGGTTCCATATTTCTACAAAGCGATCACCATCTTCATCCGGTGATCCGGGCGGGCCACCGAAAATATGATCGCCATGATCGTAGAAAATTTCAGAACAAGGACCACAAGGTCCGGTATCGCCCATGGACCAAAAGTTATCTGATGTGGCAATACGGATAATGCGATCTTCCGGCAAACCGGAAATTTTCCGCCACAGATCAAAAGCTTCATCATCATCGTGAAATACCGTTGCAGTCAGCTTATCAGCAGGCAGACCATATTCCCGGGTGATTAAATCCCAGGCATAATAAATGGCGTCTTCTTTAAAATAATCACCAAAGGAAAAATTACCCAGCATTTCAAAAAATGTGTGATGGCGGGCGGTATAACCCACATTATCCAGGTCATTATGTTTACCACCGGCCCGTACGCACTTTTGTGAACTGGCCGCCCGGTTGTAATCGCGGCTTTCGACACCGGTGAAGACATTTTTAAATGGCACCATGCCCGCATTCGTGAACATCAACGTGGGATCATTTTGTGGCACCAGCGGACTGCTGGTCACTTCTGTGTGTCCCTGTTTCTTAAAATAATCCAGAAACTGACTGCGGATTTCATTGGTGCCCTGCATCGGGACAGACCTTTCTTCTTAATGATACATAACCACAGGTCTTTTACCCATTGTCACAAACCCTGTCCAGCCTTGACATCTACACAAATGCATAAAGTGCCTTTAGACATAAAAAAGGCTCCCAAAAGGAGCCCTTTTCATCCCCCAAATGATTTTATGGGTTACTCGTCGTCTTCCTGACGAATAGATGCACCTTCTTTCAGCATCGCTTCGTCGAGAATACCAGCATTATGACGAATGGCCTGTTCAATCGTCTCAGCGATATCACTGTTTTCTTTCAGGAAACGTTTGGCATTTTCACGGCCCTGACCAATGCGTTGGCTGTCATAGGAATACCAGGAGCCGGATTTATCGACGATGCCGGCTTTAACACCCAAATCGATCAATTCACCCATTTTGGAAATGCCTTCACCATACATGATGTCAAATTCAATGACCTTGAATGGTGGCGCAACTTTATTTTTCACCACTTTCACTTTGGTCTGGTTACCAACGATTTCGTCTTTTTCCTTGATGGCACCGATACGACGGATGTCGAGACGTACAGAAGAGTAAAATTTCAGCGCATTACCACCTGTTGTGGTTTCCGGGCTGCCGTACATTACACCAATTTTCATGCGGATCTGGTTGATGAAAATTACCATACATTTTGACCGGGAAATAGAACCGGTCAATTTGCGCAAGGCCTGACTCATCAAACGGGCCTGAAGACCCACATGACTGTCGCCCATCTCACCTTCCAGTTCAGCCCGCGGTGTCAAAGCAGCCACACTGTCCACCACCAGCAGATCAACTGCACCGGAACGCACCAGTGTATCGGCAATTTCCAGAGCCTGTTCACCTGTGTCCGGCTGGGAAATCAGTAATTCATCAATATCAACACCCAGTTTACGGGCATAAACAGGGTCCAGCGCATGTTCCGCATCCACAAAAGCCGCAATACCACCGGTTCGTTGAATTTCCGCAGCCGCATGCAAAGCCAATGTGGTTTTACCGGAACTTTCCGGGCCATAAATTTCAATGATCCGGCCTTTTGGCAATCCGCCAATGCCCAGGGCAATATCCAGCCCCAATGATCCAGTGGGCACAGCTTCGATATCAACCGCTGTATTATTCTGCCCCAATTTCATCACGGAGCCTTTACCAAAAGCCCGTTCTATCTGTCCAAGCGCTGCGTCCAGTGCCTTCTGTTTGTCCATATTATTCTGTCCAACAATTTTTAACTGTGCCGATGACATTGATCTGTCTCCTCTATATTTCACAGCCCGCAGGCTCTTGCAATAGAGTTAAATGTACACACTTTGTTCTTTTATGCAAGAACTTTTATAAATATCTGATTTATTTTAACTATTTTACATATGGATTTATTTTGTTCTCAAAAAAAGAACATCGGCATGGAACCTGTTCCAGATAAAAAAAGAATCAGTTATCCAACACATCCTTCACCTGTTCGGCCAATTGCTTGAGGCTGAAAGGTTTGGGCAAGAAATTAAAGTCATCACCTTCCAGGTTTTTATCCAGGGCATCCTCGGCATAACCGGAAATAAAGATCACTTTCAGGTCAAGGTTGCGTTCCCTGATCTTGCTGACCATGGTGGGACCATCCATTTGCGGCATCACCACATCGGAAATCACCAGATCCAGGCTATCTTCCAATTCATCCAGCATCGACAGGGCCATTTCACCGCTATTGGCTTCATGAACATTATAGCCTTTGTTCTTCAGTGCTCGGGACGCAAACATGCGCACGGCATCTTCGTCTTCCACCAACAGGATTGTCCCCTTACCTGTCAAATCCTTGACCGGTGCTTCGGGCATCTGTGCGTCTTCTGCTTCGCTCGGGGTGGTTTCCTGCTGTTTATGCATCGGCAGGTAAATACTGAAGGTGGTGCCTTTGCCTACTTCACTGTCCGGGAAGATAAAGCCGTCGGTTTGTTTAACGATGCCATAAACGGTGGACAGACCCAACCCGGTCCCCTTGCCCACTTCTTTGGTGCTGAAAAACGGTTCAAAGATTTTTCCGATATGCTCCTTGGCAATACCGTGGCCGGTGTCCTGAACCTCAATTACCACATAATCATTGGGCGGCATGACCTTGTAACGTTCACTGAGCGGACGGGAATCTTCCAAAGCCAGATTGCTGGTACGGATGGTGATCTCTCCACCATCATCCATGGCATCCCGGGCGTTCACACAAAGATTAATGATTACCTGTTCCAGCTGCCCCTGGTCAACTTTGACCGGCCCCAGATCACGGCCGTGTTTCATATCCAGTTTGATATTCTCACCAATCAAACGCCGTAACAGGTTTGAGAGTTCCGCCAACACGTCCGTTACGATCAGAACTTTTGGCCGCAAGGTTTGTTGACGGGAGAAAGCCAATAACTGACGCACAAGATTCGCCGCCCGGTTGGCGTTCTGTTTGATCTGGATGATGTCAGAAAAAGACTGATCACCCGGTCCGTGCCGCACCAGCAACAAATCACAAAAACCGGAAATGGCCGTCAGTAGGTTATTAAAGTCGTGGGCGATGCCGCCAGCCAATTGACCGACGGCCTGCATTTTTTGCGATTGCGCGAATTGCAGTTCCAGAGATTTCTGATCGGTGGTATCGATCAAATAGAAGGCAACGGCCGTTTGGTCATCATCCTGATGGGCCAGGCTTGTGATATAGAGCTGAGCACTTTTTTGAGCCGGACCAACAAAATTAACATCATTAATCAGGTTCGCCGAACCAGTTTTAATGGTCTCCTCGATTTTGCCAATCACATCAGGCAGAAAATCCTCATCCAACAGATGTTTGAGCCGATCTGCCTTTTCAACACCCATATCATTTATGAAATTACAAAAGATATTGTTCTTTTCCAATATCTTGCCCTTGGCCGTTACCACGGCAATCCCGATGGGCGAATCCACAAAAAAGCGTTCAACACTCATTTGTTGTGAAGCCGAAATAGGCTCCGTGGCTAGATTTGTTGAATTTGTAACCAGGAAGAAAGCCAGATTTTCATCACCGGTATTTTTATCCCGCTCTGACAAATCCTTAAAATGTAATGACACCGGCTGCTCATCTTGTGGCTGAACAGAAATTGTGCCCGCCAGCTTATCAACAGGACCATCATAAAGAGTCGCCAGATCAAACGGCACATCGTATTTGGAATCAGCAATACCGTCACTGCCGCTGATCCAGTCGGTCAGACTATCATTCATATGAATGACTTGCTTTTTATGGATATCCAGCACCAGAAAGCCGGATTGATTATGATCCAGGATCGCACCAATATCATTGTAATCCATTGTGCTTGCCTGATCAGCCAGTGCAGTTTTTGTTTCTGAACAATCTGTTTCAGATAAATACCAATGGATAAAATCGGCATTATCGCTATCGCGTTTTAATTCAATGGCCAAATTACAAACGGTACCGTCCCGTTCAACCTGAACATCCAATTGTTTACTTTCATCAGGTGTGGACAGAGCCGAAATGGCTTCTTTCAGGGATTTGGCATTGTCTTTTTTGAAAAACGGGAAATCGTAAGGGGATACAATCCCCGCACGGCCCAGTGTTTTGACATATCGCCGATAAGAAGCGTTGGAATAAATAATATCGCCTTCTGAAGAAGTCAGAAGATGGGCTGGTTTTTCTGAGCTCTGGGCCTGAGCCGATATGGGAACAACCGCTTCATTTTTTTTCATGCGATCATTCAAAATCAGGCGCGCCAAAACCACAGCTGTCAGTGCCAGGCAAATGCCCGACAACGCGATACCCAGACCGGTAAAATTCAATCCGTATCCCAAAAGAATAAAAGAGAGTGACAATAAAACACCAATACCGCCAATGGATAACAACAGAATATAATCCACTTTCAGATCATTCAGACGTGACATAAGATCAGTTTTATGTTGATGGTCTTTTTTATTCATTTAATCAAACGACTTTCTGCCAATAATTCAGGCTCTCTTCAATAAGCCCTTTTTAGTTATTTTTCGGTTTATATTGCGCCCGCTGTCCCTTGCGTAATTTCATAACATACCCGATGACTTCTGCCACGGCCTGATAATGTTCAGGGTGAATTTCTTCGTCAATTTCTACCACACTATGTAAGGCCCTTGCCAGAGGCGGATTCTCCAAAATCGGAATATCATGTTCTTCGGCCACTTCGCGGATACGTAACGCCACATTGTCCACGCCTTTGGCAATGACCTTGGGCACATCCATATCGCCATGTTCATATTTCATCGCTACAGCATAATGGGTCGGGTTGGTGACCACCACATCTGCTTCGGGGACGGCGGCCATCATGCGCTGGCGGGATCTTTCCTGTCTGATCTGACGCAGACGAGCTTTGACATGCGGGTCACCGTCCGTCTGTTTCATTTCGTCTTTGACTTCCTGTTTGCTCATCCGCATTTGTTTTTGAAACTGGAATTTCTGGAACATAAAATCCATACCGGCAATCACCGCCATCACCGCCACAACCCCGCCTAACACGCGCAAAGCCATGCTCAAAATCAGATTCATCACATCCAGAACATCATAGGTCATGATCTGTTCCAGACGTTCTTTTTCAGGCCAAACCAGAATGAAGACCACACCGGCCACAATGATGATCTTCAACATGGATTTCAGAAACTCAACGGTGTTCTGAATGGAGAACAATTTTTTGAATCCTGCTAACGGCGATATTTTATCAGGTTTAGGTTTGATCTTTTCAAAGGTAAAAAGCGGCGGATTTTGCACCATGGCCCCTGCCAGAGCGGCAGCGACCAGAATAATCACCGGCACAATCAGATATGTCGCAATCTGGGCCAACAAATTGCCCATATAGGCAATTATATGATCCCCTTCCACCGGAATGGCATGGGACGTTTTAAATATCTGTGACAAAGCATCAGAAATGCCCGATGTGCTGCTGCGCGCGGAAATCAGTAACACCAAAGTAATGGCAAACAGGATAAACCAATGTTTGACTTCCTGGCTTTTGGCCACTTCACCCTTCGACTGGGCTTCGTCCAGTTTTTTCTGGGTGGGGTCTTCGGTCTTTTGTGACTTATCCTGATCGTCTGCCATCTGTTTTTTCCAACACCGCCTTTATTGCAATAACCTGCCAAGGCTCATTTCAAAATGGTTGACAAACCATGACATCGCAGCAGTCATGACAATACCTAAAATCAGAAAACCCATTGTGATATTTAAGGGCATAGCGATAAAAAATACCTGCAGCTGCGGCATCAAACGTGCCAACACACCAAGCCCGATGTTAAAAATTAACCCATATACAATAAAAGGGGTGGCAATCTGGACACCCAATTTAAACGACGCTGCAACTGTCGCGGTGACCATATTGGCAAAATCCCCCCAATGCATCTCTGCCCCTACCGGGAACAGAACATAACTGTCATGCATTGCCGCAATCATCATATGATGAATATCGGTCACAAAAAGCAATGTAATACCCAATAATGTCAAAAACGAGCCCATCAGGGCACTTTGTGACCCTTGGGACGGATCAAAGGCCTGCGCCGTGGCCAAACCGGTTTGCATCGCGACAATCATGCCCGCTGTATGTAATGCACTGACCAGAAGACGAATCAAGGTACCGATCATAACGCCCAGAACGGCCTCAAAAACAATCAAGGTTCCCAGAACAAAAACCTGCCCTGGCATGGCGGGTAATTTATCCCGCACGATGCCGTAAATCAGCAGAGAAATACTCAATGCCAGTAACAACCTGATCCTGGGAGGAATACTGCTTTCACCCAGAACAGGCAATACCATGATCATGCTGCCCAGACGGACAAATACCAATAAGAAACCAAAAATTTCCTGTGGTAAAAATTCGCTAAACAAGCCCTATGATCCGTTCAGTAATACGTTCCATAAAACTGCCCAGGGTTTCACCCATAAAAGGCAAAAACAGGAAAAGCGACAGGAAAATCGCGATGATTTTCGGCACAAAAGTCAGGGTCATTTCCTGAATTTGTGTCAACGCCTGAAAGAGTGCGATGGTCAGGCCTACAATCAAGGCGATAATCATCACAGGAGCTGATGTCATAATCAAAACCCAGATCGCATCCTTCGCCACATCAAGAACATCTGCACCTTCCATGATGTTCCCTCACTAAATCGGCATTTTGATGATATCTTGATAGGCAGCAATCACCCGGTCACGAACGGCCACAACGGTTTCCAGAACCATTTCGGCATTCTGTACAGTTGTCACCACATCCACCAGGTCTGCTTCGCCGTTAAGGGCTTCGATACCAACCCTTTCACTTTGACCAACTGCGAAGCA
>Ga0207422_1004530_pt1 | contig 11375 bp, 8 predicted proteins | sample MarCyaLeptolynsp_FD_187757 | JGI IMG/M metagenome (GOLD analysis project Ga0207422, IMG submission 187757) | Marine cyanobacterial communities from Panama - species 1 Leptolyngbya sp. (SPAdes) | ecosystem: Environmental > Aquatic > Marine > Unclassified | place: Panama: Panama City | collected... | reverse complement strand
CTGACGTAGCTTCCAAGCCGCGCCAAGACCCGCGGGTCCGCCGCCGAGCACAGCAATGCTGTGCGCTTGTCCCTGAACCCCTTGTTCCGTATCAGCCATGCTGTGTCCTAATCTACTGAGCGCCTTCAGGCGCCGATTTAAATTTTCCCGACCAAGCCTGCACTGCGAGGCCGACCAGGCCGGTTGAAATCAGAATTGTCTGCCAGACGAATCCGACAGCGATGACGACCGGCGACTCGAATGCGAAACCGGTAAAAATGGCTGCCAGGCTCGCCTCTCGAACGCCAAGACCACCAAGGCTGATTGGCAGTGTCGCAATCAATTTTGCCAGCGGCCAGGCGAGGAGCCAGATGCCAATATTGGTCGGTCCTTGCATGCTCCACGCCAAGACGACATTGAGCAAAACAAACCCCGTTTGAACCGTGATAGAGAGGATCGCGCAAACCAGAATTCGGATCCGATGCTCTGCCATATAATGCGCAATTTCCGCGGCCAATTCTCCGATTTTCCCACGGCCCGCCATTTGTGCTTCGACCCACCGGGCGAGCGGCGGCAGGATCAAAAAAGCAATCACGGCAAGCCCGAGGATCGCGCCAGATATTGCTTGCAGCCAGATCCCCGTCTGCCCGGCCGATCCGAGCAGGGTCGCGCCAAAAGCGGCAATCAGAACCAGTCCGCCAACATCGATCAGACGATCCAGGATGGAGCCTGTGACGAGTTTGGACCGGGACGTCACCTTGCGCGACAGGATGGCAGCGCGCGCGACATCGCCGCCGGCAACGCCTGGCAATGCGATATTGGCGGCCAGGCCGGCAAAATGCGCTTTGACGATGTCTGGAAACGGCAGTTTCTGTCCGACCAGCAGTCCCCATTTGTAAGATGCAAGGACATGCCCGGTCAGGAAGCCAATAAGCACCCCGCACCAGACGAGGGGATTTGTCCGCGTGATGCCGGCCCAGATATCTTCAACCGAGACAAAATGAAAAATCACCGCCAGAATGATGGCGGTGACCAGCAGCTTCAATCCGGTGGCGAGATAAGGCCGAGCCTTCTTCGTCTGTGGCGAGGCGTCCGTTGTCATGGTCCGATCGCTCTGCTCTCTCGCATTTACTTGAAGTGGAGACGGGAAATCATGTCGGCAATCAAACCGAGCGACCAGACAACCAGGGCTGCCAGCATCGCGAAGACCGCACTTTCAGACAGGTTCATCTGGAAAATGTCGTAGACCCCTTTTGCCGCTCCGAGCGCGAACAATAACGCACCGAATGGCAGGAAGACGCGTAATGGGTGGAACAGGACGATAATTCGAACAACCAGCAGCATGAAGCGGAAGAAATCGGTCGGACGAATCTTGGAATGACCCACACGCTTGGCGTACGTGATCGGCGTATAGACAACCCGGAGGTTCGAGCAGATCATGCACAATGTACTGGTCGTACTGAACGAGAATCCGTCCGGCATCAGACCGAGGAAGCGTTCAATCGACTCGCGACGGAAAACGCGAAGACCAGAGTTCAGATCCGGAATTTTCCGTTGCGCGAGGATGTTTGCGAGCTTGTTGAGCACCCATTTGGCGGGCTTGCGCACCAGCGGCACGCCCGTCATGGCGGCGCCTCGATTGCCAACAATCATGTCAGCCGTTTCGCACATTTCCAGCATTTCCGGGATCTTCTCAGCCGGGTAGGTCCCGTCCGCATCTATGATCGCCACGAAATGCGATTTTGAGTTCACAATTCCGGTCTTCAGGGAGTGGCCGTAACCAACATTCTCATCCTTGCGAATGACGCGAGCAACGGTTTCCACCGCCTTCTCATAAGTCCCGTCGGTCGAGCCATCGTCGACGACGACGATTTCCGCATCCAAGCCCGCGGATTTGATCATCTCATCCAGCTGCTCGATGGTCGGCACAATGGCGTTGACTTCATTATATGCGGGAACGACGATCGACAGATCGTAGACACGCTCAACGGGTCGTTTCTTGGCCTTCACCGGTGTGTCCTCATTGACCATAGCTGTCATCTTGTTCCCCAATCAGATCCTTGAAATTGCTTCGCAGCAAGACCCGTACCAAGCTTGATTGCTCTCAGGCCGCCTCGCGCTGCATTCATAAGCAATGACGAAGTAAGACTTCCCTAATCTGGCACCGGCCGTTTCGGCCCGTGCATTATTTGATCGCGACAAATCCCTCAAAGCAGATGTGCTTGAAGATCGTCATCTGGTCCACAAAACCGGCTCGCTTCAGCAGATCTGTATTCCCGGCCGTCGAGAACGGCTCAAGAATGCCCTTCAGGCTGCCCGTCTTTGACAGGATCTCTTCAGCAGAGAACCCCTGTTCGGTCTTGAAGTCGTTATACAGCGCCGACATCATATCCTGGAACCGCGCGTCCGGGCCACGGACTTTCTCGAACATGATGAATGCGCCACCCCAGTTCAGGGATTCATAGATCTTGTCGAAAATATCCTGACGATAGCGCGGCGGGATGAATTGCATCGTATAGTAAGAGATGATCAGATCGGATTTTTCGAGGTCGAACAGGCGAACGTCATCGACCAGAAGCTCAATATTCTTGACGCCCTTGCAATGCGACTTGGCCTTGGTGATCATCGGCTTCTCAGTGTCGATACCGATCCAGCGTGCTTGTTTGCGGCTGCTATGCCGGGTCGCCAGTTTGCGCAGCAATTCGCCAGTCGAAACCCCCAACTCGTAAACGGTACTGTCATCGTGGACGAAATAATCACTGAACTTGCAGACCAGATCATGGCCTTCTTCATACATCGGCACCGATTGGCGAATGTGCTCAACAAATGTATCTGCGACGTCGCCGCCAAATGACCAATTGGCGTTGCCTGCCTCGATGTCGTGACCGACTTTCATAGTCCCCGTCTCCTATTTACTGCGCCCCACAACGCAAACTCTATGCCAATCAACCTCATCCAAGCAAGCGACTGCATATTGATTACGCCTCGGCAAAAACTGTCGGATTGAGCAGTATCGCGGCAAGTGTGATCAGAATATTCGCAGAGACGCCGGAAACCGACCTCTTTTTTGCCGATTGCGACGATTTGGATAGCCGAAACATTGGCACAGGTCTTGCTTTTGTCGTGGGGACGAAAGAGATATGTCTGTATCAAAGGGGACATTCGAAGATGGACGGGACTCCCGTAGGCGCAGAAACGCTGCCCACCGAAGATGACAGAGGCGACAGCCGGACAACCGTTGCGATCATTGGCGGCGGACCGGCTGGTCTGACCGCGGCCTATGAGCTGCAACGCAATTCTACCGACTATAAACCGGTTGTGTTTGAAGCCGATAAGCTGGTCGGCGGAATTTCCCGAACAGAATCTCATAATGGCTATCGGTTCGATATTGGCGGCCACCGCTTCTTCACCAAAGTGACTGAAGTCGAGGAGGTCTGGCATGAGATCCTGACCGATGATTTCATCACGCGCCCGCGCAAGAGCCGCATTTTCTATCGCGGCAAGTATTATGATTATCCTCTGAAGATCACCAATGCGCTGCTGAATATTGGTTTGATCGAGTCCATCCGCGTCGGCCTCAGCTATGTCAAAGCCCAGCTGTTTCCAGCCAAGCCCGAAGAGACCTTCGAGCAATGGGTATCCAACCGGTTCGGCAAGCGGCTGTTCCAGCACTTCTTCGAGACCTACACAGAAAAAGTATGGGGCATCCCCTGCTCAGAGATTCGCGCGGACTGGGCCGCGCAGCGGATCAAGAACCTGTCCCTGATGAAAGCCGTCTGGAATGCCCTGACCGGCGCCAATGACACAGCCAGCCTGATCGAGGAGTTTGAATATCCTCGCCTTGGCCCCGGCATGATGTGGGAAAAAGCAGCCGAGCTGATCGGAGACAAAGGCGGCGAAGTCCGCATGGAAGAATGGGTCAGCCGCGTCTTCATGGACGGCAATCGCGTCACCGAGATCGAAGTGATCCGGGAAGTTGCGGGTGAGCGCACGCCATATCGTGTCTCAGCTGATCACTTCATCAACACGATGCCCGTTCGTGAACTGATTCACTGCATGGATCCGCCCCCTCCGCAACATGTCATCGACGCTGCGGACAAGCTGAAATATCGCGACTTCCTGATTGTCACGCTGGTCCTGGATCATCCGGATCCGTTCGATGACAATTGGATCTATATTCACAGCCCGGAAGTGAAAGTCGGCCGCATCCAGAATTTCCGCGCCTGGTCGCCAGAGATGTTACCTAACCAGGATAATGCCTCTATCGGGATGGAATTTTTCTGCCACGAGGGCGATGGGCTCTGGGCCTCGAGCGACGAAGACCTGATTAAGCAGGCATCGGAAGAGCTGGAATTCCTGGGCCTGGCATCAAAGGACAGCGTCATTGATGGCTGTGTGATTCGTCAGAAAAAAGCCTACCCCGTCTATGACGCGATCTACAAAGAAGCCTTGGACACGATCAAGGACTGGATCCTGACCCTCGAAAATTTCCAGACGGTTGGTCGCAACGGCATGCACCGATACAACAATCAGGATCACTCCATGCTGACAGCTATGCTGGCGTCCAAAATCATCATGGGCGAGGAGCACGACATCTGGAATGTCAATGTCGAGCGCTCCTATCATGAGGAAATGCAGGTCAGCAAAAAGGCCCCCGTGAAGGCGGACTAGCGACGAAAACGGGCGCGTTATTGGCGTGAGATTTTCAGTTTCATTCGTTTCGAATCAGGCGGCCAGGTGCCGCCTTTTTCATGTCGCTCATCTCAGCGACGAAAACCGAAAAATTGCCTTGATTTCAGGCTTAACAAGGCGTTAATGTGAGGTTCGGTGGCAAGCCGATACGTCTGGCGTGGGAATTGCAGTCAGAGGTTGAAGCTAAGTGCAGGTTGCGTCTGCATTGGGGACCAAACCACCGGCCGTACAGAACGTGCGTTGTATAGTGAGGGGACAGAATTGGTTACACAGAAGGTCAACCACGGCACTGCCGAGAGCATTTGCGTCATCGTGCCGGCTTATGAAGCAGCGCATTATCTGGAGAAATCTCTCCCGCCTTTGATCAAGCTGCGCGATGCAGGCGCCGTGGCCGACGTCATCGTCGTTGATGATTGCTCTCCAAATCCGGAAACGGCTGAAACAGCGAAACGTCTTGGGGCCTCCGTCATTCATGCGAGCAAGAATGGCGGCCCCGGTGCCGCGCGAAATCTGGCGGCAACCAAGACCGATTGCGGCCTGCTCTGGTTTGTCGATGCCGACGTCGTGGTGCACCCGGAATCGGTCGCTCGTATCCCGATCGCATTTGCCGACTCTGCTGTGCACGCCATGTTCGGTTCCTATGACGAAAATCCCCCGGCGCCCGGATTTGCATCTCAGTACAAGAACCTGATGCACCGCTATTATCATATGAATTCCAGCCGTGAGGCGACAACCTTCTGGTCGGGCTGCGGAGTTGTCCGCCGCGACGCGTTTCTGCGCCTGAACGGCTTTGATATTGAGCAATTCACCAAGCCTTCGATCGAGGATATCGAGCTTGGCTATCGCATCCGCGCGGCGGGTGGACGGATTGTGCTCGACCCGGAACTGCTCTGCACGCACCTGAAAGAATGGTCGCTGCGCGAAGTCGTTCTGACCGATGTGCTGAAGCGCGCCGTGCCATGGTCGAGACTGATCGCGACGCGCGAAATGCCGGAAAACAACCTCAACGTTTCCACACCAGAGCGCGTTCGCGCGGGTATTGCGGGCCTTTGGGCGCTGTCCATCCTGTTCGCGATGACAGGCCTGCTCTGGCCACATGGTGCGATGACGTTCATGGCCATGACCATCATCATGATCGGCGCGAACTGGCGTCTGCTGAGCTTCTTTACGCGCCGCAAGGGCTTGCCGTTCGGCCTCGCCGCACTGGCATTTCATCAGGTGTACTACATCTACAGCGCGGTGACCTTCAGCTTGGTCAATCTCCGACACCGTCCCTATTCGCGCGGCGAAGTGTCAGCATCCTGATTCCCAATCGCTTTAGCAGGTAGATTGCACGCTCATGGCTGCATCTGAGAGGGCCATTCCGATTTGTCTTGGATTCGTGCCCGGAGTTTGTAAGAGATTAGTCCTTTGCCACTGCGGTCGGAGAAAATAAGGATGAGCTATCTGGAGCAGATTCCGGGATACGATCGCCTGCAGGCCTTCTACAAAGCCATCCGTTGGTCACATCTTATCCTGGCCGCCGTTGCATTTGGCATTCTGCTTCGCCTGATTCATTTCGGATTCGGACGCATGCTATGGCTGGACGAGGCGACCATCGCCATCAATTTCATTGTGCGTGATGGTACCGACTATTTCCAGGCGCTTGAGTTCCGACAGATCGCGCCGCCGATCTGGATGATCATCTCAGACGGAATGTGGAGCTTTACGGGCAGCCTGGAATATGGCGCGCGACTGCCATCGCTGCTGGCGGGGCTGACCGCCTTTGTCCTGTTCTGGCGATTGATCCGCGAACGCTTTTCTTCACCCATCGTTCTGATCGCGGTCTTCGTTTTCGCCTTCTCCTACATGCCGGTCTACTATTCGGCCGAGGTGAAACCGTACATTTTCGACCTGCTGTTCAGCACGATTGTCCTGATCCAGGGCCTGCGACTGCTTGAGACGGATGATTGGTCAATCACTGACACGCTCTGGCTGGCTGTGACCTTGATCGCGGCCAGCTGCCTCGCCATGGGCGCGCCCATGATCATCGGTGGATTTGGCGGTTTGCTCGGCCTCAAGGCGCTAACAGAGCGACGCTGGGCCGTGGTTGGCATCCTGGTGGTCAGCGGATTGATTGCGGCCTTGATTTATGCCGTCCCTGCCCTTTCCGCCTTCCAGTCGCAAATTGAGCAGTCCGGCTTGGATCAGGGCGGTATGGGAGAGTTTTTCAATCGTCACTTCGCACCTTTCCCGCCCACCAGTCTCGGCGACCTGGCTTGGTATTTCGAGATTATTCAGGACACGTTGACGCCAATGGTCGGGCGGGAATCGAACTTCGCCTATTTCGTTCTGATGCTGTTCGGAGCCGTGGTTGTGATCCGGCAATCGCTCCGGAAGTTTGCCTTTATCGTCGCACCGCTTGTGGTTGGACTCGCGATGTCGGCGGCTCAAGTCTATCCGATCATGTCGAGACTGGCGCTGTACGCTTATCCCATTTTCCTTCTGCTCGCGGCATTTGCGCTTGAGAAACTGATCTCCGAACTGCCACGACGCGTGAACTGGGTGGTTTTCGCTTCTATTCTGTTGATGAGTATCGGATCGGTAACCTGGCACCGCTACTATAACACGTTCAATCCAACCGCCTCGGACAAGGACATGACCGAGGAGATGCGGACGATTGCGGACAGCATTCGTCCGGATGAAATTCTGGTCGTATCGGCCTGGTCTCTGCCCGCATTCTTGCTCTACCGCCAGGCCTTCGAACTCGACCAGGTCAACTGGACGGTCGCCGACCGCGCCGCCTGTTTCTTCGAGCCCCCCATCGATCTGCAGACGCGAGGTCGGGTTTGGTACCTCAGAGGCCCGTTTGACGGACCCGGCCCAAATCGGACGGTCTCAACTTATGACTTGATCCTGCAGGACGCCCCCCTTCGAATGGATGTAAAAACCATTGATAATCGTCTCGACCGTCTGCGGATGGCAGACCCGGACACACCGACCGAAGATGATGCAGGATGCCCAGTTCGAATAGTTGAGGAAAATCTCCTTCTCGGCGGACGCGCTCCATTGCAGTACGTGCCCTGAAGCGGTTAAAAGCCGGCGACGCGCTCAACCATCCATATGGTGCCTGAAACACCGATCAGATACGCCGCCGCGGTCTTGCCAAGCCCCAGGCGTGCTCGCCCAAACTGAGTGATCAACCAAGCCGCCGCGAGCAGCGCCAGTACAAACAGAACCTGCCCCAGTTCGACGCCGAGATTGAACAGCAGCAGCGCCCAAACCTCTTGATTGGCGGGCAATCCAATCTCCGAGAGTGCACCCGCAAATCCAAATCCATGGACAAGTCCAAAGCCGAACGCGATCACCCATGGAAACTCAGCCGTCAGAGACCGTCCACCGCGTTGCACAGTAATCGCCTCTCGGGCCAACAGGATGAGGCTTAGCGCAATGACCGCCTCAACCGGCGGACCGGGCAAGGTCACGCCGGCCAGAGTCGACAGGCCGAGCGTGATCGAATGAGCGACCGTGAACGCTGTCACCGTCAGCAACAATTGCGAGATCCGCACCAATAGACAGAGCCCGAGCACAAACAGGAGATGATCGTATCCGAAAATAATATGATCCACGCCAATCCGGAGATAGGCAAACAGAGGGGCGCCTGGTGCCTCGCCGCCAAGTTCGAACGTCGCCGCTGCAGGCTTGAGCACGACGGAGATCTGGCTTCCGTCTAACCAGCGGATCTGCAGGAACACGTCGGTCAACGTCCGGTCGAGCCCCTCAATCCGAATTTCGCCCTGATCCAAATCGCAGCTCAGCGTCCAGCGCGATACCACAGCGCCGCGCGCCGCCTCGAGCCGCATCGGAGATGCTGCGCAACCTTCAGGAAAAAGCGGGTCGAGTTTTAGTCGTCGCCCGTCTTTCAGGGGCTGTTTCCAGATCACATCGAATTGGCCGGCTTCTGTTTCGGTCAATTCCAGGAAGGCCGGATTGACCTCATGCGCGTTCGCGTGCGGCACAAGGCCTGCCAGCCAAAGCAAAGCGGCGAGAAGCGAAAGCCGCAGGCTCAATTCGCTTCTGCGCCTTCGATCACGATCTCGTACTTCTCGACAATGGCACGGATCTCCTCGGCAGAGCGTCGACGTTGCTCATGATCAATCCAGTCCTGGGCAACGGCGGACCTCACGTCTTCAAGGCTCGGCATGCGGGCCTCGGTCCTTTGAGTGATCCGGACGAGATGCCCGCCAAGCGCCGACTCTACCGGGCCCTGCCACTGGCCGTCATCGGCGAATTCCAGTGCGCCGAGCTCTGTCGCGAACTTGCTGCCGAACAGGCGCACGATTTCTCGCATGGGCAAATCAGCATAGCGCCGCTGCAACATGAATGGATCACCCTGCCCGCGCCAGTCACTAACGGATCCCGCATTTAGGTTGGCTAGCACGTCAGGCACGCGTGGATCTTCCGGATCGGAAAAGAAGACATGATCGAAGGACAGGCGCAGCGGCTCGGAAAACCGCTCCGGGTGATCCTCCAACCAAGACGCAAGCACAGCGTCGGATGGCGGCTCGACCTTTGCGAGATCAGACAGCATAAACGTCATTTTCTGCGCGAGGCGGCGTTGAACAACCGTGTCGTCCTCCGCCATCCCCAGGCGCCGTGCTTCCCGGGCCAGGGCTTCTTGCTGGATCTGGTCGGTGACGATGGCCCGCATATCCTGCTCAGTCGGCAAGCTGCCCGCTTCAATCGCATATAGCGAGGCCAGACGCTCAAGATCAGCTTGCGTGATCGTGATCGTGCGCTCGGACGACTGCCGATTGGCGGTCACCAGCTGGTAGGCCCCGAAGATGAGCACCGCCAGCAAAACGAAATGAACCAGAGGTTCCCGAATAAGACGCGTCATTTAGTTCCCGGGCGTGTACCAGATCGGAGATGTGTAAGCGCGCTCCTGAATCGTCTGCGCCACATCCGGACGCGGCGGCGTGCCAGCGGCAAGCGCTTCCCAGGTCGACCAGCGGCAGGTTGGATTCTCGAGCACCCGCACATAATAACTGGCCCGTTCGGACGGATCGAATCCAGGATCGCTCCAGACCGTCTTCAACTCGGCGGCCCCCTCGCCCGTCGGCGAACATGTCGTCAGGTCGACCCCGGCGCCATTCTCGGGACAGCGATGTGTCTCGGGGTCCGGTGTCCCGGTATGGCACGCCACATCGAAGACCTGCTCGCTTGAACTGGTGACCTTCACCACTTGAGCGCGCTGCAACGGCGCTGCGTTCGGGTCTTGCATGGCCCAGACAAGGAAAGACGGCGACCGGCCATCGCCAATCAGATCTCCACCCATGGTCACGCCTTGCGCATAGGCCTTGGCGGCGAGATCGGCATCGCTCGCCAGGCCTTCGTCAAAGTCGAAACTGGCAAAGAAGCGGACCTTCATGCGCGGACCTGTAGTGGCAAATGTCTCCTTGCGCCGGAACGCATCAAAGATCGACTCGCGCGTGTTCTCTTCCGCCCAGACGCCGGTGAGACCCGACGCAGACCAGCGCGAGAACCATTGCGTCGCGTTCAATGTTTGTTGATTGACCGGCTGTTCTTCCCAACTCACTGTCGGGTCCAGGGGCACCGACCCGCGATTGACCGGAAGCCCATCGACGATGCCAACCTTGGACCAATAGTCATTTTCGTCATAGGCACCGCCAACGACATGGCTGTCCGACGCGGCCACAAGACCGAACTTGAACGGATTGAAGCCTTCATCTTCTTCAAGCTTAAGACCGAGACCGTAAGCTTTACGCACATAACTGCCATTGGTCGCGGAGATGTCGTAGGAGCCGAGCAGGACCGTGTAGATCTCGAAATCGGCCCATTCATCATTCGGCGACAGATCTGGATGTGTTTCGGACGTGCCCTTGACCTGAGTAATCTCAACCAGTGGCTCGTTGCGCATGCGCTGCTCGGCATAGGCCGCACTGAGCGGCGCGCCATCATAGGTCTCGAGCTTGAACATCTGGCCATCCGAGACGTTCGGGTTGTGCGGCACAGCGATGGACTCAAACCCTTCTTCGCGCTGCGCATCCATCCAGTCCCACAGGTCTTCTGGATTGGTCGAGTCGAGCGTAGAGAATGCGCGGCGCGGTGCGGTATCGCGGAAGAACACATTCCGATGCAGATTGCCGCCGCCAAATGTGCCCTCTTCTTCGCTCATCGTCACAGACGTGTACTCATAAGCCGAGAATGTGGTGAACACGCCGGGCTCGTTATGTCGTTCGGCCGCTTCGACATTTTCGAGCCAGATCGAATTGATCACTGGCTGATCATACATGTCCTCGATCTTCTCGCCGGAGCGCACCGAAGCACCGACGCCTTGGAACGCGGCTGTGATCTTTGCGGGATCGGTGGAAAACATGTCCTTGGCGCGTGGCAGCTCGCTAAGCTCTGTGCCGGGCGTGTTCATGGCCGGGAGAATGCCGAGATATTCCGCATGATCGGTGACCGCATAGAAGTCCAGCGGGCCGCCAGCAATGGTCATGTCAAAACCGGATGGGTGCTGAACGGTCTCACCCTTGGCAAAGCGATACGCATCGTCGGCGGTGCGGCGGACATTGAAGATATAGGCGTCAAAACTGTTGCGCGTATGGATGTGCAAGTCGCCGAAATAGGCATTTCGCGTCACAGCATACTCTGACGTCACGGCTGGGTCTGGCGCCTCGGCGGCCTCGTCTACGGGACCG
>Ga0207422_1004528_pt1 | contig 11376 bp, 12 predicted proteins | sample MarCyaLeptolynsp_FD_187757 | JGI IMG/M metagenome (GOLD analysis project Ga0207422, IMG submission 187757) | Marine cyanobacterial communities from Panama - species 1 Leptolyngbya sp. (SPAdes) | ecosystem: Environmental > Aquatic > Marine > Unclassified | place: Panama: Panama City | collected... | reverse complement strand
TCGCCTGCAAGCTGGATCCCAAGGAGCAAGAGCAGGCCGCCAATGCCACGCTAGAAGCGACCCGCGGGGCCGAAGAAGGCGGTCGACCGGAGCTGGGCGCGAGCGCGGAGTGGACATCCAACACGCGAGACGATGTGAGCGGAAGTTCGACCGTGACCGGACGCCAGGCCGTTTCGGACGAGCTCGATTGCATCACGGTGACCGACGTGATCATCGTGCAGGGTGAAGAAACCACCGCCGAGAAGCGGATGTGCCGTGCGCCCGGATCGGTGCGTTATTCGATCGTCGCCTGATGCGATCGGCTCGCTTGCTCGGCGCGGTGGCGGCGCTTGCTTTGCTGACAGGCGCATCGCCGCGCGATCCTGACAATCCGACCTGCCCTCAAACGCCCAATTGGGGCGAGTTTGAGGTGATGACCCTGACGGCGGTCGATCGCGGCGGCAAGCGCGTCTTGCTGGCCGAAGGCGTGATCGATGAAAGCCTGCCAGAGCGATTGCAGGAAGCGATCGAAGCCGATCCGATGATCGGGGAGATCTGGATCCGTTCGCGCGGCGGCGTGGCCACGGCCGGCAATGAGGCGGGCCGGATCATTCGTTCCTATCGCGGTATGCTGACGCGTATCCCTTCAGGCTGGACCTGCTTCTCCGCATGCAATTTCATGTTCATGGGCGGTGATCGCCGCGTGGTCGAAGACGGCGGCGTGTTCATGGTGCATATGTTCACGCACACGTCTGACCGATACATTATCGATGAAGCGATCATCGATGGCAGCGAAGCCACGGCAGAGCTGATCGCCAGTATCGAGCAATCCTCCGCGCTGCTCGCCAGCGAAGACAATGATTTCCTCATCCGCATGGGGATCAGCAGAAAGCTGCTGACCGACATCATGTACCAACAGCAGGCGGTGAAAAGCGACGAAGATCCGAGCACGCGCTACTGTCTGAGCAAGGAAGAAGTGCTCAAATACAATGTCATGCCGGTTGAGCGCAAAGCGCAGTAATGCGCTGAGCTCGCGACATTTTCCTGACTGCAGTTCGATCTATGCATCCCGATCGATGCAGAGCGCGTAGTTTCAATGCGAGAGGGTAATTGAGAGGAAGCGCATGACAAAAATCCGCCCATCAATATTCGCATTTGGACTCGCTCTGGCAGCATTCAGCCCGTCCGTGTTGAGCGCTCAAGAGGCTGCGTCCCCTGATACGATTGCAACCGAACTGGTCGGCGAACAGCTTGAGGGTGCGTTCTTTGCCAAACCCGATGGTGATGGTCCCTTCCCGGCGATTATCCTGCTCGGTGGGAGCGAAGGCGGAGATCGCGGTGCACGTAGCCTTGCCAAGCAATTTCTCGACCAAGGCTATGCCATCCTGGGCATGCCCTATTATTCGCCCGCCTGGGGAGACCAGAAACAGCAATTCCCAGGCCTTCCTCGAGCATTCGCCAATATCCCGGTCGACCGTGCCGAAACCGCCAAGGACTGGCTCGCCTCTCGTGCAGACATTCGGGCCGAGGACATTGCTCTCTATGGCGTATCCAAAGGCGCCGAATTTGCTCTGATCGCAGGTACCAAGATTGATGGTTTTGCCGCCATCGCTGCGATCGTCCCCAGCGATGTGGTTTGGGAAGGTTGGGGAACGGCCGATGGCACCCGTCCAAGCTCTTTCAGTTGGCGCGGCGAAGCTCTGCCTTTCGTCCGCTATGAGGGCATGCAGGACGAATTTGCCAATCCCACCGGCCCAAATGGTCGGCCTCGCCTTCGCCTGCCGCATGACAAGGGTCGCAACGCGGATCCGGTCCAAGCGGTCAAAGCGCGGATCGCAGTGGAAGAGATTGACGAACCTGTGCTGGTCGCAGGCGGCGATGCAGATCTGGTGTGGAATTCTGGCGAGATGGCACAAGCGATCGCCGAGCGCAGAGCGGCCGCAGGTTTGCCGACAGTCAGCCTGGTCTTCACCGATGCCGGCCATTCGCTGTCAGGGACCGGACAGCCCAGCGATCGCCGGAGCGAAGCCGACACCGCCGCGCAAAAAATCATCTGGCCCGCGACAATCGAGTTTTTCGCTGCACATCTCAAAGACTAGGCTATCGTGGCCGGGATGATCGATCCCGCCACACTCGAATTCTATACGCAGCGCGCGCCGCACTATGTCCTAAACTTTGGACAAGCGCCCTCGCAGCATCTCGATGGATTCCTCGATCGATTGGAGCCGGGCGCGGACATCCTAGAACTGGGCTGCGGAGGCGGACGTGATTCCGCGCGCATAGTCGAGCGCGGTTTCACGCTTGATGCGACAGACGGCGTGCCGGCCATGGCGGCCAAGGCCAATGAGCGCTTCGATGTCGGCGCGCGGGTCATGCAGTTTGGCGAGCTTGATGCACGCGAGGGCTATGATGCCGTGTGGGCACATGCATGCCTCCTGCATTGCGCTCGCGCTGACCTTCCCGACGTGCTGACCCGGATCCACAATGCCTTGCGACCGCGAGGACTGCACTATGCCAGTTACAAGCTGGGCGATGGCGAAGGGCGAGACCTACTCGGCCGGTTGCACAATTTCCCCGATATCAACTGGATCGTGGATCGATATCGCGAAGCGGGCTTCTCAATCGAACATCAAGAGGTCTATCCCGGCAAGGCCGCTGACGGAACGCAGCGCGACTGGATTGCTCTGACTGTCAGGAAGCCATGAAACGCACCATTGAAGCGATTTGCACCGGCACGGCGCGCCCGTTCAACGGCGCCGAGCTCAGCGCCATCATCAAACGCCCGCGCAAGGGCGTCGTCCAGATTTTGGAGGATGGGTTCGCGCCTGACGAACAGGCCGATCGGCGCGTTCACGGCGGCCCGGAAAAGGCGATCCATCTCTATCCGCTTGATCACCACGCCTTCTGGCGCGAGCAAATCGGTGACCATTCGGCGCTGGAAGAGCCGGGCGCGTTCGGATCCAACCTCGCCGTCACGGACTTGATCGAGAGCGATGTCCATATTGGCGATCGTTTCCGCCTGGGATCCGCGCTGATCGAGATCAGCCAACCACGCCAGCCGTGCTGGAAAGTCGATCACCGTTTCGCAACCAAGGGCATGACCGCGGCAATCGTCAAGACGGGTCGCAGCGGATGGTATTTCCGCGTGATCGAGAACGGCGATGTGGAGGCTGGCGACACACTGGAACGCGTTGAAACCGGGCACGAAGGTTGGACCGTCGAGCGGGTGTTCAAGGCGGTGATGCGCGGACAGGCGACGCAGGATGAATTCGCTGAAATTGCGCAGCTTGATCGGCTCTATGCGGGTTGGCGCTCCAAGGCCGAGGCCAAGCTTACATCAGCCTGAAATTGAGCCCACCGCGCCGCCGCTTGAGACGGTGACGCAGGTTCCGCCGATCCAGACATCGCCGCTTCCGTCTTGGCGACAATGCACCAGACCATCGGCGCCGGTCTTGCGGCCTTGCGCCGCCCTGTATGAACCCGTTGCCAAGCCCGCCTCAAACAGATGCATGGCGACGCCAGCATTGAAGCTTCCAGTCACCGGATCCTCGACAAATCGACCGATCCCATCGGCGAAGAAGGCGCGCAGCTCCCAATCGACACCCGCACCTGAGCCAGCCGGTCCGGCCAGCCCGATATCGGTCCCTTGCGGAGCTTTCGCCACTGGATCGGCCGCAAGCACATCCTCTGCGCTCCGCAACCGGAGCAATTGCCAGCCAGGCCCGTTTTGCACATGCACCGCTTCAACCAGCGCATCAGGCGACACGCCGGTGAGCTTGATAGCGGTTTCGCGTTCGGCATCGGTGAGAGGACCGCTCTTGATCAGTGGCGGCGCCTTGAATGCCAGGTGATCGCCATCCTGCCGCACCTCGACCAGACCCACTCCGCATTCCTGGACCACGACGCCGTCGCATTTGGGCTTGCCTCCAGTGGCAAGCCAGGCGTGACAGCTGCCAAGCGTCGGATGCCCGGCAAAAGGCAATTCGCCTGCCGGATAGAAAATGCGCACGCGATAATCTGCCGCCGGATCGGTCGGTGGCAAAAGAAAGGTCGTTTCCGAAAAGCCCAGCCAGCGTGTCAGGCTAAGCATGGTATCCGCATCAAGCCCCTCTCCACCCTGCACGACAGCGAGGGGATTGCCGCTCAGCGGTCCTGAGCCAAACACATCAATCAGATCGAGTTCCAAGATATCACCTTCCACTATCCCAATTGCTGCCTAGCAAAGCTGATGCAATTCTGCTGAATAGAAATCATGTCGAAGCCAACAGTTCTTGTAACCGGAGGCGCTGCCCGGCTTGGCGCAGAGATCGTCAAACGGTTCTCCGCCGCGGGTTGGCACACGATTATTCATTACAAATCTTCCAGCACCGAAGCCGATGCTTTGGCGGCCACCCTGCCCTCGGCTGAGTGCGTGCGGTGCGATCTGCGCGACGGCGATGCCGCGGTGAAGATGGTGCACGACCTGTCAGCGCGTCTCGACGACTGGCGTTGCCTGGTGAATTCGGCATCAGTGTTTGACTATGACGATGTAACTTCGCTCGACCCGGCGACGAATGAAGAGGCAATGTCAGTCAACGCCGTCACACCCACACGCATGGCGCAAGCCTATCTCTCCTCGGCGCGAGAGCTGGAGGGCTGCCGGGTGATCAATGTGACCGATATGAAGCTGGAAAATCCCAACCCGGACTTCTTCAGCTACACGATGAGCAAGCATGCTCTGGCCGGATCGATCCCGATGCTGGCCATGGGAGCCGCAGGCGAGCGTGACAGAGTTTACGGCCTCGCGCCGGGAGCCATCCTAGCCAGCCATGATCAGCGCGAAGATGAGGTTGAGACCTCGCACCGGCTCAACCTGCTCGAACGCAGGACGGAGGCCAGCGAGATCGCGGATGCCGCGCTGTTCCTGGCAGGCGGCCATCTGCGCTCAGGCACGACATTGTTTGTCGACAGCGGCCAGCATTTGCTGTCGCAAGATCGCGACGTAATCTATCTCGCGCGGGAGCAATCCGGCGACATTGGGGGGGAATGATGAAGAAGCACAGCCTATCGACGCGATTGTGGCACTGGGTGAATGTGGTCGCCCTGATCGTGCTGTTCATGACAGGCCTCAATATCTCGAACGCCCATCGCTACCTCTATTGGGGCGATTATGGCTTCGATCCGGCTGATGCCTGGGCGCGCGTGATGCGCTTTCCCGGGTGGGCCACTATCCCCGGCAATTATGACCTTGCCGAAGCGCGCGATTATCACAATCTCGCGGCCTGGATCTTTGCGCTGTCGCTGCTGTTCATCTGGATCGCAATGATCGCCAACAAGCATTTCTGGAAGGATATCGCGACAAGCCCGCGCGAGTGGAAGCCAAGCGCGATCTGGAGCGATGTGCGCGAGCACCTCAAGCTCAATTTCGATCATGGCGATGCGAAGTACAATTTCCTTCAAAAGGTCACTTATGGCGTGGTTCTCGGTATCTTCCTGCCGATGATGGTGTTCACCGGACTTGCGATCAGCCCGGGCTTCGAACCCGCAGCGCCGTGGATGGTGGACATGCTGGGCGGTCGACAAAGCGCCCGCAGCCTCCATTTCATCTTCGCTTGGGCGCTGTTTGCATTCTTCGTCATCCACATCCTGCTTGTGCTCCTGGCAGGACCGATTGGATTGATGCGCGATATGATCACCGGCGGCAAAGTTGAAACCGCAGATACCGGCGACACTGGCGATACAGGGGAGACCAAAGATGAAGCGTAGAACTTTTTTCGCTGGCTTCGCAGCCCTTGGCGCTAGCGCATGCACAACCGAATTTCCCGACAGCGAAGCGGGTGAATCGCTGTTCGACCGGGTCGAAGACTGGCACCGCCAGGCGCATCGCCTGCTCGCCAATCGTGAGGCGCTTGCGCCCGAATATACACGCGCTGAGCGGTCACCGACTTTCCGCGGCAATGGCTCGATCACCGTCGACAGCGATGATTATCGCGCCGAGCTCGCTTCTGGCTTCGCCAATTGGCGGCTCGAAGTGCGAGGACTGGTCGACACGCCACTCTCGCTCAGCATGGAGAACATCCGTGGCTTGCCCCAGCGCACGCAAATCACCCGGCATGACTGCGTCGAAGGGTGGAGTGCGATCGGCGAATGGAAGGGCCCTCAGCTATCGCTGCTGCTCGATCAGGCGGGCGTGCAGGAGGCTGCGAACTTCATCGTCTTCCGCTGCGCTGACACGCTTGCCGGGCGCGACTATTACGAGAGCATCGACATGATCGATGCATACCATCCGCAGACAATCATCGCGCATGAGCTCAACGGCGAACCGATCCCTGAGAAGAACGGCGCGCCATTGCGCATGCGGATCGAGCGTCAGCTGGGCTATAAGCATCCCAAATATCTGACAGCGATCGAGGCGGTAGCCAGCTTTGACGATATTGGCGATGGCAAAGGCGGCTATTGGGAGGATCGCTCCGGCTACCAATGGTATGCCGGAATTTGAGCCCGCGACACGGCCTTTGACCGGCCCTTCGTCAGCATGTCATAGATTGACCGTCTAATGACGGGGGATCCATGCACGACGTCATCATCATCGGGGCAGGCTTTGCAGGCCTTTCGGCAGCAAAATCGCTGAAGGAAAATGGCGTCGAAAATTTCCTCGTGCTCGAGGCTCGTGACCGCGTTGGTGGACGCACCAAGCCGGGCACGATCGCCGGGCTCGACATTGATCTGGGTGGCATGTGGCTGGGTCCGACCCAGACCAGTCTCGCTTCGTGGGCTGAGCAGATGCAGGTGCAAACCTACTCAACGCCGATGAAAGGCAAAGGCTGTTTCCGCATCAAGGGTAAGGATCATCACGGCGAAGGCGAGGACATAGACGGGCTGTTCAACCTGCTCGAAGGCGTTGACTACCTCAATTCGCGCCGCAAGCTGAGCAAGCTCTCCGACAGGCTCGATTGCGAAGCGCCATGGGATCATCCGCAGGCGGCCGAGCTTGACGCGATGACCGTCGAGCAATGGCTGCAGGCCAATGTCCGCACCGAACGAACGCGCATCGCCTATCGCCTGATCTGCTTCTCACTTTTCTGTGCCGAAGCCTCGCAGATGTCGATGCTGTTCTTCATCCATTACGTGAAATCTGGCGATGGGCTTGAAGTGATCCTGTCCGCCATGGGTGACGGCGCTCAGCGCTATCTCTTCCACGGCAGCGTGCACCAGATTGCCCGCAAGGTCGGAGAAGAACTGGGCGACAAACTGCGCTTGTCCCAAGCGGTCCATGCGATTGAATGGAGCGATGACAAGGCGGTGATCACCACCGCAGACAATCGCTACGAAGCCCGCAAAGTGATTATTTCGGTTCCCGCCACGCTAATCCCCAAGATCGACTTCTCACCCGCATTGCCAATGGCCAAGGCCGCGTTCCACAACCGGCTGAGCATGGGCAGCGCGATCAAATATTGGATTGCCTATGATCGCCCATTCTGGCGCGACAAAGGGTTGAACGGAATGGTCTTTGTCGACGATCACCCTTGCGCGCCGTGCTTTGACGTTTCCCCGCCGGGCCAGCCCAAAGGAATCATCGCGGGCTTCTTTGATGGCAACAACGCGCTGGATTATTCCGATCGCGGGCAGGACGCGCGGCGCGACCTGCTGATCGAGATGCTGGCCGAGCATTTGGGAGAAGAAGCGCGCAGCCCGATCGAATATGTCGATAATGATTGGACCGGCGAAGAATGGTCTGGCGGATGTTACGGCGCCTATGCGCCGCCCGGCATCTATGCCCGCTATGGCGAATGGCTGCGCAAGCCAATTGGCCCGCTGCACTGGGCAGGCACCGAAACCTCAGCCCAATGGACCGGCTATATCGACGGAGCGATCCGCTCTGGCGAACGCGCCGCTGGCGAAGTGCTGGGACATCAATCCTCCGGATAGATCCGGTTCATCGTTTCCCAGTCTTTGCGGATCATCTCTTCGAGCACGTCGAGATCCACGTCCGCAAGCTTGTTGATGTAGAGGCAGCTCTTACCGGTCGAGTGCTTGCCCAACCGGGTCAATGCATCGTCGCGGTGCTTGGCGGTGATATCGTCGCAATATCCGCCCATGAGATAGAGCGAGTGCTTTGCCTTTCGCGGGCTGAACCCGGTCCTCAGGCTGCGTCCCTCGCGGCCGCTCTCATATTTGTAGTAATAGCTGCCATAGCCGATGATCGTCGGCCCCCACATGGTCGGCTTCAGCCCGGTCACCTTCTGGAACAAGGCATCCAGTACCTTAGCATCTTCACGCTTCGATTGCGGCTCAACCGCCGCAATGAAGTCATCGACCGAGACCTCGGTCGGCTTGGTTTTGTTCTCTGCCATTCTGCGAATGGTAGCTGATCATTGACAGCGGCAAAAGCCTGCTCTTCAAAGGGGGTAGGCACCGGGGGCGGTCATCCAAACTGGACGATTGGATTTATGAGCAAAGCACTGCTTGATAAGTTTCTTTCCCGAGGGGTTTCCAAAGGCCGGCTCAATGTGACCTTCGCTGATGGCGAAGTGCGAAGCTATGGCGAGCCGACCGAGGGCTTTCCAGAAATCAGCATGCGGCTGACTGACGGCAAGGTCCCACGCGACATCATTCTGGACCCCAGGCTTGGCGCTGCTGAAGCCTTCATGGACGGGCGGCTGGTCATCGAGAATGACGACGTCATGGGCCTCGTTACGCTGCTTCGCATCAACAATCGCTGGGACCATGGCAAGGATCTTGGCCCGCCCAGCTTTATGCGCCGGCTGGCAAATTTGGCGGGCAATGCGTTCGAACAGGTCAACAACCGCATCAGTTCCAAAAGCAATGTCGCCCATCACTACGATATCGGGAATGATTTCTATGCCTTGATGCTCGATGAAGAGCATTGGCAATATAGCTGCGCCTATTGGCCCAGGGATGACATCACGCTGGGCGAAGCGCAGACTGCCAAACTGGCGCATATCGCCGCCAAGCTGGCGATCAAGCCTGGCAACAGTGTGCTCGATATCGGCTGTGGTTGGGGCGGCATGGCGATCTTCCTCGCCAAACACTACGGCGTCCACGTCACCGGGATCACGCTTTCTGAAGAGCAGATCGCCTATGCGCGCGAACGCGTCGAGGCAGCGGGGGTGTCAGACCTCGTCTCTATCGAACTGGTGGACTATCGAGACTTCGCCGCGGCGGGTCGCAAATTTGATCGCATCGTCTCGGTCGGCATGTTCGAACATGTCGGGCAGCCTCAATTCGAGACATTCTTTGAAGCCTGCAGCAAATTGCTGACAGCGGACGGAGTGATGCTGCTGCACACGATTGGGCGAATGGGCTCACCTGGCTCAACCGACGCCTTCACTCGCAAATACATCTTTCCGGGCGGCTACATTCCGGCGCTGTCAGAAACGGTCGAAGCGAGCGAAAAGTATCGCCTGATCTCAACCGATATTGAGGCCTTGCGGGTCCATTATGGCAAGACCTTGCGCTGCTGGTACGCCAATTGCCTTGCCAATCGCGATGCCATCATCGCCATGTATGATGAGCGCTTCTTCCGGATGTGGACCTTTTACCTTTCGGGCGCTGCGACAGTCTTTGAGTATGGCGGCATGTGCAATTACCAAATCCAGTACGCGCGTAACCGCAACGCGCTTCCGCTGACGCGTGATTACATTGCGGTGGAAGAGCAGCGCTTGCTTGACATGTGACCGCGCGCTGCTAGCCGCGCCTCCAGTCATATTGAAAGTAAGCCCATGCCCGAGATCAAGAAAGTTGTCCTCGCCTATTCCGGTGGCCTCGACACCTCCGTTATCGCCAAATGGCTAAGCGTTGAGCGCGGCCTCGAAGTGGTTACGTTCACGGCCGATCTTGGCCAGGGCGAAGAGATCGAGCCTGCGCGCGACAAGGCACGCGCCATGGGCATTCCCGATAATCACATCTTTATCGAAGATCTGCGCGAAGAATTCACCGGCGACTATGTCTATCCGATGATGCGCGCCAATGCGCGGTATGAGGGCGACTATCTGCTCGGCACGTCGATCGCGCGTCCATTGATTTCCAAGCGCCTGGTCGAGATCGCGCATGAAACTGGTGCGGATGCGATCGCTCATGGCGCCACCGGCAAAGGCAATGACCAGGTGCGGTTTGAGCTTTCAGCATACGCGCTTGATCCCAATATCGAAGTGATTGCACCGTGGCGCGAATGGGACCTCACCAGCCGCACCGCCTTGATCGAATGGGCCGAAGCGCACCAGATCGCCGTACCCAAGGACAAGCGCGGCGAAGCGCCCTTCTCTACCGATGCCAATCTCCTGCACACCTCTTCCGAGGGCAAAGTGCTGGAAGATCCGTGGGAAGAGACTCCGGACTATGTCTATTCGCGCACCGATCATCCCGAGAATGCGCCGGACACTCCCGAATACATCACGATCGATTTCGAACGCGGCGATGCCGTCGCGCTCAATGGTGAGGCGATGTCTCCGGCGACTTTGCTGACGGCGCTCAACGAGCTTGGCCGCACGCATGGAATTGGCCGGCTTGATCTGGTCGAGAACCGCTTCGTCGGCATGAAGAGCCGCGGCATGTATGAGACTCCGGGCGGCGAGATCTATGCACGCGCACATCGTGGGATCGAGCAGATCACGCTTGATCGGGGAGCGGCGCATCTCAAAGATGAGCTCATGCCGCGCTATGCCGAGCTGATCTATAACGGCTTCTGGTTCAGCCCCGAACGCGAAATGTTGCAAGCGGCGATCGATCACAGTCAAGTCAAGGTCAGTGGCACTGTCCGGCTCAAACTCTACAAAGGCCTCGCCAGCGTGGTCGGCCGCAAGAGCCCACACTCGCTCTATTCAGAAGCGCATGTGACCTTTGAAGATGACGCCGGTGCCTACGACCAGCATGACGCGGAAGGCTTCATCAAGCTCAACGCCTTGCGGCTGAAGCTGCTCGCTCAACGCGATCGCAAGCGCGAATCGTGATTGCCGGAACCGATTCGGGGTCGACACGTTGGTGTCGCATCTGAGCAAGTCAGAGCCCTTTCGGGTCGCAACTCGTCCAAACGCGTGATTTGAGATCGTCAATTGCGACGAAGCGATGACTTATCCACTGATGTCCACAGATGATCTGGGCAAAAGTGGAAAAGTCGGGGTTGCCACACTTGCGCGACTCGGATCGTGAGAGCAGTCTCTAAACATCGAAAGGGCAAAGAAAGAAACCAAAATTGAGTGGTAACACTTTGATTTTGTAGACTTTTAGAAACCATTCGACGCGATGGAAGTTGTCCACGCGAACTTCGAGAGAAGGCAAGCAGAAGGTTTCGGCCAAATGCAAGCCAGATCGTTTGAGGAGATCGCGAAGCTCATCCATCGGATGGCCGTGGATCGGGCCAACATTCGAGGGAAAGAGGGGTTCCGGCCCAGCTTAACC
>Ga0207422_1004526_pt1 | contig 11384 bp, 5 predicted proteins | sample MarCyaLeptolynsp_FD_187757 | JGI IMG/M metagenome (GOLD analysis project Ga0207422, IMG submission 187757) | Marine cyanobacterial communities from Panama - species 1 Leptolyngbya sp. (SPAdes) | ecosystem: Environmental > Aquatic > Marine > Unclassified | place: Panama: Panama City | collected... | reverse complement strand
CATCGATGCGATAACGTACTTTTAATTGGCCTTCAAATGGTTCAATGTGGATATCTGATGCATGCTGTTCAACGGCACGCTGAATCAATAAATTAACTAATCGAATAACAGGCGCTTCACTGGCAAGGTCTTTAAGATGATCCACTTCTTCATCTGAAATTTCTTCCAGTGCAACATCATCCAGTATTTGATCCATCTGTGAAGAACGGTCACCACATATCTGGTCAATACTGGCTTCAATTTCTGAAGCAACACCTACTCTGATACTCACTGTACGATCACATGCCATTTCAATAGCATCTTGCGTATCAAAATCTGCGGGGTCACTCATTGCGACAGTAATATAGTCATCATCAATTGCCAGCGGCATAATTTTCTGTTCTTTAAGAAACCTTTCCGACATGAGTTCTGCGGCAATATTTTGACCGGGAAAAGCGTCACGGGTAACCTTGGGAATACCCAATACTTCAGCATAGACTGATGCAATATCCGCATCACTGGCCAGTCCCATTCTAGTAATTAGTGCTAGTAACGATGTATCACTATTCTCATCTCGCATGCGCAGTACTTTGGTCAGATCAGACGCAGAAATAATATGTTTATTCTTCAATGCCTCTGTCACACTTTGTTCAATTAGTGAAGCATCGCGCATTTCTAATTGTACGCGTTGATCAAAATTATTTACTTGACTATGAGTACTGTCTTTCAGTGACTGAATATTTTCAGGCATGCCAGAGTTAAACTCGACAGGAGTGTCAGGCTCAGCTGAATTGTCTGCCAAGATTTGGACAGGCTCGACCACCTTATCCACCTCAGGGACAGACTGGATGGGCGCCTGTGATTGAGTCGATTTTCTTCTCTTTTCGGCACGTTTTAATGCGTCATATATAAGCGACATCAGATTTTACTTAAGATTCAGTGAGTTACACCATATTTATAAAAACATATTTTAGTATATAACAAAATTGATTTATTTCTTTAGAACCAATAGCCGTTTGGCACAATACATGAGTAGATATTTATTTTTTATGACAGACAGCCTTAATGAAGGTTTTTCCTGAATAGAGTTCCTGCATAATCAATGATTACTCCACGGGGTGTAATTTCTTCAACTATTGTTTGCTGGTCGACTTGTTCACCTTCGTATAATAACTGGCCATTAATGCGCACTTTGCGTGCAGCCACATCTGCATTATATATATGCACACTAATCGTTAATTTTGGTATTTCTTTTTGCAAAGGGTAAGGAAGTTCATCATAGCTGGGTACATCAGTATGACGCACAAGCGGAATAACTGGTAGCGGCTCTACACTCACTTGCTCTGAAGCAAAATCATCAACAGAATGAGTTGCATCTGGTTCCGGTATCTCAATTACTGGCTGTGGTATTGGGTCTACTTTTGCTGCAATTATTGGTTCTACGGGTTTAGGCGTAGTATGGCTAGGTTTTATTTGATTAGGCTCTATTTCTTGTGAACTTACATCATTGCCACTTGGATTTTTCAGCTCTTGTTTATTAACAGAGAAAAATACCGGTACATCTTCATCAATCAAATCATCCAATGAAACACTAGCCCTGATTTCCTCATTTGTTTCTATAGTATTGGTATCTGTTTCAAAAGGTTCATCATCTAAAGTATCAATAGAAGCTTTTTGATTATTTATTTGCTTTAAGTCAGGTTGCACACTTTCAGCTACTATAGCTGCATCGGGTATAGATTCTTTGTTCAATAAATTACTTTCTTGTGCATCGCCTAAATTGTCAACCGGTTCAGAATATCCGCTATCAACATTAACTTGCGACACTGAACTGGCATCAATCAATGGTTGTTTATAGAAAATCTGGTAACCAATCCACGCCGATAAAATAATTGCATTAATAAATATAGCAATTGCAAGCCATGGCAAACTTTTTTTGTGTTGCGATCGATCGAGGGCTTCATTAATAACCGCTTGTGACAAGCGTTTATTACCACGCTCGCCTTCAGCTTTTTTAATTGCTTCTAAAATATAAGACATAGTATCTAACGCAACTTTGGCACATCTGAACGCACAATATTATTCATAAATATCTGAGTCAGCGGCCCTATGACTCCGTCGGCAGATATTTTTTGTGCTGTTTGGAATGTTTTCACTTCTTTGACCAATTTACTGTCATAACTTGCTAATACATCCCATTGAGGTGAACGGTTAAATATAATGGCTAACTGCTCGTCTATCGTTTTTACAAACTCCCCCTGCTGTCCAGGTCGAATATATTCAGCTTCACTTATAGGCTTCCATAGTAGAAGGAATTCACCTTCCCATGAACGATTAATATTATCCCAACTAACTCTATATTCACCTACTGAGTCCAGGACAACGACTTCACCACGTGTTATTTTTTTAACAAAAAGATAACTAATATCTCCATCAGTTAGTTTATTTTTCAAAATCACAGGACGATTTAATCGCTCTAACAAGGCAACGTCACCACTTTGGCTTGTAAAGCAATATAAACCTTGGCTCACAGCATACACACATGGGTCAATATCATAGTCAACATACTCCAGCTCCCAACTGTTAAATAGTTCGTAGTATGCTTGTTGCTCAGGTGCCAGCTCTATTGCAGGTTGGGTTGCTATTTCACTTTTGTCGCTTTCATTAACACTGTCTATATCCGCAGCATTTGACTCATGATCAGAAACTTCCTCTTCTATTAACGCACTCGCCGTATCCGTTACTTCTAAATCACTCTGTGCAATTATTTCCTGCACAGTCATTTCAGATTGTTCAACGGCAACTTGCATTTCAGCATGCGAGTCGATTTTAACTAAGCTTTGACTCTCAGTATTAGCTGCGCGCTCGGGTATTTGATTAGCTTGCTCTATCTGGAGTGGTTGTATAGTTTCAATTTCTTTAGAGACCTGTTTTTGTTGACTATTTTCGACCGCAGCTAACTGTATTTCTGGCGCAAAATGATCATAAAAAATAATTGCCACAGTAATAGCTATTAGAATAATTACTGCAATTAAAGCCAATCCTGCTGATGAAAAACGTGCAGACGTTTTCTTATTTTGCTGTTTCCTTTTACCCAGAGATTCGGAAGCGGCATTGTAAATAATGTCATTACTAATCTTCTTTTTCTTTTGTACAAAAGCACCCAAAAGAGCACGGTCACACAACACATTAATCAGTCGAGGCACGCCCCCGGTTAATTTATATATATAATCAATGTTGGATTTACTGAAAATATTTGCATCAGCTTTCCCTATAGTTAAACGATGTTTAATATATGCAGCCACTTCATCTCTATCCAATGCCTGCAGGTGAAACCGGGCAGTAATCCGCTGGTTCAACTGTTCCATTGCATGGGTATTCAATCGGTCTCTTAATTCAGGCTGGCCAATCAGGATAATCTGCAATAATTTTTGCTCATCAGTCTCTAAATTCGTCAAACCTCTTATGGTTTCAAGCGCATCGACACTCAAATTTTGCGCTTCATCAATAATCAATATTGTATTACGCCCCTGTGCATGCGATTCAATAAGCCTCTCATTCAACTTATTAAGATATGTTTTTGCCCCCAAAGGAACATCCGGATAAGCAATATGTAATTCATCGCAGATTGAAGCCAATAGGTCTACCGGCTCAAGCTTAGGGTTAACAATCAGAGCAATATCAGTATTTTCCGGAATCTCAGAAAATAGGCTTCTACATACGGTTGTTTTACCAGTACCAATTTCACCAGTAATAAGAACAAATCCACCACTGCGAGTGATGCCATACAATAAGTGCGCAAGCACCTCCTGGTGCTGGGCACTTAAAAACAAATACTTAGGATTCGGTGCAATTGAAAATGCACTTTCGTCTATATTAAAAAATTCCCCATACATAAAGAATGTGACCGGAATCAAAAATCTAGTGGCCGAAAGTATAGTTATTGTAGCCGGACTATCCTAGATCAATTAATCGCAAAACTGATAATTGACTTAATTTTATTAGTTTTAATTAAGACAAATGAGAAGGGCTACTCATAATAATGGTGAAATATTTAACTTATTTGAATGCCTGCTTTTGGCTTAATAGTGAGCGCAAGGATGCGCAAATATGAGTTGCATCAGTGATGGTGCTTCAACTTAATAACTGCTAACCAGCTGAATGTCTGCTTTCGGCGCAATAGCGGTCATTGGCTACATCCTTCATAATCTGATGATTCACAAATCGTGAGCCAGTACTTTGCTTGACCAGCATCACTTAACTTATCAAATAACTTTGAAAGTTGTAACGCAGCATAACCATAGCCATTTGTCTTTGTCTGGACGAATCTTTGATACCAGTAGATAGATTCCCATATATTTTCTTCACGCAAGTGATGTCCTAATGCCAAGTATGCAGCAACTACGCCATTGTCAGCCGCAAGCCTATAGTATTTCTCTTCAAGCTTTTTATCGCCAGCATAGCCAAAACCCATTCCTACAGAATATTGAGCTGACCCATAACCTTCATCGAGTGCTTTTAGACAATCTTCGTTTTTATGCGCTGTCTTGTATCCATCCTCAATAGACACATAATTCTGGCATGCTTGCTCACTTGATGATGAGGCAGAAACGAGCGCTACCCAGAGAGCTAGAAAAATAATTAGAATTTTATTCATTAACTAATCATGTCAGCATTCGGCGCAAAAGCGGTCATTCGCTAAATTATTTTACTTCCTGTATTCCAATGACTAACTGATCCCAGTTACGCTGATTGTCCATATCATTCTGAGCGCCATTATCATCGGCAAATTGAAATCGTTTTTGAGCAGGTGTTTTACTCATTGATTGATACAGCCAATAAGCTTCTTCTTTTAATGCTTCATCGATTGGAAGTTCAATTGATGCATAAACTGTACGTTTACACGCTTCAATTGATTCTGATGGGAACTGGGCAATACGGTTCGCAAGTTCTTCAACATATGGGCCAATTTCATTTGCATCGAGTGCAAGATTAATCGTGCCGTACTCCTGAGCTCGATCAGCATCAAAGTCACGAGCGCCTAGAATAATTTCTAGTGCTCTCCCAAGTCCTACTTGCTGGGCCATTCGTGATGCTCCGCCACCGCAAGGTAAAATTCCCATGCCAACTTCCATCTGCATGAACTTAGCCTTGCCGCGTGCAGCGAATCGCATATCACATGCCAACATAAATTCATGTCCGCCACCTCGTGCAAAGCCTTCAACTTTTGCAATAGTTGCTTGTGGTAACGCGCTAATTCTTTGAAGTACTCTTTGTAAATCAAGCAATTCAACATCTTCTCTTGAGACTGCTTTGGTTGACATGTCTTTTAAGAAGTTCGTGTCTGCATGTGCGACAAATATCTCTGGGTGAGCTGATTGAAAAACGACAACTTTCACATTGCGATCATTTTCTAATTCTTCTGCCAAACGATCGAGATCCTCCAACATTGGAATACCTTGTATATTGACTGGAGGAAAATCGAAAGTGACCCAAGCAACTCCATTTTTTAGATTCACCCCGAAAGTGGCGTAGTTTTCATAGTCCATGTTGGCTCCTAATTTTGTTTGAAATTTAATTATAGTGAATGTCCGCTATGGGTCGAAAGCTGACATTAGGGATTTGATGGCGCGCCTGGAGAGATTACAAAATACATCCATGTATTTTGCCCTTCGGGCCTCCTCGCCATGCTCGAAGTTCTGAATTGTTCCCGACAATTCAGTCGAACTCTTGAGTTCTCATCTTGACCCCAAGAGCAACATATAAAAAAGGCCAACTTTATAGTTGGCCTTTTTTATATGGCGCGCCTGGAGAGATTCGAACTCCCGACCAACTGGTTCGAAGCCAGTTACTCTATCCAGCTGAGCTACAGGCGCATATTTTGATGTCTATAGAAAAGATATGTAGTGTATCAGTTTTCTAGCAATGCTTTGCATCGCTTTACTCTCGTCGCTTTCGACACCCTGTCTCTCGCGACACTCGCGCTTCCTGCACAGCGTCCAGTTAGACTACAGGCGCATATTTAGCGAAAGTGCGGGTTTAAAATAACATGTTATTCCTGCCGCAAGATTGTTGGGCATGATAAACGTACTAGGATGAATTTTAAAGAATTAACTGAGAGAGATTACTACTTCACGGAAGACAAGTGTTGCACTTTCTCTAACAATATATCTTCCACATAAGGTTTGGTTAGATATTCATTGACACCGATCGATTTTGCTTCTTGTTTATGTTTCTCAGTTGTACGCGAAGTGAGCATGATAATAGGAATATCTTTTGTCTCATCATGTGACCTGACATATGATGTTAGTTCCAGACCATTCATTCTAGGCATTTCCAAATCGGTAAGAAGAATATTAGGCCGGTGTTGGCGCATGACCTCAATTGCTTCAACGCCATCTTTAGCTGTGAAGACTTTATAGTTTAAATCCTGCATAAATTCAGCAAGAGATCGCCGCGTACTAATAGAGTCCTCTACTACTAACACACTGGCTTGATGTATTGCTTCTATGTCTGCTGAAATATCTTGATTTAGTTGGCCAACAAGTTCTAACTGCTGGGAAAGCAAATCACCAACATCAACTACTGCGGCAACATCACCATTACCCAATACTGTTGCACCCACTAGACCGACTACTTTTGGTAAGTAATGACTAAATGGTTTAATAATAATATCGCGCACACTCTGAATTTCATTCACTAAAACCACTCTTTTCTCACCGCTGATACTTTCAATCAGTAAAGCAGAATAGTTTTGATTGTCCTGATTCGCAGTTAAACGCATTTTCAACAATTGCTCGAGATGAACTGCCGGATATTCTTCCTGTTCAACTTTTAACACTAAACCTTGCTCCGACTCTGTTAAGTTATCAGAATTCACCTGCAAGATTTCTTCTATGCCGCTGGTGGAGACTGCCATAGTGCCATCAAAAGTAGGAATCAAAAGGGCATGTGCAGTCAACAAGGAAACTGGTAAAGACATTTCAACTTTCATGCCTTTGTTTTTCTCAGAGTGGATCTGTACCGAACCATTTAACTCTTTAATATTGGAGTAAACCACATCCATCCCTACTCCACGGCCAGATAACTGTGTAACCTGATCCCGGGTTGAGAAACCATGGCGCATTATAATTTGATGGATTTCTTGTTCAGTGAGTTGCTGATCTTCATCAATCATGCCTTTATCTAATGCACGTGTTTTAATTTGTTCAGCATCCAGACCTTGCCCATCATCTTGACAAGTGATTTCCAAGCGCTCACCCACTTGTTCAAATGACAGTGTAATTATTGCGGGTACTGGTTTTTCTTGTTCCTGTCTCACCGCGTCAGCTTCAACGCCATGATCTACTGCATTGCGCAATATATGCATCAAAGGGTCTATAAGATTATTTAGAATCTTATTATCCAATAGTGTTTCAGTACCAAGTACTTCTAACTCAACACTCTTGTCACTTAATTTCGATGATTGGCGTACACCACGCTTCAATCGGGCAACAATTGAATCTACCGGCGCCATACGTGTTTTCAAAATAGCATATTGATTATCTTTTTGCGCGCGGGATTGATCAGCAATGACAGATTCCAGACTGTAAAGCCGTTCTTCCAGATCTTTGACTAATTCTACCGAGTCTGCTGTTGCTTCAATCAAACGTCGTGAATAAGTATGCAGTTCATTGTACTGATCCATTTCCAATGGATCGAATTTTTCATTTTTCTCATCTGCCGCAAATTTATCAGTGATACCTTGCACATCAATCATATGCTCCAGCTGTTGCGACATCGTGTATACATCTTCTCTGTTCTTTTTAATATCACGCAGGCTATGCAACAGGCGAGTAACATTCTCGTGCATTTGGGAATTAGCAATAATACTTTCACCCGACTGATTAATAAGTTCATCAATCATATTTGCCGGCACTCTTAAAGAAGCTTCCTGGGCTGGCTTAGACTTTTCTTCTGCGTTGTTAGTATCTTTTTGTTTCTCTGCCTGGTTAGTATTTCCAGGCAATTGTGAATCATCATTCTGCGGCGCACCAAACTCATCGATATAATTTGCCCAATCCAATATGATTTGCAAAGTTTGTACAGCACCATCCGGACGGTCGCCCTGATCTAATAAGTATTCTGTCATTTGCTCCAGGCAATCAGATGCATCAACCAAGGCATTGTGTAACCCAGCGCTCGGCTTTGTTTGCGCTTTTAATAATGCCTGTAGAATATCTTCCAGTTGATGCGTCAATGTTGCAACACCGACAATACCTACAGTATTTGCAGCCCCCTTAATTGTATGCGCAATTCGCTGGGCTACTTCTAGCTGATTCAGGTAATCTTCATTAACCAGTTCTTGAATTGCCGTTGAAAACTCTTCTGTTTGATGCGGCAATTCCTGCAGAAGCCCATCCAATAACTCTGCCTGCACATCTGTTGGTACACTAATATCTACGTGTTCTTCCGTAGCAGTGGACAGACGCTGATCATCTTCATCGTGCTCAATTAATATTGTAGATTGAGAGAAAGCTTGTTTGAGGTCAGATTTAATATCTTCACGAATAGTCCTTGCCCAATCATCATGTGAAATATAATCAATAGCTTCTTGATGAGCGCTTTCGTTATATATATCTTTAAGATAATTGTAGATCACAAATGGCCATTTTCTTATGCGCTCCTCTGATTTAACAATCATCTCTGTGCTAGACCGAACCAAATCACCAAAATGGAACCCGATAAGTTCGCACAGCTTCTGCAATGCATCCAGACCAACCATTTCAGCTGCAGAGCCCATGCGTTCTATTTGCTCTGAATAAAGAGAAACCATTTCCAATACTGACTCTTCATGGGGCGATGTATCATGCAACACAGTTAATGTTTCATCTTGCTGCTCGATAACATCATTCACTTCAGACAGTATAAGGCTAAGCAGTTCTTTTTGTTCTTCTGTCCAATCAGAATATTTCTCTAAAATATTTTCAATCGGTTCCAATTCAACCAGTTCATCTTCAATAACCGGATCTTCTATAAGCTCCTGTTCTAATTCGTCAGGCTTGCTATGACTTTTCTTATTAGAAATAACATCAACGTAAGCTTCTATGATGCTTCTTGATTTATCTTGCTTTTCTTCAACCGGCTCAATATAAACGGTTTCTGCAACGGTATTATCTGCCTCTTGCTTGGATTCAGCAGTTTCTTCTTCAGCTACTGTTTCTATCTCTTTCGAAACAGGCATTATTTTCTCAGTCACTGTGTCAACAAAGTTACTGGCATCAGCATATTGTTCAGAACGAGTATCTACATCAGCAATAGCTTCTTCAGCGATACTCATTTCACCTTGGATTTCACTAATGCCATCTTGCTGAATAGCCGCTTCTGCTATTGATAAATCTTCATCAAATTTTTCATTGTATTCAGATTCAGTATCCCCAGCATCCGCAACGAAAAGTTCTTCTTCCAAAGAGGATTTAGCAGGCGTTTCTATTACTGCCAGTTCTTCTTCAGAAATTTCTACTTTTTCCTGCTCTTGTTCGTCTGATAAAACAATGGCTGCTTCTGCTACCGATAAATCTTTATCAAACTCTTCGTTATACTCTGATTCCTCATGGCCTGAATCTTCTACAAATAAATCATCTTCTAATGAAGGTTTGGCTTGCTCATCTATCTCAGCTAATTCTTCTTCAGAGATTTCTATTTTTTCTTGTTCTTGCTCATCTGACAAAACAATGGCTGCTTCTGCTGCCGATAAATCTTTATCAAACTCTTCGTTATATTCTGATTCCTCATGACCTGAATCCTCTACAAATAAGTCATCTTCTAATGAAGATTTGGCCTGCTCATCTATTTCAGCTAATTCTTCTTCAGAGACTTCTATTTTTTCTTGTTCTTGTGCATTTGGTAATTGAATAGCTACTTCTTCAGCCAGCGACGAATCTTTATGCTCAGAATTCTCGACAAACAAATCATCTTCTATCGCATCAGCTTCCGGCTCTTTAATCTTAGCCAACTCTTCCTCGGAAACGTCTACTTTTTCAACATTTTCATTTTTATTGAATTCGTCTTTAACAAGCTCTGCTTCGGCATGAGCTTCATCTTTTTCCAACTTAGGATCATGTTCTTCAACATCAGCCTCAATAAAAGCAGGTTCTGAACTAGAAATTTCTGGCGGTTGTTTAATTTGTGATAGTTCTTCATTAGAAACATGAATTTCTTTCACTTCTTCATGCGTTTGTAAACTTTGTTTTAACTCAGGCTCTTGTTCCTGTATTGAGCCTTGCACACCCATATCGACACTATCATCAGTTGCACTATCATCTTCATCTTCTGCCAAATCTTGAAAGCATTCTGCTAATGATGGCTCATCATCTTCGAATAAAGATGACATCCCTTCTATGTCATTAATATTTTCTTCATCCACAGACTCATCATCGGAAGACTGAAATACATCCGCCAGGCTTGAATTCGACTCCTGCATATAAGCATCAAATTCAGTATCAATCACCTGGTCAGGCTGATTCAATTCAGTTTCTTTAAGTACTGTTTCGTTTTCTTGCTCTTGATCTAACAAGACTGAGATAGCCTGCTTATTATCTCCGTCATTCAGCGGAGACACCCAGCCTGGCTTGGATAGGTTAGTGGCAAGGGCTTCAACCACTTGTGGATTGTCATTATTGACTAAATAGGCCTTTACTAAACTTTTCCACTCGGCCATTAAGGCGAATTCTTCCTCGGAGATATTAGTTCCGGTAATTGAATGATTACGGATATTATCTCTCATATGTTGACATAGAAATTGCAAGCCTTGATGTGCTGCGTCAATCGATAACTGATAAAGATCAACCACATGATCTTCTAATTTACTAATAGTAAAACGATCATAAACGTCAACAGAGGCCGTTTTATTTGCCTCTGTTTGAAACTCTGAAAGTTGGTGAGTAAACTCAGTTAGCTTCTCTTGATCAATTTTTTGCATTTGAACTTCATCCTTGGCTCAATTTCAAATCATGCAAATAGAGTGCTTGGTCTATTGATTACTTGCGAGCAAATCTATATCCAATTCTTTCTCTAACTCATCAACAGGCGTGGTTTCAACTGGCTGCTGTTGCTTACCAAGAGATAACTTAAATTCACTTACCGTATGTACAAGATTCTTAGAGTATCTGCCCAATAATTCCGTATTCACTGATTGCTGTTTCATATGCTTATCGGTTTGTCGGGTACTTTCTACAATCTCGTTGGCACGCTCAAGCAAGCCGCTTGACGCTTTAGCCTGTGACTTTGAGCTATGCGCTATCAATTCAACTGAATCTACCAATTCTTTTGTTGAAGCCTGTGTCATAAGCATGGCATTTTCGGCCTTAGAGGCTAATTCAGTTCCATTTGCCACTTGAGTAATCACGTCATTCATAGCAACCACC
>Ga0207422_1004522_pt1 | contig 11396 bp, 10 predicted proteins | sample MarCyaLeptolynsp_FD_187757 | JGI IMG/M metagenome (GOLD analysis project Ga0207422, IMG submission 187757) | Marine cyanobacterial communities from Panama - species 1 Leptolyngbya sp. (SPAdes) | ecosystem: Environmental > Aquatic > Marine > Unclassified | place: Panama: Panama City | collected... | reverse complement strand
ATCACTTAACGCGCTTGACGTGATGGCCATTTGGTAGGAGCAGATTGCGCATGGACAAGGCTGACATTGTAATTGTGGGCACCGGCCATGGTGGTGCGCAAGCCGCAATCGCGCTGCGCCAGCAGGGCCACGAAGACCGAATCGTCATGCTGGGGCGGGATTCCGCACCGCCCTACGAACGCCCTCCGCTGTCGAAAGAATATCTCGCCGGTGACAAGCCGTTTGAACGGATCATGATCCGGCCCGAGAAATTCTGGGCCGACAAGAATATCGAGATCCAGCTCGGCAAGGGTGTCGCGGAAATCGACTGGATGGCCCACGAAGTGATGCTGAGCGACGGCTCTCGCATGGGATATCGCAAGCTGATCTGGGCTGGCGGTGGCGATCCCAGACGGCTGTCATGCCCCGGAGCCAACAGCAAAGGCGTGTTCTACGTTCGCGACAAGCGCGATGCCGATGCGATGATGGCTGCGCTGGAAGCGGGTGCCAAGAAGGCTGTTGTCATCGGTGGCGGCTATATCGGGCTTGAGGCCGCGGCCGTGCTGCGCAAACTTGATTGCGATGTGACCTTGATTGAGACCTTGCCGCGTGTCTTGGCGCGCGTCGCGGGCGAGGAGCTGTCCGAATTCTATCAGGATGAGCACCGCCGCCAAGGTGTCGATGTGCGCCTCGAAACGGGGGCTACAGAGATCCTCAATCAAGACGGCGCGGTGACAGGTGTGAAGCTCGACAATGGCGAGACCGTCGAGTGCGATATGGTGGTCGCCGGGATCGGCATCATCCCAGCCGTCGCACCTTTGATCGCCGCAGGGGCCGCCGGATCCAACGGAGTCGATGTCGACCTCTATTGCCGCACAACGCTCGACGATATCTATGCGATTGGCGATTGCGCCGCGCATGCCAATGACTTTGCGGAGCAAGCGGTGATCCGCCTCGAATCCGTCCAGAATGCGAATGATATGGCCAACACCGTTGCCAAGGCGATCATGGGCGACAAGCAACCCTATCATGCGCTGCCGTGGTTCTGGTCCAACCAGTATGATCTCAAGCTGCAGACCGCAGGCCTCAATATCGGGTTTGATGACACCGTCATTCGCGGCAACCCCGCCGAACGCAAATTCACGGTCGTCTATCTCAAGGAAGGCCGGCCGATCGCATTCGACTGCGTCAACACAATGAAGGATTATGTGCAGGGCAGAAAGCTGATCGAGAATGAGATTGGCGTAGTCGCGAAGGATCTTCTTGCCGACACTGAGACTCCGCTCAAGGAATTGCTCTAAGCCGCTGCAGCGCCCAATCGGCGGCCTCTGATACAGCAGCATCTGGATCGCTCTCTAGCGGTGCGACTGCCTCGATCAGGGCCGGATCGTTGCTATTGCCAGCGGCATAAAGGCAATTGCGCACGAACCGATCGCGTCCAATTCGCTTGATCGGCGAGCCTGAAAAGAGGGCGCGAAAGCCGGCATCGTCGAGCGCCAGAAATTCCGAAAGTCGCGGGGTGACCAGTTCAGCCCGAGGGAGGAATGCCTGCATCGCCTGCGCGGCGCTGGCGAACTTGTTCCACGGGCACACAGCCAGACAATCGTCGCAGCCATAAATGCGATTGCCCAATGCCTCGCGAAATTCTTCGGCGATCGGACCTTTGTGTTCGATCGTCAGATACGAAATGCAACGCCGCGCATCGAGCGAATAGGGCCGCGGGAAAGCATCGGTGGGGCAAGCATCAAGGCAGGCCCTGCAGGATCCGCATTGATCGCCATGTTCTTTCGAGGGCGCGAGCTCGATCGTGGTGTAAATCGCTCCAAGAAACAGCCAGCTACCATAATCCGGACTGACAAGATTGGTGTGCTTGCCTTGCCAACCAATCCCCGCCGCCTGTCCCAGCGGTTTCTCCATCACCGGTGCAGTGTCGACAAACACCTTGACTTCGGCCTCTGGCTGTTCGGAGATCATCCATCTTGCCAAAGCCTTGAGGCGTTTCTTGACGACGTTGTGATAGTCCTTGCCTTGGGCATAGACCGAAATCCGGGCGTGGCTGCCATGCCCCTCCAGCTCCAGCGGATCATGCGACGGTGCATAGCTCATACCCAGCGCGATAACGCTGTTCGCTTGCGGCCACAGCGCATTGGGTGATCTGCGGTGATGGAGGCGGGTCTCCATCCACTCCATCGAGCCGTGATAGCCGTCGCCCAGCCATTGCTCGAGCCGGCCAGCCGACAGCGGATCCTCCGACGCGGCTGCGACGCCCATCGTGGCAAAGCCAAGGCCGCGTGCCTGCTCCGCCAGGCGCCGTTCAAAGCCAGAAGTTACGACTGCATTAACCACGCTTAGGGTTACTCCCGTTTAGCCTCGCGCGTTAACCGTGCTGCCCATGGATATGGTGGTAGGCGAACAGATGGCAGTGGGCAATCCGGCGGCAGTCTATGACGATCAACGGCGATTGGCGATTGAGGCACGCGGACTCGTAAAGAGCTTCGACGGAACATTGGCCGTCGATGGGGTGGACCTGACTGTCCCCGAGGGCGCGATTTATGGCGTGCTGGGCCCGAATGGTGCGGGCAAGACCACGACCTTGCGGATGCTGCTTGGCATTATCGATCCGGATCAGGGCGTGCGGCGCGTGTTTGGCCACGACAACCCCCACGATATCGGCCGGTTGATTGGCTACTTGCCTGAAGAGCGCGGCCTATATCCTGCGATGAAATCGATCGAAGCGATTGCTTTCATGGGGGCGCTGCGCGGCCTGCCGCTCGCCGAAGGTCGCAAGCGCGGGCATGAACTGCTCGAGCGCCACGATCTGCTGCACGCGGCCGATCGCCAGATTCGACAGCTCTCCAAGGGCATGGCGCAAACCGTGCAATTGCTGGGAACGCTGGTGCACCAGCCTCGACTGGTGGTGCTTGATGAGCCGTTCTCGGGCTTGGACGCGATCAATCAGGGCAAGCTCGAACAGATGATCCGGGCGCTGGCGGAAGATGGCGTCACCGTGATCTTCTCAACCCATGTGATTCATCACGCCGAGAGATTGTGCGAAGGCGTTGCGATCATCGCCGGGGGCAAGGTGCCCTATGCCGGCAGCGTCGAGACAGCGCGCGACCGTATCCCGGCCCAGGTGCGGCTGGAAACGAGAGCCCGTGAGGGCGGTTGGACCGCGGCATTGCCCGACGACACGAGGCGCGAGGGCGATTTCTTCTATTTCTCGCTGCCTGAGGACGGGGTCGAGCCCTTGTTGCGCAAGCTGATCGAAGGCGACGCCGGCATTCTGTCACTGTCGATCGAACGAGCAGGCCTGCACGATGCCTTCGTGCATATCGCAGGTGAAGCGGCTGCTCGTCAGCTCGAAATGGACAGCAAGGGCGACTGATCATGAATGAGAACACTTCGATCGCGGCCAATCCGCGCGTCCCTTTTCTGCAAGCGGCCTGGGTGATTGCTCGGCGTGACTTTGTCGCCGTGCTGTTCAGCCGGGCCTTCCTGTTCTTCCTGATCGGGCCGCTGTTCCCGGTGCTGATCGGCGGCATCGCCGGCAGCATTGGCAAAACCGTCTCGCAGCAGACCGTCAGTATCGAAATCGGTCTCGCCATGAGCGAACAGTACAATGCAGCCATGGTGGATGCCGCTGATACGCTGCGCCCCCAGCTGCGCGGGGCGGTGCCGGTGCTGACGCCGATCGAGGGCGCCACAAGCAATCCCGATTTCGATCCGCGCGCTTATATGGATGCGCGGCAGGGCAATTTCGCCGCGATCCTAACGGGTACGCTGGCTGAGCCGCAATTGCTTGGGACACAGGGCCAGGTCGACCGCTGGAGAGGCCCGGTCGAGCTTGTCGCTGCAACGGCGGCCGGTGCCGCTCCTACGCGCTTCCCCAGCGCCGGAGTCGAAGTCGTTGCGGCTAGCGCCTCGACCGATCGATCAAGCCGCGTCCGCACCGCGCAAGCGGCGCAGATGGTGCTGTTCCTGCTGACGATATTGCTGGGCGGCATGGTGCTTTCCAATCTGGCCGAGGAGAAGGGCAACAAGATCATCGAGATCCTGGCCGCCGCGCTGCCGATGGACGCGGTGTTTATGGGCAAGCTGTTTGCCATGCTCGCGGTAAGCTTTGTCGGGATCAGCGTGTGGGGCTCCTTGGGCTGGGCGTTCTGGACAGTTGCCGAAGATGCGATCGTCACCGTCACCCAGACCAATTATCGCGATCTTCCCGGCCCCGCGGTCGGGTGGCCGATCTTTCTCGGGCTTGGCGTGATCTACTTTTCGATGGCCTATCTGCTGCTCGGCTCGCTGTTCCTGACCATCGGAGCAATGGCGTCGAGCGTGCGCGAAGTGCAGACCATGTCGATGCCGGTGACGATGCTCCAGATCATGGTCTTCTTCCTCTCTGCCGCGAATATAGGCCAAACCGGGACCCCGCTTGAGCTGACATCGGTGATCTTCCCGCTGTCTTCCCCCTTCGCCATGATCGCGCGCGCCGCGATCGAGGAAACGCTTTGGACTCACGCCGCTGCGCTGCTGTGGCAGGCATTCGCGGTGATTGTCCTCGTCAAGGGCGGTTCGCTCCTGTTCCGCAAGCGGGTGATGAAATCGGGCGGTGCCGGACGAGAGAAAAAGAAGCGCAAATGGGGGCGCGCGCAGCCGGTTGGCGAACCCGCGCAATAGGTCGCAAATCAAAACCCACTATTGACACCTGTGTCAGTTGAGGCAGGATGCATCTCAATCACCGGTCTATCCAAAAACGACGGGTGAATAGGAGAGAGATATGGCGACGACGGCCCCTGCACGCCCCCCAGTGCGCAGTTCACCCAGCGCTTACGAAGCATTGAAAGCGCATTACGAAAAGCATCCTGAGGAGCGTCCCGATCATCCGCACAAATGGGATGTCAGTCGGTCTGACATCTATTTCGAGGACACCTGGCAGCCGATCTTCAAGGAGATGCAGGACGCGGGCCCGCTGCACTACATTCCTGAAAGCCCCTATGGCCCCTATTGGGCGGTCGTAGGCCACAAGGCGATCCAGCACATCGAAGCCTTGCCTGAGACTTTCTCTTCAAGCTGGGAATATGGCGGCATCACCATCCTCGAGCGCCTGTCCGAAGAAGAGCTTGCTGAAAGCACGGCAGACCGTCGCGAATTGCCCATGTTCATCGCTATGGACCGGCCCGAGCACACCGGCCAGCGCCGCACCGTCGCGCCCAAGTTCACGCCCAGCGCGATGACAGAGATGGAAGAGGAAATTCGCCAACGCACCGGCGAGCTGCTCGATTCGTTGCCGCGCGGCGAAACCTTTGATTGGGTCGACAAGGTGTCGATCGAGCTCACCACCGGAATGCTCGCCATCCTGTTCGGCTTCCCTTGGGAAGATCGCCGCTTGCTTACGTTTTGGTCTGACTGGTCCGGCGACACCGAACTCGCAGGCGTTCGCGAACTCGACGAGCTGCGGTGGGAATTCCTCCACGAAATGGCGGCCTATTTCCAATCGCTGTGGATCGAACGTACGCATGACAAGGAGCCGGGCAACGACCTGATCTCGATGATGATCCATTCCGAAGCGATGAACCAGATGCGCCCGGAAGAGTTCATTGGAAATCTCGTCCTGTTGATCGTCGGAGGTAATGACACCACGCGCAATTCGATGAGCGGGTTCGTCCACGCGCTCGACAAGTTCCCGGATCAGCGCAAGATCTTCGAACAGAACCCGGATGTCATTCCCAACGCTGTGCAGGAAATGCTGCGCATGCAGACCCCGCTCGCGCATATGCGCCGCACCTGCACCGAAGACACCGAAGTGTTCGGCAAGACGATCAAGAAGGGCGAGAAGGTCGTGCTGTGGTATCTCGCGGCGAACCATGAAGAGAGCGTGTTCCCTGATCCGCACAAGCTTGACCTCAACCGTGAGAATGCCCGCCGCCACATTGCCTTTGGCTATGGCATCCACCGCTGTGTTGGTGCGCGCCTGGCCGAGCTGCAATTGCGGATCTTGCTAGAGGAAATGCACAAGCGCCGGATGCGGGTGCATGTGGCAGGTGATGTCGAGCGCGTGCGCGCTAACTTTGTGCATGGTTTCCGCAAGCTCGAGGTTGAAGTCACCGAGTTCTGATTTGCGCAAGAGCGCCGCTGCTAGGTGAAACTTTTCGCGGTCCTGCCACGTATTAGGAGGTAGGACCATGAAAGGATAAGAGGGTTCACCATGAGCGAATCTGTGATCAAGCGACGCACTTTTCTGGGCAGCACCGGCTTGCTGGCCTCGCTGCCGCTGTTGAACGCATGCGGCGCAACCCCCGCACAGGCCAAGAGCTTCCCGATCACCAAAACCGAGGCGCAATGGCGCCGCAAGCTCACCAAGAGTGAATTCTACGTGCTGCGCCAGGCCGGCACCGAGCGCCCCTATTCGTCACCGCTCGACAAGGAAAAGCGCGAAGGCACATTCGTCTGCGCCGGCTGCGGCAACAGGCTGTATTCCTCAGCGCATAAATATGACAGCGGCACAGGCTGGCCCAGCTTCTACAAGGCGATCGACAGCGGCGCCGTTGGTACCTCGACCGATTACAAGATCGGCTACCCGAGGACCGAAGTGCATTGCGCGGATTGCGGCGGACATCTCGGCCACATTTTCGGCGATGGGCCGCGACCAACCGGCAAGCGCCACTGCATCAATGGCGTCGCGATGGATTTCATTCCTGCCTGATCGTTCGGGCTAGGCCCTATTGAGGCTGGATCCGCCAAACTTTGAGATTGCTGTCAGACCCAAGCTCGACCGGCTCGAGCCAGTCCAGTTCGCGACCATCGGTGAGGTCAGCCATGAACCCATCGGGGACCTGGGCCGCATACATTCTGGGCTCAGCAAGATCCGGACACAGCGCCACATAGGTTGCACCACGCGCCACCAGAGAAGCTTTGGCCTGTTCAGACGAGCCAAGCGCGGTCTCGATTAGGAAACGCATACCCTGATTGCCGCGGTGATGCCCTGTTGCGACAACCTTGTGCTCCGAATGCAGCAGCAATTGCGGGGCAATGTCGAGCGGCGCGTAGAACTCGCCAGTTTCAAGCCCCTGCAGCGCGTGTGACTGTGACGCGACATTGCAAGACGATGATTTGACCCGCGCAACACCAGGCTCATGATCGGCTGAGAAGATCGAGTTTGCGACAATGACCGGAAACGCCGGCAGCAAGGCGATCATGACGCCCAGAGTGGCGAGCAGTCGACGCGGGAGGTGATCCATCAATCGGATCGAGCGCAGCCATTGACGCACCTGCCACGCCAGAGGTGCAGCAGCGAGCGCACCGGCAACCGCGCCAGCACGCGCCACCAACAGAGAAATTGCGATTGCAGCAGCCAGAACGGCGGCGTATTCTCCCCACCATTGGCGGGCCCAATCCTGAGACTGTCGCGACAGTCTGATCGCCGCCCAAAGTGCGATAAGCGGCGACACCGCAAATTGAGCGATATCGAGCGGGGTTTGTTGCCAGATCGGCATGCCCTCGGTGACATTGTTGAGCCAATATTCCCGAACCATCGGATCGAGTTCGGCAAATCCACCGCCAACGCATTGCGGCGCAGCGAGTAGGACAATGGCAATCGCGCCCGCGCCGGTGATTGCAAACCCCGCCCAGATAGCGAAGCGCGGGAGCGGCTCAATCCAGGCCAGAATACTCAGGATAATCGCGCCCCACACAAACATCGCGAGGTGCGAAGGGCCGATAGCGTCGCAATAGGTCGCCAGGTCACTCCAGCCGCGGGTCAGCAGGAACAGGGCGATCGAGCCTATGGCAAGGCCCTGAAGTGTCGAGACCAACCAAGCCCGCTGGTTGCGATCGCGCAGCCAACGCCATGCCGTCACGGCGCAGATCACTGCCGCCAAGGGCAGCCCCTCAATCGAGATCGACATCCATGCGGCAAGCGCGAGGCCGATTGTCCAGCCTCCGCGAACCGCACTCTGCGCCATCAGGCCATTGATCGCCAGCAGCACGAAGACGATCTGCCAACCATGGTGGTCTATCCGCAGCGGGCCGAGCTGGAAGATCAACGGGATCGACAGCGCCATGATGAGGCAGGCGAGCAGTGCCTCTTCCTCGCCAAGCAGGCGCCAAGCGATCCGCGCCGCAAGATACATGGCCAGCGCCAGCGTGATGGCCGGAACCACTATCATCGCCGCAAGCTCGGCATTGGCAGCGCCCAGGATGGGCGTCAGCGCAACAATCACAGCCGCGAGGGGCAGGTCAATCAGGCGCGACCAGTGCATCGCGACTCCGCCTTTCGCAGCATCAACACGATATTGAGTGAGATCGAACCAGCTTTGCCCGGCGATCAGGTCGCGCACCTGGACCAGACGGAGTATGTCGTCTGGATCGGGCAAACGGAATTGGCTGATAGCATTCCAGTTGACGACCAGGAGCAGCGCTGAGACGAGCAGCCAGGCCGCACCAACTCGGATCAGCAGCGCTGAGCCCGCTCCCTGTTGGCGTCGCGCGTCGAGCATGGTCTCACGCTGCCTTGAGCGGACGGAAAACCACATGGCTGCGCAACAGCCAGGTCGCCCCAAAGCTGATGACGATAGCAATGCCCTTGGCAAACCGCGGATCAAATCCGGCCCAGTCACCCAGCCCGACGATCAACGTGGTCAAACCCAGGCCGACCAGGGCCGAGGCAACAAACAAAGCTTTCTGTCGTGTGCGCGCCATTCCGCCATCGGCCACATTGTCTTGAAACACCGCCCGGCTCGACATCAGCCAATGCGCAACAATGCCGAGCGAATAGCCAATTGCGGAGGCTGGTGCAGCGGCTGCACCAGCGGCCATCAGCCCAAGAAAGCTGCCGACATCAATGGCAAGCGCGCCAACGCTCGCCATGATGTAGCGCAAGAAGCGTATGTCGCGCAGCTTTAGGAGCAAATCGGTCATCGAGTGGTTGAGCGCTCCCTTACGCTGATTTGCGTTGATCCTCTGGCGCAACACGCTCCGGCACATCGCGCAGCGAATTCAGGGCCGCGGCTTGATCTTGGTTGAGCTGGCGCAATTGTTCACGACGTTCGGCCGCAGCGATATCTTCCACATCCGCCTCCTGGCGGCTTGGCAGCGATTGCTCGGCCCCCTCATCGCCGGCCTCATGATATTCGGCGTCTTCGTTGACGCACCATGTGTCGTAGACACGCTGACCCGCCAGAATGTTCTCGACGGTCAGCATCGCCGTCATCATCGCGTGATCCTGATTGTTGTATCGGTGCATGCCATTGCGACCGACCAGGTGGAGCGAGGGATGGTTTGCCTCAAGCTCGTGCCGCATCGCGTCAACATTGGCTTCGTATTCGTCGTCATAGACCGGATAGGCCTTTTCCTGGCGAACAACCGCGCCGCCAACGACCTGTTTGGGGTCGCAAAGGCCAAGGATCTCCATTTCGCGCTTGGCTTGTTCGACAAGGTCATCGTCCGATGACGACCACAGGCCATCACCTTCAAAGCAGAAATATTCGAGGCCAACACAGGCCATATCCTCATCGGGGATCATTTCCGGCGACCATGAGCGGAAATTCTGCACCCGGCCGACCTGCACACGATCGTCGTGGATATAGATCCAGTTGTCGGGAAACAGGTCTTCTGATTTGACCATCAGCGCCACAGTCAGAAAGTCGCGATATTTGAGATCGCTCGCCTGCAAGCTCGATTGCGGCAGCGGATGAAGCCGCTTCGCCAGTTCGCGCATAGGCGCTGAGCTGATCGCATCGCGCGCGCGGATCTGGACTTTGCCATCCGGCCCCTGTGCGGTCATCGACCAATTGAACCCTTCGTCATTGGGGCCGATCGCGGCCAGCTGATCGAGCGGATGGCCCATCAACACCTGGCCTATGCCGCTGGCGATAATCTTGTCGCGCGCCGCATCCCACATCATGCCCGGGCCAAGCCGCGGATAGCGGAATGTCTCAAGCAGAGTCTTAACCTCTTGCCCGTCATTGGGCTTCTTGTTGAGGCCTAGCGAGCGTTTGATACCGTCTGTCACCGCGTTCCACAGCGACAGGCCCTTGATGCGTTGAGCAGCCCAATCGGCGCTCATCTCATTACAGGGCATGCCCCACACCTTCTCGGTGTAGGTCTTGAAGAAGATGGAATACAGTTTGTGGCCGAATTGGTTGGTGGTCCAATCCTCGAAGCTCTTCACATCCTTGATGGGAAACAGCTTGTACCAGAGATAGCTCGCCATGCAGGCCGTCGAGCGCAAGATGCCAAGATTGCCCAAGGCTTCGAACGCGCGCAGCGGATAGCTGTAGAATTTGCCTTCATAATAGATCCGGCTCATGCGCGGACGCTGGATGAAGTCATCTGGCAGGATCTCATTCCAGAGATCGACCACCTGCTGGCTCTTCGAGAAGAAGCGGTGCCCGCCAATGTCAAAACGATAGCCATCGTGTTCGACTGTGCGGCTGATGCCGCCAACATAGGTTTCATCTTGCTCAATAATGGCAACTGACTTGCCCTGCTTGGTCAGCAGATAGCCTGCGGTCAGCCCGGCGGGGCCCGCTCCAATAATTGCAACGTCAACGTCGATTATGCCCGGTTTCGCTCCCTGCGAACTCGTGGCGTCAAATCGTGTCATTCCGGCCCCCTAAAAAGCGCGATGCGTTTTGTTCAAACCGGAAGTGAAGGAAAATGGTTAGCGAGAAGTAAACGCAGCCAATTAACGGCCCAATTTTTCATCGCTCTTAGCGCTCTCAGATCAGTCCTCGAACAGGACAGGGGCCTGCAATCGCGCCGCCAGGCGAGCAAAATCGCCAAGCGTGAATGTGTCGTCAAACACGACGCCATATTGGCTATCGCGACGCCAGCGTATCTTCGCACGCACTTCGCCGATCTCCTCGCCTTCGATGCGGAGATTTTGTTCAATGGCGAACATGCCATCGCACTCAAACCGTGCGCCTTGCTGCGAAATGTTCTCGATCAGGCCGTCGACCTTTTGTGTCAGCGTCGTGATTGTGATCGGGACGTACAGGTTCAGGCGCAGTCCGCGCTTCGGATATTCGCCAGCTTCGTTGATCAATTGCGGCACATCGACAGGGCTGACAAACTCAAAGCCAGCCTCGTTCTCGCGCTGCCAGACCGGCTTCATCTCATAGACTCGACCGCCGGGCATGTGCAGCTCGATGGTCTCGCCACTGGGAACCGAGTGAAACATTCGAACGCAAACACCCGTTTCTGACACATCGCGAATAACGCAGACAAACTCGCCTTGGCCGGCGACCAGTTTCGCCGCGCGGATCAGCAGCGTGTAGCGTTTCGCGCCGCGCAGTTCTGCGACGTCTTGCTGCGGGTCATGCGCCTGCGATGTCAGTGCAGCATTGTCCATAAACGCGATCCCTGCCTTGCGCGGCCCATCCAGACCGCGAACGCGTAGTTAACGATTGTTCGGGATAACC
>Ga0207422_1004518_pt1 | contig 11410 bp, 11 predicted proteins | sample MarCyaLeptolynsp_FD_187757 | JGI IMG/M metagenome (GOLD analysis project Ga0207422, IMG submission 187757) | Marine cyanobacterial communities from Panama - species 1 Leptolyngbya sp. (SPAdes) | ecosystem: Environmental > Aquatic > Marine > Unclassified | place: Panama: Panama City | collected... | reverse complement strand
GCGTTCAATCTCACGCCGAAACGCCACGGAGCGGCGATTGCCGCCAACACCGAAGAGCGTTCCCGCGAGCGCCGGAATGTCGGGTCTGTTGCCGATACGCTGCGTTGCCGGACGTCCGGGCGCATCCTGCTGCGGACTGCCGGTCGTGCGCAGCGCGTTTCTGAGTTCGTCCGGTGTAAACACCGGCCTGTTCCGTGCACGCGCCATGCCCTGGACACAGGCAAGCGCACCGGTAACGATCGGCGAAGCGCTGGACGTTCCGGAAAAAGTGTCCGTGTACCAGAGATCCTCGTCGGCGCCGCCTTGCAGATCACCGTAGCCGCAGGTCGTGACTTCGCGCCCCCACCCCTGGGCATCCACCAGCGCACCATAGTTGGAAAACCCGAGCCGTGACCTGTCAGGCCCATGATTGCGGCCATGTGTGCCGGGAGGCGGCGCACCGGCCCCCACGACAATCGCGCCGGAATCCCGGTTGGTTCTGCGGAACGGGTTGGTCCATCCGGCGGGGAAACCGAAGCCAGATGTTTCGTAGAGCGCATCATCAAGATCCTCCGCTCCGTTTCCGGCGGCTTCCACGACGATGATCCCCCGGCGCGCGGCGTTGAGAATGGCGGCAAAATCATCCGGCCACCATTCGACGGCAATATAGCCACGCTGGTCCGGTCTCAGCTGAAAATTATGCCGTGGTCCGGGCCGGTGCATCTCCAGAAGCAGGATATCGCCGGCTCCCAGCCGCGCGGCTGCGTGATTGATCGCCCCGGCTGACCCGAGTGTCCGGTGCGAGACCGCCGTACAGATCGCCTCTGGAGAAATCCCGGTCACGCCGAACGGGTTCTCGTCGCCGCCATACTCACCCAGGACGGCCGTTCCGTGATTGCGCCAACCCACATCGTTGAATTCAACACCGCCGACGACACCACCCTGTCGCTCGATCAGGTCTTCGTGGCTGAAGCGCCATGCACCTTCGATATCGGTGATATGGATACCGGTACCACGGCCACCTGCCTGGCTCCACGCCCAGCGCGCATCGACACCCGCCGGTGCCGGATCCAGATAGATCTGCCGGGCGATGAAATCGGGTGTCGCCGGCGGCGGCACATCGGGCACGGCGACCATGGCATTCATGGCACCGGAAACGTCAGGCGCTTCTTCCGGCAATTCGGCTGCCGGCTTGATATAGACGGCTTCAAAGATGTCGTTGTCCAGAAGCTCTTTTTGAAGCTCCTCCAGATCGGCATCCGGCGCGGACAGCTTGTAAAAGCCGGAGAGACTTTCCAGCGGCGCCATAGCCGAAGGCGCCTGCGCCGCGATCGCCGCGTCCACACGTTCTTCCGAAGGGCCGAACAGAGGCGTTGCAACACAGTTGTGTTTCTTGAAGGCCTTCTCTGCCTTGGTGGTCTTGGTACCGCCGAGCGAACGCAATGAAGCACCCGCGACGCGCAGACCGACGTCCGGTTTGGCAAGTGCGATCAGCTCCGGTTGACGCCCTTGTGGTGCAGATACTTTCCGTGTCTTCCTGGCCATGGCTTTTCCTCCTGCATGGAAGACGAACCGGCTGGCAGAATTACGGAAGCCCGATTTCGGGCTTCACATAGACGGATAAAACTCCGTCGAATTTCTTGATGCTTTCAGCAAAATCACCGGCCTGTTCGTCCAGAAAAAATGTGACGAAGTAACTGTCACCCGCCTCCGGATTGGGCGTTGCCAGATCAAAATTGGAACGCGCATTGCGCTGCTTGCTTTCTGACGCAATCTCAATCGCGTCAGCCCCGGTCGGCTTCACTTTCTGCAAATCCGAAAGAAGTAAGTCAGACATCAGAACGACGACTTCAGCCAAGGAAGCAACCCGCAACATCAACAAGTGACAAATAAACCCTGTCAGGCTATGACTAAAAATCGATCAAAACAACGATCAAATACAATAAAATCAAATTCAACCAACCCAACAACCATAAGATGACCTAACGTTATTTATTTAATTAAACGAATTAATTAAGATAATTTCACCATTCATCAGGTAATTTATGAAGTTCAGCATCCAAGTTTCTAAGAAATTTAGCAAAAAATGTCTCTGCCACCAGGTTTCTACTTCAGGTGGCAAATTGAGTTGCATCTGTTCATGTGATGCAATGGCGGTGTACGCTTCTCCAAGCCTGCTCATGAAGACAAAATCCTGGTTCGGGCAGTGCGGCATGGGAGGGTTTCGAAATGACGGTTACACTCGACATTCAGCAGCCACAGCCTTTTGATCTTGTCGGCTCAACGATCATGATAGCGGGCAACGCAGCTGCATTCGAAGGTACGCTGACCATTCGTGTGTCCGAAGGACATGACGAATATTCATCCTTCACCAATGTCGGCTCGCTCGGTCTGCGGCAGTTTCAGGCGTCGATCGACATCCCGGAAACGAACACGTTCCAGCTCAACAGGCTCTTCCTGACGCTGGCGGACGACACCGGCAATGAAAACGGTCCCTCCGTTGTCATCCCCGTGCTATTCGGACCGAAGATCCTGCCCGGCTACGGCGGCTGGCAGCCCTATACGGTCCAGTCGGGTGACACTCTCTCCCAGATTGCGCAGCAGCAGTACGGGAATTCGAATTTCCAGCCGATCTTCGAAGCGAACCGGCACATTCTGAGCGATCCAAACGTCATCTTTCCCGGCCAGCTCTTGCGTATACCGCGCAACGACATCTAGCGGCACACACCAGTGGCAACTGCGGGGTCATCGGCCCAATCGCATCGCCGATGCGGAATTTGGCTGGCGGCCTGCCTTCCTTTTTTCGTGCAGCGCGGCGCGGCATTCACGATGCATGAGTTCCGTCACGCCTTAAGATACTGACTTCTTTGGTTTTTCATCCGACCGACTGTGTTTTCACGAATTCTCGAACCATCGGCAGCTTCGCTGCGTATCAGGAGGGAGTTTTCAAGCACGCAGAGCAAATCGAAGGAGAAAAGGATCACATGGCTTCCAGAGTGACGATCAACCGGGCCACAGGATGCGCTGCCGCATTCATGTTTATGGCGTTCATGGCAACCTCCGCAAATGCCGACATATCTGTTCGCTTTGACGAAGGTGCACCCAAGGACAGGTTCACCTTTGAGAATGTCGGCAGCTGCCCGATCGGCGCTTCCGAGCTTGTCCTTGACATCTCCGGTTCAAAGGCGGGCCTGATTTTTGACACGACCGGTGCCGGTGCAGGTGTCGAGGTTTTCCAGCCACTCGAGATTGTCAGCGGCGCGCAGTCGCTTGCGGCAATCACGAAGGTCAAGGATGGCGACAACGCGGTCACGCTTTCCATTGCCGGCCTCCAGCCGGGTGCCAAAATCGCATTCACGATCGATGTCGATGACACAGCCGGGGGACGCGAAATCACCGTTTCCGGATCGGAAATCGAGGGGGCGCTAGTCACCTTCAGCAACAAGGGAAAGTCGACGACCGCCGCGCTTTCTTCCGGCGCGACCGCATTGGTGAAGACGGGCGCTTGCTGACGCAAGAAACAATCCGATGTTTCCGCAGCCGGTCGCATGCTTGCTTGAGAGTTTTGCGCCTTCCGGCTGCGGGAGATTATGTTTGAACAAACCTGATGGCGTCTGTTGGGGAAGACGCGGCCCCTTGTCCAACAGACCGCGCCGGTGCATCCTGACCCGATCAGGACGAAGAACGCCAAACCATGCCACTTCCCCGTATATCAGCCCTATCACTCAACGTTTCAGACCCGGCGGGCCTCGCCTCGTTCTACTGCGACATCCTCGGCATGCGGCGCATTGGCAATACCCCCACCCTCGCCGTTGGATATGGTGGTGAGGATGCCCAGCTGGAACTCGCTCTCAGCACTGATGCTGCACCCCAACGGGCGGACCCGAACGACAGATACTGGAAAATCGCCATCACCATTCCCGACCTCGACTGCGCCTACCGGCAGCTGCTCGCCAGGGGAATAGACGTCACCGCTCCCAACCAGTTTCGATACATTGCCTATATGAGTCATCTGGCCGATCCGGAAGGCAACACGATCGAACTGATCCAGCATACGTTCGAAGGCAATGCCCTGAGCCGTCGGGGCGACGATGCCCTGCCCCTTGGCGGCGGTGCACGCCTCGGCCTGATCACGCTGCGTACCGACGACCTGGACGCGGAGTTCAGAACCTGCCGGGATGAACTCGGCATGCGGTATCTGTCACGCCAGGATGTGCCCGATTTCGATTTCTGCCTCTACTTCTTCGCCTTCACCGAAGAGACCCCGCCCGTTCCGGACGTCGATGCGGTTGAAAACCGCGAATGGCTCTGGCAGCGGCCCTATACGGCGCTCGAATTTCAGCACAGGAAAGCGGGAAAAATCGCTCGCCGCTCAAGTGGGCAAAAAGGAGCCGCTGCCGTTTTGATCGAAAATCCAGACGCACATCGGACCGCGTTGCGATGAAGCACGCCTGTTAAGCACCCGGACAAAAGAAAAGGCCCGCCAATCGGCGGGCCTTTCCAGAACCATATTCGGCGCTGATTAGCGCGAATAGAACTCAACAACCAGGTTCGGTTCCATCTGTACCGGGTACGGTACGTCGGAGAACGCAGGAACGCGGCTGTAGGTAGCGGTCATCTTGGAATGATCTGCATCGACATAGTCCGGAACGTCGCGCTCAGCGGACTGAACAGCTTCCAGAACCAGCGCGAGCTGCTTGGAACGCTCACGCACTTCAACAACGTCGCCCGGGCGCAGCTGGTAGCTCGGAATGTTGACGCGCTTGCCATTGACCTTGATGTGGCCATGGTTGATGAACTGACGGGCCGCAAAAACGGTCGGAACGAACTTGGCACGGTAGATAATCGCGTCGAGACGGCGCTCCAGAAGACCGATCAGGTTTTCCGAGGTGTCGCCCTTCAGGCGGGACGCTTCGGCATAAACCTTGCGGAACTGCTTTTCGGAAATGTTGCCGTAGTAGCCTTTCAGCTTCTGCTTGGCGCGGAGCTGAACACCGAAGTCGGACAGTTTGCCCTTGCGGCGCTGACCGTGCTGGCCGGGGCCATATTCACGCTTGTTGGCCGGGCTTTTCGGACGACCCCAGATGTTTTCGCCCATACGGCGGTCGAGTTTGTATTTAACGCTGTGGCGCTTTGACATCGCGGTTTCCTTTGAATTCGCGTTGTTGTTCTAAAAGGAAACGCGCCCTCCTTTATCCGTTCTCAAGGCAGATGACCTAGAGCCCGGATCGACAGGGGTTCAACAAGCGGCGCCGGCTGAACACCCACGGGTGCGTAGATCCGGAAGACACAAAGCCCGCCGGACCGCGCGGAGATACAGCGATCGCCCGAAAATGTCAACGCCGGTTGTCCACTTGCACCTCAAGTAGCCGACCCGCGCCTGCAGACGTTCGAGCGCAACCGCCGAACTGGCACATTTCGGCTCCCCGGCACAGCGCCTAGCACCACAGACAACAGACCCGTCAGTCAAGGCATTTCCAGAATCGCCGGCAAGAGGTTCAGAAAAATGCACTGCCGCCGGACCCGGTGCGTGAAAAAGAATTAGCGAAAGGCAATCGAAATCAATTGCTTGAAATAGGTTCACTTGAACGCGAACGGCCGTTACGGAAAAACAATGCATACATTTAGGAAAAATTAATTGCAATTTTTCACTATGCAATCGACCTTGCAACCATGGATATTAATATCAGTGGCAATTGAGGGCATAATACTTCGCAAAGCAAGGCTCTTGCGCCCCTGGCTCGTTTCCAGGATCGAATATGCACGCCAACATCAACCCTCCGCGGAACACGGGGCCAAACAACTCAAAGACCGAATTGCGGTCTGCTGAGACCTGTTGCAGTCAGGTCGAATTCCAGCTGCAACCGATTGCCGACATTGGAACGGGTGTTGTCTATGGGTACGATGCGCGGCCGCACATCGCCGCGGCCTCCCCTATCGGCACTTTTGATGACCTGACTGAAATCGCCTTCAGACAAGGCTTTTTGGCCGAATTGAATGTCCTGCTTTTCGAAAAGGTGCTCTCCAGCTTCAAGAAGCTCCGCATTGCCCAGGGGACAAAGCTCTTTTTCAAACTGGATGGGCGGGCCCTCGGACAACACCGGCAACCGGGGTCTTTGTTCGCTTCGAAGATCGCTGCTGCCGGGCTGCAGACCCACCAGATCTGTTTCGCTTTTTCGGAACGTTACGGGCACAGCATCGCTGATGGCGTTGAACTTGCCTTGGACGATTTGCGCAACGCAGGCTTCATGATTGCCCTCGTGGAGTTCGGACAGGCGTCCTCCGAATTGCGGATGCTCCACGATCTGTCGCCGGACTATGTCAAGATCGACCGGTTCTTCCTTGCCAATGTTGACAGTGACCCGCGCCGGAAACTCTTCGTGACAACGGTTGCGAACCTGGCCCATGTCCTCGGCGCCCGCGTGATTGCGGAAGGCACGGAGACAGAACGGGAGTTCAAGGCCTGCAGAGACATCGGCTGCGATCTTGTTCAGGGCGCATTCGTCGCCGGTCCGATTTCCAGGCCTGCCTCGGTGAAGCTGTTTTACGACCATTTGAGACGGCCGGAAGCCGGTCTCAACCGTCGCAGCGAGCAGGACAGGATACGCAGCGAACTGATTCAGCTGCCGACGATCAACATCCATGCCATGATGGGGGAACTCATGGATATGGTTGTTCACAATCAGGAGGGAAATGCCATTCCTGTTGTCGACGACAATCAGGAGCCACGCGGATTCGTTCATGAACGGGATCTGAAGAAATATCTTTATTCCGGTACGCACAAAGATGAGAAACCGCATCTGGATCTGCAGGCGCCGATAAGGCCGTTCGTGCGCGCCTGCCCGATCGCCGACATCAACTCCAATGCCGACATGCTGCTGGTCACATTTGCATCATCAATCAACTCCGACGGCATCATCCTGACCGAAAACTTTCACTACGCAGGTTTTCTGTCGGCAACATCGCTCCTGAAGATCATTCACGAAAAGCGACTTCAGGAAGCCCAGGACCAGAACCCCCTGTCCCGCCTGCCCGGCAACAGCGCCGTTACGCGCTATATCGCGGAAGCTGCCCGCAAGGGCTCTCAAGAGCGTCATCTGTGCTACCTCGACTTCGACAACTTCAAACCCTTCAACGATACCTACGGCTACAAGCAGGGCGACCGCGCCATCATCCTGTTCAGCGAGTTGCTGCAACGGCACGTTTCCGGATCCGGCACGTTTCACGGCCATGTCGGCGGTGACGACTTTTTCGCCGGCTTTCTCCAGGTGGACCAGACAGATGTGGCGGCTCGCCTGCTTGCGCTCAAACGCGCCTTCCGGGATGACGTGGAGAGCTTTTACGAACCTGTCCATCGCGAACAGGGATTTATGGAAGCTCAGGACCGCTTCGGCACGACCCGGCAATTCCCGCTTCTGCAGTGTTCCATTTCAATCCTGAGTCTCGCCAAGGGGCTGACAATGCACCCGGAAGCGCTGAACGATGAAATCAGCAACCTCAAGCTCGCGGCAAAACGCTCGGATGACGGCATCGTCGTCAAAAGCCTTGCTGCCTAGCGCTTACGAGCGCCAGTCCGAAGCCGGCCAGAAGCCGTGTAAGTCCCGGATCCTGCGAGTCGGACGTGAACAAAGCCAGGTCCGGATCACTTGATGGCGCACGCGCTGCATTTCCTTGCAGAACACGGACCAGTTGGCGCGCGATCGCCTCGGCAGGATCCAGCCAGTCGACCGGCCAGGGGGCGATCTTGCGGAACCGGTTTGCCAGGAATGGGTAGTGCGTGCACGCAAGCACGACGATGTCGGTTCGCTTGCCGTCCTGTTCAAGGAAGCAGTCAGAGATCTCGGCAAGCAGCGCCGCGTCGGCCACATCCTGACCCCGAAGGTGGTGTTCGGAGAGTTCCGCCAGCATGTCTGACCCGACGAGGCGAACATGGCATTGGCTGGCGAAGCTGTCGATGAGGCTGCGCGTATAGGTTCTGCGCACCGTTCCGGGCGTCGCCAGCACCGAAATCAGACCCGAGGACGTCTGTTCCGCCGCCGGCTTGATCGCCGGAACCGTCCCAACAAAGGGCGTTTGGGGATGGGCCTTGCGCAACGCCTCGCCGGCAAGCGTAAACGCGGTGTTGCAGGCAATCACCACCGCCTTTGGCCGGTGGTTCTCAATCAGCTTCTCGAACAGCGACAACAGGCGGGCCCTGAGATCGTCCTCGGCCCAGCGGCCGATCGGAAAGGCAGCGTCATCCGCCACATAAAGCAGGGTTTCGTAAGGCAGCAGGTACCGCGCCTCGCGCAGGACAGTCAGGCCCCCAAGACCGGAATCGAAGATCAGAACCGGCCTGTTGCCGAGCATCTTGTCGCTCTCAGTCCCCACGTCCCTCACCGCCACGATCCTTGCGCGGCCGCGGCTCGCGCTTTTCCAGCGACGCGACAATGCCGCGCAGCGCCCGCACTTCCTGCTCGGTCAGCTCCGCCTTCTGGAAGATGTTGCGCAGCGTGCGCACCATATGCGGTCTGCGCTCCGGCGGACGAAAGAATGTCACCTCGTCAAGCGCACCTTCCAGATGTTCGAAGAAACGCAGGACATCCTCCTTTTTCGCCGGAGGGTGCTCCTCCTCCGAGAGGATGAACGGAAGCGCGCCGGACGTCGCCGTCTTGCGCCATTCATAGGCACAGACAAGAACCGCCTGGGCAATGTTCAAGGAGGCAAAATCAGGGTCGACCGGCAGTGTGACGATCTCGTCCGCCAGAGCAACCTCGTCATTGTTAAGACCCCAGCGTTCGCGGCCGAAAAGGTATCCGGTCGCATGACCTTTCTCACCAAGTTCAACGGATTTATGCGCCGCCTCGCCTGGCCCGCGCACGGGCTTGGGCACCTCGCGCGATCGCGCTGTCGTCGCATAAACGAATTGGAGATCGGCAATGGCCGCCTCGACGCTGTCAAACACCTGGACATTGTCGATGACATGGTCGGCCCGGCTGGCAGCTGCCCGCGCCTTTTCACTCGGCCATCCGTCACGCGGATTGACGATCCGCAAATCGACAAGGCCGAAATTCGCCATTGCTCGCGCAGCCGTGCCGATGTTTTCCCCGAGCTGGGGCTCGCACAGGATCACGGCCGGCGGCGTGGCCGTCACCGCCCGGGCTTCGTCTCTGATTTTTGCATTCTTGCTCATGACGCGGGGTTTAGCGCTTCCTTTGAAAAATGGGAAGCGCGTGCTGCAAAGATCAACGCCGGAACGCGCGTTTCGCCACCTCGTGAAAGGCCTTGGTCTTGCGACCTGACCGGCTTTCGGCCGCAAAAACAAACCAGACGGGCGCTTCTGGCGCATGCAGGCATCCCGGCAAGACTTCAACCAACGTACCTTTCTCCAGTTCGTCCTTCACGGCCATGCGAGATTTCACAGCAATGCCAAGCCCTTCCACCGCTCCAACTGTCAACATGTCGGAGTTCGACACCGCAATGCTTCTGCTGACCGTAAACGGACGTTTGCGGCCCTTGGCGTCATTCATGTCGAAACGGGTCTGCCATGGCAGGCAAACCCACGGGCAGTCCCTCAGATCGTCCACGGTCCCCGGTTCACCGAAACTTTCCAAGAGAGACGGCGATGCACAGATGATCCTGTCGTTGTCGCACAGTTTCTGCGCAACGAGCGCGCTGTCGGCAAGCTGGCCGACCCGGATTGCGCAATCCTGCGCCTCCTCGACCAGTGGCACGAAGCGGTCGACCGCCAGGAATTCAATCGTGAGATCCGGATGGGCCTGCCGGAACTCCCCGAGGACAGGCATGATGAACCGCGACAGGATCCAGGGGGACATGGTGACGCGCAAATGACCGCGCAGGCGCGCCGTGCCGCTACCGACCTCCATTTCCGCCTGCTGCAGGTCATCGAGGATGACATCGACCCGTTCCAGAAAAACCTGCCCTTCGTCCGTGAGCCGGAAAGTCCGGCTGTTGCGGTGAAACAGGGTGACGCCGAGCGACTGCTCAAGTTTCGCGATCCTGTGACTGGTGGTCGCCGTCGAAATCCCGAGCTGGCTGGCCGAGGAGGTTATGCCGCTGTTTCTGGCAACAATGACGAAGGTTTGCAGGTCTACGATGCTGTACATTCGATTTTTTCTAACGCTGCTTTTGAAATTGAGGGAGTTCTGTTCGAAATCTAGAACAATTAAACCCTCCCTATCAACATATGGAGGAGCTCATGAAACGCTTTTTGGCAGCCGCCGGTCTCTGCGCAGCCCTGGTCGTCCCGGCCGCTGCGGACGGCATCGAGACCTATCTCGACTTCGACAAGTCCATGCCCCCGGGCAACCTTGCGATCGGACCAGACGGTCGCATGTTCATGTCCGTTCACGAGTTTTACAGTCCGGAACTACGCGTCGTGGAAGTGATGAAGGACGGAACGACGAAACCCTATCCGAGCGAGGCCTGGGCGCGCGCACCACAGGAAGACGGTGATGGCCTGAAGGGCGTGCTCGGACTGCGCGCCGACAGGGACGGAATCTTGTGGATGCTGGACGGTCAGGGCGACGGCCAGACCGGCCGCGTCGTCGGCTGGAACACGAAAACGGAGCAGCTGCACGCAATCCACTATATCGGCGCCCCGGTCGCCCGGCCGACATCGTTCCTGAACGATCTCGCCGTCGATCGCGATCACGAGGCGATTTACATTTCAGACACGGGCGATGGTGCGAACTCGGCGCTGATCGTGGTTGATCTGGAAACAGGCCGGTCGCGCCGCGTTCTGGAAGGCTCGAAATTCACGACGCCGGAAGACACGCCCATGGTGATTGACGGGCGCGAGATCCTGCTTGGCGGCAATCCGGCCAAGATCGGCGTAAACCCGATCACGGTCGATCCGACCAACACCTGGGTTTATTTCGCCCCGATGACGGCCAGCGCCATGTACCGGGTCCGCACCGCCGACCTTCTGAATGAAGACCTCACCGACGCGGACCTTGCAGGACGTGTCGAGCGTTACGGCGACAAGCCGATCTCCGACGGTTCGACGGTCGACACGGGCGGCAATGTCTACATCACCGCGATGACGGACAATGCGATCGGTGTCACCAGGCCCGACGGCAGCTACGAGGTGCTGTTCCAGTCTGATGACGACCTGCCCTGGCCGGATGGTTTCTCGATAGGTGCGGACGGCTACGTTTATGCGACCATCAACGAACTGCACCGCTCGCCGGTCCTGAACGGTGGTGAAGACGCCTCGCTCGGCACCTACAAGATCGTGCGCTTCCCGGCCCTCGCCGACGCCGTCAGCGGCCGCTAGACGCACGGCCCGTCACAACGCTTTGGACCCGGCAGGACACGCAGCCGTCTTGCCGGGTTTTCTTTTTCGCGAGGGAGCAGAAGCGTCTGGACCTGAAGCATGGATCTCTATTGACTTGGCGGAAATTCCCGGATGGGTCGGCTCGTCCGTGCG
>Ga0207422_1004515_pt1 | contig 11412 bp, 9 predicted proteins | sample MarCyaLeptolynsp_FD_187757 | JGI IMG/M metagenome (GOLD analysis project Ga0207422, IMG submission 187757) | Marine cyanobacterial communities from Panama - species 1 Leptolyngbya sp. (SPAdes) | ecosystem: Environmental > Aquatic > Marine > Unclassified | place: Panama: Panama City | collected... | reverse complement strand
TGCGTGAAGGCGAAGCCTGAGAAGCCAAGGCGAACGCGGGGGGGTTGTATCCTATTCATCTCGCTTCTCAAGACCCCTCCCTACACAAACACAACCTCTCAGCCTTCGGCCCGCGCCTTGAAAAAAAGCGGCCCGAGGGAGACCACGTAGAGCAAATAGGCCACCATCCACACAATGGAGAACCACCCAAGGGGCTCAAGGAGCGCCGAGGAGGCCTTGACCATCTCAAGCTGCTGCTCCGCCATGGTCGCCGTGCGCTCCCCGTGGGTGAAGAACGACAGGTGCCCGATGAAGGTGTCCGGCTCGTCCACGACAGCCACCTGCTCGCCGTCGCGCTCAATCACCACGCTCCCCCGCAGCAGCAGGAACATGAACGTCGGGGTTAGATCCAGGAGCGACACAGGGGTCTGCACCCGCCCCGCCTCGAACCCAGGTCCGGCGATGAGCAGCGGCACCCGGATGACCTCATCGAACAGCGTCGCGCCGTGGTAGAGGTGGCCGTGGTCCTTGTGGGTGTCGAGCCCCTCGCCGTGGTCGCTGGTGACGACGAAGTAGGTGTTATCGACATCCACGCCCCGCGCCTTCATGCCCTGCATCAGACGTCCGATGTGCATGTCGGTGAACTGCACCTCCTGGTCGTAGATGTCGGCCGGCTTGTTGCCATAGCCGGGCACCTCGTCGTGGCGCAGGTAGGGAGCGTGGGGGTCGCCGTAGTAGGCCCAGAGGAAGAACGGGCGGTTGGCATCGCGCTTGGTGTCGAACCACTTCAGCGTCTCGTCGGTCACGCAGTCGCTGCTGCGCGACGTCCGCCCCTTGGCGCAACGGACATTGTGGGTCTCCATGCCCTGCGCCATGCCCGACCACTTCTTGAAGTAGGCGATGGAGTGCACCGCGGCCGTCTGGTAGCCGCGCTCGGCGAGCCGCTCGGCGATCAGCTTCTCTTTGAGCCGCACCGCGGGCCACCCGCCGGTCGTTCGCTCGATTTCGGTGAAGTACTTGCCGGTCAGCATCGGCGGCACCGAAAAGCGGGTCTGGGGACCGGTGGCGCGGGCCTGGTCGAACACCACGCCCCGCTCCGCCAGCGCGTCCAGATTCGGACTCACGGGGCGCTTGTAGCCATAGTGACCGAGGTGATCGGCGCGCAGGGTGTCGACCACGATGAAGACGATGTTCGGCGTCTTGGTGCCGGTCGCGTCGGCCACGTCCAGATCCAGGACCAGGTCGCTGCTGTTTCGGGGGGGAGGTGCCGCGGTCGTCGCCACGACACTGGGCATCTGCTTGTCTACCAGCGCGGCATACGCGGCACGGTCGGCCGAGGTGGCGTCGATGCCATCGCAATCTTCATCGATGCCGTTGTCGACGATGTCCCGCGCCCCGGGGTGGATGGCGTCGTTGCTGTCGTCACAGTCGCAGTCTTCGACGCAGAGGCCAGCGGGGTGGCCGTCACCGTCGGCATCGGCCAGGAAACGGGCCCCCAGCAGGAACTTGCCAGAGGCCGCCGACTCACCGCCGAGCCGGGTCAGCGCTTCGGAACGGCCGTCAGGCAGCACGTAGTAGCCAGCGGTCAGTATCACGAGGGCACCGGCCAGACCGAAGAGGCCCGTGGCGACCCCGCCATCGGGCCAATTCCGCACGCCGTAGCGGACTGCGAAGAACACGGCGAGATCCACGGCGATGAGGACCGGCAGCCGGATATCGATGGCTGCCCACTGGAGACCGACGTACTGCCCCCAGATGACGAAGGCCACCGCCGCGGCGCTGCCCACCATAGCCAGCGGCTTCCAGAAGCGCTTACCGAGCCCTAGCGCCTGCGCCGGGATGTTTCGACGATACAGGGCCGCAGCGAAGGGCCACGTGACGGCCGCCAGCAGGGAGCACCCAACGACCGCCAGCAGCACCGCCAGGATGATTGTGGATCGGTAGCCGGACACGCTGAGCGTCTCCAGTCCGCTGCGAGTCGCCGCCCAGTAGCCGTCGATCCAACCGACCATCAGCCCGGCCACTCCGCCGGCGAACAGCCACTCCAGGAACCGGGGGATGGGCCCCGGCTCGACGAATGCGAGTTCGACGGGCTTGACCGCGGCCCGCGCCACGGGCACGACGCCAGCAGCCACCCCCGCGGCGACGGCCGTCGCCACGCGCAGACCTGGCAACCGAAGCATCGGCTCGGTCGGCGGGTAGATCCGTCGCGGTTTTCGGCGCATCTGCTCGGTCGGCGGACCATCGAGCACCCGTGGGGCGCCCCAGTCCATGGTGGTGTCCGCGTCGCTGCGACGACCCCGGCTGGGCCAGCGCGGCAACCCCTCAAAAATCTTCTTGGTTTCTTTAGTATTCATGGCAGGCGCCACCAGCCTAGGACCGGGTGCCTGCCCTCGCGAGTTTTTCGCCTATACTGCGGCCCCTATGCCTACTCCGACCGACCTCTTCCGCATTCTCGCCGAACTCTCTGAGGCTGAGACCCCCTTCGCCCTGGCCACCATCGTCAAGGCCACCGGCTCCGTCCCCAACGAAATCGGGGCCAAGATGCTGGTTGCCGCTGACGGACGCCTCCTGGCTGGCACGATCGGAGGCGGCCGGATCGAACATGACGCGTTGGCCGCTGCGGCGGACGCCATCGCTGCCGGCAAGAGCACCTCGGTGGTGGCCAAGCTGACGCCCGAGGAAGCGGGTGGAATCGGGATGAACTGTGGCGGCTCCGTGGAGGTGTTTATCGACGTCCACTGCCCTGCCCCGCGTCTTCTGCTGATGGGCGCAGGTCACATCAACATCGCGCTGGCGGCGATGAGCAAGGGGCTCGGTTACGTGGTTACGGTGGTGGATGACCGGGACGACTGGCTCAACCGCGACCATTACCCGGATAACGACGTGCGGTTGGCCCACGGTGATCCGGCTGCGTGGCTGGCCGAGCATGGCGCCGATGAACACACCTACGTCGTGATCGCCACCCCCGAGGGCGACCTCGAGGTCATGGCTGCGGCCGCCGATAGCGAGGCCCGCTACGTCGGCGTGGTCGCGAGCAAGCGAAAGGCCATCACCCTGCTGCGTCAGCTGGCCGAGCGCGACCCGGACCGGTTCGAGGCCCTGGTCGAGCGCTATCGCGCGCCGATCGGCTTGGACCTTGGCGGCAGGGAGCCCGAGGCGGTGGCCCTGTCGATCCTCTCGGAGATCCAGGCCGAACGCCACGGCCGTCACGCTCACAGCCTCGCGTTGGGGGTCGACCGCCTTCGTGAGCTCGCGACGCTCAAGGGCGTCAAGGCCGTGGGTGAGAACTGACGCCCCCAGCGGGCGCCGGCTGGCCGCTCTCGTGACAGCGGCGGGGGCATCGTCGCGCATGGGCCGCGACCACAAGGCGCTCATCGACTGGGGCGGCGTCCCGCTGGTCCAGCACCAGTGCCTCCGCCTCCTCGAGGCAAACTTCGACCCGGTGGTGGTGGTCACGGGGTCGCGCGGCGAAGAGGTGGCGGGCGCTCTGCCCGAGGATGCCACAGGGCGCCTGCGAAGGGTCCACAACGACGACTGGGAGGCTGGTCGCTCGGGCTCCATCGAGGCTGGAGCACATGCACTGCCAGACGCGGTCGACGGCGTACTCGTCGTGGCCGTCGACCAACCCTTGAGGCCTGAGGTCCTCAACGCACTCGTGGGCGTCCCGCCGGGTCCGCCGTTGGTGTTGCCGAGGGGCAGCGACGGCAGGACGGGCCACCCTATCCTACTGGGTCGCGACACCTGGCGATGGCTGCGTGACTGCAGCAAGCTCGACCAGGGGCTCCGGGATGTGGTGACCCCGCTCCGCGACCGGGCGACCCTCGTAGACGTCGACGTCCCGGTCCGCTGGGACATCAACACCCCAGCCGACTACCTCCGAGCGGTCGAGCAGACCTAGCCATCTTCGCGAGTACGGAGCATCCGACAAAGTCGGACGCCCGCCAGCTCCGGACGTATGGAGCGAGCCATCATTGGGAGTGAGCCCGGAGTTGGAGTGGCGCCCCGACAGCGGTGCGGAGCCCCCCCAGCGGGGGTGGGGGGGGGGCGAATCCGATCGTCCCGCCATCCAACGTCCACCAGGAAATCAACTGGATCCAGAGATGTGATCAACCATCAGCCCAGCGGGGGGTTGGGGGGCGAATCAGATCGTCCACCCGGAAATCAACTCGACCCAGACACCCTCATCGAGCTCTGGGCCGCTCCCTACTCCTCGTCGTCCGCCGGCATCAGGAACGACGGCGGCAGCATCAGGACAGGCCGGGTGGTCTGTTTGATGAGCCGATCCGTCGTGCTTCCCAGCAAGAACCGCGAGAACGCTCCCTTGCCCGATGACGGGACGATGATCAGGTCGGCGTCGATGTCGTCGGCCATCTTCAGCAGGACGTCCACCGCCCTCCCCGCTTCGACCTGGGTCTTGATGGTCAACGCGTTGGGCTCGCCGATGTCCGAGAGCAACTGCGCCAGATGGGACTCAGCGTCTTCGGTCAGCAGCTCCAAGGCCGTGGACGGCAGCCCGATCGGCCCCGTCGTGGGCCAGTCCACCGCGTGGCCGACGGTCAGCTCGACGTCGTTGTACAGGTGGAGCGTCATCCGCGCGGCGAAGAGCACCGCTTCGCGGCTTACCGGCCCCAGATCGGTGGGGGTCAACACCCGTTTGATGACGGGCATCTCCATCGCCTTGTGGTCGTCATCGTCGTCAAAGACGGGAATCACGAGCACAGGCAGGCGGGTGTGGTGCAACACGCGCGACAGATTCGACCCCAGCGGTTTGGTCGTGCCGTCACTCAGGGTGTGCTTGCCGACGACGATGAGGTCCACCCCTTCGTCCTCGGCGTAGCCTGCGATGACTCGCTTGGCGGCTCCCTGGCGCACGACGAGGTCGGCGTCCACCTGTAGCGACTCGAAGTCCTGCTTGCACTCCTCGACGCGCTTGCCGCGTAGCGAGCTGAGCATGCCGATGAAGTCCTCGAACCCGGCGATGACGTCGAGCGTGCTCTTGTCCACTTCGTCGGCGTGCAGGACCGTCAGACGCGCGTCACACCGGTCGGCGAAGAGCGCCGCCCAGGGGTAGGTACCCCGCTCCGAGCCGCTGAGGTCGGTACCCACCAGAACGTGTTTGAACAGGTCGGCCATCGTGCGCTCCGGGTTGTGGTTCGTCCCATAGGACCTTACAAGCCACGTGCCAGCCGCGCTCGGACCCGACTACCGGGCCCCTCCCCCTTAGGCGCGCGGCATGCCTGTGGCATATGACCCACGCCCCGGCCAGAGGTGTGGGTCAGCTCACCCCAACCTAGAGAATCTGCTCGACCGCCGCCGCCGCCGACAGAAGACGCTCCTCGCCACCGGGACGCGCCACGAGCATCATGGCCAGCGGACGCCCGTCGGGGCTCTCGCCGATGGGGATGCTGATGGCCGGCAGGCCGGTCACGCTGGCCAACGGGGTGAACGCGCCAACGGCCTTCATGGCGTCCGTGTCAGCGCCTCCCTGAGCCAGATGGGTCGTCAGCGCCAGCGGCGGAATCGCCGTCGTGGGCATGGCCAATACATCGACGCCATCGAGCGCGGCCAAGACCTCCTGACGCAGGCGGTGACGCACTCCCAGCGCCTGGTCGTAGAGGCTTGTCTTCACCGAGCGGCCCATAGCCACGCTGAATGCAACCAGCGGGGCTGCGTGCTCGACGCCCACGTTCTGGACCGCGATGGCGTCGGCCAGCTCACGGGCTCCGCAAATGGCCCCGGCGGTGGTCGCGGCGGGTGCCGTCGCAACCTTCACCTCGACCAACTTGCTGCCGAGCTTCTTGAGCACCTTCGCCTGAGCGTCAGCAATGGGCTGCCACACAGGTACCGCGCCCAGCTGCTCCACCACTCCGATGCGCTTGGGCGCGCGGGCGGTGACCCCCCAGGGAGTCCGGGTGCTGTCGCTCATGACACGCCACAGCGCAGCGCACTCCTCTGCAGTCCTGGCCATCGGGCCGGGGCAGTCGAGGCTTGGGGCGACGGTGTCGTATCCCCGCAGCGACAGGGCACCGTGGGTCGGCTTGAGGCCCACGAGCCCACAGAACGCGGCGGGAATCCGAACGCTGCCCAGGGCGTCGGTACCGATGCCCATGTCCGCCATGCCGCTGGCAATGGCGACCGCGGTGCCTGAGCTGCTGCCGCCCGGCAGGTGCCCCGGCGCCAGTGGATTATCCAGGGTGCCATAGTGAGTCTGGACGCCCAGGCCACCAACGCCGAGTTCGGTCATCTGAACCTTACCGACGATGAGGGCGCCGCCCTCTCGAGCGCGCTCCACCAGCGCCGAGTCGGCCACAGCCACGCCACGCCCCACCATCCCGCCGGAGCTGCGGGCGGCACCACGGACGTCCAGGCTGTCCTTGATGACCAGGCGCTTTCCGGCCAGCGGTCCATCCCGCCTTGCGGCACGGCTGGGGCGCCAGACTGTGGGATCGGTGGTGGTCCATCCGGCGGCCCAGCGTTCCGGCTTGCGGCGAACCAGGGGCTCGAGGTTCTTGGCGACGTCGGCGCGGCGGCTGCTCAGGCGTCGTCTCAGGTACCGCCCCAACGCAGCCCCAGCGATGCGGGTACGGAGGAGCCGGGCAGCGGCCTGCAGGTCATCAGCGACGATTTGAGGCATGTGCGCTACCCGAGAAGAGTTTCGGTGTGTTCGTCCTCGTCGGCCATGCTCCATTCCGCCAGGCGGCAACGAAACGTCGACGTGCCGACGGTGAAGACGTCGCCATTGGCCAGCTCATGCAGCCCCTCGACCTTTTCGTCGTTGACCAGCGTGCCCGCCTTGGAGTGCACGTCCTGCAGGACGTAGCGACTCTCCTGAAACACGAGCCGCGCATGCAGCCGGCTCACCCCGGCCTCGTGCAGCACGAGCTCGTTCATCGACTCGTCACGGCCGATCATCCAGCTCGCCCGGGGGGGCAATGCCAGCGTCAGCTTGTCCTCGCCGTTTTCGACCAGCGTAATCCAGAGACGCAGCACGTGTTCCCCTCGGCTATCAGTCGTTCGTTACCGGAAGTATAGCGAAAACCGCGTACCGGGCTACCCGAGCTGGCGAATGAACTCCGCCGCCACGCGCCCGCTGATGGCGGCGCGGTACTCGCTCGTCGAGCGCACGTCGTCGATGGGCGTCACCTCTGCGCTGACCAGGGCGGCCGCCTTATCGGCAGCCTCCGCCACGGAGAGCCCCGTCAGCGCTGCCTCGGCCTTGGGACAGCGGACGACCGTGGCCGCCACCGACCCCAGCGCCATGCGGCACAAGGTCACGACGCCATCCTCGGCGCGCCCCAGGCCCGCGAACACGACCTTCGAGATCGCCTGGGCCTTGCGGGTTCCGACCTTGCGGTAGTGATTTACCGCGCCCTCCCCGCCCGGCTTGCGGGGCAGATAGATCGCCGTCAGCAACTCGTCAGGCTGCCGGTCCATCTGTTTGTAGCCCTTGTGGAACGTCGTGTAGGGCACCCGTCGCGTTCCCGCGGCGCTACGGAGCTCCACCTCGGCTTCGTACACCATCAGACACGGTGGCGTATCGGCCGCCGGGGAGGCGTTGACGATGTTGCCTCCCAGCGTGCCCCGATTCTGAATCGCCGCAGCGCCACTGAGTCGGGCGGCCTCGACCATCATCGGGTACTCGGCCCCGAAGATGGGGTGTCGGATCACGTCGCGGTAGCGCGTCAACGCGCCCACGCGGACCTCGTCGTCGCCAACATCGATGCCGCGGAGCTCGTCGAGCCCCCAGATGCTCATGTAGCGACCAGGCTCGAGATGCCCCGCCTCCAGCAGCACCATCACGTCGGTACCGCCGGCCAGCGGCTGAAGCTCGGGGCTCGCCTGAAGTCGCGCCAGCGCGTCGTTCAGGTCCGCCGGCACCTCGACGTCGAACGCAGGTACATTGCCTCTCATGCGCCTGCCTCCCGACCCGCCGCGACGGCCTTCTCGACCGCGTCGAGGATCTTCATGTAGCCGGTACAGCGGCACAGGTTGCCACCCAGCGCTTCGCGGATCCGGTCGCGGCTGGGCGCCTCCTCCTCATCGAGCAGCGCCACCGCAGCCAGGACCATGCCGGGTGTGCAGATGCCGCACTGTGCGCCATTTTCTTTCACGAAGGCCTCGGCCACCGCCAGGTTCTGCGGCTTGGCCGTGACCCCTTCGATGGTCTGGACGTCGCTGCCCGCCACCTGCACGAAGGGGACCAGGCAGGAGTTGACCATGACGCCGTCGATGTAGACCGAGCACGCACCGCACTCGCCCTCGCCGCACCCTTCCTTGGTGCCCGTCAGACCCACGTTGGTCCGCAAAACATCGAGGAAGCGGGCCATGGGGTAGTCCTCGACAGTGGTCTCCTCACCGTTGAGGCTGAACGTAATCGTGGTCTTGCTCACGCTGCGCGACCTCCCTCGCTCGAATCGGCCTGCTTGGCCATGGCCTCGAAGATGCGCTCTGGCACCGCCGGGCAGACATCCAGCTCCACCCCGAGGGCGTCACAGATGCCGTTGATGATGGCGGGCGCCGGCCCGTCCATGGGGAGCTCGCCGACCCCTTTGGCGCCGGACGGCCCGTACTCGAAGGGGACCTCTTTGAAGAACACCCGAATCTCGGGAAGGTCCACCGACGTCGGCATGATGTAGTTGGTCATCCGGTTGTTCCACATCTTGCCGTCACGCCACTTCACGTCCTCATAGATGCCGAGGCCGATGGCCTGCGCCACCCCGCCCTCCACCTGGCCGGCGGCCAGCACGGGGTGGATGACCTTGCCGATGTCCTGGACCGCCACGAAGTCCTCGACCCGCGCCTCCCAGGTCACCGTGTCGACGCTGACTTCGGCCACGTAGGCTGCCCATCCATAGGCCGCATAGGCCGACCCCTTGTAGGTCTTGTCGTCCCAGACGATCCCGGGTGGAGGGGTGTATTTCACCTTGGCTAAAAGCTCCCCATGCTCGGCGGTGTACGCCTGGCAGGCCGCGGCGAAGGACTCCGCGTCGTACTCGGCAGCGAGGTGCCCCGACGCCTGCAGCGTTTCTCGGATCTTGACCGCCACCCGCTCGACAAGTTTGCCGACGACCATCGTGGTACGCGACGCCACGGTCGGCCCGCTGTCGGGGACCGCCGCTGTATCGGGCTGCGCAATCAGGATGTTGTCGTACGGCAGGTCCAGCGCCTGGGCCGCAATCTGCGAGAAGATCGTCTGGGTGCCCTGACCAATCTCGGTCGAGGCGGCGAGGATCTCGACCTTGCCGTCGGTGTGGGCGCGGGCATGCACCACCGAGGCCAGGTGGACCTCACCGGACCCGGTGAAGCCACTGCCGTGGTAGAAGGTCACCAGCCCCATCCCCCGCTTGACGGTGGTGTTGGGGTCGGCGTTGTGGGCCGCAAAGCGGGCTCGCTTCTCGGCCCAACCGGCCTTGTCGAGGGCCGACCCCAGCAGGGCGTCGAGGTCGATCTCCTCTTTGATCTCCTGCCCGGTCGCGGTGGTGTCACCCTGCTTCATCAGGTTTCGCCGCCGAAACTCGTCCGGCTCGAGCCCTGCTGCCTTGGCGCATTTGTCGATGTGGCGCTCGAGCGCGAAGATCGACTGCGGCGCTCCGAAGCCTCGGAACGCGCCATGGGGTGGCAGGTTCGTGGCCACGCTGCGGCCGCGGATGCGGATATTGTCGCAGCGGTACGGGCCGCTGGCGTGGATGACGCCGCGGGACAGGACGACCGGCGACAGCGTCACGTAGGCCCCGCCGTCGATGATGAAGTCGACGTCCATCGCCAGCAGGTGGCCATCGGCATCCAGCGCCGTGCGGTGCCGCGTCCACGATGGATGCCGCTTGGTGGTCGCCACCATGTCCTCGGCCCGGTCGTAGATGATCTTGACCGGCTTGCCGGACTTGCGCGCCAGCAGCAGCGCGTGCCCCGAGATCATCGAGGGATACTCTTCCTTACCGCCAAACCCGCCGCCGGTCGTCGCCTGGATGACCCGCACCTTCTTGTCCGGCAGGTCGAACAGCCGCTTGATGGCCTTCTGCACGTAGTAGGGGCACTGCAGCGAGCCTTCGATGGTGGCGCCTCCGGCGTCATCCCACTCGGCGATGATGCCCTGGGTCTCGATGTAGAGCTGCTCCTGAGCGCCCGTCTCGTACTCGCCTTCGACCACGATGGGCGCCGTGTCCCACACGGTATCGACGTCGCCCTTGTCGATGAGGAATTCCTTCTGAAGGTTGTCCTCGCCCCACACGACATGCTTCTGCGCGACCGCCTCGGCAATCGTGAAGACCGGCGGCGCGTCCTCGATGTCGATGACGACGTGCTTGCGGGCCTCCTCCACGACGTACTTGTCGGGGTGCGCCAGCAAGACCACCGCCTCTTCGGCGTGGTTGACGTAGCCGTCGGCAAGGTAGGGCTGATCGTCGATCATCAGGGTGACCACGTTGAGACCGCCCATCTCCGCGATGTCCTTGGCGGTGACGACCACGATGTCGTCCCAGGGAAGGTCACCCTCGAAGCGGATGTCGATGATGCGCCCGCGTGGCTTGGGCGACCGCACGGTGACTCCGTGGAGCAGCCCCTCGCGGGTGAGGTCGTCGACGTACTTGGCGACGCCCTTGACCTTGTCCATGCCTTCTTTGCGCGGGACCCGGGTCCCGACAAGCTCCGTCACGGCAGCTTACCTCCAGCGCCTCAGTTCGTTCGGGTCAATCAGCGCTCGAAGATGCTGCGACGGGCCGCAGACAGTGTCAAACGACGCAGCCGCGCTACTTCTTACCCGACAGCGCCCTGGCCTGCTCCAACGACGCGGCACACCGAAACCCGAAATGGTGAAACGGTCGGTTCTTGGGCACGTGGGGACGACGGTGGTAGCCGGTGGCTGCGCACTTCGGCCAGAACCAGCTGCCGCCCCGGACCACCTTGTGGGTGTAGCCGGGGCATCGCGCCTTGCCACCACAGGGTCCCTTCGGGTCTTTGCCGCGGCAGGCCTTCCCGCACCGATTCCAGTTCCAGCTGTACCAGTCGGCGACCCACTCCTCGGCGTTGCCCACCATGTCGTACAGCCCGTAACGGCCCACTGGCTTGGAGCCGACCACGAACGGGCGTCCGATGCTGGCCTTCTTGCCGTACTTGCCGTCTTTGGTCTTCTGCCGAACTCCACAGCTGGTCTTGCGCTTCTTGTTGCGGATGACCGCTCGCTCACAGGTGGCGTCCTCGTTGCCCCAGGGGTTGATGTCGCCATCTGGCCCGCGCGCCGCCTTCTCCCACTCGGCTTCTGTGGGCAAGCGCTTCCCCTGTGCCTCGCAATACGCCTTGGCCTGGTACCAGGTGACGCCCACCAGCGCCTGCTTGTCCCGATTCATGTCGGGATAGCGCGGACCTCCCCCCTTGCACGTCCCGGCCTTCTTGCAACGGGCGTAGTCGCCGTAGGTGACCTCGTAGATGTCCATG
>Ga0207422_1004514_pt1 | contig 11414 bp, 5 predicted proteins | sample MarCyaLeptolynsp_FD_187757 | JGI IMG/M metagenome (GOLD analysis project Ga0207422, IMG submission 187757) | Marine cyanobacterial communities from Panama - species 1 Leptolyngbya sp. (SPAdes) | ecosystem: Environmental > Aquatic > Marine > Unclassified | place: Panama: Panama City | collected... | reverse complement strand
GGTGGTGCTACTTTATCCTCTTCGCCGGTAATCAGCATTGTCGGGCATTTCAGCTCAGAGACATCTGCGGCTGTTGCTTCCGACAGCGCGATACAACTCAGCGCATATCCTTCTGGATCTTGTGCAGCGACCATTTCGCGCACAAATGCTGTGGTAACCGGGTTACCGGTCTTTGTATTTTCAGCCAAAGCGGCACCGATGATGGCGTCGCTGATGGGTTGTATGCCTTGTGTGCGGGCGATCTCTGCCCGGCCAGCGATATTGGGCCGGGCCGGTTCGGGTGGTTCGGCCAGTGGCCCCAGCAGAGCGAGGGATAATATACGCTCAGGTTCGTTTGCAGCCATATGTTGGCAGACAATGGACCCCATGGAATGGCCCAGCAGATGAGCTTTATCCAAACCCAGCGTATCCATTAAAGACAGCATATCATTTGCCAGGCTGCTGACTGAAAGCGTTGGGTCATTTGCTGAACGCCCGGCAGAGGGCATGTCCGGCGCGATTATATCAAGCGCATTCGGGAAGGCGGCGTGTAATGGCCACCAAAAGTTTGATGAACCGCCCAAACCATGGATGGCGATTATTGGCAGGCCCTGCCCAAATCTATCAACAAAAATATCATGGCCGTTAATGGAATGAATAGACATTGTATGTGTCCTTGTTATCTGTCTTGGGGAATAATTTTTCGATTATTCTCGCACCTATATGATGGTGTTTTCGATTGTGCCGATGGACGAGATTTCTACGCGCACAACATCTCCTGAGCTTAAAAAGCGCGGTGGGGTATAGCCAATTCCCACCCCCTTCGGCGTGCCCGTCGCGATGATATCGCCGGGGCGCAGCTCCATACTGGCCGAAATGGTGGAAATCAGCGTCGGAATATCGAAGATCAAATCACGTGTATTGGCACTTTGACGCAGTTCACCGTTGACCCAGCACTTCAGCTCAAGATTCTCAGGCTCAATGTCATCGGCTGTTACAATCGCCGGGCCCATAGGGCAGAATCCATCGATAGACTTGCCGAGGAACCATTGTTTATGATCGCGTTGAAGGTCGCGCCCTGTGACGTCGTTGATAATGCTATATCCAAAAACATGATCATAGGCATCTTCCTTTGTGATATGGCGTCCTTTCTTTCCAATGATGACCGCAAGTTCAGCTTCATAATCCACCTCCGTTGTATGTCCCCACGGTACCTCCACATCATCAAAGGCCCCTGTAAGGCTGCTGGGTGCTTTGGTAAATATGATGGGGTGGCTGGGAATGGCCTGATCTGCTTTTGTGCTGCTGTCGTAGCCACTTGCCGAAAATTCATCGGCATGCGCGTGGTAATTAAGCCCAACACAAATGACGTTTTTGCTGGGTCGCTGGATTGGGGCGCATAATTTTATCTGGCTTATGGGCTGTGCTTCGCTCGCATCTGCAGGGACAGTACCTGAGCGGATCAGGGATATCATTATATCTTCGCCCGGCTGACCGGACGGCGAAATGATGGGGATAACCATATCGTCCTCAAGGCGCCCTAAGCAGTGTCCTGAGTCGTTCAAATAGCAAACATATTTGGCCATTTGTTTCTCCTGTAAATTCATTGGATAGAAGAAACTATATTCCAAACAAAAAATAAATCAATAACATTTTAATATGTTTTATGTTAGAATTAGATATTGTATTGGTTTTTTGTGTAAATAAAGGTACTAATAAATACAGCATATATGAAAACGATCCGGAGGGGTGTATGCTCTTCTGAAGGCGTCAAGAGGACTTAATATCGTGGCGATACAGCAGCCAAAACTCAATGTGCGTGAAGTTTCTCGGCAACAGACCGAGTTTATTCGCAAAGCCATTTTGGAGAAGATTGAGCAAAAAGAATGGAGCATCGGCGATCGTTTGCCGACAGAAGAAGCGCTTGTGCGCCAGTTTCAGGCAGCCCGCAATACAGTCCGCAAGGCCATGGCAGCCCTCGAAGAAGAGGGTGTAATTGAACGCCATGTGGGGCGCGGAACCTTTGTTGCTGACCCCAAGTCGGAAACTGTAGACGAGGGGGGAGATGGTTATGCGTTGTGCGGTCCCGCCGATGTTATGGAGGCCCGTCTTGCGTTAGAGCCTGCAATTGCGCGCCTGGCGGTAGTTCGGGCTTCTCCGGCGGATATTAAGAAGGCGAAGTGGTGTTTGGAGCAGCTGGCCGTAGCCGATGAATTCGAAGAGCATGAAAAGCTGGATGCGGAATTGCACTGGACGATTATACAAGCTTCCAGAAATGAGCTGTATAAGAAAATCTATATGGATATCAATGCGATAAGAAATCAATCGGAATGGCGGCACATAAAACTTGCGTCTTTAAATCAAGAGGTTAAAGACGCTTATCACGACGAACATACAGAAATTGTTGAGGCCTTTGCTGCCCGGGATGCTGATCGTCTGGTGGAGGTTTTGACAAGGCATCTGAAGCATGTTGCGGCTAACTTATTGGCGCCGAGTAGAATATAAACCACTGATTTCTCTCAGTTAGAGCATGCTTGTCTTCTAAGCTTTTTTATTGGTTGTTGGGCAACGATAATGGCTCTTGCCAATCCCTGAAGTCTACAGAATAGCAGGATTGCACGTGTTGGGCATTCACATGTGTGTAAGGCTGCGTTTGTGCATTTGATCAATAAATCTGAATGTATTTTCTATTCAGGTTAGGGGCTTTCCGGTACTTGCAACATGCAGATTAATCACTTTCTGAAAAAATAACTTGACATTAATTCCATATCAAAAGTAAATAAATAAGTGAATAAAAGCATATTAATAAGGGAAAAGTGCTTTAATAATTACATTTGATCCATTGAAGGAGGAACATATGGTCACGTCAAATTTCATCAGAACATCTTGTGGCAGCTTAACGAGCGGCGCATCAGTTGCCGCCATCTCAGCTTTTTTATGCACAGTTGTACCGATGCAGGCGCAGTCTGCTAATGAAGATAATGCCGAGAGGAGTACTTTTGCCCTGGACGAAATCGTTGTGAGCGCGCAGCGTCGTGTTGAAAATACTCAGGATGTTCCCATTTCGATCAACGCTTTTTCCAATGAGAAAGTAGAGCAGTTACGCATCCAGGATTTCACATCTCTTAGTGTTAATGTGCCGGGTTTTTCAATTAACTCTTTTTCAAAATCACGTTTAAATCCGTCGCTGCGTGGTGGTTCATCTTCTCTGGCTTCTGCGGGTGCAGAACAGGCTGTGGGGCTTTTTATTGATGATCAGTATTTCGGTGGTGCCGGTGATTTCGAAATTGATCTTTTCGATGTTGAGCGTGTTGAAGTGTTGCGTGGCCCACAGGGAACATTGTTTGGCCGGAATACAACAGGGGGGTCTATCAATGTGGTCACCCGCCGCCCAAGCGACGAATTTGAAGGAAAAATTTCTGCCACCATCGGTAACTATGACGCTTTGGAATTCCGTGGGCTTGTCACTGGACCAATCACCGATAACCTGTCGGCACTTTTCGCCTTTTCATCGCGTGATCGTTCGGGAACCTCTTTAAACCTGACCACGGGTAATCGTGTGGATGACACTGACCGGTCGTCTTTTAGAGGTAAATTATTATGGAAGCCCACCGATACGCTGGAAGTCATGGCGACATTGGGTTTCTCGCGTGCTGGTGAAACCGGTGTGGCACGTGATGCAATCTTTAATGATGTGCCGATCACCAATCAGGAACTCATTGATATAGGGTTTGTGCCGGATGATGATCCACGTGTGGTTCAGAGTTTTAATGACGGCCGATTTGACAGTGAGCAATGGACGGCGAATTTACGCGTGGCCAAAGATTTCGGGAATGGGGAACTGTTGTCCATCACCAGCTATCGTAATTACGTCTCAGATGAGGACGAAAATTCACTAGCTGGTGTGCCGATCCAGGCTTTTTCCATTGCTGACCCTCGCGACATTGAAGCATTCAGTCAGGAACTGCGCTACACATCTGATTTAGAAGGGCCGTTCAACTTTGTCGGCGGGGCCTTCTTCTTCTATTCTGATGAGCGCCGTAATCTGGCGGCAACAACAACCTGGGAAGAGAACACCTTTGGCGGCGCCTTTCAGGCCATCACTTTTTGTCCGGATCAAACCGGTGACGATTTCGATAATGGTATCGTGAACCCGACCTGTATTGCCAACCTTCCGGATCTCTTTACCCCTAACAGTTTTTTCGTTAATGAACAAAACCGCACAACCTCTATCTCCGGTTTCATTGATGCGAATTATGACGTTACGGAAGAAGTCACGTTGATTGCGGGTGTGCGTTATACCTATGATGAAAAACAATTTGACGCCGTGACCGGTGGCGATCCTGATTTCTTCTGGAATCCGCCTGTTTCCGAGACCATTGATCCTGTCACTGGTGTCGCAGAAGTCGGTCAGGTGATTGACGCGAGTGACAGTTGGAATGAAGTGACATACCGCGTTGGTATTCAATATCAACCAACGTCCGATCTGCAGTTTTATGCCATGCGCTCTACAGGTTTCCGGTCCGGCGTTTTTGATGCGGCACAGTCAGATCCTGTTCTGGCCGGTGCGGCGGTGGCACCAGAGACGGTTGTCAGCCATGAAATTGGTGCTAAGACCCGCTTCTTTGAGGACCGTGTTCAGCTCAACCTTGCGCTATTTCATGCGCGATATGATGATCTTCAGTTCTTTGTGAATACGGGGGCGGCCAGTCTGACCACAAATGCTGGTAGTGCGCGTGTACAAGGTATCGAAGTTGATTTCACCGCTGCGATCACCGAGGAACTGACCCTCAGTGCCCAGTATTCCCACCAGGATGGCACATCATCAGATATCCCGCCGGAAGCTGAGATTGCCGATGGCACACCGCCTCAGGGCACAATCCCGCATACCTATGTGCTGGCATTGGATTACAACAAAGAACTGTCAAACGGTGCAAGTATTTATGCACATTTTGATTTCCAGAAACGCGAGCGTTTTAATCTGGAGCTGGAAGACGCACCACAGTTCTTTAGTCAAACCGATGCGCTGATCAATATGAATGTGGGCTATGTCACACCGGATGAGTGGGACATCAAGCTTTGGGTTCAAAACCTGACCAATGAAGATATTGTGCTTTATGGCCAAAATTTCTGGTTCACATTTTACGATGGCCCCACAGCTTTTAGCAATTTGTCAGTCATCGACGAAAGCAGCCAGCCACGTTATCAGCAACCCAGAATGTATGGCGTAACCATTACCAAGAGTTTCTAGGCGGCTGCGATACTAAAGCGAATTCGCCTGCATTTCGCGATGTTTACAGATACTTTAAATAATAAATTTTCGCACTCATGAAACGCCTGAGTGCGAAAATTTGCTGCTATCAGGCTACACGAACTTGTCTGAGTTCAGCGATGATGGCCGGTATTCTAGGCAATAATTTGCCGCCACTCAAGAAAAGCTTGAGTGCGAAAGTTTAGATAGGTATGTCGTTTTGTAAGGTGTCTTTCTCCGCTGAAATGGTTTTGTGTTTGAGATTGAATTGAAGTGAATTTCTGTAGTGATTTGTCGCTCCTAAATTTGTTCATTGCCCGCTCTCTTCGTAGAAAAACCAGATGTGAATTTTCAGCTCGATTATTCACCCATCGTCCAAAACGTTTCATCAGTCTTTTCAGTACCTTGAGAGCTAAGGCCTTGTCCCGTTTTTTGGTGACAACAACATCCAGAACTTCTCTTTCATGGTCAACTGCGCGCCAGAGGTAGCGTATTTCGCCGTTGATTTTGACGAAAACTTCGTCGATGTGCCAACGCCAGTTGGAATAATTCCTGCTATCGGAGTAACGTTTTTTTCGAAGATGATTAGCGATAAAGGGTCCAAATCTGTTCCACTAATACCGGACAGTTTCATAGCTGATATTGATGCCCCATTCTGCTAATATTTCTTCCATATTTCGTAAAGAAAGTGAATATCGGATATAGAGCAGGACGGTTGATTGAATAATCTCTGGGGACGATTTGAAATAACGGAATGATATACTCATTTCATCAGGTTAAGTTGTAAACCCAGTTAAGGCAAAGTTTCGTCTGACAAAATACATACACTTTGAATTTTCGCCAGGAATGGAGTAATATTTAATATTACATGTCATCTTTAAACGAAATTTGATGGAACAGAGATACGCCGCACCGCCTGAAGCTGAGTTTGTAAGCCATGCTGATTTCTATCAGAATTCGGCATATGCTGCGTTCGATCAGGAGCATCGGTCTGGCGGCAGCTTTGGTCTACAATTGATGCAGGTTACACAAGACCCGTTTGATTTGATCGATTCTCCACTTCCGGATGCTGTCTTCGCTCAGACACACAACGACATAGATGAAGTGTTGTTTGATCTGGGTGATGGAGTAAGGTCCGGACCAGGCGGCAAGGGATCGATTACCTATTACCCTGCACAGACAGAAGCGCGGACGCGAGTTGACAAACCTCACGTACTTACTGTCCTGGCATTCGAACACAATAAGCTCCAAAACCTCATGACGTCCAGTGAATGCGAGATGTCTGTTTTTGAGCCTCTTGCCGCCAGGATGACCAATCATGCGTATGCTGCTCAGCTCATGGACCGAATGTGGCAAGCGGTTTCAAAAACAGGGCCTATGGCTGGTCTTTATCTTGATGGATTGACTCTACAGTTCCTTGCCGTCATGGCATGCGATAGCTCCCTTGCCCCGCTTGGTTCTGATCATATAGAAGATCGACGCATTGCAAGGACGATTGATTATATTGAGGAAAATCTTGATCAGCCTTTGACGGTCACTGAACTGGCCAGCATTGCAGCACTTAGTCCCAGCCAGTTTTCGAGGGTTTTTAAATCGACCACAGGGCAAGCCGTCTGGGCATTTGTCCAGCAAAGACGGATAGAGCGTGCCCGTAACTTGCTGATACATAGTATAGCACCAATCAGCCAGATTGCTTTTGATTGTGGTTTTGCTAATCAGAACCATATGACGAACCTCTTCCGGCGCCATTTTGGGGTAACACCGGGGACTCTGCGCAATTTGCGTTAAACCTATAGCAAATCTGTTTTTATCTGGTCGGTTCGGCGTCGACTCCGAACCATTCCATAACTACGTCAGGGTATAACTGTATTGATCTCCTTTGATCTAGGCATTGCTATGGGCAAATAGTCGTAATGTGTAAAACAATGAGAGGATTAAAACCGACAGGTCGTGCAAATAGACTTAATACTTTTGAACAATAGGTAGCGGGCCTGTATAGGTAGCGGGCCTGTTATGATAAGAGACTTGACCTGGATAGGTTAAATGGCTCAGTCGATAGATTCAGAAACAATTTAGGCTAGGTAACTCATGCGTGTCGTCGTATTATCCATCTTCTTGTTTATCTTTACCAGCACAGTCAATACTAGGCTGCTTTTTGCACAGGAAATTCCGCCATTATCGGTGGCCTTACCTAAAGTAGAAACCATTGTAGATTGGGATGAATATACCGGTCGTTTTGAGGCCGTTGAGCGTGTCGAAATAAGTGCCAGAGTGAGTGGTTATCTGGAAAAGGTTTTGTTCGAACATGGCCAATTAGTGCCAGCTGGAACCCCATTATTTGTCATTGATCAGAGACCATTTCAAATATCTCTGGAGGCTGCAAGAGCCGACCTTGATGCCGCCAAGGCCCGTGCGACACGTGCCAACCGGGAAGCAGAGCGTGCGCGCAGCCTCCGCGAAAGCAGAGCCATTAGCCAGGAAGAATTTGAGAATCGTCAATCGCAAGTCGCAGAAACAGTTGCTCTCGTTCGTAGGGCCCAAGCGGCGGTGGACCGTGCCGAGTTGGATTTGGAATTTACAACTGTAAAGTCGCCAATTGCCGGTCGTGTTAGTACTGATTTGGTTAATCGCGGCAATCTTATAAATGGTGGTACGACAAATGCGACCGTGCTGACGGTTGTCCTCAGTGAGGACCCGATTTATTTTAGTTTTGACATCAGCGAAAGCAAATTTCTGAAATATTCCCGGCTCTATTTTCAGGGGGACCGGCCCAGCTCACGTGATGCCCCCAACCCGGTGCGGGTGCGGTTATTGGACGAGGATGAGTTTATCCACAGGGGTGTTATGAATTTCGTCGATAACGAGCTCGATCCGACATCAGGAACATTGCGGGGACGAGCCATTATCTCAAACCCGAACGGTTTTCTCCAGCCGGGTCAGTTTGGTCGTTTAAGATTGCTTGGTAGCGGAGAATATGACGCCATTATGGTGCCTGATGACATTGTACAATCAGAGCAATCCCAAAAATTTATCTATTTTGTCGACGAAAAAAATACCGTTGGTCGAAAGTTTGTGGAGTTGGGGCCAATGTATGAGGGACTGCGGGTTATCAAGAAAGGTTTGGACGCGCGTGACAGGGTCGTCTTGTCGGGGTTCCATCGTATTCGTCCCGGTACGCAGGTTGCGCCGCAACTGCAACAAATCGGCAACGATAAATAGGAGGTGGCGATGAAATTCAGTCACTTTTTTATTGAACGCCCGATTTTTGCAGGTGTCTTGTCGATTCTGATCATGATCATCGGTGCGATTGCATACGGTGGCTTGCCTGTGTCGCAATACCCTGAGATCGCGCCCCCGACGGTTGTTGTTCAGGCCACTTACCCTGGTGCAAGTGCCGAGGTCATATCGAACACTGTTGCAACCCCGCTTGAGCAAGAAATCAATGGGGTCGAAGGCATGCTTTATATGCTCTCACAGTCAACGGGTGACGGTGTTATGCAGCTGACCATAACTTTTGAACTGGGTACCGACCTCGATCAGGCGCAGGTATTGGTTCAAAACCGGGTTGCAATCGCCGAGCCTCGGCTGCCTGAACAGGTAAGGCGGCTCGGTGTGACAACACAGAAAAACAGTCCCGACCTGATGATGGTGATTAACCTCTTTTCCCCTGATAACACCTATGACCAGGTCTTCATTGCAAACTATGCAGTGTTGCAATTGCGAGACCAGCTGCGCAGGTTGGATGGGGTTGGGCGGGTCCAGTTGTTTGGGGCCAGCGAATATGCAATGCGTATATGGCTTGATCCGGATATTATCGCATCCTTTGGCTTGACAAGTCAGGAAGTCATCGGTGCCCTGCGCGGTCAGAATATTCAGGTTGCCTCTGGCGTCATGAACCAACCGCCGGCCTCTGGTCCCTCTGCATTTCAAATCAATGTTCAAACGCAAGGGCGTTTAACAACTGTCGAGGATTTTGAAAATATCGTTGTCAAAGCCCAGTCCGATGGTCGTGTTGTGCGGGTTCGGGATGTTGGCCGTGTGGAACTGGGCGCCCAGGATTATTCAACACGTGGTTATCTGGGTGACAAGCCTGCCATCGCGCTGCCCATTAACCAGCGGCCTGGCTCAAACGCTCTTGAAACCGCTGCCGAAGTTCAGGCTTTGATGGCCGAGGCTGCAAAAGATTTTCCGCCGGGTCTTGAATATGATATTGCCTATAACCCGACTGAATTTATTCAGGAATCGGTGGATGCTGTGATCATGACCATTATAGAAGCTGTTGCATTGGTTGTGCTGGTGGTGATGTTGTTCTTGCAAAGCTGGCGTGCTTCGATCATCCCCATCATTGCTATCCCGATTTCGCTTATTGGTACGTTTGCTGTTATGGCTGCCTTTGGGTTTTCGATCAACAATCTGACACTTTTTGGCCTTGTGCTTGCAATCGGTATTGTTGTTGATGATGCGATCGTTGTTGTCGAAAATATTGAACGTAATCTCGCCGAAGGGATGGGCGTGAGGGAAGCTGCGCATCAAACAATGGAAGAAGTTGGTGGTGCACTTGTTTCAATCGCTTTGGTGCTCAGTGCCGTGTTTATTCCCACGGCATTTATCGAGGGTATATCGGGGCAGTTTTTCCGCCAATTTGCCCTGACCATTGCCACTGCGACCTTGATCTCTGCTTTTGTGTCATTAACACTAAGCCCTGCACTGTCGGCGATTTTGTTGAAACCTCATGACCCCAATCATAAACCTAAAGGCTTTCTTGTTGTTGGCATGCAACGCTTTTTCGACATGTTTAACCGGGGTATGGACAAGCTTTCCGGTGGGTACCGTTTTGCTGTATCCAAATTAGTACGGATGACCGCGATTATGGGAGCAGTTTATCTGGGTCTGATCGTTCTTACCGGAGTGCAGTTCAATAACGTTTCTTCGGGGTTCATTCCTGCCCAGGATAAAGGGTATGTTATTGTTGCTTTCCAATTGCCACCGGGGGCGAAGCTTGATAGGACGGATGCTGTTGTTCAGAAAGCTACAGAAAAACTTCTGGCTATTGATGGTATCCAGCAAACCGTAGGCTTCGCAGGTTTTGATGGTGCCACCTTTACGCAGGCGCCGAATGCTGGTGCTATATTCCCTGTGTTAGAGCCGTTTGAAGTTCGCAAGGCGAAGGGCATCACATTCGATCAAATCCTGGCGGAAGCCCGGGCTTCGCTGGCGCAGATAGATGAAGCGTTTATGCTTGTCATTCCGCCGCCACCGGTTGAAGGTATTGGTACCGGCGGCGGCTTTAAAATGTATGTCCAGGACAGAAGTGGCCGTGGTCTTGATGCATTGGCCGGTGCAACCTATGTACTGCTTGGGCCTGCAAATACAACAGAAGGTCTGACAAGCGTGTTTACGCTTTTCAATACGGCCACTCCACAGATATATCTGGATATTGACCGTGTTCGTGCCCAGCAGTTGAATGTGCCGATCCAAAATATTTTTGATACACTTGAAGTCTATTTTGGGTCTGCATTTGTCAATGATTTCAATTTCCTCGGCCGGACGTTCCGCGTGACAGCACAGGCCGATGCTCCCTTCCGACAGACACCAGATGATCTCTCACGCTTACGTACGCTCAATAGTTTCGGTGAAACGGTGCCGTTGGGATCGGTAGCGCAAATCCGTGATCGCACAGGGCCGTACCGGGTTGCGCGCTATAACTTGTATCCGGCAGCCGCTGTTCAGGGGGACACACTGCCCGGCACAAGTACTGGCGAGGCGTTGGCGGCGATGGAGGAACTCTCAGATAGCTCTTTGCCGCAGGGGTTTGGATATGAATGGACGGAGCTTGCTTATCAGCAAAAGGCCGCAGGAAACACTGCCGGGCTGGTCTTTGTGCTCGCCGTCATTTTCGTGTTTTTGCTTCTTTCGGCACAGTATGAAAGCTGGCTTCTGCCGCTCTCTGTCATCCTGATCGTGCCGATGGTTCTTCTTTCCGCCATTACCGGGGTTAGGTTGGCAGGGTTATCAAACGATATACTGGTTCAAATCGGTCTTGTGGTGCTTGTGGGTTTAGCGTCCAAAAACGCAATTCTGATTGTCGAGTTCGCCAAACAACGTGAAGATGAGGGGCTGGATCGCTTCAAAGCCGCCATTGATGCCTCTGGACAGCGTTTGCGGCCAATCCTGATGACAAGCT
>Ga0207422_1004513_pt1 | contig 11415 bp, 14 predicted proteins | sample MarCyaLeptolynsp_FD_187757 | JGI IMG/M metagenome (GOLD analysis project Ga0207422, IMG submission 187757) | Marine cyanobacterial communities from Panama - species 1 Leptolyngbya sp. (SPAdes) | ecosystem: Environmental > Aquatic > Marine > Unclassified | place: Panama: Panama City | collected... | reverse complement strand
GCATCGTCGGAAAAATCACCGAAGGGGCCGTAGAAAGCTTTCAGACCGTGGGTCATACAGGCATCCACCATGCTCAACACCGCCGACATATTGATCAACCGGCAACCAGTAATCCACGTCTTCCTTCACCACGGGCGTATCGGCCTTTGGTGAACAGAAACGGGCAAAATACCAGGATGAATCGATGAACGTATCAAAGGTATCCGTCTCTCTGCGAGCAGGCTTCCCACAGTTTGGGCAAACCACATCTTTCCAAGTGGCATGATGCTCCAGCGGGTTACCCGGTTTATCAAAACTGACATCATCAGGCAATTTCACTGGCAGGTCTTCTTTAGGGACCGGTACCACTCCACAATCATCACAATGGATCACCGGGATCGGACAACCCCAATAACGCTGGCGACTGATGCCCCAATCACGCAGGCGATAATTGACCGTGCGTTCGCCATAGTCCCCAGCCTCCGCACGACTGGCCACTTCGGCTTTGGCATCCGGCACATCCATGCCGTCCAGGAATTCAGAATTATAAATCTTGCCCGGGCCTGTATAGGCTTCGTTTTCCACCGCGAATGTCGCAGGATCCTCAGATGACGGGATCACCACCGGGCGTACAGGTAATTCATATTTGCGGGCAAAGTCCAAATCGCGCTGGTCATGGGCGGGGCAGCCGAATACCGCCCCGGTGCCATAATCCATCAGTACAAAGTTCGCCACATAAACAGGCAGCTGCAGATCATCAATGAACGGATGCTGCACAGTCAGGCCTGAATCCAGACCTTTTTTCTCGGCCTTTTCAATGGCCTCTTCTGTGGTGCCCATCAAACGGCATTCTGCGGCGAAGGCTTCGATATCAGCATTGGTTTTTGCAAGCTCCACCGCCAATGGATGGTCCGCTGCAATGGCACAGAAAGACGCACCAAAAATCGTATCGGGCCGGGTGGTGTAAACTTCCAGATTTCCGCCCTGACCCACAATATCAAACGACAGACGCAGACCTTCGGACCGGCCGATCCAGTTTTCCTGCATGGTGCGAACTTTTTCCGGCCAGCGGTTCAAGTCACCAAGAGCGGTGTTCAACTCATCCGCATAATCGGTAATTTTCAGGAACCATTGGTTCAGTTTACGCCGCTCCACCGGCGCACCGGAACGCCAGCCACAGCCATCAACCACCTGCTCGTTCGCCAACACCGTATTATCCACCGGATCCCAGTTCACCCAGGATTCTTTGCGGTACACCAGATCTTTTTCCATAAAATCCAGGAACATACTTTGTTCCTGGGCATAATATTCAGGATCACAGGTGGCGATCTCGCGGGACCAATCCAGGCTCAGGCCTATGGATTTCAACTGCCCACGCATATAATCAATATTTTCATAGGTCCATTTGGCCGGATGGGTATTGTTTTCCATGGCGGCATTTTCCGCCGGCATACCAAACGCATCCCAGCCCATGGGGTGCAGCACGTTATAGCCCTTGGCTTTGTAATAGCGGGCCACCACGTCGCCCTGTGTATAGTTACGCACATGGCCCATGTGGATTTTCCCGGACGGATAAGGGAACATTTCCAATACATAATATTTCGGACGGGAAGTATCGGTTTCAACTTCGAATACCTTTTCGTCCTGCCAGACCTGTTGCCATTTTGCTTCGGTCACTTTGGCATTATAACGCGTCATTCACAGTTTCCTGATAGAAGGCAGATAATATAGATTTTTTTAAGTTCGCTAAGGCCGCTTATTGTGCAATCGGGGCATTATCACGTCGCAGGATACGGGCCTGCAGCAATATGGCATTGGCCAGTTGCAGTTCAGCACCCGGACGCGGTTGTACGCTCACCCACTCACCGGCAGATTTTTGCTGGCGATGAATTTTTACATTCAGGGAATTGGTTTCCAGCTTGCTGCCAACGATAAAGATATCGGCCTTGGTTCTTTCCTGTTGATTTTGTGGATTGATCATCCAGTCGGTCAGAATCGTACCTGATTCCTGATCGGTTTTCAGAATCGGCATGAAGGAAAGTGTATCGGTCGTGGCCCGCCACAGGTAGGCGTTCACGCCAATTTCAAAAATCTCTTCGGCGGCTTCCACATTGCCTGGGCCTTTATCACCGCCGCCAAAAATGCTGCATCCGCTGAGGAATGTAGCCGTAAACAGCGCACAAATGCTCAGCTTTACAAGGCTTGAGAGTTTTTCCATTTTTCCGCCAACCAATCTCGAAATCATTAATTTTCCATTCTTTTTTGTCTGGACCCATTTTGGCACCATATGGGCACTTTATGGCTTATTTTTAGCATGATCAAATAAATCAGCCATGATCTTTAAACGCGCGCATCATAACGCTTGACTTTCTATTGATAAAGCTGTTTATCCCTTCCTGAAAAAGGAAACAACATTTTCTTGTTAATCAGGATATTTTTCGGACGGGCCGAATTTTAGCCGTTACCAGAAAATTTTGAGACTTTTTAACAGCAAACCACTGTAATACTTTGGAAACAGTTTACTTTTATTGTATTCTGATATACTATTACAGTAACAATAATATGAGTCTGCGACATATATAAACGGCGGCCATATAAAACAAAATATTAAGGAAGCGCTCGTGTCTCGTACACAACAGTCATATATCACAACCGGCATTATCGCCCTTGCTATGGCAGGAACGATGATGATTGGCGGTGCTGTGGCTGCTGATAAACAAGATACCGAGCTGCTGAAACCGGCGAAGAAAACGTCGCTGCTGGGCACTTTTAATACCGGTAATGATGACCTGAATGTTGATGAAGTGGTCATTAATCTGGATGAAGATTCTGCTTCGAAAGACGAAGCAAAGGATGACAAGCTGATCTTCGCAAACCGGGATGAAGACAACCCACCGGCCCTTGCGCTGGCACCGGCGAAAAAAGGCCCCAAAGTTGCCCTCGCCAATACGCCAAAACCATCGATCCTGTTTAACATGCGTCCAGGTGGTAGTGCGTTGGGTGATCAAACGGTCAAATCCCTGTTGCCTTCACTGACATCGCCTTTCGCGAAACATTCGGTTTTGGGCGGTAATCAGGTCACCATTTCTTTTGGCCCGTCTGCTGATCCGCTCAGCAAGAATGTATCCGATTTAAATATTTCTCTGGGCTCCAGCTTCCTTCTGGAACCGGAAAACACCGTGACTGCACCATTGATCAGTGATCTGGACCGTCAGGTATATAACGTTTCTTTGGGACTGGGGTATAAAGGCTTTAACCTGGGCGCCACTTTCAGTCAGGACAGTCAGATTTTCGATAGCAATCTGACCGGTTTTGATGTGGGTCTGGGATATTATGGCAAACGCTGGTCCACGGACATTCGTTTTGCCGAATATAACCGCAAGGACCCCATCGAATATACACCGGGTGTGAGTTACTTTGACCGGGTATATGCCTTCCAGGTGGGTGCGGCCTATAACATCCTGTCCAATATTCGTTTCACCGGACGCTTTACCTATTACACCTATGATGGCCCGGATTCTCTGGACAGCCGTCTGGATGATACCCAGATTTTCATCCTCGGCACCGACGTCAATTTCTAGGCTAAATCTATACTCTCTAAACTCCACAACCATATACTCTTAGTGACTCTATCAGGAATTGGTCAAAAGATAGATGTGTGAAGATGCATGTTAACTAAGGCTGTGAACTTCCAATGAGAAAGAAAATTCCACAGTGGTTGAAAACCTTATCCTGGGTATGGACCCTTAGTTATACGTCTTATTTCTTCCCACTTTTTTTGCAGAAGATGCTTTGGGCTATAACTTGATAACTGTTTTCTGGTGGGTATTGTCAGCTTTCTTATATTATCTGGACAGAGGGAATAAATCCTGACAGGAATTCGTCAAAGGATAAAAATGAAAATTAGCAAATTCAATGAAGATAGAACCCGCCAATGAGAAAAGAAATTCCTGATTGGTTGAAAAGTTTATCCTGGATAGTGGCCCTTGGCTACACGATGCATTACTTTCCATTCTTTTTTCTGGAAGATGCTTTTGGATACAAGTTTATGGCTGTTTTTTTGTGGGTACTATCAGTATTCTTATACTATCTGGATAGAGGGAATAAATCCTAGGCAGGAATTCATTTCTGAAACCCTCTGATTGCAGCAATGCCCGCAATGCCTGTATCCTGCAATTGAATGATGTTGTTTGTGGTAATGCCGCCCAAGGCATAAACAGGCACATTCGTTTGTCCTACCATCATCCGCAAGCGACAGGGTCCGAGGGTTTTATCCTTACGTTTCAGGGTGTCGCTGTGGGATAAGGTGGGAAAGACCGGTGATAAAAAACAGGCGTCCGCCCCGAGGTTCGCTGCCCGATTTAAGGCTCTCTGGCTGTGACAGGCAACGGTGATCATCAACTGGGACGAACGGCGGCGAATGATGTTGATCTTATTCATCAAACCTTCCGGCAGATGCACGCCGTCCGCGCCCATGCGCTGCGCCCAGTGCCAGTCTGCTTCTTTTTGGCAAGCTAGAAAACACATCACGCCCTGATACTGACAAAGAGACAAAATTTCCGCTGCATATTCATAACGGTCCGCATGATCATAATCCCGGATCAGAACCCCCGCCCCGGCGGGCAAAGCGGCAATCACTGCCGCCGGATCAGGTACCGCCGCCAGATCCGTGATGAAAAAACAGGATGGCAAGCGGGCATGCGTTTGCCAATTGTGTCGGCTCAGGTGATCTGATAATGTGCGGCGTTTCTTATTCATAAAACGGACTGTATCGCAGTGACCGAAAAACTTAAAGACGTTCAGGCAAAAATCACCGCCGCCGCCGCAAAAGCCGGGCGCAGTGCTGACGATGTGACCCTGGTGGCCGTCTCAAAAGTCCATGTGGCCGAGACCATTCGTCCGGTGTTGGACGCCGGACATAAGATCTTTGGTGAAAACCGTGTCCAGGAAGCCGCCGATAAATGGCCAGCCCTGCGCGATGATTTCCCTGATGTGGAATTGCACCTGATCGGCCCTTTGCAAACCAATAAAGTCCGTCAGGCCATCAAAATCTTTGACGTGATCCAGACAGTTGATCGCCCGAAACTGGCCCGCACGCTTGCACGGATTTTTAAGGAAGAAAATATCCGCCGGGATTGTTACATCCAGATCAACACCGGCAATGAACCGCAAAAGGCTGGCATTGCGCCGGACGAAGCTGATGAATTCATCAAACTATGCAGGGATGAACTCAACCTGCCCGTGGTGGGTGTCATGTGCATCCCGCCCTTTGATGAAGACGCCACAGAACATTTTAATCTGCTCAAAGAAATTGCTGACCGCAATCAGATCGATGGCATTTCCATGGGCATGAGCGGTGATTATGAACAGGCCATCCAACATGGTGCCACCAACGTGCGCGTCGGCACCGGTGTCTTCGGCAAACGCCCCGGTTATTAAGGCTAGGATATAAGAATCTTGTCTTTATCATCAGGGTTTATATATAACTGACATAAGGTGTCAGGAAGATAGTGTTATTTATCCTCGGATACATGATCTTAAAAAAGGATACCCGATGAGAAATATATACACACTGTTCTTTCTAATTCTGTTTTCGTCCAATGCATGGGCGGAGAACAACATGCTGCCTGTCACAGAAATAACCGTCTTCAGGGTTTCTGATGCGACGGAAGGCCTGAAAACAGCACATGCGATTATTCAGGATGCACGGCAATATACTGACGCTATAATCGATTCAGACACATATCAGGCCACCAATGACCCAAAACTGATCGTACAGCGCATTACCTGGCGCTCTTTAAAAGATGCAAAGGAAACCTTTGCTGCTTCTGAAAGTTTTCCCAATATGCAAAAAATGATGGGATTAATGACAGAGCAAATTTTATTCGATTATTTTTATCTGACATATGAGAAAAATTGATCGCTTATTTGAAATTATCCAATTGCTGCGTGGCAAAAGGTTGCGGACCGCCGAGTTTATGGCCAATGAACTCGGCGTGTCGGTCCGTACGATTTATCGTGACATTCAGGGATTGATGGCATCGGGTGTACCCATTGAGGGAGAACGGGGCGTTGGATACGTCATCCATCACCCGATCGAAATGCCGCCGCTTCACTTCACGCCTCTGGAGTTAAAGGCCCTCACATTGGGGGCCAACATGGTCGCCGCTTCTACCGATGATGAAATGGCAAAAGCTGCCGCAGAAGCCGTAATCAAAATTCAGGAAACATTACCCTCTTCAGCAACGGCACAAAAAAGTGCCAGCGCTTATATCTATTTCAAAAACGATCCTCGTACACGTCAGATACTTATCGACATGCGTCGTGCTCTGGATCAACGTCATAAAATTCTGTTGGCCTACAAAGATGAGTACCTGCAACAAACTGATCGTATTATCAGACCCTTGGGATTGGAATATTGGGGAAAAATATGGACGCTGACAGCATGGTGTGAATTACGAAATTCTTTCCGAACATTCCGTGTTGATCGCATCATATCCTATCAGATACAGGATAAAATATTCAACAAGGAACCAGGTAAAACATATGATGATTACCTCAAACAAATAGAGCATTCCAAATGAATGACATGACATTCACCTTCACCGCACCCCTGAAAATTTACCAGGGTCAAGCCGCCTGGCATTATATCATCATCCCCACCGATCACGCCGACCAAATCAAATTCTTCCGAGAAAAACCCATCGGTTTCGGCAGCGTCCCCGTAAACGTCACCTGCGGCCAAACAACCTGGCAAACCTCCCTCTTCCCCGATAAAAAATCCGCTTCTTATATGCTGCCCATTAAAAAGGATGTTCGAGTAAGGGAAAAACTAAGTGTGGGAGATGATGTGGAGATTAAGATTGAGGTGAAGACTGGGTTATAATTGCTTAATCAGCCTCAATAACAATCCGCTCATCTGCCCAGAGCAATGGTAATATCTGCAGCAGATCATCTTTACGCAAAGCTACACAGCCTTCGGTGTTTTTGAGGGTGCCGTCTTCGTTTTGGGTGGCGACATGCAGGAAGATGGCGCTGCCTTTGCCCGGGGTGGGCGGGTTGTCGTTGTAGCCCAGTTCGATGATCAGGTCATAGAGATCATCTTCACGCCAGAGATTTTCATGGCTGGCAGCGTAAGGCAGAATGATCGGGCGATTATATGCCGTATCCGCCGGATCATCGCACCAGCCTTCATCAGGCAGGATGGCGCGCATGGGCAGGCCAGCGTGTATGGGGTTTGAGAGTTTATCCGTGCGGTAATAAAGATGGCGCAGAGGGAATTCGCCAAGGGGGGTTTTATGGTCGCCTTCGACTTTGTTGGTGGTCACACCGCCTTTGCCGAGGGCACAATCAAAAATCATGCCCCGGAAATGCAAGGTGCCGTAACGCGGATCATCGGCATTCGGCACCACACGGATCATGTCACTTTCTGTTTCTTGTGGTTTGCTCAAGGGGTTTTGCCCTCAAGATCATCGAATTCTTTACGCAGTTTATAGCTGCTGGAGGTCATATGGGCCTCAGCCGCCCGCATGCGCCGTTCGATATCACGGAATTTATGGCGAATATCGCGCACTGTGTTATGGGGTTTAACCCGGACATTTTTCCAGAATTCACCTTCTTCTTCGGTGCGGTATAAATCCCGGGGTGCGGCATCCAACACAAAGGCCAGAATGATATACCCAATCAGAATGAGCGGTCCCCCACCCAGCAGGAATAACAACACCGTGGCTATGCGCACCAGGATCGGATCAAGGCCGATATAATCGGCGATACCGGCACAGACACCGCTGATTTTGGCATTCTGTTTATCCAAGTATAATTTCTTATAAGCACGTTTGCCGTTTGGTTTGTGATAATCACTCATTTTTGATTTCTCCAGTCAGGATTTTCTGCATCCAGAATACGTTCCAGATTATTCAGGCGTTGTTCAATGCGTTCGGCACTTTCCCATAATTCCGACAGAAGGCTTTCATCTTCATTGGTCAGGGTTTTGGATTTTTTCCATTCGGAACTGTAATGAAAAATGATCCATAAGGGCGCCACAACGGTCAAAAAGACGATGCTGATAGCAGTTAGATTCATATTTCCCTCTTCGTTGGTTGTTGAGGGGCGGCCTTATTTGGCCGCCTTATCAGATTTATTTTCTTCAGATTTCTTATCTTCAGTTTTTTCCTGCATTTTCTCTTTCAGGGCTGCCAGCTCATCAGCCACAGATTGTGCAGCTTCCAGGTCAGCGAATTCTTCGCTGAGGGTCTTCTCACGGCCCATATCCTGTGCCTCGACCCAGCTTTCGGTTTCATCAACCCGTTTTTCCATCTGGGCAAAGCGTACCATAACATCATCGATGCGGTTATCATACAGACGGCTGCGCACTTTCAACTGACTTTCCGCAGAATTTTTGCGTTCAATCAGGCTTTTTTGTTTGGCCTTGGCTTCCTTGATCTTGGCTTCCAGCGAAATGATGTCCGCTTCATATTTGGTCAGGGCCTGTTCCAAAGGTTCCCGATCATTTTCCAGATCAGTTGCCATGTCATTAAGCTTTGCCCGTTCAATCAGGGCCGCATTGGCCAAATCTTCGCGGTCTTTGCTCAGCGCCAGTTCGGCTTTCTCATACCAATCATTTGCCACAGCAGATAATTTTTCAAGATGCCGGTCCAGTTCCTTGCGATCCGCAATCACCCGGGCAGCGGATGAACGCACTTCCACCAATGTGTCTTCCATTTCCTGAATCATCAGGCGGATCATTTTGGTAGGGTCTTCCGCCTTATCCAGAATATGGTTCAGGTTGGAATTTACGATGTCACTCAGGCGTGAAAAAATGCCCATTTTATATTCTCCAGTTCTTCAATGTTTCGCACACCTCGCTAAATCAACAAAACCAGGTTGGAATATACATGATCAGGTCATGACATTCACAGTGGATTAAGGTCACTTCGATCCAGCGGGGTTCATTACAAATTTCAAATGTCAGCGGTTTATCCAGAATATTATCCAGGCCGAAACAGATAAGATCTTGCAGACCCGAAAATATATTCATTGCTTCTCTCCATTTTTTTAAATCTTCCGATCTCTTAACTGCAGCAACCGTGCCAATTCGATTATTTTGAACTAAGCCTTTATATTTTATGGATAATTCCTCTTATTCATATTCAGGCTTGCTGATTGTATTTTTTTGAAATACACTAATATTTAATACTTTTTATTACTTAGTGATATTTTTAATGAACCCGCAAGATCAACCGATCATTGGTGAAAGTCCGGCTTTTCTGGAAGTTCTGGACCAGGTGTCCCGGGCTGCCCGGCATGACCGTCCCGTCTTGGTCATCGGGGAACGGGGCACGGGTAAAGAGCTGATCGCCGCGCGCATTCATTATTTATCAAGCCGCTGGGAACGCCCTTACGGTCAGGTGAATTGCGCCACACTGAGCGAAACTCTACTTGATTCTGAATTATTTGGTCATGAAGCAGGATCTTTTACCGGTGCCACCACCCGGCGCATTGGCCGGTTCGAAGAAGTACACCGGGGCAGTTTATTTCTGGATGAAATCGCCACCATTTCCCTCACCGCCCAGGAAAAAATTCTGCGCATTACCGAATATGGTCAATTCCAGAGACTGGGCAGCAATAAAACACTTACCGTTGATGTGCGCCTGATTGGCGCCACCAACATTGACCTGCCCGCCGCGGCAGAGGCCGGGAAATTTCGTCATGACCTGCTGGACCGGTTGGCCATGGATGTGATTACCCTGCCCCCGCTCCGGTCCCGTCCGGAAGACATCATGCTGCTGGCTTTTCATTTTGCCCAAAAAGCCGCTCATGAGCGTGACTGGCTCAGTTTTCCGGGCTTTTCAAACAATATGACTGACGTCATGACGTCACATAACTGGCCCGGTAACATCCGTGAATTAAAAAACCTGGTGGAACGGGCCGTGTATCATGCAGAAGATGAATATTCGCCGTTAGACGAGATTATTCTGGACCCCTTCCAATCCCCCTGGCGACCACAAAGCCCGGTGACAGAGGAAGCAAAACCAGTCGTGAAAGCTGACAGCAAACCGTCCAGACGCTCTGGACCACTGGATTATTCAGAAACCATCCGAACATTCGAGAAAGAGTTACTGGAAGAAGCTCTGTCTGCCTGTAAACACCATCAAAGAGACACTGCCGACTATTTAAGTCTCAGTTACCACCAATTCCGTCATCAATTAAAGAAACACGACTTACTTTAAATTCCTAAAATACAGACAGCTTAAGATAACGTCTTTCTATATATCTAAGCCATACATCAATGTATGTTTATAACGATATAAGGCAAATATCTCGTTAAAAGATACAAATTAATTCATATTTTCTAACACAAAAATAAACCTTTCAATATCTAATAAATAATCATACAGTACTGTATGTTAATAACTATATAGGATAAAGGGTGTGTTTAAAAAAACGATATCGGCCTTAACAACTTTTGCATTCTATGTATGTATGCATTCTATAAGCAATGCCAACACAGTTGCATGGACTGTTCCTTCGAAGGAAGATCGTCCAAAGATTGATGTGCAGGCCTTGGAAGCTTATGTAGATGGTGCCATCAAACGCACTATGACAGATTATAAAACACCAGGTTTAGTCATTTCCATCGTACGTTCTGATGGCGCTCTTCTGGAAAAAGGTTATGGTTGGTCAAACCCCCTGACACGTCGAGAGGCTAATCCACAGATTGATCCCTTCTTCATTGGATCTGTTTCTAAAGTTTATACATCTGTGGCTGTCAACAAACTGATTGCGGAAGGCCTTATTGATCCTGATGCAAATATCCGAGAATATCTTGATCCTACGACCTTTGATGATTCCAAAGGCGCCATCACGGTGATGCAATTGCTCACCCATATGAATGGCCATGAAGAACGTTTGACCAATTATTACGGTGCCATTCCCGGAACAGATAATCTGTCCGATACAGAAATCCTGGCTAAAATCGCACCCAAGCAAATTCGCAAACCTGGACATTTGATTGGCTATAGCAATTATGCCTGGGTTTTGCTCGGTCAAATTGTCACATCAGTAACCGGGCAATCCTTTGGAGATTATCTGGAGAATAATATCTTTCAGCCCTTGAAAATGACCCAAAGCGGTGTTGTTCCGAAAAGCCAAGAAGAAGCAAAACTGCACAAAGAGGTCGCCAGCTTCATCTGGCGTGGCAATGAATATAGCAAGATTAACATTACACCAGCACTGCGCCTTGGTGATCCTTCTGGAGGCGTACGGTCCAGCGCCCGGGATATGGGCCGTTTTGCCAGAATGTTATTGAATTTTGGCGAATTAGATGGCGTGCGTGTGCTGGATAAAGAAACAGTTCTCAATGCGGGTAAGTTTCGCCCAAAAACAGCATTGGAGATATCCGGACGCACAGATACTTTTTGGTCGAAACTTACCCGC
>Ga0207422_1004512_pt1 | contig 11418 bp, 8 predicted proteins | sample MarCyaLeptolynsp_FD_187757 | JGI IMG/M metagenome (GOLD analysis project Ga0207422, IMG submission 187757) | Marine cyanobacterial communities from Panama - species 1 Leptolyngbya sp. (SPAdes) | ecosystem: Environmental > Aquatic > Marine > Unclassified | place: Panama: Panama City | collected... | reverse complement strand
ACGAAGGCACGGTCGCCGACGTCACCCTGCATGACGGCTCGGTAATGCAGCTGGAAAAACTCGACGCCTCCCATGATCCTACCGATGCGGCAGCCGCCCTGCAGACGCTGCACCGGGACGACGGGATTATCCCGACCGGCCTGCTCTATATCGACCGCGAGGAAACCGATCTGCATGATCTCTTCGATACGGTCGAAGCGCCTTTGAACGTGCTTGACGATGCCGATCTCTGTCCGGGCAGCGACGCCCTTGAAAAAATCAACAGGGGCCTGCGGTAAGCGTACGATGATCCGTCTTCACGCCGCAGGATTCCTGCTCGACAGATTTCTCTCTTAAAAATTGTGATTCCTTCGTATTTTTGACAGGATTGTCGTATCATCCTTGCTTTGACGGCAGGAGGATCCATAAATGTCATTCGCAAAATCCGGCTTGTGCAGCCTGGTTGTTCTGCTCGCGGCGATCGGCGGCACCGCGGCATCCGACGGTGCGGCGGCGTTCGTACGAGCGTGTCTCTATCTGCCGTCCGTCCCGCAAAAGCCCGTTTCCTTCGGATTTGTTGCCGGAGGCCCCGATGACCAGTGCATGCTGATCCCGGGAAGCGATGGCAAGGCTGTCGCCGACAAGAAAGGACTGACCTGCGTGGACATCGGCAGGGTGCAGAGCAAGTCCATTTCCTCCGGCGGCGACCTCTGTTTGACCGCCGATTCGATCTGGAACCTCTCCTACAGCGCCGACAATGTCAGAACAGGGAAAGGGTCCACCAAATCGCTATGGTCGAATCCGCTGTTCGGCGACAATTCGGTGCACCTTGAGGACCGATCCCCCGGCACGGTCCTGTGCGGGTCGAAAAATCTATGTTCCGGAACGGAATTGAAATGGTCCGGATTCGGTATTCCTGAGATATTTTTTATCTTCAGGCCGAACGAGAGCCGGTAACATGCGCGGGCAGGGAGTCACATCACGGTGAATTGCACATGCCGTGAGGGCTCCCTATCTTGGCCAGCATGCGTGGTATCCTTCTGACGTTCCTTGCCCTGTTGATTGTTCCCGTCCTCCTCCGTGCCGCAGTCTATGCCGCAAGCAGCCCACAGGCGCACTGGAGCGAGGCCGACCGGACGCCCGTCGGTCTGGCCCCCGCGCCGTCGCGCGAAACAAGGGCCGTGGTTCAGGTCTATGCGGCCCGGGCCTATCGCTGGCGCGGGATTTTTGCCGTTCATACCTGGATCGCGCTGAAACCGGCCGGCGCGTCCGACTACACACGCTACGATGTCATCGGATGGGGCCGCCCCTTGCGTGTCAGCGTCGGCCCTCCGGACGGTCGCTGGTACGGCAACGATCCGGAACTGTTGGTGGATGTGCGCGGAGACAGGGCAAGCCGCATGATCCCGGCGATCGAGGCGGCGGTCGCCCGTTATCCCTACGATCGCCCCGGCGGCTACACGCTCTGGCCGGGTCCAAATTCCAACTCGTTTGTTGCGGAAATCGCCCGCGAGGTTCCCGACCTTCAATTCGCCTTTCCGCCGCATGCCGTCGGCAAGGATTTCGGTCCCTCCTGGCTGACCGTCATGCCGACACCCTCCAACAGTGGCTGGCAGATATCGTTTGCCGGATATGCCGGCATTGCCATCGGCGCGGTGGAAGGGCTGGAACTGCATATCCTTGGCCAGACCCTGGGCCTGGACATTCTGCGCCCGGCGATCAAGCTGCCGGCGATGGGACGGATCGGCCTGGATCGGCAGCCGGCCTGATCGCCCTGCGCCAAACCGGACGCAACAGACGAATCGTATTTTCTACAGACTTCGGACGCCGGAAACCAAAATGCCAGATCAGCGCAGACTGGAAATCGCCCTCCTCATTCTTCGTCTGTCCATCGGCGCCTTTCTCGTCGCGTGGACATCGCTGAAATTCTTCAGGCCGGAATGGATGGTGAATATTTTTCACAATGCCTACGGTCAGGAATGGGTGACACAGGATATGGCGTTTTTCGTCGGTTCGGTTCAGGCTTTGCTTGTTCTGGCCTTTCTGGTTGGTTTTTGTCGAACCATCACCTACGGACTTGTCACCATCATGCATGCGACCGGTGTGATCGGCAGTATTCCCGGCTTGATCAATTTCACCAAATACCCCAACAATTTGATGTGGGCCGCGGTCGCCGCGCTTGGAGCGCTCGTTGCCCTCTTCATTTTGCGCAATTGGGACAACCTCTTCTCTGTATCTGGAAGAAAAAATCGAGAACTATTGAAAATAATCTAACAAAATTAGATGAATTATGAATTTTTTAGTACGTAGCAATACTTAATACTACATCGTTATTACGATCATTAACCAGCTCTTCACCATAACAGTATTACTGTTAAAAACCACAATGTTTGCGGCATGCGCCCACATTGAACTTCAACGCAATCTGACGCATGCCCAGAAGGATTGGGATTGATCATGTTTAAATTGAACTTCAGGATTGGCGCTCGAATCTATGCCGGGTGTTTTGCCATCGTTGCAATTCTGTTTTTCTCGGCGGTCATAACGTTGATCGAAGTTCGGGACATCAAGTCCCGGACGGAACGCATGGATACTCTCAGGATCCCGACATCCGCCGCGAGTCTGTCGCTGGTCAGCGACATTAACGGTTCCCTTGCCGCATTGCGCGGCTGGATGTTGACCGGCAATCCCGCGTTCAAGACGGAAAGAGCGGCAGTCTGGAAAAGCATTGATCTGCTTCGCGGCGACATTGACCGTCTCTCGGCGACCTGGACCAATCCCGACAATGTCTCGGCCTGGAACGACTTCAAAACAATCCTGGGCGAATTTTCTGTAGCCCAGGACCAGGTCGAAGCGATTTCCGGAAGCGCCGATCAATATCCGGCAACCAAAATTCTTCTGGAAGAGGCCGCGCCTCTCGCTGCACAGATGGTCGCTGCAATCACCAGGATCATCGATCTCGAAGGAACATTGCCGCCGACCGGAGACCAGCATCAGCGGAAACTGCTTCTGGGCATGGCCGCCGATGTCCGTGGGACCCTTGGATTGAGCCTCGCCAATATAAGGGCCTACCTTCTGACGGGAGACAGCAAGTTTCAGGCCGCGGTCGAAAAACTCTGGTCAAAAAACAGCAAACGGTTTGCCGACCTGACGGCGAGCAAGGCTCTGTTGGCAGCCGAACAGGCGACGGCATTCGAAACGTTCTCGAAGTTGCGCGGGCAATTTGCTCCGCTGCCGGAAAAAATGTTCCGGATCCGCGGGTCCAAACACTGGGACGAAGCCCTCTATGCGCTCGCCAACGAGGCGGCGCCTCGCGCCGATAAACTGCTGACGATATTGATCGGACCGAAGAATGCCGAGGGCGCGCGCATCGGCGGGATGGTGTCCAATCAGAAAGACCTGCTGTCCCAGGATGCCGCACAGATTTCCAGCAGCGTAAAAAGCCTTGATCAGTTCACCTGGATCCTGCTGATCGCCGGCCTTGTGATCGGCACGGCTGTCAGCTTGTTCACGGCACGCTCGATTGTACGCCCGGTCAAGGCAATGACCGGCGCCATGTCCGAACTCGCAGCAAAGAACCTCGACGTTCCGGTCCCCGCCCTGGAAAACCGGGATGAGATCGGGGAGATGGCGAAGGCCGTTCAGGTCTTCAAGGACAACATGATCCGCGCCGTCGAACTGGAACGCCAGCAACAGATTGCCGCCGACAACGCGGAGGCCGAAAAACAACGCATGATGCAAAAACTCGCCGACGATTTCGAAGCGGCAGTCGGAACGATCATCAATGCGGTTTCGAGCGCATCGACGGAATTGCAGTCGTCCGCAACGACAATGACCGCCACCGTGGAGGAAACCAGCCGGCAGGCCGGATCCGTGGCGGCGGCTTCCGAGCAGGCGAGCGGCAATGTCCAGACCGTTGCCGCGGCAACCGAGGAAATGGCCGCGTCGGTTCTGGAAATCGGTCGCCAGGCCGAAGAATCCTCCAGGAAAGCCCAGGACGCCGAGCAGGAAGCTGATCAGACCGTTTCCAAGGTTGAGGCACTGTCTGAAGCCGCTTCCAAGATCGGCGCGGTCGTGTCGCTGATCCAGGACATTGCCGAACAGACCAATCTGCTTGCCCTGAACGCCACGATTGAAGCCGCCCGGGCTGGAGAAGCCGGCAAGGGGTTTGCCGTCGTTGCCCAGGAAGTGAAGGAACTGGCCTCGCAGACCGCAAAGGCGACCACCGATATCAGCGAACAGATCGGCACGATCCAGGACTCGACGCAGACCTCCGCCGAAGCCATCGGCAAGGTGACCGCGACGATCAAGGATCTGAACCAGATCGCTGCCTCGATAGCGGCAGCGGTTGAGGAACAGGCGGCGGCCACCGACGAGATTTCCGGCAATGTGCAGCAGGCCGCAACAGCCACGCAGGAGGTTTCAGGCAATATCGGCGAGGTCAATCAGGCTGCCACCGAGTCCAGCGCAGCCGCCGCCCAGGTCCTTTCGGCCGCCGACGAATTGTCCCGCCAGTCGGAATCCCTGCGGGCGGAAGTCGGACAATTCCTCGACGGTATCCGGGCAGCATGATCCGTCCGGATTTCACCCGAGAACGGAAAAGCTCGATTCCGCGTTGATCGGTCTTTTGCGCGAATAGAATCCGGCATCGATCTCGCGATCGATATAGGGCAGCCGGAATTGCAGCGGCGTCATGTCGTGGTCGTTGCCCGCCTCGCAATAAGCGACAAGCGCGGCCATCATCTTGCCGGCGATCGGAGCGTTCTTGTACTGATTGCCGCTGGTACCGCAGGCCATGTAGAAGCCCGGGAGACTGGATTTGTCATAGATCGGTATCCAGTCGGTCGAGGCATCATAGAGATCGACAACGCCGCGCGTGCGCTGGGGGATGCCGAGACTCGGCACCCGCTGCCCGTAGCGCATCGCCTGCACCGTCCACTGGTCGGTGAAGTCGCGATTGTAATCCGTATCGGTCTCCACCCAGTGGTGGGCATCGCATTCGGGATCCTCGCTGCCGATCAGAATGTGATTGCCGTGTTCGGGGCGGCAATAGCAGCTGATATCCCCGTCGGAAACCACCGTGCCCCGTGCCTCGAAATCAAACCCTTCCGGGGCCGGAACATGCACCACTTCCTGGCGCAGCGGCCGGGTTGCAATCGTCATGTCTTCCAGAACGCCGGCAAGCGCATTGATCGCATGCGAGCCCGGTCCGGCGACATTGATGACGACCGGCGCGTGCAGGATTTCACCGGACGCAAGCCGCACGCCCCTGGTTCGGCCCGCTTCGATCAATATCTCCGACACGTCCGCCCCCATGCGAAACGCCGCCCCCCGGGCTTTCGCCGCATGGGCAAGGTTCTGGGCCGAGAGCGCCGGATCGGTCACGTAGCCGGCCTTCGGCCAGAACACGGCGCCACCGAGGCGCGCGCCATTGGCTTGCCCGAAACTCGGATCGTCCAGACGTTTTGCCGGCGCAAAACTGTCGAGGGAATAGATCGGCAACCGGTCTGTGATTTGCTCAGGGCTCCATTCCTCGTAAGGGCATCCGAGTTCGGCACAATGCTGCATGTGTTTGGCCAGATGTCCGTTGGCCTCGGTCTTCATGACCAGGCACCCGACCTCGCGAAACGCCGCCAGGCCGTTCGGGTCCTGCGCCTCCAGATAGTCGGCCCAGTCACGCCAGTAATGATATCCCTCCCAGGCAAACGCAGTGCCGTCGAAGGTCGAATAATGGGTCCGGATGATGGCGCAGGATCCGGATGTCGACCCGTGCCCGGCCTGGCTGTTGCGGTCGAGGCTGAGGGTTTTCCAGCCCAGTTTCGACAGTTCAAAGGCCGTCGCGGCACCGATCACGCCGGTGCCGATGATGATCGCGTCAGCGGCTTGCGTCATGTCGTTCGTCCCTCCGTAACACGTCGGCAATAGGCCGCGTGCGCATCGATTTCTTCCTGCCGCGGTGTCTCGCCGGTGAAGCCCTTCAGATAGCCCGGTACGAAGGACAGGCGCGTCTCGAGTGTTTCGCGCATCTCCAGCGCGTAGTAACCGATCTGCATGTAATAGAGGATGCGAGCCCGCACGAACGCGTCATCGGCGGCAAATCCATGGCGCTCGAACATAAGGCGGATCGCATCGACGCGCGCCGCATCCGAGCGGTCGACCACATGACGAACCGGCCCGGACCGGCGCGACCATTCGCGGACGGCAAAGTCCAGTTGATGGTTGAACAGATCGGTGTCGATAAAACATCTGAACAGATTGCAAACCGCACCGGTGATGGTTTCAGCGGGCATTTGCGTATGCGCGACAATGGCGCCCGTATTCTGGTTTTCCCACACACTCAACAGAGCATCGAGCAGGTCCTGCCGGTTCTTGAAATACCAGTAGAAACTGGAGCGCGACACGCCGAGCCGTTCGCCCAGTGTCAGAACCTTGACCTGCTCAATGCCCTGGCTGACCAGCACATCCATGGCAACGGCCAGCCAGTCATCCTTCGTGACCTTGGTATTGCCGGCAAGTGCCGTTTTCTCCGCTGCGTCATCACGCTTCGCGTGCAGGGGAATCGGGTCCTGATCGTTCATCTCAATCCTCCGGCGAGGCGCCGCCGGCCTCGGTGTGGCGCTTGATGTAACCCTCGAGCGCCGCGACGCGGTCGCCATCGACTTGCGGCGGTTCGACCGTTTCAAGCAGATGCTGCCAGATCGCGGTCGCCCGTTCGCTGGCATCCTTTTCGCCGCGTTCGGTCCAGGTGCCGAAATTCGACCAGTCGGCCACGAGCGGCTCGTAAAACGCTGTCTGATAACGCTCCATCGTGTGCGCGGCTCCGAAAAAATGCCCGCCCGGTTGAATTTCCGCAAGCGCCTGGAAAGCGATTTCCGGATCGTCCGCGGGTGTTTGCGCGCACAATTCGGCAAAGATCTGCATGACCTCCAGGTCGGTGATCAGTTTTTCGTAGGAAACGGTCAGCCCTCCCTCGATCCAGCCGGCGCCGTGCACCAGCATGGTTGCGCCGGCCAGGACCGCGCCCCAGGCGCTCATCTGGGTTTCGTTCGCCGCCTGCGCATCATTGATATTGGCGGCGCACCCGGCCGCGCAGCGCCAGGGCAGGCCGAGCAGGCGGGCCAGTTGTCCGGCTCCCAGATTGGCCTTGACCTGTTCCGGCGTGCCGAAGGCGGGCGCGCCGGATTTCATGTCGACGTTCGAGGCAAAGGCGCCATAACAAACTGGCGCACCCGGACGGGCAATCTGCGTCAGTGCAATCGCGGCCAGTGCCTCGGCATGGCTGAGCGTCAGCGCGCCGGCAACCGTCACCGGCGCCATCGCCCCCATCAGACAGAACGGCGTGACCACCGACAATTGTCCGGCCAGGGCAAAGTCGATCAGACCGCGGGCCATCGGCACGTCGAGCTGACGCGGCGAATTTGTGTTGATGATCGTGTAGCAGCGGGCGTTTTCCGCAAATTCCGCATCCGACAGACCGCGAAAATCCCTGAGCATCTCGAAGCTCTCTTCGACCTGTGCAGTTCCGCGTGCAAATATGAACGGGAACTTGTCGGACAGGGTCATCTGGGTCTGCATGAAGGCATAATGCCGGAGGTGAACCGGCACATCCTGGGGTTCGACGATCGGGTTGAGCATATGCAGCACGTCGAAATGCTGAGTCAGGCGGATCAGGTCCCGGAAATCGTTCAGGCTGCCCGGCCGGCGGCCCCGTTTTCGATCCGTGGCGTGCGGGGCGCCGGCACCGGACAGGATAGTCAGCGACCCCAGTTCCAAAGTGAGATCCCGGTGCCTGGCACCGGCGACGAGCGGAATCGACCGCGGCGCCGATGCCAGGGCGGATTCGACGATCTCGCGTCCGATGAAAACCATTTCCGAGGCTTCGTCGACGCGGGCCCCCGCCGCCCTGAACCGGGCGCGCGCATCCGGCAGAAGCACCTTCATGCCAAGCTCTTCAAGAACCCTCAGCGCCGTATTGTGAATGGCCTCGATCCTGTCCTCGCTGAAGACCGGAACGGGGGGAAACGGATTGCGCAACGACCGGTAATCGGTGTGGCGGATGGCCGGCGCGGCACCGCCGCCGCGCCGTCGCCGTTTCCTGGGCTCCGGTTCGCCGGCCGGATTTGAGACAGGTGCGGGATCCGTCATTGCCGCATCGCCTTGCCGGACGGATCGTAGGGAGATGCGGCAATGACCCGTGCGGGACGTTCCACGCCGACCACATGCACCGAAAGCTCGGTTCCCGGCGCCGCGTGCGCGGGATCGATCAGGGCCATGGCCAGCGACTGTCCGACCGTGTGGCCGTAACCGCCCGAAGTGATGAAGCCGATGTTCCGGCCCGCATGCCAGACCGGTTCGTAGCCAGACGCGTCTGCATCCAGGGCATCGATGGCAAGGGTCACCTGGACCTTGGCCGGTGCGGGACCGTCCCGTTCGGCAAGCGCCGCGTCCCGTCCGGCAAAGTCCGGCTTGGACCAGTCGATCCAGCGGTCCATGCCGGTCATGCGCGGTGTATAGCCCTGCGTGAACTCGGCCGACCAGATGCCGAAACTTTTTTCCAGCCGCAGGCTCAAAAGCGCGTTGAACCCATATTCCCGGATGCCGAGATCGGCACCGGCCTCAAGCAGCAGGCGCCGCAACCCGATATGTTCGCTGGCTTCGCAGTGGATTTCATAGCCGAGTTCGCCGGCGACCGAGAGCCGGCCGATTGAAGCCCGGATCAGGCCGACATCGAACGCACCGCATCCCATGAACGGGAGGGCGGCGTCGGAAACATCCTGATGGGTGACGCGCTCCAGGACCTGACGCGCCTTCGGTCCGGCCAGGGAAAAGCCGACGATGCGGTCGGACAGGTCTTCGATATGGACGCCGTCGCCGCCGCAATCGGCAAACCAGCGCCGATGCCATTCCCTGAGATAATAAGACCCCATGATCCACCAGCGGCCGTCGCCCCAGTTGAAAACCGTCAGATCGCCCTTCAGCTTGCCTTGTGACGACAGCATCGGCGCGAGCCGGGCCCGGCCCGGCTTCGGCAGGCGCGATGCCATGACCCGGTCCAGCCAGGCCTCGGCATTCGGCCCGGTCACCTCGAACCGGGAAAAGCCGGATATGTCGAGCAGCCCGACCTTTTCGCGCACCACGGCACATTCCGCCGCGACCAGATCATGGGCGTTGGAGCGCTTCAGGGTCGGGGTTTCGACAAAGTCCTTCGGAGCGAAATAAAGCGGCACTTCCAGCCCCCAGCTGACGCCCCACCGGCATCCGGCTTCGGTCATCGCGTCATGTGCGGGCGCCATTTTCAACGGCCGTCCGGCCGGCAATTGTTCGTTCGGATAGGTCATGACGAAGCGGCGGGTGTAGAATTGCCCCGTCGTCTGCTTGATATAGTCGCGGTTAGCGGCAAACGGTCCGTAACGCGCAATGTCCATGCCGTAGACATCGGCTTCCGGCTCGCCGTGGATCATCCATTCGGCCAGCGACTTGCCGACACCGCCGCCCTGCAGGAACCCGGCCATGACCCCGCACGCCACCCAGTAGCCCGGCTTGCCGCGCACCGGCCCGACCAGCGGGTTGCCGTCCGGGGAGAACGTGAAAGCGCCGTTGACCCAGGTCTTGACCCCGGCGGTCTGCAGGCACGGGAACCGGTTGAAGCCGAGTTCGAGCTCATGCGAGATCCGGTCCACATCCTCCTGCAAGAGTTCGACGCCGTAATCCCAGGGCGCCCCGTCCATCATCCAGTGTTTGTGCTCGATTTCGTAGATGCCGAGCAGCATGCCCTTCTGGTCCTGGCGCATATAGGTGAAGCCCTCCAGATCGACGACCAGCGGCAGTTCGCGCTCCAGCGCCGCCACTTCCGGGATCGTTTCCGTCAGGAGGTAATGGTGTTCCAGCGGCGAGACCGGCAGTTCCAGGCCGGCCATGCGTCCGACCTGCTTGGCCCAGAGCCCGCCGGCATTGACCACATGCTCGGCGCTGATCGTGCCCTTTTCGGTCACGACCTGCCAGCCCTCGGCCGTCTGGTTCAGGTCCAGCACCCGGTTGTGTTCGATGACCGTCGCGCCATGTTTCTTTGCCGCGCCGGCATAGGCCCAGACCGTGCCGGTCGTGTCGATATAGCCCTCGCGGTCGGCCCACAGGCCGCCGAGAATGCCCTCGGTCGACATGACCGGACAGAGCGCGCCGGCCTCTTCCGGCCCGACCAGGCGTACGTCCTCGATGCCCATGGTCTGGAACACGCGATAGGCCGACTGCAGCCATTCCCAACGCGCCTCGGTTCCGGCAAGCGTCAGCCCGCCGGTCATGTGCATGCCGACCGACTGGCCGGATTCGCGCTCGATTTCCGACAGGAGGTCGATCGTATAGGCCTGCAGCGCGGCAATGTTCGGGTCCGCGTTCAGGGCATGGAATCCGCCGGCCGCGTGCCAAGACGACCCGGCCGTGAGCACCGAGCGCTCGATCAGGGCGACGTCGGTCCAGCCCAGTTTGGCGAGATGATAAAGCACCGACGTACCGACGACGCCGCCGCCGATCACGACAACCCGATAATGTGAATTCATGACGCCGTCTCCCTGGTCTGGTGCTGGAAACACCCTTACAGCCAGATGGGAAGTTCGTCTAGACACAAATGTCCAATCATCGATTCACGCGGACGATGAGGTCGGAATCCGGCGAGCCGGGATACCGGCATTTGAATACGGCACGTGCAGCCAGTTTCAGGGGCCGCCCGCATGGAGCCCGCGGCGGCAATTGTAATCCCGCGCCGCGCCCATCTGCGTCGCCGGACCTGATCCGGCGCCCGGGAGACCGAAGGGTGGCTCCGGTGACATGGTTCCCGGCTCAAGGCCGGGAAGGCACGTGCGCGAAGCGGGCGGAAAAATCGGCGTTAATGGAGACTTCGTTCCATCGAAGGCGACTTCCCGCACCTTTCGGCCCGCCCGTCGAACCTGATATCATTACCCCTGCGAAAGCGTCGACAGCAGACGCCCGCGCGGGCTTGTCGGTGCCAGACCGAGCGTCTTGAAAATGTTCCAGTAAAGCGCCGAATCCGAGGAGACGATCGGCTTGCCGACGAGCGCTTCGAGTTCGACCTCGCGCGACACCATGCGTTGCGGCAACCCGTCGGCGCGGCGGAAATTCGGCATGCCGTTGACCACATAGGCGTCGACATCAGGAGCCTTTTCGGCAATGCGCTGCATGGAGCGTTCCGCGATCTCGTCCGGGAAGATCCAGATCCGGTCGTTGACCTCCTGTTGTGTCTCGTAAAGGCCGAGATCGACGAAATTGCCGAAATAGACCAGATCGAAGCCCGCTTCCCGCAGGAACCGGGCGAAGCCGTCGCGCCAGTCCGGCCAGTAATAGACCGAATTCAGCGCGATCTTTTCCGCGCCCAGTTCCCTGAGGCCCTCGACCACCGACATGCCGGCCATGTGGAACGGCGTCTCA
>Ga0207422_1004511_pt1 | contig 11423 bp, 9 predicted proteins | sample MarCyaLeptolynsp_FD_187757 | JGI IMG/M metagenome (GOLD analysis project Ga0207422, IMG submission 187757) | Marine cyanobacterial communities from Panama - species 1 Leptolyngbya sp. (SPAdes) | ecosystem: Environmental > Aquatic > Marine > Unclassified | place: Panama: Panama City | collected... | reverse complement strand
TGTCAATATATCTCAAACCAACCTTAGTAATCTCAATGGTCTAGAGAATTTGGACAGTATTTCCAGTCATTTGCTGATTTCAGGCAATCCTCAACTCAAAACGCTGGAAGGCTTAAGATCCCTACAGGGATATGACGCAATGTCCATCACGAATAACGATATCCTCGAGAACCTTGACGCCCTCCAAAGTATTGACAGTGTCTCTAATATCACAATTTCTAACAACCCTGTTCTCAATTCCATCGCGGGATTAACTGGTCTAAGATTTATTGATATTGAGTTGACAATGACAGATAACCCCTCGCTCAGCGACCTAACTGGTCTCAATGAACTAATAAATGTAAACGGACACCTCGCTATAATTAGAAATGGGGTGACATCCCTATCGGGATTACAGAAATTGGAAGAGGTCGGAAGTGTCACGATCGTAGAAAACGAAAATTTGACATCTCTATTAGGCTTAGATAAGCTTGAGCGAATAGGGTCAACTATTGAGATTTTAGATAATCAAAACCTTATGAGTCTAGACGGACTTCAGTCCTTGGAAGAAATTGGTTCAATGCTCATTATTCGAAATAACAACGCACTCAATGATTTTTGTGCTATTTCAAATTTAATCTCAGTTAGTGGCCTAGAGAAAATTCTTCTAAATGGGAACAATTACAACCCTGATTTGGAAGATTTCAACAAAGGAGATTGCGAACAGTAAACACGTTACAAGTTCTTCTAATACTGAAGGTTAAATCAAATATTGTTAAATTAGATCAGCCCATTGCTCTAATTAGAATGATAAAAGTCAAAGACATATTCTTATTGTTCATCATTGCAGCCTTAGCCAGTTGTAAGAACGATGATAGCCCCGATCAGGGCGGATCTTTTATAGGTGATGTTTTATTACAGACCCAGAGTCAAATAGAGGATTTTGGACGTCAGGGACATTCTACCGTAGAGGGCTCTCTACGCATCGGGGGTTCTTTTAGTGAACCAAAAGATATCGTTAGCCTCTCTCCTTTGATTAATATTGATTCGATAAAAGGTGATCTTCTAATCATTGGCACCACTACGCTTGAAAACTTAGGAGGACTTCAAGGTTTAAAATATGTAGGTGGGCGCATGGCGATCGTTATGAATGCAGACTTGGCAAGTACTACTGGTATTGAAAACTTGCACACCGTCACTTCTGACCTTGACATTAACTCAAATCAAAAGCTCGAAAGTTTGGGGTCTACATTGACCCTTAACACAGTGGGTGGAGATTTCATATTATGGAATCTGCCCTTACCAGACCTGGGTGCACTCGGTAATCTCAGTGCTGTGGGTGGATTAAGTCTCTCAGAACTCCCTAACATTACAAATCTGGATGGCTTGAGCTCATTGCAATCTGTTGCCAATAGCCTAAGGCTATCAGATAACACGAACCTTCAAAACGTTACGGCTCTATCCAATCTGAATTCGGTTTTCGATATATCCATTGAGAATAATTCAAGTCTCACAAGTCTATCAGGGCTAGAGGGGGTTACCAATTCTACAGGCTTATACCTGAGGAATAACCCTGGTTTAACAGACCTGACAGGTTTAAATAACATCAGCAGTTTTAGAGGAAACCTGATCATTGCCGAAAATGAAAACCTTGAGTCATTAAATGGTCTTCAAACTAATATTAGCTTTGTGCAAGAAAGAAGTACACTCTCCTTTTGGAGTCTTCCAAAACTCCAGAGTATTGAAGCCTATACTTTTGATGGAAAGCTATCGGACCTGATTTTTGCTGACCTTCCCTTAGTAGAAAAACTGCCGACTCTGACACAACAAGATAGTGTAGTTACGCTCCTTATTGCTGAGAATGACAAACTCAGCAATATCGATGAGCTTCAAGAAATTGTGTTTGGCGTAGACATTCAAATATTTGAGAATCCAGTATTGCAAAATGTGAATGGGCTTTCAAGTGTAAAATCGACATATCGATTGTTAATTCGCCAAAACCCTGCACTCACCAATATTGATGGTTTTGCAGCCTTAGATGAGGTGATCCAGTCCATCACTGTAGAAAGCAATCAAACGCTGAGCGACTTCTGTGGTTTAACGAATGCGGCAAATGCAGGAGGCTTAAACGTGACCTACGCTGTAAGCGAAAATAGTTTTAACCCTTCCATTCAAGATATCCTAAACGGTAATTGCAGTAACTAGTTCACACGCCAGGCAAAACTTCAAAACATACCTTTATGGGCTTTCGTTATTTGAGAAATGAGAAAAGTGTGTCTTAGTCGGAAAGGCGCGTTAATGCTATAACCAAATGCTCAAATCAAGCGTGATCAAAAAAACACTTCTAGCCTGCCTTCTTTCAATCCTGGTATTTAGCTGTAGTAATGATGACGGCCCACCCATATTGTTGGATCGAATCGTGATCAGTACGCAATCAGGAATTGAAGAATTCGGTACAAAGGCTTATGTAGCGGTCAAAGGACAACTAACTTTGAATTCTAGCAATTCTGATGATCCAATTACAGATCTAAGACCTCTTCAGACACTTACCCAAGTCGAAGGAAACCTGATAATCATAGGTAATGATATAACCAACCTCACAGGTTTAAATAATCTGGAAGAAGTGAATGGTGACTTAATTATTCAGTCAAATGATTTTTTGATCAATCTCATGGGCTTAGAGAGGCTACAACGAATTGATGGCAATTTTACTTTGGGGAACAATGCCAACCTAAGCAGTACGGCAGACTTGACAAGCCTTGGAATTGTGGATGGAGAACTATCAGTGACCAGCAATCCTATATTGCAAGACCTTTTGGGCTTTATGCAAATATCTCAGGTAGCACAATTGGGGGTTTTCAGTAACCCATCGCTACAAAATTTTGAGGGACTGAATAATATAAGGCAGATTACAAATCTACTATCAATTGGATCCAACCCTTCACTATCCGATATTTCAGCACTCGCTAATCTTGAATCCCTTGGAGCACTCTCAATAATATCAAATGTCAGTCTACAAAACCTTGATGGATTACAAGGAATAACTATCCTCGAAAACCTTAACCTTAGATCCAATGAAGGTATGACAAACTTGAATGGTCTCAATAACCTGACAACAGTCACTGGAGAATTCATTGTGGGTTCAAACAATTCACTCACTGACCTTTCTGGCTTGAGCGGTTTATCAGACATAGCATTTATGATTGTGTCTCAAAACGAGAACCTGGAAAACCTTAATGGACTAGAAGCATCAGAGACAATTCAGAACCTTTCAGTCAATGCTAATCCAAAATTGATGAGCTTAAATGGTTTACAAAACCTAAGCAATGCTTCTTCAATAGATATCTTCTTTAATCAGACGCTCTCAAATTTTTGTGATATTCAAGGTTTGATTCAAAGCAATGACTTCACTGGTCTATTCAGTACGCGCGACAACGCTTATAACCCAAGCATAGAGGACATGAATTCAGGGGATTGCAGCAACTAAACCTCTACCCTCTTTAAGAAATTTGATTGTTCCTTTTTCAATAACTAAATTATTAGTTAAATTCATTCTATGAAAAAGGAAAAACTCAGAAACACACTGACCTTGCTAGTGGGAACTCTTCTGGTTCCCCTGGTATTCATTGCTCAATCTTCTCAACCTATTACAGAGATCTTGGAGGAAGAATATCGTAAAGAGGGTTTTGATATCAATATCACTGAAATCCTAATGAACTTCAGAAATCAACTCTTAGAAAACCAATATATTGTCAACAGTGACTTGAGTGGTCCATCACGGCTCTATGCCAAACTTGATGCTATGGTTGACAAAGCCCAACCGGAAAAGCTCGGCATAGACCGACTCCTGGATAAAGCACCAATGACCAGACTTAGAAATGGAGTAGATATCCTTTCACTAAATGACAACGACCAGATATCCGTTGCTCTACTCACCTATTATCAGCTTATTTCTGAAAAGTATGCACAGCTTGAACTCTATTTACAAGACATTAGATTGGTACAGTTCAAAGGTAAAGACCTGCCAATTAACAGTTTTGAAGCGGTCATTTTTGATTCGGTTGACCAACTATCTTACCGTAACGTAAACATGGGGAACGCTCAAATCACCTTAAGAGCAGATCCTGCGACACCCAGCGAATTTGTGAATTTCATTATGAACAAACTGAGGGCAATGAACATTAGAAAGGTGACCTATTTAAGGAAGTAATCTAAGTTTGACTAAGGCACGAGTTTCAACATCCCCTGACTAAACCCAATCATACATGCTAAGTGATATAAAGCTCTCGCACCCACATTAGCATCCCATTCATCATCTCCTGAAGAAACTTCTGTAAGATCTGCTCCTACTATCGTTCGACCACTTTTCACGACCTCCTTGATCAGATAATTAACTTGATCTAATTCAAAACCTCCAGGAACTGGCGTGCCTGTATTAGGACATAGCTTTGGGTCCAAACCATCAATATCAAAAGATACATACACTTTATTAGGCAAGGTATTGACGATTTCTGCACATTGCTCACTCCAGGTTTTTCCCTCAAAATGAGCTTCTTTTATCTCCTGATCATAGAAAGTCACCACTCTTCCATTAGAGCTATCGATGTAGTTTTTTTCTTCCTCACAGTAGTCTCTAATCCCCACTTGCACCAACTTACTGATTTTTGAAGATTGAAGTGCATTGAACATAATGCTAGCATGGGAGTAATCGAAACCCTCATAAGCCTTTCTAAGATCGGCATGAGCGTCTATTTGTAGAATACCGAGCTCTTCTTCGTTAGCACAAGCCAGCATATGTCCCAAGGGGGTGCTATGATCTCCACCTAATAGAATGGTTATTTTTCCCTTTTGACGCCAATAATCCGTTTCCTGTTGAACATAACGCATTAACTGAGCACATTCTGCATTGATTTGAGCAAGGCGCTCATGCATTTCTTCATTTAAAGTATCATCACTTCCTGACTCCAACCATTCGATGTAGATTTCTGACTTAGCTCTAAGTGACCTTCCCAAAGACTCCCACACTTCAGGGATTTCGGCCATAGCCACACCCAGTTTCCAGGCATCTGGAATACCTGGGATTTCATAATCAATCTGAGACGATGCTTCCAAAATAGCCTTCGGTCCTTGAGCTGCACCGGCATTGTATGACACGGTGACATCCCATGGAATTGGGATCACCACTATTTGTGCATTTTCGGTGGTATAAGGCAAACCGAAAAGTGTGCCTTTAACGCCTACGCTGCTAGGGTTGAAGTCATTGATTTGGCTCACTTATTAATCATTTTCTTTACAAAGTTAGGCAGTGCAAAAGCAGACTCATGAATGGATTCGTTATAATAGCTCAAGTCATGAACTTCTGAGAATTTACGGCTTTTTTCTCTATCAAAACCCTTTAAAGGATGTGCATCCCCTTTTGCACTATAGGAGAATGACCACATTCCCGTAGGGTAAGTCGGTATATAAGCCAAATAACAGTGTACCCTTTCATTTCCGAAAATGGATCCATAGACTTGGTAAATCTCCTTGAAAACCTTGTTATTGAAGCGAGGAGATTCACTCTGGGTGATCATCACACCGTTATCACTCAAAATTCGGTGTACCTCTTTATAAAATTCAACTGAGAAGAGACCTTCTGCGGGGCCAACCGGATCGGTAGAATCAACTACAACAACATCGAAACTTCCAGCTGCAGCTTCCTTCACATACTTGATTCCATCATCGACAATCAGGTTTAACTTAGGGTGATCCAGCGCAGAAGCAATACTAGGCAAATGAACCTTACATGCTTCGATCACCTTATCATCAATTTCTACCATTACCACTTCGTCCAGGCCTTCGTGTCGAAGCATCTCTCTTGCTGTTCCACCATCTCCTCCTCCTATGATCAGTGCTCTCTTTGGGTTAGGATGTGTCAATAAAGGAATATGCGTAATCATTTCATGATAGACATATTCATCCTTTTCAGTCGTCATGACCATACCGTCTAAGGTAAGCATGTTACCATAGGCCTGGGTATTATAGACTTCTACTCTTTGAAAATCTGATTGCTGATCATAAAGCTTACCATCATGCTTCAAAGACAAAGCGATCTTATCATCTCGTTCCGTAAACCAAACATCCTTTGTTCTGATTGGGCTTCCATCATCAGCGCTCTTATCATCTCTAAGCTGCTGTATATCGAAGGCTTTCTTGGATAAAAGCGCCATCTCTCCTCTTTTGAGTTCTACAGCGGATCCATGACCTGCCTCAAAAGCATCTTTCAGGTATTGATAGGAAACCCAAGGGTCGACTGATTCACCGCAGGTAAACAGGTCCACCGAAGCATATCCATATTCAGGCCATGTATGAATGGCCAGATGACTTTCTTCAATCACAACAACCCCAGAAACACCATAAGGTGAGAAATGATGAAATGTAGAGTTTATAATTGTTGCTCCAGCCTTTTCAGCTGCACCTTCCATGCTCTCTTGAATGAGAGTCACATCGTTTAAAATCTCGGGAGTACAATCATAATACTCCACGATGATATGTCTACCTAATGACGCCATGCGCCAAAATTAAAACCAAAAAGTATTGGTTTATACTGCCCTCGAAAAATTATTTATTGGGTAGACATGCCTGGGTAATAATAGCCTTTCTCCGCACCCATATTTCCAGAAACGGCCTTCCAATCATCTGTGTTTAATTCTATCCAGGCACAGGTTGCTGGCGTATAGTCTCTGATAGACATGGTCAAATAAGCAAAAAGCTGGGCTATAGATGGATTGTGTGCTACGATAGCCACATTATTAAATAGCGGGTCTAGTCTATTGACAAAAGCCTTCATGAGGTTCTGAGTTGCCTCATATAGCTCTTCAGCATCCATCAACCTCGGAGTATAATCCATTTGTTCCACGATGGCCTTAGCCGTCATGAGTGTTCTAAAAGCTGGACTTATGTAGATAGCATCAAGCCTTATGGGTAGGTCATGGATATATTCTCCCAAGATTGTTGCTTGATTGATTCCGTTTTCTGTTAGCTTTCTTTCAAAATCACGTTTGTCACTATCCGGATACTCAGCTTCTGCATGACGAATTAGCAATAAGTTTTTAACCATTATGTTGTTGTTTCAGTTATGTGCAAAACAACGACAATTTTGCTTTTTTGATATATCTCAATTGACGGCAGAATGGTTTTCGTTTGTTTTTTTGAAAGTTTTATGCGCATCTTTGAGCGCTCTGAATAAAAACACAAAGTAAGGAATGTCGAAAAATCTTGTCATAGTAGAGTCCCCCGCCAAGGCGAAAACAATTGAAGGTTATCTCGGTAAAGACTTCAAAGTAGTATCCAGTTACGGACATGTTAGAGACTTGCCCAAAGGTGATAAGGCCATAGACATTGAGAACAGTTTCAAACCCACTTATGAGGTAACATCTGACAAGAGGGAAGTAATCAAAGAGCTGAAAAAACTATCCAAAGCTGCAAATACCATCTACCTGGCGAGTGATGATGACCGCGAAGGAGAAGCTATCAGTTGGCATTTAAAAGAGGCATTAAAGCTCGATCCTGCTCATACCAAGCGGATTGTATTTAGAGAGATTACCAAATCTGCCATTCAAGCAGCGATGTCTAGTCCAAGAGATATCGATGTGGACTTAGTGAATGCACAACAGGCAAGAAGAATTTTAGATAGACTTGTAGGCTACGAGCTATCGCCAGTACTGTGGAAAAAGATAAAACGTGGTCTTTCTGCCGGAAGAGTTCAATCTGTGGCCGTAAGAATGGTTGTAGAAAGAGAAAGAGAAGTCGATGCTTTTGATGCAAAATCTTTCTTCAAAATAAGTGCTCTCTTTAATGTGAAAGGGCGCGAGATGAAAGCTGAACTTCCTAAGAAATTCGAATCTAGAGAAGAGGCACAAGGCTTTCTGGAACGTTGTGTCGGTGCTGACTACACCATCGAAAATCTTGAGAAAAAGCCTGCTAAGCGATCGCCAGCTGCTCCATTTACTACTTCTACCCTACAACAGGAAGCCAGTAGAAAGTTAGGGTTCTCAGTTTCTCAAACCATGACTGTGGCTCAGAAACTATACGAGGCTGGTAAGATCTCCTATATGAGAACTGACTCTCTCAACCTATCCAATGAGGCCATAGCTGGTGCTGTAGACCAAATAAAAGCCTCCTTCGGTGAGGAGTTTGTAAAGACTAGAAAGTTTAAGACTAAATCTCAATCAGCTCAAGAAGCGCATGAGGCTATAAGACCTACTGATTTTTCTAATCGCAGCGCTGGCAAAGATTATAATGAACAACGACTTTACGATTTAATTTGGAAGCGCGCTGTTGCCTCCCAAATGGCCGAAGCACAATTAGAGAGAACAACCGTGACCATCGGAATTTCGTCCACAAGCGAAAAACTCGTTGCCCATGGTGAAGTCATTAAGTTTGAAGGATTCCTAAAAGTCTATATTGAATCATCGGATGAGGATGAGCCAAATGAAGAGGCCAAAGGCATGCTACCGCCTCTGAGTATTGGTCAGGAGCTTCTTTTAGATCATATTCTTGGTAGGGAAAGCTTCACCAGACCCCCTGCACGATATACTGAAGCCAGTTTGGTAAAGCGTCTCGAAGAAATGGGCATTGGAAGACCTTCGACCTACGCTCCGACCATATCTACTGTTCAAAAGCGTGAGTACGTTGTAAAAGAAAACCGCGAAGGTGTAGAAAGAAAATATACTGAGCTCAGGCTCAAGAATGATCAAGTCTCATCCGCCAGTAAAACTGAAATTACTGGTGCAGAAAAGGCCAAGCTCTTCCCTACCAATATTGCCATGGTAGTCAATGACTTTTTGGTGGAGCACTTCCCTAATGTTATTGACTACAGCTTTACTGCTAAAGTGGAAGAGGAATTTGACCATATCGCTGGAGGCGGTCAGGAATGGGATAAAATGATCAAAAACTTCTATGGTGGCTTCCATGAAAAGGTTGAGGCAACCGAACAGATCAGCCGAAGTGATGTAGGTTCAAGCCGAGAAGTGGGCATTGATCCAGAAAGTGGAAAACCCGTAATTGCCAGACTAGGTAAGTTTGGTCCCTTAGTTCAAATTGGTGAAACCGATCCTGATGATCCGGAAAATAAACCACAGTTTGCCAGCCTAAAAGCTGGTCAGTTTATTGAAAACATCACCTTAGACGAAGCCCTTGAACTCTTCAAGCTTCCACGAGAAGTTGGCCAGTACAAAGACAAAGAAATCATTGCTGCTATTGGCCGTTTTGGACCTTATATTAAGTTTGATGACAAGTTCGTCTCGCTGCCAAAAGATGCCGATCCATTGAGCATTACTGAAGATGAGGCCATTGTACTCATTCAGGAAAAAGAAGCTGCGGATGCTCCTATTTATGTCCATGAGGGCCTACCAGTTCAAAAAGGAAAAGGTCGATTTGGGCCTTTCATCAAATGGAACAACATGTTCATCAATGTCAATAAGAAGTATGACTGGGATAATCTCTCAGACAATGACATTGTAGAACTCATTGAAGACAAAATTCAAAAGGAGAAGGACAAGTTGATCCACAATTGGGAAGAAGAGGGTATCAGGGTTGAAAAAGCACGTTGGGGACGCCATAATGTAATCAAGGGCAAACTCAAGGTGGAGTTGGCCAAGAACATTGATGTGACCGACATGACGCTGGATGAAGCCAAAGCCCTAATAGAGAAGAATACCCCAGCCAAAAAGCCTCGGGCAAAACGCAAAAAGTAGGCATTCAAACCTCATATTTTTCAGGGTTTCGGTTGATTTCGTTATTTTTCAGTAACGAATCACTATGAAGAATTTTGTCTTTATCTACCTCCTATTTGCTCTCACATTTTCTGTGAGCAATGCTCAATCTTTTCGGGAAGAAGAGGTAATACTTCCGGTTGAAAATGGTAACCTGGGTGGTGTGATCATGATGCCAGAGGGAAAGAAAAGACAGAAATTCCCTATTGTTCTCATTATTCAGGGCTCAGGTCCTACTGACAAAGACGGAAACTCAGCAGGAGCAGGAAAAAACAATTCTTTGAAAATGCTGGCTGAAGCTTTAGCTGAACAAGGCATTGCAAGCCTTAGGTTTGATAAACGAGGAATGGGACTCAGCCAATCAGCTGGCAAGCAAGAGCAAAATTTAGTTTTTGACGACTTTGTATCTGATGCAGGCCTTTGGTTTGACTATTTGGCAAAGCAGAAACGATTTACAAAGGTCGGCATTGCTGGTCATAGTCAGGGCTCGTTGATTGGTATGTTGGTGGCCCAGGAGAAACCGGCAGCTAATTTTGTCTCTATTGCTGGCCCTTCATTGGGAATTGGTGAAACGATCATGGGACAGCTGAAAAGCAATCCGGCCAACCCTCCTGCCGTCATTGATCAGGCTAAAAATATTATGGATGAATTGAAAAAGGGCAACAAGGTCAGTGATATACCTTCTTATTTCGCTAGTCTGTTTCGTCCAAGTATCCAACCCTTCATGAGCTCCTGGCTCAAATACGATCCACAAGAAGAATTCAAAAAATTGAGTATTCCAACTATGGTTGTTAATGGTACTACCGATATTCAAGTCAGCATGGATGATGCGAATCGCCTGAAAACGGCAAAGCCTGATACAAGAATGATCATCATTGATGGTATGAACCACGTGTTGAAGAATGCACCAAAGGAACGAAATGCAAATATTGCGACCTACAGCAATCCTGACTTACCATTGAATCCAGATTTCAAATTGGTAGTTACTTCCTTTTTTAAAGAACATCTCGCTACAACCAAATGACAAGAGAAGAAGCCAGAACAATCCTTGAGTCGATGACAAAGGGAGAAAGTCTATTGCGCCATGCAAGGACAGTAGAATTAGTTATGGAGGCCTATGGTAAACACTTTAATGAAGATGCTGAAGAATGGGCCATTACTGGAATGCTTCACGATGCTGACTATGAAGCCTATCCAGAAGAGCACCCGAACCGCATTGTGGCCATGCTAAGAGAAAAGGGCGAAGAGAAAATGGCACATGCTATTTCAGCACATTATACCAAATGGAATGTTCCTTATGATACCCTTTTGAGTAAGGCTTTGCTGGCCTCTGATGAATTGACTGGGTTCATCGTGGCTTGTTGTCAGGTAAGACCTGATGGTATCGTTGGCCTGACACCAAAATCTGTCAAAAAGAAACTAAAACAGAAGAGCTTTGCTGCCAAGGTAGAACGAGACGAAATTCAAGCTGGAGTTGACTTATTAGAACTTGATATAACTGAACATATACAATTCATTATCAATGTTTTATCAGAAAACAAAAAAGAATTGAAAATTGGTTAGTAGACTACTTTAATCCTTCCATTTACGTTCTCTACAAACTCAGTTCCATTGAACTCAGCTGTATAACGCACGCGATAGGTATAGACTCCCTGAGGGACAAGCCCGCCACCAAATGTACCATCCCAT
>Ga0207422_1004510_pt1 | contig 11432 bp, 10 predicted proteins | sample MarCyaLeptolynsp_FD_187757 | JGI IMG/M metagenome (GOLD analysis project Ga0207422, IMG submission 187757) | Marine cyanobacterial communities from Panama - species 1 Leptolyngbya sp. (SPAdes) | ecosystem: Environmental > Aquatic > Marine > Unclassified | place: Panama: Panama City | collected... | reverse complement strand
CGGCGTCGGCGTAGCTGGCATGGGCCAGGTGGAACTGCACGTCGGGGGTGTCCATGTCCGGCCGGGTCTTGACGAAGCCATGCACCGCGCCGGCGCCGTAGGTCAGGATCCCCTGGCCGAACAGGGCGTAGCGCGCCAGCTCGCGCACGAAGGGCAGGCCGCGGGTCAGCTGGTTCAGGGTCACCGGCTGGGTGACGCGCCAGCGCATGCGGGTGCCGTAATGGTCGCGGTAGTTCTCGCCGACCCCGGGCAGCTCGCGCTGGACGGTGATGGCGTGGCGCCGCAGCAGCTCGCCCTGGCCGATGCCCGAGAGCTCCAGGAGCTGCGGCGACTGCACGGCGCCGGCCGCCAGGATCACCTCGCCGGCGGCCCGCGCCTCGCGCACCTGGCCGCCGGCGGTGTAGCGCACGCCGACGGCGCGCCCGCCCTCCAGGATCACCCCGGAGGCGAAGGCCTCGGTCTCGACCTTCAGATTGGATCGCGACGCGACGGGGTGCAGGAAGGCGCGCGCGGTGCTCGCCCGCTTACCGTTGCGCATGGTCAGCTGGTAGTAGCCGAACCCCTCCTGGTCGCCGCTGTTGTAGTCCGGGTTGCGCGGGAAGCCGGCGGCCACGCCGGCGTCGATCCAGGCGTCAAGCAGGGCGTGACGCTCGGTCGTGGTGGTGACCGACAGCTCGCCCTCCGTCCCGCGGCTGTCGTCGCCGCCGTCGACAAAGGTCTCCGACTTGCGGAAATACGGCAGCACGCTCTCGTAGCTCCAGCCGCGGTTGCCGAACTGCGCCCAGGTGTCGAAGTCGAGCGGCTGGCCGCGCACGTAGAGCAGGCCGTTGATCGAGGACGAGCCGCCGAGCGTCTTGCCGCGCGGGGTGGCGATGGCGCGGTTGCCGGTGCCGTCCTCGGGCTCGGTCCAAAAGCCCCAGTTGTAGGTCTTGCTGGAGAGCAGCTTGTAGAAGCCGACCGGGATAGGGATGTAGGGGCTGTCGTCCTTGCGCCCGGCCTCCAGCAACAGCACCCGGGTGCCGGGATCGGCGCTCAGCCGGTTGGCGAGCACGCAGCCGGCCGAGCCGGCGCCGACGATGATGTAGTCCCAGGTGGCCATGGCGTCCCTCGCGCGTTTCGCCACGAGTTTAGGACGCGGAGGAGCGGCGGCGGAAGAGCCCTTCCCCCCTGGGTCCCGGATACGCCTTCAGAGTTCCGGGAAATCGGGAAAGGCCTTTCCACATCGACTTCCCGGAACGCCGAAGGCGTATCCGGGATCCAGGAGAGAGGCACGTTGGGGAGATATGAGACGGCGCCGCTCCGGCGCCACTCCCCGGACCTGCTCCGGGACCGACGCTTCGGTCGAAACGGGCACGGGACAAGGATCTGACACGAAACGGGGCGGCCCTGCCGTTGGCCCCGGAACAGGTCCGGGGAGCGGGAGATGGCTTACCCCGCCTGGGCCTCGCGCTGGGCGGTCTGCCAGTCGGGCGCGATCCAGACCTCGGCGTTGTCGCGGGCCGGGGCCGGCCGGCCGAGGATCAGGTCGGCCGCCTTCTCCGCCGCCATGATGGTCGGCGCGTTCAGGTTGCCGTTGGGGATGGTCGGGAAGATCGAGCTGTCGGCCACCCGCAGCCCCTCGACGCCGATCACCGTCAGGTCCGGGCGCAGCACCGTGCCCTCGGCGTCGGGATCGCCCATCGGGCAGGTGCAGGACGGGTGATAGGCGCTCTCCACCGCGCCGCGCACCCAGGCGTCGATCGCCTCGTCGCTGGTCACGTCGGCGCCCGGCTCGATCTCCTCGCCGCGGTACGGGTCCATCGCCGGCTGGTGCATGATCTCGCGGGTCAGCCGCACCACCCGGCGCCAGTCCTCGATATCCTCCTGCTCCTGCAGGTAGTTGAACAGGATGCGCGGCTTCGAGGCGGGGTCGGAATCGGTGATGTCGACGCGGCCCCGGCTCTTCGGCTTGTTCGGGCCGACATGCACCTGGAAGCCGTCGCCGTCGAAGGCGGCGTTGCCGTCATAGCGCATGGCGCCCGGCAGGAAATGGTACTGCAGGTCCGGCCACTCGATCCCGGCGCGCGAGCGGATGAAGGCGCAGGCCTCGAAATGGTTGGTGGCGCCCAGGCCGTCGCGGAACAGCACCCAGCGCGCGCCGATCAGCCCCTTGCGCCACAGCGACAGCTGGCGGTTCAGGCTGAGCGGCTGGGTGCAGCGGAACTGGAAATAGACCTCCAGATGGTCCTGCAGGTTGCCGCCCACGCCCGGCCGATTGGCGACCACCGGGATGCCGTGGCGCTTCAGGTCCTCGCCCGGCCCGATGCCGGAGCGCTGCAGGATGGTCGGCGAGCCGATCGAGCCGGCGGCCAGGATCACCTCGCGCCGGGCATGCGCCTCGCGCGAGACGCCGCGCGTCGAATAGGCGATGCCGGTGGCGCGGCCGTCGGCGATCAGCACCCGGTCGGCCAGCGCGTGCTTCACCACCCGCAGGTTGCCGCGGCCCATCGCCGGGCGGAGATAGCCGCGCGCCGTCGACCAGCGCAGGCCGTCGCGCACGGTCATGTGCATCGGCCCGAAGCCCTCCTGGCGGCGGCCGTTATAGTCCTCGGTGGCGCCGTAGCCGGCCTGCACGCCGGCCTCGATGAAGGCCGTGTACAGCGGGTTCCTCATGCCGTTGCCGTTGGAGGTGGCCAGCGGCCCGTCGCCGCCGCGATAGGCGTCGCCGCCGCCCTCCCAGCGCTCCGCGCGCTTGAAATAGGGCAGCACGTCGGCATAGCTCCAGCCGCGCGCGCCATGCTCCTCCCACTGGTCGAAGTCGCGGGCGTGACCGCGCACGTAGACCATGCCGTTGATCGAGGATGAGCCGCCCAGCCCCTTGCCGCGCGGGCAGTGCAGGCGCCGCCCGTCCAGCCCCGGCTCCGGCTCGCTCTCGAAGAACCAGTTGAACCGTTTCATGTTCATCGGGAACGACAGCGCCGAGGGCATGGCGACGAAGATCGAGCGGTCGCTGCCGCCGCCTTCGAGCAGCAGAACGGTGGTCTTGCCGTCCTCGGTCAGCCGGTTGGCCAGCACGCAGCCGGCCGATCCGGCGCCGACGATGACGTAGTCGTAGGTATCCGGGGAATCGCGTCGATCAGCCATGCCGCCGCATGCCACGGGCGCGGGGGCGGTGCAAGAAAATCCGCGCGCCTGTCATTCCGGCCGAACGAAGAGAGGGCCGGGGCCCAGGGCGCAGGTTGGGACTAGGTCCCGGCCGTCGCTCCGCTCCGCCGGGATGACAAGGGTGGGCCCATGGTCCCCATCGACGTCCCGGCCTTGAGCCGGGGCCCAGGGGGGCGTGGCCGGGGCGGTCAGCGCGAAACGGCGGTGCGTGGGGGTGGGCCCCGGCTCGGGGCCGGGGCGTGAGGCTGGCTAGCGCCGCCTCACGTCTGTGCCCCGCCGTTGCTGGCGATCATCTGGCCGTTGATGAAGCCACCGGACTCCGAGCACAGGAACGCCGTCAGCGCCGCGATGTCGTCCGGCCGGCCCAGCCGGCCCACCGGGATGCGGTCGAGCTGGCTGCGGATGTGATGGGTCATCGAGGCGTCGGCGTGCTCGGTGTCGATCGGCCCCGGCGAGATCGCGTTCACCGTCACCCCCTGGGGACCGAACTCCTTGGCCAGCGCCTTGGTCAGGCCCCACAGCCCGTGCTTGGCCGCCGACACCGGTGCGCGGCCGGCATAGCCGTGGATCGCGTTCATGCCGGTCAGGTTCACCACCCGGCCCCAGCCGCGCGCGACCATGGCGCCGCAGAACGCCCGGCACAGGTAGAAGGCGCTGTTCAGGTCGGTGTCCAGCACCCGGTGCCAGTCGTCGTCGGTCATCTCCAGGAACGGCCTCTGCGGGCGGATGGCGGCGTTGTTGATCACCACAGCCACCGGCGGCAGGGCGGCCTCGACCTCGCCCTTGATCCGCGTGACCTCGGCAGAGCGGCCGACATCGCCCATCACCACCAGCGCCTTGCGGCCCAGCGCCTCGACGTCGCGGGCGACCGCCTCGCAGGCCTCGCGGTTGGCGCGGCCGTTGACGGCGACGTCGAAGCCGTCGCGGGCCAGGGCGGCGGCGATTGCGCGGCCGATGTTCTGGCCGGCGCCGGAGATCACGGCGGTGGCGGGGGTGTCGGGCATCTCGGTCCTCCCTGGAGCGTGGTCGTTTTCTTCACACTAGGGGATCACCGCGACCTTGGGAGCACCTGAAATTGACCTGGATCAATGTGCCGTCCGGCCGGGTCGCCGACCCTGGCGTCCTCACGCGCACGGGGACTCGAGCTCATGTACCTGCACCGTCACGCCACGGCACCGCTGCCGCGCTACACCAGCTATCCGCCGGCCAACCGCTTCCACGAGGGGGTCGACCGCGAAGTGCACGCCTGGTGGCTCGACCGGATCGGCAGCGGCGATTCCCTGTCGCTCTACGTCCACGTCCCGTTCTGCGCCCAGCTCTGCTGGTACTGCGGCTGCCACACCAGCGTCGCCAACGACGTCTCCCGCGTCGACCGGTTCGTCGGGCGGCTGCTGCGGGAGATCGCCCTGGTCTCCGGCCACGCGCGGCGGTCGGGCGGGGTGTGCTCGGTGCATTTCGGCGGCGGCACGCCGACCATGATGTCACCGGCGGCGTTCCAGCGGGTGCTGCAGGCGCTGCGCGACGGCTTCCCGCTGCGCGCCGATGCCGAGATCGCCGTCGAGATCGACCCGCGCACCCTCGACGACGCCCATATCGAGGTGATGGCCACCGGCGGCGTGACCCGAGTCAGCCTCGGCGTGCAGGACGTCGATCCGGAGGTGCAGCGTGCCATCAACCGGGTGCAGCCGACCGAACTGGTGGCCGAGCGGATCGGCGCCCTGCGTGCCGCTGGCATCGCCGCGATCAACGCCGACCTGATGTACGGCCTGCCGGGGCAGAGCGTCGATCACGTCCTGCGCTCGGCCGACGCGGTGAGCGAGTTCGGCGTCGACCGGGTCGCGGTGTTCGGCTACGCCCATGTGCCGTGGTTCAAGAAGCACCAGGCGGCGATCGATTCCACCCTGCTGCCCGACGCCGAGCAGCGCTTCGCCCAGGCCGAGGCGGTCGAGGCGCGGCTGGTCGCCGACGGCTACGCGGCGATCGGCATCGACCACTTCGCCCGGCCGGACGATCCGCTTGCCGTCGCCGCCCGCCAGGGCCTGCTGCGCCGCAACTTCCAGGGCTATACCAACGACCCGGCCGAGGCGCTGATCGGCTTCGGGCCGTCGGCGATCTCGTCGCTGCCGGACGGCTACGTTCAGAACGAGGTGCACGTGAAGCGCTGGGCCGACGCGGTCGATGCCGACCGGCTGCCGACGGCGCGGGGCATTCCGGTGACGGCTGGCGACCGCCTGCGCCGCGCGGTGATCGAGCGCGTGCTGTGCGACGGCGCGGTCGATCTCCAGGCGGTGGCGGCGGGCCTCGGCGAGGATCCGGACGCGCTGGTCGACGCCTTCGACCGGCTGGCGCCGCTGGTCGAGGACGGGCTGGCCCGGGTCGACGGCTGGCAAGTCGCCGCCACCGACACCGGCCGGCGCTACTGGCGGGCGCTGGCGGCGTGCTTCGACCCCGGCCTGGCGCCGTCGGCCGGGCGGCACAGCGTCGCGGTCTGACCCGGGCCCGGCGCGCGAGGACCGGCGCGAGGACCGCGCGACACCCTGACCCGGCGGGAGGGGTGCCCGTCCCTAAACGCGTCCGGCTACCCCTCTCTTAGACCCCGCAAGACGCCCGGACAGGCGGTTCGGGCGGAACTTGGCGCGCCCGGCGCGCCTCGGGCTTGGCTCCAGCGCGTCGGGCGGGCATTCTGCTGGCCAAGCCGGCCCCGGCAACGGGCCGCGCACAGGGAACCCACAGGGAGAGGCATGATGCGTAGGGGAATGATGGCGGCGGCGCTCGCCGCGTGCATGGCGGTCGCCGGTACGGCCGGCACGGCCCAGGCGGCGGACCCGCTGAAGGTCGGCATGATGGTGACGCTGTCCGGCCCGCCGGCGGTGCTCGGCAAGCACATCCGCGACGGCTTTCAGCTCTATCTCGACGAGAACGGCGGCAAGCTCGGCGGCCGCGACGTCGAGCTGACGGTGGTCGACGACGAGCTGAAGCCCGACGTGGCGCTGACCAAGGTCAAGGAGCTGTTGGAGCGCGACAAGGTCGACTTCGTTGCCGGCATCGTGTTCTCGAACATCCTGCAGGCGGTGTTCCGCCCGGTGACCGAGAGCGAGACCTTCCTGATCGGCGCCAATGCCGGCACCTCGACCTTCGCCGGCCGCGCCTGCAACGAGTACTTCTTCTCGACCTCCTGGCAGAACGACCAGATCCACGAGGTCATGGGCAAGTACGCCCAGGACAAGGGCTTCAAGAAGGTCTTCCTGATGGCCCCCAACTACCAGGCCGGCAAGGACAGCATCAACGGCTTCAAGCGCTACTACAAAGGCGAGGTGGCGGACGAGGTCTACACCAAGCTCGGCAACCTGGACTTCTCGGCCGAACTGGCGCGGATCGCCGCCTCGGGCTCCGACGCGCTGTTCACCTTCATGCCGGGCGGCATGGGCGTGAACCTGGTGCGCCAGTTCAACCAGGCCGGCCTCGCCGATAAGGTCACCTTCCTGTCGGCGTTCACCGTCGACGGCACCACCCTGCCGGCGACCAAGGACGCGGCGCTCGGCCTGTTCTCGGCCTCGCAGTGGACGGCGGACCTGGACAACGCCGCCAACAAGAAGTTCGTCGCCGCCTACGAGGCGAAACACGGCTCGCTGCCGTCGCTGTATTCCAGCCAGGGCTATGACGCCGCCCAGCTGATCGACAGCGCCGTGGCGGCGGTCGGCGGCGACCTGAGCGACAAGAAGGCGGTGATCGCCGCCCTCAAGAAGGCCGATTTCGCCTCGGTGCGCGGCGATTTCAGCTACAACAACAACCACTTCCCGATCCAGGACTTCTACCTGGTCAAGGCGGTGAAGGGCGATGACGGCTCGTTCTACACCACGCCGGTGGAGAAGGTGTTCGACGATTACGGTGACGTCCACGCCAAGGACTGCCGCATGAAGTGAGCGGCCGCGGCCGACCGGAACGGGCGGGGCCTGCGGGTTCCGCCCGTTTGCATTCTTGGATGAGAGATCCGGGGTGAGGGGGAGATGACGGCGACGCTGTTCGCGGTCCAGGTGCTGAACGGGCTGCAGCTCGGAGTGCTGCTGTTCCTGGTGGCGGCCGGCCTGACGCTGGTGTTCGGGGTGATGGACTTCATCAACCTGGCCCACGGCGTGCAGTACATGCTGGGCGCCTATCTGGCGGTCACCTTCTACGGCCTGACCGGCAATTTCTTCGCCACGGTGATCCTGGCGCTGGCTGCCGCCCTGGTCCTCGGGCTGGTGCTGGAGATCCTCGTCTTTCGACATTTCTACGACCGCGACCACCTGGACCAGGTGCTGGCGACCTTCGGGGTCATCCTGTTCCTGAACGAGGGGGTGCGGATCGTCTGGGGGGCGGCGCCGCTCAGCTATCCGGGGCCGGAGATCCTCGACGGCGCGATCCCGGTCATGGACGGCTTCGGCTACCCGATCTACCGCATCGCGCTGATCGCGGCGGGGCTGATCTGCGCGCTCGGTCTGTGGATCGTGGTCACGCGCACCCGGGTCGGCATGTTGATCCGCGCCGGGGCGGCCAACCCGGCGATGCTGTCGGCGCTCGGCATCGACGTGCGGCGGCTGTTCATGATCGTGTTCGGCTTCGGCGCCATGCTGGCGGGCTTCGCCGGCATCATGGCCGGGCCGATCCTGTCGGTGGAGCCGGGGATGGGCGACGGGGTGCTGATCCTCGCCTTCGTCGTCATCGTGATCGGCGGCATCGGCTCGGTGCGCGGCGCCTTCCTCGCCGCCCTGATCGTCGGCCTGGTCGACACGCTGGGCCGCTCGTTCATGACCGACATCTTCAAGGTCTTCCTGGAGCCGTCGGCCGCCAACCAGGTCGGGCCGGCCATTGCCTCGATGCTGATCTACGTGCTGATGGCGGCGGTTCTGTTCTTCCGCCCGACCGGCCTGTTCCCGGCCCAGGGTCGCGCCTGATGCCGGCCTGGATGACCCGCGGGCGGATCATCACCGCCGCCCTGCTGCTCGCCTTCGCCGCCCTGCCGCCGGTGGCCGAGGCGACCGATCACGGCTACCTCACCGTGGTCGCCAGCCGGGTGATGATCTACGCCATCGCCGCGCTGAGCCTGGACCTGATCCTCGGCTACGGCGCCATGGTCAGCTTCGGCCACGCCGCCTTCATCGGCATCGGCGCCTATGTCGTCGGGATCTCGGCCGAACACGGGCTGTGGGAGGGGCTGCTGACCATCCCGATGGCGATGGCGGCGGCCGGCCTGTTCGCGCTGGTCACCGGCGCGATCAGCCTGCGCACCCGTGGCGTCTACTTCATCATGATCACGCTGGCCTTCGGGCAGATGGCCTACTACACCGCCTCCAGCCTGTCGGCCTATGGCGGCGATGACGGGTTGACCATCTGGGGCCGCAGCGAGCTCGCCGGCCAGCCGCTGCTGGAGGACGACACCGCCCTCTACTTATTCGTGCTGGCCTGCCTGGCGGCCTGCTGGTGGTTCTCGGCCCGGGTCGTCGGCAGCCGCTTCGGCCGGGTCATCGCCGGGGTGCGGGAGAACCGGGCGCGCATGGCCGCCGTCGGCTTCGACCCCTACACCCACCAGCTCGCCGCCTATGTGATCGCCGGCATGATGGCCGGGCTGGCCGGCGCCCTCTTGGCCAACCACGCCGAGTTCGTCAGCCCCGCCTACATGTCCTGGCAGCGCTCGGGCGACCTGATCATCATGGTCGTGCTCGGCGGCATGGGCACCCTGCACGGCGCGGTGCTCGGCGCCGTGGCCTATCTCGCCATGGAGGACGTGCTGGCCGGCTGGACCGAGCACTGGCGGGTGATCTTCGGCCCGATCCTGATCCTGATCGTGCTGTACGCGCGCGGTGGGCTGGCGCGGGCGTTCTCGCGGGGGGGCGGCGATGGCTGACCCGGTCCTGGAGGTCCGCAGCCTCAGGAAAAGCTATGGTGCGCTGGCCGTGACCGACGGCGTCGATCTCGCCGTCGCGGCCGGGGCCGTGCACGCGATCATCGGGCCGAACGGCGCCGGCAAGACCACGTTGATCAATCAGATCGGCGGCCAGACGGCGCCCGACGCCGGCCAGATCTTTCTTGAGGGGCAAGAGATCACCGGCCTGCCGATCCACCGCCGCTCCCGCCTCGGCCTCGCCCGGTCGTTCCAGATTACCAACGTGCTGCCCGGCTTCACCACGCTGGAGAACGTCGCCGTCGCCGCCCAGGCCCATGCCGGCCACAGCTTCCGCTTCCTGCGCCCGGTCGCCGGCGAGACGGCGCTGACCGAGCGGGCGATGGCCAGCCTGGAGACCGTGGGGCTGGCCGACCGGGCGGCGATCCCGGCCGGCGCGCTGAGCCACGGCGAGAAGCGACAGCTGGAGATCGCCATGGCGCTGGCGACCGAGCCCCGGGTGCTGCTGCTGGACGAGCCGATGGCCGGCACCACCCACGAGGAGACCGCGCGCCTGACCGAGACGCTGGAGGGGCTGCGCGGGCGCTTCACCCTGCTGCTGGTCGAGCACGACATGAACGCGGTCTTCGCGCTGGCGGACACGATCTCGGTGCTGGTCTACGGCCGCATCATCGCCGAGGGCGCGCCGGCGGCCATCCGCGCCAACGAGGACGTGCGCACCGCGTATCTCGGCGATGAGGACTGGGGCGAGGAGGAGATCGCGTGACGGCGCCGCTGCTCGAGGTCGAGGACCTGACCGCCGGCTACGGCGCGGCGCCGGTGCTGTTCGGCATGGCGCTGACGGTCGATGCCGGCGAGGTGGTGACGCTGATGGGCCGCAACGGCATGGGCAAGACCACGACCATCCGCGCCATCATGGGCCTGCTGCCGCCGACCGGCGGCCGGGTGCGGATCGCCGGCCAGGAGATGCGCGGCCGCCCGGCCCACGCCATCGCCCGCTGCGGCCTCGGCCTGGTGCCGGAGGGCCGGCAGATCTTCCCGACCCTGACCGTCGAGGAGAACCTGGTCGCCACCGCCGCCAACCGGTCTGGAGACGGCTCGCCACGCTGGGGCCTGGCCGAGGTGCTGGCCCTGTTCCCGCGGCTCGGCGAGCGCCGGCGCCAGATGGGCGCCAGCCTGTCCGGCGGCGAGCAGCAGATGCTGGCGATCGGGCGGGCGCTGATGACCAACCCGCGCCTGCTGATCCTGGACGAGGCGACCGAGGGCCTGGCGCCGCTGATCCGCGAGGAGATCTGGCGGGTGCTGGCGGCGCTGAAGGGCGAGGGCCAGGCGATCCTGGTGATCGACAAGAACGTCGGCGCCCTGCTCGGCCTGGCCGACCGCCACACCGTGGTCGAGAAGGGCCAGGTGGTTTGGGAGGGCGACACGGCCGCGTTCCGCGCCGACGGCGCGGTGATCGAGCGGTACCTGCACGTCTGACGCTCCTGGCGAGATCCCCCCTGGGTCCCGGATCGACCCTGTGGGCCGTCCGGGAAGTCGGGATTGTTACGGACCTCCCGCCTCAACGACGTCCCGGCCCTGAGCCGGGACCCAGGAGGTGGCGGCGTTGCGGCGCTGATCAAAGGTCCTTGCATCTGTTGCCGGCCCCCCCTGGGTCCCGGATCGACCCTGTGGGCCGTCCGGGAAGTCGGGATTGTTACGGACCTCCCGCCTCAACGACGTCCCGGCCTTGAGCCGGGATCCAGGGGGGAGCGGCCTGGCAACGGGAATGGGCTATTCCACCCGCTTGCGCAGATGGTAGCTCAGCGCCAGCCCGATGCAGTGCTTCAGCGGCTCGCGCGGCACCGTGTCCTCTGTCGACAGCGCGATCGCCCGGTCGCCGACGATGGTCAGCGCGTCGCCGTAGTGCCGGCGGTACAACTCCCCAACCGGCTCTGGCAGTGGAACAGCAGGGCGACCCCGTCGGCGCGGCCCTTGAGCGCGTCGATCCGCAGCGTGGTGCCGACCCGCGGGCGTTTCGGCAGGTAGGCCGGCTGGCCCCATTTCAGGGTCTCGACCACCGGCCCGACCTCCGCCAATCCCGCCGCCGTCTCCAGGATCAGTGCCCGCAGCTCCAGCAGCGCCGCGCGCACCGCCGGCGGATGGCGGGCGATCGCCGCCGCCACCGCCGGGTCGGCAATCGGCGGCAGCGCGGTCATTGGGGGGCGTCGGGCTCGACCCACATCTCGGTCGGGAACAGCGCGCGCGCGGTGTCGGTCAGCGCCTTGGCGGCCGCCGGGTCGGTCAGCTTGCGCAGCCGCTCCAGGATCAGGTCGGGGATCACGTCCTCGACGCCGGCGAAGGATTCCGGGTCGCTCGCCTTCAGCAGCAGCACGTCGTCGCGCAGGGTCTCCGGCGCCAGCGGCTC
>Ga0207422_1004507_pt1 | contig 11443 bp, 11 predicted proteins | sample MarCyaLeptolynsp_FD_187757 | JGI IMG/M metagenome (GOLD analysis project Ga0207422, IMG submission 187757) | Marine cyanobacterial communities from Panama - species 1 Leptolyngbya sp. (SPAdes) | ecosystem: Environmental > Aquatic > Marine > Unclassified | place: Panama: Panama City | collected... | reverse complement strand
GCGGACGATGAACCGACCATCGACATTCCGCTGGAGAAAGGCACAAAGGCGGTCAAAATCAGCCACCTTAAGATTGTTGGTGGTGAGAGTGATGCCGCGGCCTATCGTCAGGCAACCATGCTGGCAGGGCGACTCATTGATGGCAAGCTCTGGGACGGCGAATCACCTATCCGCTTTGATGATGTCTACGCTGTTGCGAAGAAGATGAAACATCTCACCGATAGAGACTTCTCTTTGTTCTCGCTGGAAGACTTTGTACAACCTGGGACGGCAGTAGACCCCACTGGCACTGATGCTGAAACCGCGACAGAAGAAACCAAACCCCAAACCACCCTGATCTAGTTCACCCATTTAATCCATTTCAATGAAAGGAAACACCATCTCATGACCGAACAACTGAACAACACCCAACCTCGCGTCTTCAAGATTGGTACGACCACGATTGTCGAAGACGAAAGTATGTCCGGACTCGACCTCGACGCTGTGAAGCAAATCTTGCAACGTAGCTATCCCGAAGTTGCTCATGCCACTGTCCGCGAACGCACACTGGAAGATGGCACACACTGCTATGACTTCATCGCTCGTGCAGGGCGTAAAGGCTAATCTCATGTTCAACACAGGCATGAGCGTTGACATTTTGCGCGATTGTCTGGTCGCTGCTGCACCACTGGATTTGTTGGGGATGCGTCTCGTACAGACCTGTCCCCAACCTGGTTTGTATCCCACAGATTTACCGCGTGAAACCCTCAAAGAAGCTGTTTCGGAAATCGTGGATTATACCGGACGCTGTACAGCAGTTGCCCGGCGATTGAGTCACCTCAAAGCAATTCCACTCACGACAATAGAAATTCTGGAATTCGGATTATGAACGAACTATTGCAAAGCTATACCTTGCTCGCGGCAGGACTGCGTGCAGACCCCCAATTCTGTCTGGCAAGTGCTGTCGTCTGGTTAGATCCCATGTGGCAGGATGCCGATGAAGATTGGGATGTCCCACATGACGAAGATGGCACAATCGGTGTTGCGCTCACAGTCACACGCAAAGCATTTCCCGACCTCTACAGTCAGGCAGTTGAGGCAATCCGTCAGGGTGCATCCTATGCTGATCTTGACCACCTGATTTGTGGTGGGATCAGTGAACGGGGCATCCCACTGGACAATCTGGAATGGATTGGCTTCGGTATTCCAATGCCTGCCTACGGTGTTGAACTGAACGACTCCGATTTCTACACAACCCATCCCGAAGTCATCCCCATTCTGTCATGTTTTGGTATTTCTCCTGAGCCAGACCCGTATCGCATGATGATTCCCGACTGTGCTTATATCGCAGGGCGAACCATCACCGCTGATCTGGAAAAGCATCCCGATGAACGCTATCGGCAAGTCTCATGGTTGATGCAATGGCTCTGGTCGTCATCGGGAAATTCCAGTGTTGATTTTTCATACGAAGAAATTTGTGAATTCCAGCCTCTATCATGGGAAAAAGATGAACTGGCGTTCGCTATGGACATCATCGAGGAAGCAAACCGTATCATGTCCGATGTGCTGGAAGGCTTGGAATTCCTGAGCAACAGTCCTGATCTTTTGACCACACTTCAACACAACATCCAACGCATTTATAAAGCTCTTGAAAAGCAGAAAGGGAAGCGCGAGCTAAAAGTGCGATTGAGGTGGCCTGCTATTCCTCAGATTCAGGAACACCCCACAGACGGATAGTGCCATCAGCAGCGGACAAAACTGTAATCTTTCCGTTTTGAATGAAGTCGATTTGATCTATATGCCAGGACGATACTTGGAAAGTGCTCAATTCTGACATGTTCGTAGCGTCCCATGCTGTCATTTCCCCATAGTAATCAATCCCAAAAACCACTGTTCCATCCGGTGCAAATTTGGCGACACGCCACCATTCATCTCCCTCGGAACGTGACCTAACATTTGCAAGTATTGCTGACCAGTTCTGCACGCCCGCCCCGTATGAAGGAACAACAAAGTCACTTCGTAGACCAAAATCCATGCGACACAGCGTACTGGAAACCGTCATATATGGCGATGGGAAAGTCTGGTTGAGCAAGTCGTCAACCTGCCAGAATGTCATTTGATAATCCAGTTGTCCACCGCGAGAATTGCGAATTTCACACAGTACCATCAACTCACTGTTGTCTACAAACTGGATGATATTGGCAAAGTAGTTAAGGACAATTCGTCGGTTAGTAATCCGCGATACTTCCGATTGCAGATTAATGTCCCAAAGTCGAAGCACCTGGCTGCTATCCTCAAATTCAACCAGAGCCAAATAACGACTGTCTGGACTAAAAAAGCCTCTCGACCCGGTTAGCTCACTGGTAGGAAGTATCACAGACACAGGATTTTGCGGGATAGTGATGTCGTAAAGCCATCGATTGTCTCCTTCGACTATAAAAAGAAATTGACTATCTTCACTTAATGCAATGAAGGGGGATGTTTCCACATGAAACGAATATAGTAGTTCACCTGACTCAATGTCCCAGATGTCAACGCGCTTTTCACTCTCTTCCTGCCAACCGACAGCAGCAATTACAATCGGGCGACCATCAGGTTGAAACCCAATGAGTGTTTCGACCTGATTATCCAAGTGCAACAAAGAAGTGCTTTCCCATGTCATGGTGCTTCGTAGGTTCACAAAGACTTCAATTGCGTTGGCATCAACACGTTGATTGATTGAGAGCATCTGTGTTTCGCTGGCATTAAATACCACATCTTTCACACTTCCACCGAAATCGCCCAAAGTACCTAGCACTTCATTATTTGAGGTATTGGTTAATGTCCACTCAACACCATTGGAGGTTTCAAAAGCAAATAAGTCTCCGGTTGAAGGATGAACTATTCCAAAATTGTTTTTGAGACTTGCTTGTATAGTGCCATCAATCAAGTCGATGACATCAATAGTCTGTTCATATGTCTCTGAAGCGCGGCTCGTGACAAAAATTCGATTGTCGACTGTATAAAGGTTAGTCACATTAGCAGAAGCGCTATCCCATATAACCAAGCCATCATCATACTGAGTCGTTTCACCCGTCGTAAGTTCTGCGACAGACCACTTGTAGACGGTTGTAGTATATGTTGGAGCATATTGTGTGACGACACCAATGAGCCATTCGCCGTTTTCACTAAAAATGAGTTTTCCGAAGTCCCCTGTCGCAGAGTCTCCACTCATTCGTATTGATGCCACATAGCGTCTCTGGCCTCGATCATATAACCGAAACGCCTGCACACGAGATGCTGGATTTGTCGCTACTGGTTTCACAACTATGAGCGACTGATCTGGATGTATTACAACTGTGGACAGGTCAGGATTAAAGCTGTCAATCATAGGAAAACTAATGTGAACCTCTTCATCCGTAATGATGTCAGTTCTGCTACCATCTTGATAGAGAATGTAGCGCCGATCATCACTGAGGCGTGCCGAGTCAACAGTTCCGACTACATTCAACGCTGCATCCAATTGCAATAAACCAAATGTGGATATGCCACCCACGTCAGGATAAAAACTGGTTATCTCCAGATAAGTTCCGGTTACATCAAAACGAACACTCGCAATAAATCCACTGCCGTACTGTAAATACAACGGCTCAACATTCAAATTATTGAGTTCATAGAACCAAACACCAGCCGTTGTACCTATCGCCAACGTTTCACCGGTGGGCGAAATATCTGCCACACTGAATGCTCCTCTCCCCACAACGTGTAGTTGTTCTAAGTTGCTGACGTTATCAGCAGTGATAGGCATGAATTCTGTTGTTTCCTGTGCATCTACCAGCGACAAGCTTAGTAGAAGGACTGCAAAATATAGAAAATGTTTCATGTTTTCTCGCATTCATCCAAATTCTTAGTGAGTAGAGTATAGGCTCCCTGATTGGCATTTACATAGAACGTATATCAAACGAAAGGAAATCGTCATGAACACATCAGATTGGCATGGCCGTGTCTTACAAATAGCACTTAATGAAGAACCAAGTCTGTCGCTTGATTTTTACAGCTACGGTGTGATGCTCCGCAAACGTGAAGGTGATACCCTCACAGAGTATACCGTGGATCCCGCTCAGGTGGCAGTAGCACTCGCCGCCAAAGTCACCTTCGACACAGGATTACTGTCTGGCGATACCCTGTTGATTCGCACGGAAGGTGTCAAGAAAACCGTCGTTGAATACCGCAAAGGGCAGAAAACGGGAGTCTATCTGGAGGGTTCAGAGACTGCCTTACGGATTCCGCTACCACCACTTTTGATGATTCGGACCACCAGTGAAGATCGCAATCCCAACTATGCTGTTTATGCTGTCAAGCGCAAACCCAGATCACTAGCTGTTGCGCTTTTTCAAGCACCTCTACCCAATGTGTTCAACTCTGGCTCGATTTGCTGGGGAACGGTACAACGTGTGAGTGATGTCGCGTTGTCAGGTGCATCTCTGACAGAAGATTGGGCAATGTTACTGGGTTCTCCCTTTGGCGATCACGCCTGTTCTGGCAAATCCAAATCGCACCGCAGTGATATTCGGCAGAAGCTCATTGAGTTGGAAAACAATAGCGCACGTCGTTACTCGACCTCTGATTTGATCCCTGCCAAGAAATCATTAGCACAGGTACTGGGAGATAAATCATGAGCGGTGTATTTGATCCCAATCTCTATATCAAGACGGTCACAATTGTCGGAGTAGGTGGAACAGGGGCACAGGTGGCTCGCACTGTTGGACGAATTGCGTATGACATGCAACGTTCACGACGACATGCACCTGAGATTGTGCTAATTGATCCCGACACAGTTGAAGAGAAAAATGTCGGACGACAACTTTTCTCGCCGTCTATGCTCGGCAAGAACAAAGCAGAAGCTGTGGGCAAAATGCTCAATCTGGCACTGGGTTTAGAGGTGCGCTGGATACCTGATGGTGTTGATCCTGTTCGTCACTTTGAACGCTACGGCTCTAATCTGGTCATTAGTTGTGTCGATAACTACGAGGCACGACAGGCAATCCACCAGATTAATGGTGTTATTTTAGGGGCAGGCAACCACGAGAATTCCGGGCAGGTCTGTATTGGAAACTGTGATGACCCTGAGCAGATACATCGCAATCTGGACGGATATGACGGCAAGTACGCCTATCTCCCAAAGGAAGGCTTGCTCTTCCCCGAACTGCTCCAACCAGAACCTGTTGCTGAACACCCCATATCTGTAACGAATGTCTCCTGTGCTGAATTAGTTTTGGAGGGCAGCCAGCACCTGTTAATCAATGATTGGATGGCAAGCATTGTAGGCAGCTACATCTACAAGCTCCTGCACCGTCAGCCTATCACCTCATTCCTGAGCTTCACCAACGCCGATGATTTTGTGGTTCAAAGCAAGCGTATCTGTCGGGAGGAGCTTCTTATATATTTGCCTGAGTTGAAAGCAAGCTAGGATTTGCAATCGCTGCAAAAACCATTGAAAACAAGATGATCGGTTTGCACTGCAAATCCATACTTGTCCAAAAAATGATTGAGCAGGGGGTCAATATCTTGTTGGCTAATAGTCAATTCTTTACCACATCCCAGACATACCAGATGGTGATGAGTTGATTCACCTGCAACACGGTAAACTTTACCTGTTGCTTCAATCTCTGATTCGACAATTAAGCCAACCTCGCGCAGTACGTCGAGCGATCTGTAAATCGTAGAACGATCAATGGTGGGATCCATATCCTTCACAGATAACTGGATTTCACCAATGGTTGCATGACCCTGGTGTGCACAAATGGCATCAAGGACTATCAGTCGTTGTGGTGTGACACGATAACCTTTTGTGCGTAGCGTTCGGATGTAATCTTTTTCTTCATGTGACATATGAGAGTACAACCATTCAGTTCTCTTGATTGAATCATTATACCAATTGCGAATTGTCGCAATAAGGTGAAAGCATCATGATTTATGTTATTTTGTAAACGTTGTAGATATTTATTGGAGTAGATCTTAGATGAGTCATTCGCATACACACGACCATGATAATGGACATCACCATCACCCCGAAGGTATCATCGGGACAATCGGTGCAATCTTGCACCTTCCAGGTTTTGGTCATGATCATGACCATGGTTATACACAACTCGCCGCTGATAGTGCTCTACATGATAATGAACTCGGTATCCGTACTGTTTGGTTGGCATTGCTGGCACTTGGTATCACAACTGTGTTACAGATTATTATCTATGTTGCCAGCGGGAGCGTAGCACTTCTCGCGGATACAGTTCACAATCTAGGCGACGCACTGAATTCTATACCACTACTCGTGGCGTTCTATTTAGCACGTCGAGCTGCAACACGTCGCTATACATATGGATTTGGACGTGCTGAAGATGTCGCAGGTATTTTGATTGTTGTTTCCATTGCATTTAGTGCAGGTTATATCCTGTGGGAATCGTTCCAAAAACTGATTGATCCACAACCTTTGACGAACCTGCCGTGGCTTGCTGCAGCTGCCATTATCGGGTTTATCGGCAATGAATTGGTTGCCGTCATGCAGATTCGCGTTGGGAAGAAAATTGGTTCAGATGCTATGATTGCTGACGGGCAACATGCACGTGTAGACGGTCTGACATCACTTGCCGTGCTATTTGCCGTGTTCGGCACACTAATTGGCTTACCTATCCTTGATCCTATCGTCGGAATTGTCATAGCTATTGCAATTATCGGTATTACATGGAATGCGATGAAGTCTGTATGGTATCGGTTGATGGATGCTGTTGACCCTACCATCATCAACCGCATGGAACACTTTACGTCTGAAGTAGAAGGTGTTGAACAGATTGATTCACTTCGTGCGCGATGGGTTGGGCATCGACTACACGCCGATATGACGATCGTCGTTGAAGAAAAGTTATCATTTGTCGAAACACATAGCATTACTGAAAAAGTCCGCTCAGTCTTGCGTCAAGCTCTGCCACATCTGGATGATATTACAATCTATGTAAACCCGCGCTACCAATATCAGGATGCGCGACAGGCACTAACAGGTATAGAAAATATCTTACCACCACGTTATCAAAATAATATGCCAAGTTCTGCACCAATGGGTGCCGCTGGCTTGAAATTTACGGATGATGGTAGCGTCGCATGGAATGAAATATGGACAGATTTCTGTGATCTCGCGCTGGCTGGAGGTCCGCCTCATCGTGGTGCATTACTCGAACCTATTGATCCTGCCACAATTGAAGCTAATCCTGATGCTTACGAGAATACATTGAAAGAACTTAAACGTGGACTACGCATGGTTACCGGATTAGAAATCATCAATAGTTCAGTTCCCGGATGGATTGGTTTACAATGCGATAGTGAGGATATGGCACTGTGGTTACTGCGTGCAATCATCGTTGAGAATATTATGGCACGGCGTGAAGGTAACATTTTGTACTTCCCTGCAGGACCTGATTTCCGTTTGGAAAAGGAAATCAAAAACGTAGTAACAGTTGTTGCGAAAACAACCCACTACTGGCAGGAGCATATCGCTGAGACAGTTTAGCCTTCAAACAATAATACCCCTCGAAACGGGGGGGGTGATTAATGAGTGCAAGACATCTGCCACTCTGATCTATAGATTTCTAGAGGGGGAGGTACATACATCCAAGACTCACAACGTAACTACCAAGTTTATTGAGCTACGCCTCCATAAAGAATTTGCACTACGTCCTCAATATTCAAAAGCTCATGTTCAGCATTATGATTTGATGATAAATGTTCAAGCATAGCGATTCCATGTAAAGATGCAATGAAAGTGCGTGCTATAGTTAAAGGAGGAATGTCTTTGACAATACCTAGCCCCTGAAGTGTACTCAATTCCTCTGCAAAACGAGCTAGTATTGGCTGAGCATGAACTTGATTGTGTGAATTTTGTAGAGACGACAAACTGACCGTTGGATGCGTTGAAATCTGTATAATGAGCGGCATTACCTGGCGGAAATGAGCTAAAATATCTTTAGCTAAAGTTACAAGTGCAATTTCAAGTCCATCTTGCTTATTCTTTTCAGCGAAAGTATCGAACAGATTGTCCAAATCTGGTTGAGATGGATGCATCGCAGCTAAGAATAAGTCATCTTTTGAGCCAAACCTTTGATACAAGACTCCTTGCGAGATGCCAACTGCTTCCGCTATTTCACGAGTAGTCGCCGTATGTCCTTTTTCGAGAAATACTTTGCGAGCTATTTCTAATATCTCATGATCTTGTATCGTTTTGTGTCGGCTCATAAAAAGACCTACTATACTATTTTCTAATTTCTCAGAAAGCAATTTTATCACACGCTCAATATTTTGATGAGTTGAATCCAAGTCGAATGTAAATCTATATACACTCGACTTGTAACCTACTCTCATTCATGAGATAGAACATCACGAACTGATAATCGCATCATGTTTTGGGCTGGACCAAGGCAAGCAATAAAAGTCACGACACTTGCGAGGATAAACCAACCGAATATCGCCCCTAAAGATAGGACAATTGGCAAGCGCATATGTAAACCATGATTACCTACAAGAAATGCACCAAGTGTCGATAATGGAATCGATAGCAAGATGGCGAGTACAATACTAAGCAGCGCGACTGCACTCCCTTCAATCAGCAACATCCGCATTATGATTGACCGTGTTGCACCCATTGCTCGAACGATACCAATTTCACGCTGTCGTTCAATGACTGATAAAGTCATATTGGTTGTCAAGGCAAGTCCGCCGACGATAATGACCGAAACAGAGGCTGTGACAAGGATAACGAGTAAAATGATAAAGTGATCCAGCAGAGCTTCATGTGCTTCATCTCGTGTCATCACAAAGAATGGGAAATAACCAGCACCTACAAGCGCTTCCTCTAAATTGTGTGCAACTTGTTCATGGTCATCCACATTTGCTATGATCCGTAATCCTGTGAATTGATCGTTTAGTCGCGTTAACTGAGTCATTCCAGTTGGTGAGATGTAGAAACCAGGTGGACCTGCTTCCTCAATAATCCCAATAACATCTACCGTAATTGTATTACCGGAAGCAACTAAATTCACTTGCGAGCCGACATCGAGTCCCAAAGCCCGTTCGCGATCTTGTAATGCACGATTAATCACAACCGAAAAAGTATCTCCGTTTTCTAACCATCTTCCACGATAAACAGGGAAATTCACCATTTCTGTGTCTACGGGCGGCGCACTAAGCGCATAGCGTCCGGTACTTGTCGTATTACCTGCTTCCTGTAGATCTAGAGAAATGGATGCAAGTACACTGCCCCATGCTTCTACCGTTGCAACTCCTGAAACACTTTCAGCAACGTTTATCAAATCAGCTTCTGGAGCAGGTTGTAATAGACGTACATCAATATCGTCGGAACGGTAAGTCGTTGCACGAGTCATACCTATCGTTAGACTCTGATAGACGTTAATCGCTGTCATCAATACGGCACCACCAAAGGCAAGCGCCAATAATGTCATTGCTAGTCTTCCTGGTCTGCGGAAGGTATTTCGCAGGGCAAAGGTAAGTGTGCGGTCAAATCGCAAGCTACTTGTACGCTCACTTCGTTTTGGAGGCGTTTGAATACCAGTGTCCTGGATGGCTTCAATTGCTGTGATTCTTGTCGCTCGTAAAATCGGATATCCTGCAACGACAATTGGAATGAGAAGCCCTGCCAATGCTGCGACCACTAAAACGCTGTTAGTGATAGCAAGGCTAGTGACTTCTAAGTTTAATTCTGTTGTAGCGTAAGTCACAAAAGGATGTGCGATCTGTATACCTAATGGAATACCGATCAACACACCAATAACGGCTAAAATCAAGACATAGCGAACATAAATTCCCGCAACCTGCCACGATGTTGCACCTGTGGCTTTCATGATGCCTACTTGACGAACTTGCTTTGCAATCAGTGCTGTCATGATACTTGCAGTCAAAGCACCACTCAAAATAAGAGCCATAATACTAAACAAAGCTAACAGTGCGAAAACTGCTCCCATTTGGTCATAATGCGGATGCTCTTGACCAGGTGGCAGTAGGGGTAGCAAGTTTAATCAACTTGCTCCTCACATGCCGGAGAGGCTTATCGCGCCACGCTCCGCGATGACGCGCCAGCACCCGTTGTCGCGTGCGCCACCATTGCTGGAAGCTATGACGAGTCATGGCTGACTGCGCTCATAGCCGTCCGAAATCGTCATTTCGTCCATTTGTCATACACATTTATGGAGTAACCATGTCCGACAAATCAAAAACAAGGTACACCAGCCGACTCAGTTTGCACATTACACCTGCTATGAGTGATCGTCTGGATCAGATCGCGCTGATGCGTGATGAAGCAAAAGCTGAAATCGTTCGTGCTGCACTACGCCTGTATCTTGATGAGCAGGAGGATTTAATTAGTAGCCGCAAGCACTTCACCAAGATGTTCCAGAGAAGGGTAGATTACATCGAAAAGCTGCTGGTCATCACGCTCTGGGTCAACATCCAGATGATGCAAATCCTGTATGAGCGCGTCAAGAAAGAACCCTATGACTTAGGCGACTTGTTGCATGATGCGATTGGTGCAGGCATTGAAACGGAGGATGGCATTCACACACTGGTGAACCGCGCTATCCAGAATAAAACCAAACCGCCAACAACGTAAAGAAGTGGCGGCACGGCTGGAAAAGTGTATTCCCGAAACTGAACACTTTGAGAATACACCAATCTGGCTGTGCTGTCCACGAAATGTATTACACAAGGAGAAATCACTGTGACTAAGCAGATGCCCATCATTCGGGCAGCACAAGCAAACACGATAGTTGAAGCGGCACAAGCATATGCCGCACAGGGAATGAGTGTTATTCCGCTAATGTGTAAGCGACCCGCATTGAATAGTTGGAAGGAATATCAGCAACGCCGGGCAACCGCTACAGAAATCAAAAGCTGGCAGAATAACGGACTGCTGGACAATATCGGTATCGTTTGTGGGGAAGTATCGGATAATCTGGTCGTGCTCGACCTTGATGGAGCAGCCGGGTATCCTGCTTTCGCCGCAACCTTTCCACATCTGGCACAGACGTACACCATCGCCACCGGTGGCGGTACAGGTTCACATGTCTACTTCCGTGTTGTGCAGATGCCAGCCTCAGTCAAGGCAATGGGAACACCGATTGGCAATCTGGAGTTGTGCGCGAATGGCCGTCAGGTAGTCGCGCCACCGAGCATCCACCCGACAACAAACAACGCTTATCAGGTGCATATCGAAGCTGACATCCTACACGTCGATACACTCAGCGCGTTAGTTGAGTGGATTGAGGCGTTCAAAGTATCGGAACCGCCCAACAGTTGGAAGCCACCGAAACGAAACAATATTCCATCGGGTAAAGCAGTAGTCAATCCGCGTGTGATAGATGCTATAGCCCATGAGCTATCCCGTCGTAACTTCAAACAACATGGCGATTGGTTACACGGATCA
>Ga0207422_1004506_pt1 | contig 11443 bp, 9 predicted proteins | sample MarCyaLeptolynsp_FD_187757 | JGI IMG/M metagenome (GOLD analysis project Ga0207422, IMG submission 187757) | Marine cyanobacterial communities from Panama - species 1 Leptolyngbya sp. (SPAdes) | ecosystem: Environmental > Aquatic > Marine > Unclassified | place: Panama: Panama City | collected... | reverse complement strand
ATGTCCGGTGGCTGGACCCCAACCGTCAGCCTGTACTCTCAATCCCGCGGTAAAGTCGTGTGGGATGCGGACAAAGGCGCTTATGTGCCAGGCAAGTCGGTACAAAAGGAACGTTCGGTCGGTGCCGCCAAAGGCCTTTACGGCCTGCAGGCAACCCTTGAAGACGGATATGCCGCCGGTGAGGAAGCTGCAAAAGCGGCAACCGGAAAGTCCGCGACAATCACTTACGCTACGGCAACGGGCGGCGAAGCAGGAGACGGTGGAACGCTCGGCGCCCTGCCCCACGACCGCAACGCTTCACGCGTCAAGGCTTTCGTGGACTACCAGAACGATGTGACGGCCAAGGACGTGAAACTGGCCGTTCGCGAGGGTATGCAGTCGATCGAGCATATCAAGCGTTACACCACGACCGGCATGGCCACCGACCAAGGGCGCCTGTCGAACATGAATGCACTTCAGATTGCATCCGGTGCGCTTGAGCGTCCCATGACAGATGTCGGACTGACAACGTTCCGCCTGCCCTATACACCAACGACTTTTGGCGTTTTTGCAGGCGTCGCCCGTGGCGATTTCTTCGACCCGGTGCGCAAGACACCGTCTCACGACTGGGTTGTCGACAATGGCGGTGTCTTTGAGGATGTCGGCCAATGGAAACGGACATGGTACTTCCCGAAAAATGGTGAAGACATGCATGCGGCTGTCGCCCGCGAATGCAAGACTGTCCGCGACAGCGTCGGCCTGTTCGACGCATCGACGCTCGGCAAGATCGAAGTTGTCGGGCCCGATTCGGCCGAGTTCCTGGAACGGATGTACACCAATCCATGGAAAAAGCTCGCCCCGGGCCGGTGCCGGTATGGTCTGCTCCTGAACGATGCCGGTTTCATTACCGATGACGGCGTCATCGGGAGACTTGCAGAAGACCGCTTCCACGTCACGACCACCACGGGTGGCGCGCCAAGCGTCTTTGCCACGATGGAAGACTACCTGCAGACAGAGTGGCCTGATCTCGATGTCTGGATTACCTCAACCACGGAGCAATATGCTGTCGCCGCGGTTCAGGGTCCGAAGGCTCGAGAGGTGATTGCGCCGTTCATCGAAGGTGTTGATCTGTCCAACGACGCCTTCCCGCATATGAGCGTCAGGGAAGCCACTTTCTGCGGCGTCCCCTGCCGGTTGTTCCGTATCTCCTTTACCGGTGAGCTCGGGTTCGAAATCAACGTTCCACGCCGCCATGGCAAGATGATGTGGGAAACCCTGGCCAAGGAAATCGAAAAGCACAGCGGCACCACCTACGGCACGGAGACCATGCATGTTCTGCGCGCAGAAAAGGGATACATCATCGTCGGGCAGGACACCGACGGCACCGTGACGCCGCAGGATGCTGGCATGACCTGGGCCATCGGTAAGAAGAAGTTCGATTTCGTCGGAAAACGCGGGTTGGAGCGACCAGACCTTGTGGCAGACAACAGGAAGCAGTTTGTCGGCCTTTTGACCAAGGATCCGAAGGTGAAACTTGAGGAAGGCGCGCAAATCACAACTGCTGAAACACCGGCAACCGGAACGCCGGCAGAAGGGCATGTCACATCGTCGTACTATAGCCCCGCTCTTGACCGCTCAATCGCGCTTGCGGTGGTGAAGAACGGCCATGCGCTCGATGGAAAAACCCTCTACGTGCCCATGCCGGAAGGCAGCATACCGGTCGAGGTGACCGGCACGGTGTTCTATGACAAGGAAGGAGCACGGATCAATGTCTGATGGTCTGGCAAGCGATCTGATCACGCCGGATGCAGGCGCAAGCCCTCTCCTGAACCAAAACGATCTCTCGATCCTCAAGGCATCCCCCTTGACGAGACTTTCGTTCCGGGCACGGGAAGCCGCGCTGAGCGATGCAGGGACTGCCTTCGGCGTCCCGCTGCCGGTCAAACCGCTGTCCAGTGAAACCGGTGACAAGCGCGCCGCACTCTGGATGGGTCCGGATGAATGGACGTTACTGGCGCCTGAAGACGCGCTCCAGTCGGTCTTTGAGCAGATCGAAAGCGGGCTCGGCGCCCATCCTCATGCGCTCGTCGACATTTCAGAGCGGTCCGACGCGATCATCTTGAGCGGCAAAAAAGCAGTTTGGCTGCTCAACACGGGCATCTTCATCGATTTCTCACTGGAGGCGTTTCCGGTCGGGACCGTGGCCCGGACAGTCTTTCACAAATCACCGGTGATTGTCTGGCGCGTGGCGGAGGAAACATTTGTTGTCGAAGCCTGGGTGTCGTTCATGGACTACGTTTCAGGTCTCCTGGTGCAATCGGCACAGGAACTTGAAGCCGCCTGACAAGCCTCTCCAATTCGTGACGAAAAACCCTTGTGGAGATGTTCACAAGGGTTTTTCTTTGCCACAAACACTCAATAAGCACGATTAGCCTTGGCGAACGCCACCGGCTTGTGCAGCTATTTCAAACCCTTTACTTGCAAATGAACGACAAAACCCGCCACTCTTAACGACATGCTCAAAATCGGTTCCTACAACATCCAAAAAGCCATCGGTGTCGACGCAAGACGCCGGCCGGAGCGGACGCTCAAGGTCATTGAGGAACTGAATTGCGATATTCTGGCGTTGCAGGAGGCCGACAAACGGTTCGGGCCGCGCGAGAGCACCTTGGATCGTGACAGTATCCTGAACAAAACCGACTACCGGCCCGTGCCATTTGCCAAGGGAAGCAAAAGTCTCGGCTGGCACGGCAACGCAATCCTTGTGCGCAATTCGATCGGCATTGACGCCTATCGGCGGCTGGATTTGCCGACATTGGAACCACGCGGTGCCGTTGCTGCGGATTTAGACGTCGACGGGCACAAGATCCGGGTCGCAGCAATGCATCTGAGCCTTGTCGGCCACTTTCGGAAAAAGCAGATCGCCTCACTGATGCACCAGCTTCACGAGCATCTCGATTATCTGCCCACAGTGCTCATCGGCGATCTGAACGAATGGCGGGACACGTCCCGCAGCATGAAATTGCTTAAAGAACGCTATGAAGTGACGACGCCAGGCAAGAGTTTTCCTAGTCCCCTGCCCGTCGGCAGCCTCGACAGGATCATCACCAGCCCCGAATTCACCGTTCGCCAGGCTGGTGTGCACAAATCAAAGACGGCTCGTGTCGCCTCCGATCATCTTCCAGTGTGGGCGCACCTGTCACTTGAAGCGTCCGCTCAACTCGCTGCTCAGCCATCGATGTCCTGAGATTGCCGCTGCGCAAGGGGAATTGGGTTCAGGGTACGGACCCAGATCAGCGTGAACGGGTATTGCTATCCGATTTTTGCCCGATGACGGTGCAGGAACCGGCCAAGTGCGGGTTCGTCCACCGAAGCAATCGCCTCTGAAAGAGGCAGCCAAATCTGTTTCCGTTGACCGACTTCGGGAAATTTCTTCAACTGCTTCTCGAACTGCAGTCTGAAGACCAGGACCTTTGTCGGGAGTCTGGAACCATCATCAAGTCCCTTAAAGGACCGAAAGGTGCCTATCGGTCTGGTATCGGCTTTACCGATCACACCCGCTTCTTCGTAAGCTTCGATAACAGCGGTCTCAAAAGCCTGCTTTTTCTTTTCCGGCCAACCCTTCGGCAGAATCAATCGACCGGTGTCACGAGTCGAGACGAGCAAGATCTCGTTTTCCCGTTCGCCCGGCCTAACGCACAATGCCGCAATCTGCAAACGGTTCGGCTTTAAAAACAAGCCTTTAATACCGTGCAGCCACGAGGCATCGTGTGCCGTTATTGCCTTGGCGAAACTCATCTCCACACCTTTCTTAGGAATGGCACGTATAGTGATTTTTGCTGTATCCGTCCAGTCGAAAAGTGCACATTGTGCACCATTATTTAATTTGCCGGCTCATATTTTCGTGTTCATCCGGCACGGACCGAAACATGATTGGCGGTCCATGCTCCCGGCCAGACTTCCGCTTTTCCGCTTCTCAACCGGCGAAGCTGTTCAACGGGCACATGTGCAAGCAAAAAGAGGTCATCGCCTTGAGCACCGTCTGTCGGTTTACATTCCGCGCCTATGCCGCTGAACCCAAGCTCTTCTTCACAGGGAAGATAGAGCGCCGCACCGGAAACGTTCGCTTCGTTTTGTGTCGTGCCCTGTGAGACGCCGACGACGCCGCATACTGCGACCGCGCACATCAACTCGACAGCCCTTGCCCTTGCGCATCCGTAAACCCGATGGTAGCCGGAAAGTTTTTCGGTCATCGACGGGACCAAGATCAGATCCGGTTCGTGTCTGGCAAGCAGGCTGCTGAGCGCGGGCATTTCAATATCAAGGCAAATCAGGATTGCCATTTTCAGTCCGTCGAGCTCAAAAATCTGAAGATGATCACCCGGCGTCAGAAACCACGTGTCCTTGCATTGTTCGAAAGGGGTCAGGCACAGCTTGTCCTGTCGTATCTGCCGTCCATCCGGGGTGACAACAAACGCTGTATTGCTCAGTCCGCCGTTGAAACGGACCGGCATCGTGCCCGCCAGCAACGAGATGCCGTGTTTTTCAGACAGCTTTGACAACAACGGCATGAGCTCGTGCCCAACTTCCGCAAGAAATGCCATTTCCTGGTCAGGACGCAATCCTTCAGGCTTGAAGGCAAGGCAGCATTCGATCAGGTATTCCGGGAGCATGAGCAACTTCGCTCCTGCGGCGGCTGCACGAACCACGCCCTTTTCAATCTCAGCAGCAAGGTCTTCCACCGAAGCCGGGGCACGGCCGAGATTGTAAGACCACATTGCAATTGAATAATCCGTCATGACGCGTCGGTGCTCCGCCTGTTGAAGCGCCGTACATAATGCCGCGTCTGCGGCAATTTCAAGTCAGGAGGGAAGACTTGCCTCAATCCAGAAAGAGGCTAGCGAAGACTGCGAGAACAATGAGAAAACCCGTTCCCGTCAAGGCACCGTTGGGCTCTTTGGGAAGGCCCTTGAATTTCGCCGACCGGCGCACTTCACGAATGCCGCGCAACGCGTTGTCAGCACGCTTGTCGATTTCCGCAAAATAGGGCGATAGCTCATTCTGAGCACGCATGGCCGTTCCTCAACGATTCCTTCGTGGATTGAGGCTATGCGAGGACCCTTAGAGTTTGGTTAATGGGCGCTTTCCCAGCGCTCGTTAGTGGCGGCTTTTCTGCGGATCGGCAACATCCAAAATCCTCAACTGAACCTTGGGTGTTCCTTGCCATGTGTCGATCGAGAGACTGCCGGAAACGTGAAGGTTCCGGCCCCGGCCTTCAAGCAGCATTTTGCCGTGCGGTTTGTCATCCGCCTTGAAACAGATAGCCTTCAATGTGGAGCCGTCGCCGGCTGCCAGCGTCGCCCGGACATGCCCCTTGCCGACGACATCAGCGAACGTGACCCGGTGCGCTGGAAAGGCAAATACCGGTTCTGAATGCCCAGCCCCATATGGTCCTGCCTTTTCCAGGAGTTCCATAAGGTCCAAGGTTGCCCCGGTTGCCGTCAATGCGGCATCGACCTTGATTTCCCGATGTGCTGTTGCAGCGTCAACGTCCGCTTGCAATGTCTCGTTGAAAAACGCCTCCAGGTCCGAGGCTTTGTCGCGATGGACCGTGAGACCGGCCGCCATTGCATGACCGCCTCCCTTTTCCAAGAGGCCGTCTTCGACCGCTTGCCGCACAGCCTTGCCGAGATCAACACCAGGAATCGACCGACCGGATCCCGTTCCCTTTCCCGTTTCGTCAAAAGAGATCGCGAACGCAGGGCGTCTGTGGGCTTCCTTGAGACGGGACGCGATCAGACCGACAATGCCGGGATGCCAATCCTCAGACCCTGTCAGCAGAACAGAAGGGTCGCGCTGTTCGATCGCGGCAACCGCTTCGGCTCCTGCCTGTTCAAGCATCAAGGCTTCCATCGTCTGACGCTCACTGTTCAGCTGATCCAGCCTGTCTGCAAGTGCCCGCGCCTCGTGCGGGTCTTCTGTCGTAAGCAATCTTGCTCCCAGTGCCGCGTCACCAATGCGTCCGCCTGCATTGATCCGCGGACCGATCAGAAATCCCAGATGATAGGGCGCCGGGCGGCCACTTACCCGCGCAACATCAGCGAGCGCCGTCAATCCGTAATTGCGCCGCTGATGCATGACCGCGAGCCCACGTGTGACATAGGCCCGGTTCAGTCCCCGAAGCGGAACAACATCGCAAACCGTTCCGAGCGCCACGAGGTCGAGCAAGCTCATCAGGTCGGGTTGTTGCCCGTTTTGAAACGCGCCTCGCCTTCTCAGTTCCCTGTTCAGACCGACCAAAAACAGGAAGGTTACACCGACCGCCGCCAGATGTTCCTGACCTGACAGATCGTCCTGACGGTTCGGGTTGACGAGCGCGACCACTTCGGGAAGGGTCTCGCCGACCTGGTGGTGATCGATGACAACCACATCCAGGTCCAGTTTCCGCGCCGTCTCGAAGGCTTCGAAAGAGGTGCTGCCGCAGTCGAGCGTGACCAAGAGCTCCGCGCCGTTCTGATGCAAATGTTCGATCGCCGGCCCGTTGGGCCCATAACCTTCGATGATCCGGTCGGGTATATGAATGACCGGATCTTGTCCAAGCCATTGAAGATATTTGGCAAAAATGGCCGAGGACGTGGCACCGTCGACATCGTAGTCGCCGAAAATCGCGATTTTCCTGCCACCTTGAATTGCGTCAGCAACCCGCGTTACGGCGTCATCGAGATCGACAAGCCTGGAAGGATCCGGCATCAGGTTTTTGATGGAAGGCACCAGAAAGTCCGCCGCCTGATCGGCGACGACGCCCCTGGCGGCCAGAACGCGCGCAAGAACATCCGGCAATCCGTGCATCTGCGCGATTGCCATCGCATTACGGGTGTCGGCCGGGCTCAGCCTTTCGCGCCACGCATTGTCGTTCGCCGAACGCGCGACCCCCAATACAAGCCGTCTTTCTTCCTCTCCGGAATTATTGAGCATTCAGAGCCGATCTTGATCCAGGCTTCAATCCAAATGGAACTTTTCCAGATCCGTATGCTGAGCCTTGATGTAACGAACTGTGCCCGTGGAGGAGCGCATGACAACTGTATGTGTCGTGATGTGCTGCCGGCCAAAACGCACGCCTTGAAGGAAATTTCCATCGGTAACGCCGGTTGCTGCGAAGAGCACATCCGGCCCTGCCATTTCCTCAAGCGTATATTTCTTCTTGATATCCTCGATACCCATCCGGTGTGCGCGTTCGACCTGCTCGTCGCGCGTTATCACAAGGCGGGACTGCATCTGTCCGCCAATGCAACGAAGGGCGGCAGCAGCAAGGACCCCCTCCGGTGCGCCCCCAATGCCCGCGTAAATGTCGATCCCCGTCTCGTCCGGATCCGTGGTGTGAATGACACCAGCGACATCGCCGTCACCAATGAGACGGATGGCGGCACCGGTCGCGCGGATGTCCTCGATCAGTCTGGCGTGACGCGGCCGGTCGAGCACGCAAGCGGTCACTTCATTGACCTTTACACCCTTTTCCTTTGCGACGGCGGCAATGTTGTCTGCAACGGGTGCATCGAGGTCAATCAGGTTGGCCGGGTAGCCGGGCCCGATTGCGATCTTGTCCATATAGCTGTCGGGAGCATTCAGAAGATCGCCTTCAGGCGCGAGCGCTATCACCGCAAGAGAATTCGGCAGGTTCTTCGCGCAAATCGTGGTTCCTTCGAGAGGATCGAGCGCGATGTCGACTTTCGGCCCCTGCTTCGTTCCAACGTTTTCGCCGATATAAAGCATCGGGGCTTCGTCGCGCTCGCCTTCGCCAATCACCACAGTCCCATCGATCGGTAGACGGTTGAGTTCGCGCCGCATTGCGTCCACTGCCGCCTGGTCAGCCGCCATTTCGTCGCCGTGACCACGCAAACGTGCCGCCGACACGGCCGCTCTCTCGCTGACACGGGCCAGTTCAAGGGTCAGAATCCGATCCAGTCCACTCGGCGACTGATTTTCAGTATTGGACATCAACATCTCCAGTCTCTCCCCACGCGACGTCAGGTCGGGCAACTCATTCATCAATTCAGTTTTTCAATCCGGATCATTTGCGGCTGTTCGGCAACAACACCCTTGGACATGATCACGTCGAGGGCCTCTTTAATCGCGACCTCGGTCGTTTCATACGTGATCAAGATGACAGGTTGAGGCGTATCGGCGTCATAAGTTGCCGGCGCATCTTCAGTTGCGTGACGCTTTTGAACGATGGATTCCAGCGATATCCCGGCCTCGCCCATGCAACGGGCAATTTCCGCAAATGCACCCGGTCTGTCGAAGACCGAAAGGCGGATATAGTAACCACCCTCATGAAGGCGCATGCGCGCGCGCTCATATGCTTCAAGGTCCGCGGCCGGCATGCCGAGAACGCGGGTTTCGTCACCTTTGGCAATGTCGGCAATATCGGCAACAACCGAGGATGCTGTGGCGTTACCGCCAGCGCCTGGTCCAACCAGCACGATTTCGCCGACAAAATCACCGTCGACAGCAACGGCGTTCAAGACACCGTCGATCCTCGCGATGGCTGAGGATTTCGGCACCATAGTCGGATGCACACGCTGCTCAATACCGGTCTCCGTGCGCTGAGCCACACCAAGGAGCTTGATCCTGTAGCCCAGTTCATCCGCAGCTTGAATGTCAGCGGTCGTGATCGACGTAATGCCTTCCATGAAGATAGTGTCGCTGGAGATCTTCGTCCCGAACGCAAGGCTCGTCAGGATCGCCAGCTTGTGCGCCGTGTCATTGCCTTCAATGTCGAAGGTCGGATCGGCTTCGGCGTATCCAAGCCGCTGCGCATCCGCAAGGCATTCCTCGAACCCGATCCCGTCGGCTTCCATACGCGTCAGGATGTAGTTACAGGTGCCATTGAGAATGCCGTAGACACGGCTGATGTCATTCCCCGCCATCGATTCCCGCAAGGTCTTGACGATGGGAATTCCGCCGGCGACAGCCGCTTCATAGTTCAGACAGACGTTGTTTGCTTCGGCAGCTTCCGCGAGGTCGACGCCATGGCGCGCCAGCAATGCCTTGTTCGCGGTCACGACGTGAATGCCGCGCGCAAGCGCGGCCCTGACGCTGTCCTCCGCCGGCCCGCTTTCACCGCCGATCAGTTCGACGAATATGTCGATATCCGCGTTCGCCGCCATTTCAACGGGATCCTGATACCAATCGAAAGCTGAAACATCGATGCCGCGATCCTTGGAACGATCGCGCGCGCTCACGGCTGTTACCGCGGCGGCTCGACCGGATTTACGTGCGATTTGAGCGCCGTGTTTTTCCAGGAGCTGCACCATGGACGCGCCTACGGTGCCAAGGCCAGCTACGCCGACTTTTAAAGCTTCAGCCATTTACAATTCAGTCCAGTTCTTTTCAGCCAGATGTCTCGAGCGGGATGACGTTGTGCAGCTTTTGACCTGCAGTTTCAAGGAAGCGACGGATATTTCTCGCGGCCTGGCGCAGACGTTGTTCGTTTTCCACCAGTCCGATGCGCACATATTCGTCACCATGCTCGCCGAAGCCGATACCGGGTGCGACGGCGACGTCCGCTCGCTCAAGCAGCAGCTTGGAAAACTCAAGGCTGCCCAGGCTTCGGAAGCGGTCCGGGATCGGGGCCCAACAGAACATGCTCGCCTCGGGTGCGGGGATGTTCCAGCCTGCGCGGCCGAAACTGTCGACGACGACATCGCGCCGTTTGCGGTAGACCTCGCGGGTCTCGACAATACAGTTTTCGGGACCGTTCAGCGCGGCAGTCGCGGCCACCTGAATGGGCGTGAATGCGCCGTAGTCGAGATAGGACTTCACACGGGCAAGTGCGGAGACAAGCCGTTCATTTCCAACTGCAAAGCCCATGCGCCACCCGGGCATGGAAAAGGTCTTCGAAAGCGAGGTGAACTCGACGGTGACGTCCATTGCACCTGGAACCTGAAGCACGGAGGGTGGAGGTGTCGCCCCGAAATAGATCTCCGAATAGGCAAGGTCCGACAGAATGAAAATGTTGTGCTTGCGGGCGAAAGCGACCACGTCCTTGTAAAAATCGAGGTCGGCGCAATAGGCCGTCGGATTTGCCGGGTAGCACAGAATAATCGCAATTGGTTTCGGTACCGAATGTATGACGGCCCGCTCCAATGCATCGAAAAACGCAGCGCCCGGCTCGGCGGGAACGTTACGGATCGATGCACCTGCCATCAGGAACCCGAACGTATGAATCGGATAGCTCGGGTTCGGGCTCAGGATCACGTCTCCAGGCGCGGATATCGCCTGAGCCATGTTCGCAAAGCCTTCCTTGGAGCCAAGTGTTGCGATGACCTGCGTATCAGGATCCAGCTTTACTCCGAAACGGCGCCCGTAGTAGGCCGCCTGGGCCTTGCGAAGCCCGTGAATGCCCTTGGAGGCCGAATACCGGTGCGTCCTTGGATCCTGGACGACCTCGGTCAACTTGTCGACAATGTGCTTGGGTGTCGGCAGGTCCGGGTTGCCCATGCCAAGATCAATGATGTCCGCCCCTGCCCCGCGCGCCCTCGCCTTCAGACGGTTGACCTGTTCGAAGACATACGGCGGCAGCCGTTTGATCTTGTGGAATTCCTCCATGGCGCGGATCCTCGCGTGTTAACGACACAGCCGTGCAACACCAGGCGAAGTGTGCGCGGCGGGGCCCTTTTAGCAGCCTGAAACCGATTGCGCATCCGTCTTTGCGAAACTAGCCACCTAAATTTGGACTGATTTTTAAAATGGATTTCTGAAGCGTCGAACGGACGTCCGAATTCAAACGATTAGGTCACACCTTGAAAGACCCGGTATCGATGAAATGCATGAATTCGATCGGAGATTAGCGATGTTGTCGGAAGAGTTTCAAACCGTTCCGCGGACTTTCAGCCGATCATTCCGCCGCAGATTTGCGCCGGGTGGACTTGCACTGCGAACCGGTGCGCGTCCTGCTACTCCGACGCAAGCGATTCCAGATAGGCTGCTGTTTCTTTCCGGTCCTCAGGATTGATAAGGCCTCTGGACTCGCCAGGATTGACCGGTGGCCCATAGCCTTGTGGCGTCGGTACATTGCCGTTCAACTGGCTTTTGTCCGCCTTCATCGCAACAATGAGTGGTGTTCCTGGTCCAACACTGCAAGCAGAGACCGCCAACAGACACACTAAGCTGAAAAGGATTGCGCCAATCCTGCCCATTTTGTTGCCGAGCTCCCTCCAACACGCGCCACGTCCGCGACGCCTTCACCTCTTTCGATGCTAACAGATCGCTGGTGAGCGCGCGCGTTTTATAGACGTTTAGTCGTCATTTTGAGTGAAATCATGCCGAGATGGCCAAAGTTGAACTACATCTCAGTGTCATGAACCTCTTTTAGCCAGAGAACGTTCCATACTCCTCAATACCAATCGACGACGCTCAGCCCATGTGTCATAAATAGTCAAACGCCCGAATTACCGACGAAAAT
>Ga0207422_1004505_pt1 | contig 11447 bp, 8 predicted proteins | sample MarCyaLeptolynsp_FD_187757 | JGI IMG/M metagenome (GOLD analysis project Ga0207422, IMG submission 187757) | Marine cyanobacterial communities from Panama - species 1 Leptolyngbya sp. (SPAdes) | ecosystem: Environmental > Aquatic > Marine > Unclassified | place: Panama: Panama City | collected... | reverse complement strand
GTCTACGGCATAGACGCTGCTGCTCAGCGTTTTTTCAATACCAATGCGAAAGATATTTCGATTGAAGATGGAGCTGTTTTAGTAGGTATGCTAAAGGCCACGACAGCTTACAATCCGCGAAGGAATCCCCTTCGATCTACGGAAAGGAGAAATGTGGTGCTGGAGCAGATGGCGCGTTATGAATACCTCTCTGAGGCCGTGGCAGACTCCCTAAAAGAACTTCCTCTGGAGCTGGACTATAATAAAGTAACCCTATTGGAAGGGCCTGCACCTTATTTTCGCCAGCAAGTAGCCGAAGAACTCAAAGCCTATTTCCGCGATAATCCTGGACCGGATGGCAAGAAATATAATGTCTATACAGACGGACTAAAAATCTATACGACCATAGATTCTCGTCTGCAGCGATATGCTGAGGAATCCATTGCTTCCCACTTGAAGGAATTGCAAAAGACCTTTGATAAGCATTGGAAAGGCCGAACCATCTTTCGGGATGAAGATCCCCAGATTCTGAAAGCCATGCGTCAGACGGATCGCTACAAATACCGCAAGGAAGCGGGCATGACAGAGGCTCAGATTCTGGAGCATTTCCAAACCCCTACAAAAATCAAATACTGGACCTGGGAAGGCATGGTCGAAAAGGAAATGCGACCCCTTGATTCGATCAAGCTTCATCAGGCCTTTTTGCATGCGGGCTTTATGGCCATGAATCCGAAAAATGGCTATGTGAAAGCCTGGGTCGGAGGCATCAACTTCAAAGAGTTTAAATACGATCATGTTACCTCCAGAAGGCAGGTAGGCTCTACCTTTAAGCCTTTTGTCTATACCGCAGCATTAGCCAAAGGCATGGATCCCTGCGAATACATCGAGAACCAGCAGGTAGTCTATGAAGATTATGAAAATTGGTCTCCTGGAAATGCGGATGGAAAGTATGAAGGCTATTATTCCATGCAGGGAGGATTGACCAAGTCTGTCAATACGGTTTCCGCAGCAGTTATGAATAAAGTCGGTGTGGAAGATGCCCACCGTTTCGTCAATAAATTTGGCTTTGAATCGGAAGTTCCCAAGGCACCGAGTATGGTATTGGGAACGGCTGAGTTAAGCCTCAAAGAAATGCTGTCAGCCTATTCCGTTTTTGCCAATCGGGGATTGCGAACCAAGCCTGTTTTGATCAAAAGAGTGGAAGATGCGCAGGGGAATGTGATCGTAGAATGGCCGGAAGCGCCGGAAAGAGAGCGGGTCATCGATGCCAATACAGCCGACATGATGAATTATATGTTGCGCTCCGTGGTAACTAATGGAACTGGCCAGAGATTGAGAAGTCGTTACGGCCTGACTAATCAGATCGGAGGAAAGACGGGAACTACCCAGGATCAAACCGATGGCTGGTTTATCGGTATCACTCCTACCCTGGTTGCAGGTGCATGGGTAGGCGGAGAGACGCGCAAAGTTCGCTTCCGTTCCTTGAGTCTGGGACAAGGCGCCAATACGGCTCTACCTATTTATGGTAAATTTATGCAGCGCTATTATAAGCTCTACACCAAACACAGAAATGCCAGATTTCAGGATCCGGGAGCAGCTGCTTTAAATTCCATGGATTGTGATTTATACCGCGATCAGGCACCGGGAGAAGGACTGGAAGAGTTTTTCCTCATTCTCAAACAAAGACGAATGGAAAGACAGATTCGCAATATGGAGCGGAAGATGCAAAAGAAGATGGATCGTGATGAACGAAGACGGCGAAAGAAGAACAGTCGATTCAAAAGAAATTACCGAAACTAGAATATAGGAAAGGCGCAGATTTAATCTGCGCCTTTCATTTTTTGAACTACTTCTACCTACACTTTTTTCTTACAAATCAGCAGGGATCAATACACGGTCGATGATGTGAACTACTCCATTTACTGCTCTTTTATTGGCAGCGGTAACGATGGCATCATTGATTTTTACTGCATCAGTACTCAAGTCTACTTTGATCTTTCCTCCTTCAGCAGTTGCTACATTTCCATTGCTCAGGTCATTGGCTTCGATACGACCAGGAACTACGTGGTAAGTCAGTACTTTGATAAGCTTGTCTTTATTCTCAGGCTTGAGGAGCATTTCTACGGTTCCTTCTGGCAAAGCGGCAAAGGCAGAGTTGGTGGGAGCAAAAACGGTAAAGGGTCCTTTTCCTTGCAGGGTTTCTACTAAACCAGCAGCTTTAACAGCAGCTACCAAAGTAGAGAGATCTTTTCTGGAAGCAGCGATTCCAACGAGGCTTCTGTCATGGGCAGTTTTCGACGGGCTTTTGTAGGAAGTTTTGTAACTCGTTCTGTGAACATTTTTGTTGCTTGACTTGCTGCTGCACTGCGCAAATCCGAGACTTACGCTGATACTTGCGATGAATATTCCGCTAACGATCAATTTGATTACTTGGCTACTTTTCATAATAGTGTTGTTGATAAAAAATGAAATTGTACCAGAACTACGAAGTAGCTTGAGCGTTTAGATCTTTTTGTTGAATAAAAGTTAAACAAAATGTACAATCGGCTGATTTAGAGTTGGATAAAAAGTGTTGGTGTGTTGGAGTATTGGCGATGATCTCCGATAATATCTCCAGCACGCCAACACACCAACACGTTCAAAAGCTTCATTTATGCTTTCCGCATTCATTCCTCTGAAACAAAATCCCACTCTTATAGTATACCCACATATCCATTCATTTAAGTAGAATCGAAATCATGAAGCTATAATTTCTTCCAAACAATAATTCCGGCAAAGCCCTTTTGCCCATTGTTTCATTTCTCAGGAAGAGATTATGCTAATTCTACAGAATATTACCTATACCCTGCCGAACAGGGATTTACTTTTCTCCAACATCTCGCTCACTTTAAACCCTCAGGACAAGATTGCTCTGATTGGGAAAAATGGGGTTGGGAAATCCACACTCTTACGGCTCATCAATTGCGAAGTCTTTCCGATTGAAGGGAAGTTGCATTTGGAGGCGCATCCGTATTACCTGCCTCAGGTTTATGGGCAGTTCAATCATTTAACTATAGCAGAAGCATTGGGAGTAAAGGAAAGGCTTGCTGCTTTCCATGCGATCCTTGCGGGAGATGGTAGCGAGGAAAACTATGCGATGCTGGATGATGACTGGACGATAGAGGAAAGATGTGAGGCGGCGCTCAATTATTGGCAGCTAACAGACTTACAACTGGATCAGAAGCTAGAGACTTTAAGTGGAGGGCAAAAAACGCGTGTATTACTCGCAGGCATTTCCATCCATGAACCTTTACTGGTACTAATGGACGAGCCCAGCAATCACCTGGATACAGCGGGTAGAGAACTTTTATACCAATTCATTCAATCCACTTCCAGTAGCCTTCTGATTGTTAGCCATGATAGAAAATTGCTGAACCATCTGCCGGTAATTTGCGAAATGAAAAAGGATGGAATCACAACTTATGGCGGAAATTATGATTTCTATCGAGAGCAAAAAGAGATTGAGCTAAAAGCCTTGAATCAGGATGTTCAGAATAAGGAAGTCTCTTTGCGTAAGGCAAGAAAGAAAAAGCGAGAGACAAAAGAACGCCAACAAAAACTGGATTCCCGAGGGAAGAAAAAGCATCTCAAAAGCGGCACCCCTCGCATCATGATGAATAAACTGAAAAATGATGCAGAGAATACTTCCTCCAAATTGAAGAATCTCCACAATAAGAAGATTGATAATATCTCGCAGGAGTTGAGAGACTTGCGGGCTTCTTTACCGGAGATTGACAAAATGAAATTTGGCTTTGAAGACTCAGCTCTTCATAGAGGTAAAGTCCTGCTTGAGGCGGAAGGTATCAATTTCAACTACGGAAAGGAATCGATTTGGGAAGAGGATCTGAGCTTCCACCTACTAAGTGGGCAGCGATTGGCCTTAAAGGGCTTGAACGGTTCGGGCAAGACTACTTTGATCAAATTGATTCTGGGAGATTTTGATACTCAAATCGGGAAATTAAAAAGAGGCATCAATCGCTCGGTTTACATCGATCAGGATTATTCTTTACTCGATAATTCTCTGAAGCTTTATGAGCAGGCGCAGGCTTTCAATACCTCCCATTTGCAGGAACATGAAGTCAAAATTCGTTTGAGTCGATTTTTATTTGGGAAAGAGGATTGGGATAAATCTTGTTCGGCTTTGAGTGGAGGGGAAAGAATGCGGCTGATCCTTTGCTGCCTGACACTTAGCAAGCAAGCACCTGATCTCATCGTTCTGGATGAGCCCACCAATAATCTCGATATCCAGAACATCGAAATCCTGACGAAAGCCATCAATCAGTATAAAGGAACACTATTGGTGGTTTCGCATGATGAGCGTTTTTTGGAGGAAATCAATATTGAGTCGGAGATTGTGTTGACATAGATGGGGAGAATTTTAAGTAAATTAAAGGAGAGGCAAAACGACCTGTCATTGCGAACGAAGTGAAGCAATCTCCTTGACTCCGATAACTTATTTGAATGAAGGAGATTGCTTCGGTCCCCTCGCAATGACAGGACTGTTTAAGCTCTATTAAAATCTTTAGCCATGAAGCTAAGCGAAAATCAAATTCAGGAATTCAAAGAGAGAGGTATTCTTCGTTTGGAGAATTTTATACCCGCTTCTATAGCTAATGATGCGGAGAAAATTGCGCTTGAAAAGCTTGGCAAATTTCATGAAAATGGAAGCTGGAATTATGAATCCGTAAAAAATCTCTCTTTCCCCAAAGCCAATAAAGTCTTCAACAAACAGCTGGGAAGCCTCAAACCTTTCAAATCTCTACAGACCGCCGAATTGCTGGCAGTGATTTCTCAACTTATGGGAGAGGAAGCGATTCCCTGGATGAAATTTCAGTCGCTCATTTCAGTTCCGGATACCTCGAATTGGGAAGTACCAGCCACCACCTGGCATTTGGATATGCCCATGATCGAAAACAAAGGACTCCCGGGCATTCAAATGTTCACCTTCCTTACAGAAGTTCAACCAGGAGGTGGAGGAACCCTTGTTGTTGCAGGTTCCCATCGTCAATTGGATGGATTGGATAATTTCAAATCCAAAGCCGTGAGGAGTGTGTTGAAACAAGAAGCCTTCTTCCGAAACCTTTGGTTCAAAGAATTTCCCAATCGATTATCCCTAATGGAAGAAACCCCAACCGATAGAGGAGGAAGCGTTCAGGTAGTCGAAATGCATGGAAAACCCGGAGATGTCTATTTGATGGATTTAAGAATCCTGCACACGGTTGCTCCGAATAGCCTGGATACGCCACGGCTAATGCTGACACAAAGATTTGCCAAGAAGGAAATGCTTGAAGCTACGGAAGAATTGAGGAAGGCCTACTTAGAGAAGTTTTAGTGTGTTTGTGTGTTAGGATATTAGCGAAGATCCACAATTCCTAGCCTGGCACACTAATACTCAAACACCCTAACACCTTCTTAAACCTCTTTTAGCTCCCCCTTCACAAACATGCGATCTAAATTAGGCGTTGGCTTTCCTCCAGCCTCTTCCAGCGTAACAGCAAAAGCACTCACCTTTCCTTCCACATGACGAAGTTTCTGCATCTTGGTGTGGTGGTCGAAAATCCCTGCATCCAGAGATACGCCATCGATAATGGCCCACAACTGATACTGATGATCTTTTGGAGGCTCGGGGAGATCGTCGATGAGCAGGTAAACATCTTTGGAAGTGCTGTGCCAGAATACATGCACTTTGGATTGGGGAGCAGATTCAAGTCCTGTCATGATGATCGGGATACTGGCCGGATCATCGATGATTTTTTGATGCTGCTCTATAACAACCGGATTTTGGCGAAGAGCTGCGTATTGCTCTGTGATATAGTCTTTTTCCTCTTCGAGAGTTGAAGTTCTTTCGGAGAGGCTGGCTACTTCAGATCGTAGGCCTTGCATGTCCTGGTAGAGGGTGTAGGCGAAAAAGGAAGTCAGCAAAAATAAAGTGATCGCCGCTGCCAGCGCATAAGGCATCCAATTGGGACTTTTTATTTTTTCCTCTGCTTCCTGTTCTTTTCCCTCCTCAGCCAAATTCATAATGATACTATCCAGCGAAGGCGGCTGAATGGCAGACTCATTCTGATGCGCATACACACGCACAGCTTCCTGAATTTTTTCAATCTCCTCTTTGATTTCCGGATACTTCTTGGCCATCTGATCTACCTCTTTATTTTCGGCATCAGATAAAAAGCCGCCCACATAGGCTTCTAATACTCCGGATTCTATGTATGATTCAACATTCACGTCTGAACGATATTTCTCAGATGTTTAAGCGCTAATCTAATTCTCGTTTTTACCGTGCCCAAAGGGATGTCTAGCTTTTTAGATATTTCTTCCTGGGTATACCCTTGAAGATAAGCCATATCCACAATGAGCTTTTGTTTTTCAGGTAAACGCCTAAGCATTTCCTGTACCTGCTCCTGTTTTTCTACCTTCCGCTCTGAGTGCTCATTTCTTTCTACAAATTCTTCCGGACTTGCTGTCTTCATCGCCTTGATAAATTCCCGGGAACGGGTCTTATCGATAGCTGCATTCCGACATACACTCACCAGCCAGGTATACAAACTCCCCTTACTGCGCTCATAATAATGCCCCTTTCTCCACACTTTCACCATCACCTCCTGAAAGACATCCTGGGCCATGCTTTGATCCTTCACTACCCGATAAATGATATTAAAGAGATTGTGAGAGTATCGCTCATAAATCAACTGAATCACCTTTTGATCATTGCGCTGCAGGAGCTCAATGATCTTTTCGTCAGTGGTGATTGCAGAAGAATTAGACACGGTATTGGATCAAAAAGAGGCTCCATTATACCCATCTTTCTAAAGATACGAACTAATGGAGCCTTTTGGATGTTTATATAGAAAAAATTATATATAAATTTTACTTCAGAACTTTCCTCAACTTAAATAAGAGAAGAACCTGTTCCATTTTGCCGATTTTGTACTCTCCATTGGCCATCATTTTCGTCACCTTCGGCACCAATCTAACCAGTTTTCTCCCATAAGGTTTTGTAACGGCATTTTTAGCAAAGTTGGCTTTTTGTTTAAAGCTCATATTTGCCTGCCAGGGTTCGAGCTCATTGAGCAGGATTCCCAACTCTCTATCGTTTTGATTAGAGAATTTGTTGAGGTAACGATAGGTTTTTACGGGTGAATTTAAGCTGGTGGCTTCATCTAGTACATCTGCAGTGATTAGGGCAAAGGCATCAAATTTATCTTCCGGACTCATGGGACTGGAAACAATGCTTCGTAGTGCCTGTCGGTGCATTTTGAGTTGTTTGCTTGGGATGCAGCTGGTGAAAATAAGGAGGGGTAGAATCAAGACAAAAATGAGATACTGCTTCTGTGTCATTTGTGAAAGTTTAAAATGTAATTGTTTGAAGAAAAAAGAGGGGTGCTTTAATGACAAGCCAGCTTTAAAATGGATGCCTGAAAGAATTCCTTTTAGCCCTACGGAAAATTTAAGGGCTTTTCTTATATTTGCACCTCAATTTTCAGATGCTATAAAATGAGTGTAAAGCCTGGGTACGAAAATGTTACCGAAGCTTTGCCACCAAGTTATAATTTTCTATGTCCAAACGATACCCGGAGTACAAAAAGTTGTCCTTGCCGGAAATAGACAAAGAGATACTCGAATTGTGGGAGAAAGAAGGAACTTTCGACAAAAGTATCTCCAGTCGCGAGGGTCAGCCGAGCTTTACCTTCTATGAAGGTCCACCTTCTGCAAACGGAAAACCGGGGATCCACCACGTGATTGCAAGAACCATTAAGGATCTTGTTTGTCGCTACAAAACTCTTCAAGGCTTTCAGGTAAAGCGGAAGGGGGGATGGGATACCCACGGACTGCCTGTTGAATTGCAGGTAGAGAAGCGTTTAGGTATTACCAAAGAAGACATTGGGAAAAGCATTTCGATTAAAGAATACAATGCCGCTTGTAGGCATGATGTACTGGAGTTCAAGGACCTTTGGGATGATCTGACTCGTATCATGGGATACTGGGTGGATCTCGACAACCCTTATGTCACTTTTGAAAACAACTACATCGAGTCTGTCTGGAATCTCCTCAAGAGAATCTGGGACAAGGGCTATTTGTATAAAGGATTTACCATCCAGCCTTATTCTCCTGCTGCGGGAACAGGTTTGAGTTCTCATGAGCTCAATATGCCGGGAGCCTATAAGGAGATCACCGATACCAGTGTTACGGCTCAGTTTAAAATCGAAGGTACAGAGGACGAATACTTCCTTGCATGGACAACGACTCCCTGGACCTTACCAGCAAACACTGCTCTGGCTGCAGGGAAGAACATCACCTATGTAAAGGTTGATACTTTCAACCCTTATACCTTCAAGCGCATAAAAGTAATCCTCGCCAGGGATCTTATGTATAAGTACTTCAATGAGAAGGCTGCCGAGCTGGCATTGGAGGATTATAAGGAAGGCGATAAGTTGATCCCTTATCAGGTAGTGGCCGAAATGAAGGGAACAGATATTGCCGGGATGAAGTACGAGCAATTGATGCCCTATGTACAGCCGGAAGGAAAAGCTTTCCAAGTTGTACTGGGAGATTTTGTTTCAACGGAAGACGGTACAGGTATCGTTCACACCGCTCCGACTTTTGGTTCGGATGACTTCTTTGTTGCAAAGCAAAATGGGATAGCTGCTCTTTTGGTTAAAGATGAAGACGGCAATGATGCTCCTATTGTCAATAAGCAAGGGAAGTATGTGAAGGAGATGGGCGAGTTTGCAGATCGCTATGTGAAGGACTATGGTCAGGATGAGCCTCGTTCCCTGGACGTTGACATCGCCATCAAACTCAAAATAGAAAACAAAGCCTTTAAGGTTGAAAAATATGTCCACAGTTACCCACATTGCTGGAGAACTGACAGACCCGTATTGTACTATCCGCTCGATAGCTGGTTTATCCAGACCACTGCCGTCAAGGACAAACTGATCGAACACAACAATACCATCAACTGGAAACCCAAGTCTACCGGAACGGGTCGCTTTGGAAACTGGTTGGAAAATCTGGTGGACTGGAACCTTTCACGTTCTCGTTTTTGGGGAGTTCCGCTTCCTGTTTGGAGTACGGAGGATGGAAAAGAAAGAAAGTGTATAGGATCAGTTGAAGAGTTGAGAACAGAAGTAGAAAAGTCTATCGCTGCCGGACATATGAGCCAGGCGGGTCTGGATGATTTCTTCAATGAACTTGATCTTCACAAGCCGGATGTAGACAATCTGGTACTGGTAAGTGAAAGTGGTGAGCCTATGCAACGTGAACCAGACCTGATTGATGTTTGGTTCGATTCTGGCGCCATGCCTTTCGCCCAATGGCACTACCCTTTCGAAAATCAGGAGACATTTAAGGAAAGTTTCCCTGCAGATTTTATCTCAGAAGGAGTTGACCAAACCCGTGGATGGTTCTTTACCCTTCATGCCATCGCGGTTATGCTGGAAGATAGCGTTGCATTCAAAAACGTAATATCTACGGGTCTTCTGTTGGATAAAGAGGGGAAAAAGATGTCAAAAAGGGTCGGAAACGTAATAGATCCTTTCAAAACCATCAATACCTATGGCGCTGATGCTACCCGCTGGTACATGATCGGAAATGCGCAGCCCTGGGATAACTTAAAATTTGACCTGCAAGGGGTTCAGGAAGTACAACGCAAGTACTTTGGGACCCTTTTCAATACCTACAACTTCTTCGCAATCTATGCCAATATCGCTGACTTCAGCTATGGGGAAAGAATTCCTATGTCTGAACGCTCCGAATTGGACCAGTGGATCATCTCTGTGGTGAATTCCCTCGTGAAGAAAGTTCAGGAATTCATGGACGATTACGAGCCGACACGTACGGTTCGCGCCATAGATTATTTTGTCAACGAACAGCTCTCCAATTGGTACGTTCGTCTCTCCAGAAGACGTTTCTGGGAAGGGGATGTAAATGCCTTCCAGACTTTGTACGAATGTTTGGAAAAAGTTGCCATTCTGATGAGTCCTTTCGCTCCTTTCTTTGCGGAAAAAGTGTATCGGGACCTGACAGGAGGAAGCTCATATGAGAGTGTTCATATATCTAGAATTCCAGAAGTAAAAGAAGAAGAAATCGACCTCAGCGCTGAAAAAAGGATGGAGATGGCTCAGAAGCTTACCAGCCTGATACTCAGCTTGCGACGTAAAGAAAAGCTCAAAGTTCGTCAGCCTTTGGCCAAGGCGATGGTGGCTATCATGGACCCTGAATTAGGAGAAGCGGAGTTAGCCAGAGTTAAAGATTTAGTTGCAAATGAGGTAAATATGAAGCAAATTGAATATATAACTGGAGATAATTCAATCCTTGTAAAGAAGATGAAGCCGAACTTCCGGTCATTGGGTCCCAAGGTTGGTCCACTGATCAAAGAAATAGGTCCGGCTTTGGCAAAATTTTCTCAGGAAGATATCCGAGATCTGGAAGTAAAAGGTGAAGCTAATTTGGAACTTTCTACCGGAACTTTCGTCATAGAATTATCTGATGTAGAAGTACTGAGTGAAGATATCCCGGGCTGGTCTGTGGCCTCTGACGGAATTTATACCGTTGCCCTGGATGTTACCTTGACCGAGTCTTTGAAACAAGAAGGAATCGCCAGAGAATTTGTAAATCGCATCCAGAATCTGCGCAAATCCAAAGGATTTGAATTGACCGACAGAATTGAGATCGTCATATCAGATAATGAAAACTGGAGCGATGCTGTAAATGAGTTTACGAGCTACATCTGTAAAGAAACCCTGGGAGAAAACCTGTGGCTCAGGGACCTGGAAACAGGAGCAGATGAAGTAGAAATAAATGGAATTAGGGGGCATATATCCCTAACCCGCCTGGCAACGTCTGGGTAGTGCTCTTTTTTCATTCTACTATTTACTAAACTGTATGAACATGGAAAAAAGTATGGAAAAGAAGTTTTATAGCAGATCAGAGCTAGAAGAATTTCGTCAAATTATCACACAAAAATTAGAGTCTGCGCGCGCTGAACACAAGAAGCAGGCTGATAGCTTAAGGGAATTTAGTGGAAGTTCCGCAGATAGCATCAATTTTACCGAGTACGGAAACGAAAGCCGTGAAAAAGAAAACATCGAAGTCTTGATGGCTCGTCAGTCCAAGTTTATTGACAAGTTGGAGAAGGCTATGGTTCGTATTGAGAACGGGACCTATGGTATTTGCCGAATCTCAGGTGAACTTATTCCACCCGCACGTTTGAGAGTAGTTCCTCATGCGACAACTACCGTTGCTGCTAAAATGAACCAGAGCAACGCTGATAGAAGAAGGTAAATACTCAACCCATAATGAAGGAGAACTCGTTTAAGGCTGCCAAGAAGTATTTTTTAATTGCTGGACTTATAGTCGCTTTCGATCAGATCCTCAAGGTCATCGTGAAGCTGAATATGGAGAAAGGGGTAGCCGGACAAATTCAT
>Ga0207422_1004504_pt1 | contig 11447 bp, 9 predicted proteins | sample MarCyaLeptolynsp_FD_187757 | JGI IMG/M metagenome (GOLD analysis project Ga0207422, IMG submission 187757) | Marine cyanobacterial communities from Panama - species 1 Leptolyngbya sp. (SPAdes) | ecosystem: Environmental > Aquatic > Marine > Unclassified | place: Panama: Panama City | collected... | reverse complement strand
TGGCGGGTGCTGCGGGTATTGAAGAAGGATTTGTCAATCTGAACAGTATTCCTCTGTCTTCGGTTGAGCGTGTTGAGATTTCCCTTGGCGGTGGCTCGGCCGTATATGGTTCAGATGCCCTTGGTGGTATCGTGAACTTTATTTTGAAGAAAAATTATACCGGATTTAATGCATCCGCCCGTTATGATTTTAGTGACAATGGCGGCGATGCGTTTCGTGCGAGCCTTTCAGGGGGGCATAACTGGGAAACAGGTTCGCTTAATGCGTCCATCAGTTACAATGAAAGCAAACCAGTAAACAATCGTAAGGTAGGTTATGTCACCAACGATTACCGCCAAATCGCCCAGGAAGCATATGGCTTAACGGATGAACAGGCCTCCGTATTTGATTTCAGACAGCCAACAGATGGCGCCATCCCTGGTTTCTTCAATATTACATTCTTTGAAGATCAGGAAATTTTTCCTGGCTTTTTCTTCCCGGTCGCTGTTAACGAAAGTTTACAGCCTGCAGCAGGTGCTGATGTGAATAATCTGACGTTTGCAGATTTGGTGCCTCTGGATTCAGAAAATATTGTAAACCGTATCCCAATTGATGCGGGAAATTTCTCTGAACAATATTCTGGTACGTTCAATCTTGAGCAGAGAATTGGTGAAAAGCTGACCTTTACCTTTGATTTTTTGGGCAGCAAATCGACCAACAGACTACGTTCAAATCTGCAGACGATTGCTGTCTTTAATGTACCATTTGATCAGGCTTACAATCCTATTAGTTTTTCTGATTTGCCACCTCATCCCAACAATACTCCTACTTTATTCCCGCAGGCTATTTATTTTCCGGGTGCGGAATATGATGATGGTCGTTTGCAGCCGGGAACATCTGAAACTGAGGTCGAGTCTTATTCATTTTCAACGGGTTTAGAATATGATTTTAGCGATACAACAAATTTGGCCCTGCGTTACACTTATTCTGAAACCAATTCGTCAGGTACAAGAACGGGCATAAATACTGTTGTTGGTGTTGTTAATGGTGTATGTCAGGCAAATGGATTTAATAATGAAATTGTGGAAAATCTTGACCAGGTGGTGGCAGCCCAATGTGAAGCCATTACCAGCTCAGACCCTGACCTGGCATTTAACTTCTTGAATGATGGAACCAGCACAGCCGGTGCATCACCAGAAGTCTTCAATGTCACAACGGCTCAATTAAGCAATAAATCCAAAAGTGAATTTATTGAAGCTGTTTTTCAGGACCGCTCCATTGAAATCCCCGGCGGTAAGATTGGATTTGTGTTAGGGGGAGATTACCGAACAGAATTTGTTGATGGTGAATTTGTCAGAACATTAACGGTCCAGCCCGCGACACGTGAGGTGTATGGTTTGTTTAGCGAATTGCGCATACCATTGGTTGGTCAATCAAACAGCATACCAATTGCAAAACGTTTCGATATCTCATTACAGGCCAGATATGATCGTTATGAATCAGAAGGCGCCGTATCGACGGTGGATAATATCCCGGTTGCACAAGGCGGTGAAATTATCATCGGCGAAGCTGTTTTCGAGAAAGTATCCCCACGGGTTGGTCTTGCTTGGTCGCCTGTTGAGGATTTGAGTATTCGGGCCCAATGGAACCGTGGTTTTACAGCACCTAACTTCACTAGCCTATATAATGTAGGGGCAGGTACGGAGCAATTGCAGTTTGTGATTAATGACCCGCTTGATCCATTAGAGCGTAGCTTTATTTTTGATCAGATTCCGGTTGTTGTCCAAGCAAATCCTGATTTGAAACCTCAAACCTCGGATACCTATCAGATTGGTTTCACTTTTGCACCCAGAGGCAAACTTTCAGGTCTTGTTGTCGAGTTCGATTATTATGAAACGACTATCAAAAATCAGACCAGCTCTGTTCCTGAACTGCAATTCTTCCTGTCTCCTGAAGAGTTGTTCTCTATCCCTGATTTATTCTTGCGTGATGATGAAGGGTTCTTGATTGGTAAGGTCGTTAAACCGGTCAATATTGCTTTTTCAAAAGTGAGATCATATGTGCTTAACGCAAGTTATACATTTACGACCAGTATTGGGGCGTTTGTACCGCGGATTACCTATACCAAAAACCTGCAGCAGGACCGTCAGTTCCTTGAAGGAACGGACCCTGTTAGTACACTAGGCCAGTCCCGTGGTCTGGACAGATATCGTATTGATGCGAACCTGCAATATTTTGCTGATAATGGTTTAAACGCTTCTTTGACGGCGCGTTATATTCCTTCATATTTGAACAACTATTATGTTCTGCAGACAATTGGTGGTGGGCAGGATCCGTTATTTGGACTGCCTGTCGAAGGTTTGCCGGTGGATGATCATCTGACATTTGATCTGAGCGTAACTTATCGCTTTGAAAATGGATTAAAGCTGTCGGCTGGTGGTCGTAATATCTTTAATGCGGCACCGAGTTTATCTCTGATCGACAGAAAGCCGTTTGATGCAACAAAATATGATCCGAGAGGACGTGTTCTGTTCCTGGATGTAAATTACGAATTCTAATCAGATAAATGTACTCAAACTTTTTGGCCGTCAGAGTTTTACCCTGGCGGCCATTTTTTTGGTATGTTGTAAAATCCTAGATCGAATTTTCTTTCAAGATCATAAATTTATGCTTTTAAGCATACTTCACAGCATATTTGGATAATTTCATTTAGTATTTCTTCGTTTAAAGATTGGTCTGTAAGAAAATTGTTCTGAAGATTATTTTTATCTTCAAGCTTTTACAGACGTTTCATTTAAGCAGGCATCAAAACCGCCATAGCTCAAGATGTGTTGAATGACATCGTTAAGTCCGTTTTTGTTTTTCAGGTCTGTGAAAAGGCTGGGCCGGTCTTCTCTTGCAGTTTTACAATCCTGTTGCATTCTGTTTAGATCAGCACCTACATATGGGGCCAGGTCGGTTTTATTGACAATCAAAATATCTGATCTGGTGATGGCCGGGCCACCTTTGCGGGGGATATCATCGCCCTGACAGACGGAGATCACATAAATTGTCAGGTCCGCCAGATCAGGCGAAAAGGTTGCCGCCAGATTATCCCCACCGGATTCTATGAAAATCATATCCAGATTTTTATGACGTGCGCATAAATTATCTATGGCCCTGAGGTTAATTGACGCATCCTCCCGAATGGCAGTGTGGGGGCAGCCGCCTGTCTCAACCCCCATGATCCTGTCAGAGGATAGGGCCTGCATACGCACAAGGGCTTCGGCATCTTCGCGGGTGTAGATATCGTTTGTGATCACCCCGATGGAATATTTATCGGACAAGGCGCGGCAAAGGGCTGCGGTCAGGGTGGTTTTCCCTACGCCAACAGGACCACCAATTCCTATTCTGAGTGGCATGGAAGTTGCGTTTGTTGTCATGAGCGAAAAATCCGGACAGTTTGTGTTTCATGGGCCATCGAAAGAGCATCGGCGATATAACTGGAGGAGACGAGATGATCCAAATCGGCACCCAGAGCCTTTTGATATAAATCGCTACTGGCCTGCATTAAGCCGCTTAAAATCTCAACACCAGCATTCTGACCAATGGGCGCAAGGCGTAACGCGGCCTGAATAAGATTAGACTGGATCGATTGTATATAAGCAACGATCATATCATCTTCGGGTATTTGACAGTCATGGCACAAGGCCCCGACCGCCACCGGTAAAGAAATTGGATCTGGCAAATCGGATGGGTTTATCTGCTGCCAATGTTCTATGGCTGCCACAAAGTTTTTGCCGAGCGTTATTTGTTCTTCAAAACGGCTTTCCGAAGAAGCGGTTGCCTGAACGGTCTGTTCGATAAAATGCAGGTCTTTCAGTTGGGCGCGGGTTCGCCAGCTGATGCTTGTGATAATCGCATCATTATGGATGAAGCCGTGTTGCGTCAGGCTTATCAGCCAATCCAGCAGGTCTTGACGGTCTTTGATAAAGCCTTTCTCTACGGCACTTTCCAGCCCGCTGCTGTAGGAAAAGGCTCCAATGGGAAAGACTGGTGAGAAGAAGGACATCAAGCGGAAAATATTTTGCGGATCATGGGGCATGTGAAGTTTCCCTATGATGATGAGCATGGCTGTGGTCATAAGCTCCGTGTTCTGGCACAAAAGGGGCTTCTATGGTTTCAATCTTTGCCCCCAGTCCGATCAACATTTCTTTGATCACTTTATCGGGCAGAATATATAGGTAGTCTTCAAAAATTTGCGCTTTCAGGTGTCGGTTGCCAATGTGCCAGGCCAAGATCAACAGGTGTTTCGGGTCATGGGCGCAGACTTTATATAAAGATTCCGCCTTGGCCTTAACCCTGATGATACGCCCATCATCCAGCACAAGGCCGTCACCGTCCCGTAACAGGGTAGTTTTATCCAGATGCAACAGAAAATCTATGCCCCCGTCAGACGCCATGCGAATGCGCCGACGGTGCCTTTCTTGTGCATCCAGGGTGATGACATCGTCATAGTCATGAATATGAGGGTGAACTTTTTTGGCTTCTAACATCAGAAAAAACAAATCCTCAGAACAGAAAATAACGTTGGGCCATGGGCAGAACATCGGCAGGTTTACAGGTAATCAGGTCACCATTGACCCGTACTTCATATGTCTCAGGGTGAATGCTGATATCAGGGGTCAGGTCATTGTAGACCATATCCTTTTTGCCAATAGCATTTCGTGTGTTTTGTACGGCGATCATTTCTTTTTGGGTTTGAAGCTGATCTCTAAGTCCGTTTTTCAGGGCGGCATCGGACACAAAGGTCACGGAAGAATTTGTACGTGATTTGCCGTAAGCCCCAAACATCGGGCGCATATGAACCGGTTGTGGGGTGGGAATGGACGCATTGGGGTCGCCCATTTGCGACGCCGTGATCGTGCCACTCATCAGCACCATTTCCGGTTTTGCACCAAAAAAGGCCGGGTGCCATAACACCAAATCGGCCCGTTTGCCCACCTCAATGGAGCCAATTTCATGGGATATGCCATGGGCGATGGCCGGGTTAATGGTATATTTGGCGATGTAGCGTTTGGCGCGGAAATTATCATTATCACCTTGTTCTTCTGGTAATCTGCCCCGTTGAACCTTCATTTTGTGGGCGGTTTGCCAGGTGCGAATGATCACTTCCCCGACCCGGCCCATGGCCTGACTGTCCGAAGAGATGATCGAAAAAGCCCCCATGTCATGCAGAATATCTTCTGCCGCGATGGTTTCCTGACGGATACGGCTTTCGGCAAAGGCGATATCTTCCGGGATTGACGGGTCCAGATGATGACAAACCATCAACATATCCAGATGTTCAGCGATGGTATTTACCGTATAGGGTCGTGTGGGGTTCGTGGAAGAAGGGATAATATTTTGTTCAGAACAGACCTTCATGATATCCGGCGCATGACCGCCACCAGCGCCTTCGGTATGATAGGCATGGATGGTGCGCCCTTTGATGGCTGCCAGGGTTGATTCCACAAAACCGGATTCATTCAGGGTGTCTGTATGGATCATCACCTGAACGTCATAATCATCGGCCACAGACAGGCAATTATCAATGGCTGCCGGCGTTGTGCCCCAGTCTTCATGCAGTTTAAGGGCACAGGCACCACCTTTGATCATTTCCTCCAAAGCCTCTGGCGTTGAGGCATTACCTTTCCCTGCAAAGGCAAGGTTCATCGGAAAGGCATCGGCGGATTCAATCATGCGGGCAATATGCCAGGGGCCAGGCGTACATGTGGTAGCGAGCGTGCCGTGTGCTGGACCGGTGCCGCCGCCCAGCATGGTTGTTATGCCGCTCATCAGAGCATCATCAATTTGTTGCGGGCAGATGAAATGAATATGGGCATCAAAACCCCCAGCGGTGACGATTTTACCTTCACCGGCAATGATTTCTGTACCCGGGCCGATGATGATGGAGACATCCGGTTGAGTGTCTGGATTACCCGCCTTGCCAATGGCATGAATGCGTCCGTCTAATAATCCAATGTCGGCTTTATAGATGCCGGTCACATCCAAAATCACCGCGTTGGTGATGACCGTGTCCATGGCCCCACCTTCCCGGGTGGTCTGGCTTTGACCCATACCATCCCGAATAACTTTGCCGCCGCCGAATTTGACCTCTTCGCCATAGGTGGTGAAATCTTTTTCGATTTCGATAAACAATTCCGTATCGGCAAGACGGATTTGATCACCTGTGGTGGGGCCATACATGGCGGCATAATCAGCCCGTGAGATTTCGGTCACCATCATACTTCTCCCATGATTTCTTGTCTGAAGCCCACAATGACGCGCCTGCCAGAAAAAGGGATGAGTCTCACGTCACGTTTTTGCCCGGGTTCAAAGCGGATGGCCGTCCCGGCGGCTATATCCAGACGCATGCCTATGGCTTTATCGCGTTCAAAAACCAACGCAGGGTTGCTTTCAAAAAAATGATAATGGCTGGCCACCTGAACGGGGCGGTCACCGCTGTTTTCCACCGTGATAACAAGTGCTTCGCGCCCTTCATTCAAAATCAAATCATCAGAGGCCGTTATAATTTCTCCTGGAATCATATCGATATCTTCCTTCTGTTAGCTTTTTGCCGGTGGACGAATGGGATGATGTACAGTGACCAGTTTGGTGCCGTCGGGGAACGTAGCTTCCACCTGAATTTCAGGGATCATGGCGGCGATGCCCTCCATAACATCATCGGTGGTAATGATTTTCGCCCCATCGGCCATCAAATCGGCGACGCTTTTCCCGTCTCTGGCACCTTCGACCACATGATCCGTGATCAAAGCGATGGCTTCAGGGTGGTTCAGTTTTACCCCCCGTTTCAGACGGCGTCTGGCAACCATAGCCGCGACAGAAACCAGCAATTTATCTTTTTCTCTGGGGGTCAGTATCATGATCTGATCTTTCCATATCTGTTAAAATGATCCATCACAGCAGCCAAGATTTAGGCAATTGCCTATTATTTAACCGTCTGATGATAGGGATAAGGTGTTGTTTAACGCTGTAACCATCTTCACCTATGATGCGCACAATCAATTTATTGATGCCTCCAAGGTGCCAGGCACTTACAGCGGCGATAACGCCTGAAGCCACAGGCGGGCAGAGTGACTGTATCGCGTGTTTCAAGTCCAGCGCATTTTCTGCAATATAAATGATGGTGGCACAGGCGGTCATGGCTGATAAGTTCGTTGGGCTTGTCAGCGTGTTAAAATTTTCCGTGTCGTGACAAAAGTCTTCTCTGTGGACCAAAGTTTTTTGATGATAAACACGCCAGCGGTCTTCCAATAAACAGGAAGTCATATTTTCCTGCATGGCTTTTCGGCCAAAAACATAACTTTCCGCCATCAGCAGAGAAGCATCTTTTTCCAGGTTAACTTCAAGTTTTCGCTGAAGTTTTGCACCGTTAAACAATATTGTTTCCTGTGGTAACCACACCATATGTGTAGCTTTTCCTACGGTCAGCGAAGTCTTGATGGTGGCTGTTTTTTCCGCGGCCATATATATTTTTTCAGCGGCAGGTGTTGTCAGACTGAGCTGTGTATCTTCGCCAGCTGAAACTGACCAGTTCAGTTGATCCCCACTTGTCAAACCGCCAGCTGTGTTAATCAGTGTTGCCTCAATCGAAGGGGCAGGAGGCTGGCCATGAATGCGAATTTTTGCGGAGCCGGATTGGTATATATTCTCCAGGTGCGCCAGAGAACCGTCTTTTTGAATACTGAGACGACCGCAACCCTTCACCCGTTCGGGTTCAAGGTCTGTGGGTTTTATCTCGTTGCTATATTTTAACAATTTTCCGCTCCTGACGAATACTAAAAGCAAATATCAGGCCAGTTTTCATCTTAAGTATTATTCAGAAACCATCCTTTAATTAAAACAGATATGCAAGAACAGAATGGCCAAAGATTTAGTGATTGTCTCATCATTAGCAATCAGTGATAAGTCCGATTTTCTAAAAGTAATTTAGTTTTTATGATCGGAGTAAACAGAAATCACAATGTCTAGAATTAAACATTGAAACTATGCAGACCACCAATTTATACGCCCTCTTGATACATTTGAATATACTTTATCTTCTATGCGCTTCTGCGACTAGGCAGAACACTTCAAACAACAGTTTCCTGCCCAGTTTTACTGTATTGGTCTTAGGTTCAAATTCTACCCCCCACAACCAACAAATTTAGGGTCTATCCCAAAGGGGTGGGCCTTAGTTCATTTGTAGGTGGGGAACATGGGTTTGTTAAGAATACGTAGAATGTTTGGTGAAACTTTATCTATGTCGGGAATAAAACCGTTTTAGTTCATTATCCTTTGCTTCTTTGTCGGTAAAAATGGTGACATATTCTGGAATTCTATGCATACGTGTATCAAGGTCTTCATCTGTTTTCATCGAAATATAGCCAATTTGTGTGAGGTAAATACTGCGTGCGCGAACATCGGCGGATAACGGTGCGTAATCATATTCTATGAACATGCTTTTTAGTGCCTCGAGCCTCGATTTATCTGCTTGGGAAACATATCGAGCGGCATCTTCTGATTGAAGTGCCCAGCTGCGGATGGAGAATTCCAGGTGCGAGTCAAACAGGTTTTGATCAAACCAGCAATCGAATATATTCAATATGGCTTCCGTGATGGTTTCTGAATAAGCATTCGTCTGGGCGATGAGGTTTTTGGTGTTTTTGTTACGCCATAACTCAAGCAAAGCGGCCAAGAGTTCTTCGCGATCTTCAAAGAACCAATAGAAGCTTGCCCTCGACAAGTTTAGTTTTTTTGAGAGCAATTGAATTCTGACGGCTTCTACGCCTCCATTAATCAAACTTTCAAAGGCTGCGTTGAGCCATACATCACGTGAACCTTTGTTGTTTTTCTGTTTCAAAAATTTTCTCCGCTTGTGCCGGAATGAATCACAATATGTTTATATTTATTGTTATCAATAGACGATAGTGTCTATATACTAGACATTAATGTCTATATATGTCATTAAATATCATACTTGATTCAAAAAGGGTGGCTAAAATGACAAATGATCCTCTGTTGCAACCATATCAGTTGAAACATCTGACACTGAAAAACCGCATTATCATTACCTCGCATGAGCCTGCGTATGTTGAAGATGGCATGCCAAAGGAACGGTACCGTGCTTATCATCAGGAACGGGCCAGGGCCGGGGTTGCCATGACCATGACCGCTGGTTCGGCTGCCGTATCAAAAGACAGTCCGCCAATTTTTAATAATATTCTGGTTTATAAAGACGAAGTTGTGCCCTGGATGAAGGATCTGGCGGATTCCTGTCATGAACATGATACGGCGATTATGATTCAGTTGACCCACCTGGGGCGCAGAACACGTTGGGATACAGGGGAATGGTTACCTGCGGTTTCGCCGTCTCACAAGCGGGAAGCCTCACACAGAGCATTTCCGAAAAAAATAGAAGACTGGGATATTGAAAGAATTATCAAAGATTATGCCGATGCTGCGGAGCGTATGCATGCAGCGGGGCTTGATGGTATTGAATTACAGGCTTATGGCCATTTGATGGATCAATTCTGGTCGCCATTGACTAATGATCTGGAGGCCCCTTATGGAGGCACTCTGGATAATTCCATCCAGTTCACACTTGAGGTTCTAAGAGCCATTCGCAAAAGAGTGGGGGATAAATTTATTGTGGGTGTTCGCTGTACGGCAGATGAGGTTCTGGAAGGGGGCCTGACAAAAGAAGATGGTATTTATATCTGCAATAAACTTAAAAACAGCGGCATGATCGACTTTCTGAATATTGTCCGTGGTCATATTGATACCGATGCCGGATTGACAGATGTTATTCCCATTCAGGGTATGCGGTCGGCGCCTCATCTGGATTTTGCCGGGGAAGTGCGCGAAGCCACCAAATTTCCGGTTTTTCATGCTGCAAAAATTCAGGATGTTCCGACGGCCCGTCATGCCATTGCCTCGGGCAAACTGGACCTGGTCGGTATGACCCGTGCACATATGGCAGATCCTTTAATCGTTAAAAAGATTAAAGAGGGACGCGAAGAAAATATCCGCCCTTGCGTTGGGGCCAATTATTGTCTGGACAGAATTTATCAGGGGGGTGCCGCATTCTGTATCCATAACCCGGCGACGGGGCGAGAATTAACAATGCCCAATGAAATTGCTAGGGCAGAAGAAAAGCAAAAGGTTGTCGTGGTCGGTGCAGGTCCCGGCGGATTGGAAGCGGCCCGGGTCGCAGCAGAGCGGGGACATGAAGTTGTGGTTTTTGAAGCAGCGGCCAAGGCCGGTGGTCAGGTATTGTTAACCGCCCAAAGTGAACGTCGGCGTGAAATGATCAGCCTGATTGATTGGCGGCTGTCTGAATGCGAAGAATTGGGGGTTGTTTTCCATTATAATACCTGGGCGGACGAAGCCGAAGTCCTGAATGAAAACCCGGATGTGGTGGTGATTGCAACCGGCGGATTTCCCGATACGGAAGTTCTGAAGGTGGGCAATGAACATGTTGTCTCTACGTGGGATATTATTTCAGGTGATGTCAAACCAGGGGCCAATGTCTTGATATATGACGATGCCGGTGATCATGCGGCGTTGCAGGCGGCAGAATTTATGGCCGAGAGTGGAGCGGATCTGGAAATTGTCACGCCTGACCGAACATTTTCGCCTGAAGTGATGGCCATGAATCTGGTTCCTTATATGCGTTCCTTACAAAAACATGATGTGACCTTCACAGTAACCTATCGCTTAAGCGAGGTGAGGAAGGAAGATAATCAGTATGTTGCGACGTTCGAAAGTGACTATGGCGGTATTCGTAAAGAGAAAAAATATGATCAGGTCGTCGTTAATCACGGAACTGTTCCGATGGATGATCTTTATTTTGCGCTGAAACCTCAGTCCTCTAATCTTGGTGCGGTTGATTATGACCGCATGATCAATGGTCAACCACAAAATCTGATTAAGAATGACCAGGGACAATTCCGATTGTTACGCATCGGCGATGCGGTATCAGCACGGAATACCCATGCCGCAATATATGATGCGTTGAGGCTTCTCAAAGATTTGTAGACTTTTCGTCTAAAGTTTTGAGATATAACGGAATAATGTTTATGTATCAGGTTTAGAGAATACAAAGTTTAGTTGTATTGGCAACCGGAGAGTGTATAATTATTAATAAATATTATCCATATAGAGTATTTAAATTGCAATAATATAAAATTGGAGAGACGCATGTCTGGCAAGATTCATCCTGCTTCCCTGATTGCCCTGGGGCTTGCTGTGGCCATCATGTGTCTTGCCTTGATTTTTCCAGACGAATTTGAAACCAGTTTGAATTATTTTGTGAGCCAGGCCATTGCGCAAACAGAATGGCTTTATTTAACCAGCTTTACGGTGATTATGCTGCTGGTATTGTGTATCGCATTGTCACCCATAGGGTCCATCAGGCTTGGCGGGAAAAGTGCAAAGCCACATTT
>Ga0207422_1004503_pt1 | contig 11449 bp, 9 predicted proteins | sample MarCyaLeptolynsp_FD_187757 | JGI IMG/M metagenome (GOLD analysis project Ga0207422, IMG submission 187757) | Marine cyanobacterial communities from Panama - species 1 Leptolyngbya sp. (SPAdes) | ecosystem: Environmental > Aquatic > Marine > Unclassified | place: Panama: Panama City | collected... | reverse complement strand
GCGTGCGCATGGCCCTGGCTGCCAAAGCCGACGATCGCGACTTTCATTCCTTTGATGAGATTGAGATCGGCATCGCGATCGTAATAAACCCGCATGATAATGTCCCTTATTGCCTGGGTCGTTTGAATTTGCCGTTCGGTGAACGGAGCGTCTGTTCAAGCCCCTGTCCCGCAACCCGCCGCCGAAATCCGGCCCAAGAAACCGGATCGTCCGAACGGAAATTGTCGGGAAGTTGCTCGCACGGGGCCGGAAAGGCGGCGAACCTCCTTGCGGGCCACGAAAAACATCCGCGACGATCAAGCATTCTGAGGCGGCTTGGTCAAGGGAAATGCCGCCGATGCGCGGAACTGTTGCGGTAATTGGCCATATTTTGGACCGGGTTGGGCGGACGGGGGCGTTCCAGGCACACGATCGGCCGACGCAATTGTGTTGCGCGCCACAGGCGCTTGATTAGACTTGCCCCCGAAAGCGACCATGACAGGGTCCCAGATGACGCGAGATTCGGCCGACACGCCTTACAGCTTCCGCAGTGTACCCAGGCTCCAAAGCTGGGACGAAACAAGGACCCTGATCGTTTTTGACGGCGTCTGCGTTCTGTGTTCGGGGTTTGCGCAATTCGTTCTGGCGCGGGATACCGAGCGCAGGGTCCTGTTCGCGACGGCACAGTCGGACTTCGGAGAAGCGCTTTACCGGCACTACAACCTGAAACCCCGTGACTATGAAACCAATCTCGTCATTGCCGACGGCAGATTGTTCGTGAAGACTCGCGCTTTTGCGCGAGTCATGACGACGCTGGGATGGCCATGGAAGGCGTGTGCGCTCATTCGGCTGGTCCCGACCCCGATCGCCGACTGGCTCTACGATCGCGTCGCTCGCAATCGCTACCGGATTTTCGGCCGCCACGACGTCTGCATGCTCCCGGATCCGGACATGCGGAGCAGAATGGTCGACGATGTGCAGCCTGCCGTCGCCGATTGAGGGCGGCGCGCCAATAGAGACTGTCCACAGAGACGGAAATTGCACGCATTCCAAAGTTGGCGGACCGCCAATCCCGCAAGACCGTAATTACGCCGAGATCTGAGACACATGGCACTCTCCAACGGCGGAAGACTCCTTCCGCCGGGTCAGTTTTGTCGGTCTGTTTGCCGGTTGCACGTATTTTCCGACAACCTGCGGTCCCTTGAACTGGGCGGGACGACACTCTATTTTGAACACAGCTCATTGCCATCAGAACGCCCCAGAGACAGTATGATCAAAGCTCCGAAACTATTGCTATTTGCCATTCTGACAGCCTTTTTGTCGGGAACTTCCGCACAGGCCGCCAAGGTCGATGTCCTTCCCGCGGAAAACATCGGATATGACGTGGAGCGTTTCGCCCTGGTTGTCGGCAACTCCGATTACGAGTTCATCGCCGATCTCGACAACACTTTGAACGATTCCCGGGCAATCGCGCGTTCGCTGCAATCGGTCGGGTTCAAGGTGTTTCACGCGCAAAACGTCACACGGCGCGATTTGAACGACGCGATCGACGAATATCTGGCGGCAATCACACCCGGATCGGAAGCGCTGATCTACTATGCCGGTCATGGCGTTGAACTGGGCGGCGAGAATTATCTCCTGCCCACGGACATCCGCCAGTTGCGTCCCTCGCAGCAACGGCGGCTTCGCGAAGAATCTGTCGGACTGACCCGTCTGCTTGAGGATCTCAAGGCGCGACAGGCGCGCGTCAACCTCGTGCTCCTCGATGCCTGCCGCGACAACCCGTTTCCGAAGGAAAACACCCGGTCGCTCGGCAGCAATGCCGGTCTGGGCCGAATCGACCCGCCTAACGGAACGGTCGTCGTTTACGCCGCTGCCGCCGGCGAAAAGGCTCTCGACAAACTCAGCGAGGACGACCCCAACCCGAACGGTCTGTTCACGCGCCACCTGCTCAACCTGATCGACAAGCCCGGTCTCGAAATCCGTCCGCTGGTCCAGGAATTGAAAGAACGCGTTTACAACGAAGCCCGCACCGCGTCGCTCCGCACACAGCGCCCGTCCTACTACGACGGACTGATCGGCAAGTTCTACTTCCGTCCTCAGGCGGAAGCCCTGACCCTGAAACATCCCTGCGAGGTCCTGATCAACCCGCGGGCGCCGACGAATGAAGTGCTTTCCAACGACTACAATGCCATGGTGCCCATGTGCCAGCGGGCCATCGTGCTGTATCCCAACAAGCCGATCTATCGGACCCTGTTGCAAAGCGCTCAGGAACAATGGGTGGCGCAGAAGGCGCTGAATAGCAACGATACGGCTCTGGCGCGCGATTACATCCAGCGCTACGGCGACGGCCAGTACACAAGGGACGTCACCCTGCATCTGGCCAAACTGGACCCCACGGTCGCGGTCCCGGCGGCAAACACGCAAGTCGCGTCCCGCGCCGCCTCCAATTCGCTGACGCCCTCGGTTCAAGCGCCGCAGGTCAAACAGCCGCAGGCGGAACAGCCCCAGGTCCAGCAACCCCTTGTCCAACAGCCTCAGATCCAGCAACCGCAGGTCCAGCAGCCTATTCAGCAGGCGGCGCTGACTCCGGGACCAATCCTCAGCGCGAAGGAAATCCGGTTTGAAATCCAGACGGAACTGAACCGGCTGGGCTGCTCCGCCGGAAAACCGGACGGCCTGTGGGGCAAACGCAGCGCCCGCGCCGTGCGCAATTACATCAAGAATGGCGGTGCACAGTTCGCCTCGCTGGATCCCACCGCCGACATGCTCAACGTGCTGCGCGGCGAACAGGGTGCGATTTGTCCCCTGACCTGCGGGCGCGGCGAGACAATCCAGAACGGTCAGTGCGTCGCCAAAACCTGTGCCGCCGGCCAGCGCCTGTCCTCAAAGGGCAATTGCTATACACCGAAGGCGAAGTCGAAAACCGTGAAAGCCTGCGCTCGCGGACAGAAGCGCAACTCGCGCGGTGTCTGCTACACGCCGAAAAAACGGACTGCGAAAACCACGACGCGCCGCAAGACCACCCGTGCGGCGCCGGTAAAACAGCAGAAAAAGTGGAAAACTCCGAAGAAGACCAACAGACGGGCTCGCGGCGTCAGCGGCTATAATTTCCAGTGTGAAGGTGCCGGCCCGGGTCTTTGCTGAGCGTCCCGAACTCGGAGCGGCGGTGACCCCGCCGTTCACCCCTCGCAGGCGCGCAGATATCTTTTGACCGTTTCAGCCATGCCGTAGGTGAGGCAGTCCGCGGTCAGCCCGTGGCCGATGGAGACTTCCGCCAGATAGGGAATGCGCGCGACCAGTGGCCGCAATGTGTCGACCCTCAGGTCATGTCCGGCATTCACCGCCAGTCCGACGGCATTGGCCGCATCGGCCGTCGCCACCAGCTTGTCCAGCTCCAGTGCCCGTTGCGCCGGGTCCTGGCAACCGGCATAGGGGCCGGTATAAAGTTCCACCCTCTGGGCTCCGGTAGAGGCCGCCAGTTCGGGCACCTCGGCATCCGCGTCGATGAACAGGGCCACGCGGTGACCGGCGCCGGTCAGCCGTCCGACGATTGCCTCCACTTCGTTTCCGCGGGCTTTCAGGTCCCAGCCGTGATCGGACGTTGCCTGGGCCGGATCGTCGGGTACCAGCGTGACCTGGTGCGGACGGACATCCTCGACAAGTTCGAGAAAGTCGTCGGTCGGATAGCCTTCCACGTTGAATTCCGCTTGCGGATAGTCCGCGAGGACAGCCTTCAGATCGTAGACATCGGTGCGTCGTGTATGGCGTTCGTCCGGGCGCGGGTGAACGGTGATCCCCGCAGCGCCGGCATCCAGCGCAATCACGGCCAGATCCGTCATGCTCGGCCAGGGCAGATCGCGCCGGTTGCGCAGAAAAGCCACAGCGTTCAGGTTGACGGAAAGAACGGTGGTCATGCGAATACCCGCCTTTGTGAAACGTGTAACTGGATCGCCATATTGCGTTCGCAAACAGCTAAACGAAACGATTGGTGCAATGGTTAAATGATGGCGCCCGGGCCGAACCAACGCGATATCAGAGATTCCTTGCGAGCACACGGACCACTTTTGGGACTTTTTTCCAATCCGCTTTGTCCGCGCTCAGACCAATGACCGAAACACGGGTCGCAAAGCCGGTCGATCTGGCTCAGATCAAACGAAAACGCCTGCTTATCACATGCCGGACGGGCCACGCGACAGGGCCGCGACACCGGTCCGCGAAACCTCCACCAGCCCGACGGATGTCATCATCTTGATGAACCGGTCGACTTCGCGCGAGCGTCCCGTCAGTTGAAACACGAAGGACTCCATCGTGGCATCGACGGTGACAGCATCGAAGGCCTGGGCCAGACGCAGGGCTTCAACCCGCTCCTCGCCGGTACCCCTCACCTTCACCAGGCACAATTCCCGTTCGATCGCGTCGCCGCCATCGATCGTCAGGTCTGCGACCTTGTGCACGGGAACCAGCCGGTCCAGCTGACTGCGGATCTGCAGGATGACATCGGGCGTTCCGGCCGTGACCACGGTGATCCGGGACAGGTGGGCCTCGTGCTCGACCTCCGAAACCGTAAGGGATTCGATATTGTATCCGCGCCCGGCGAACAGCCCGATGACCCTGGCTAGGACACCGGGTTCGTTATCGACGAGCACTGATAGGGTATGCGATTCAACGACATCCGACTTTTCAGTCAGGAAGTATGCCGATCCCGATCCCTTTTGAGACATGACTTCACTCCAAAATTCGCTCCGGCCGTCTGCAATCATGCCGGCAAGTTGTTTCGATCATCCCGCGGTGGGGACCACGCCGGTCGCGGCGGGGCCCGTCACGCGCCGGATCAGACCAGCGCCCGTCCGGCGCCCTGAATGGCATTTCCGATATCGTCTTCGCCGCCGTCGCCCATAAGCATTTCATTGTGGGCTTTGCCCGAGGGGATCATCGGATAACAATTGGCCAGCGCCGCGACCCGGCAATCGAACAGGACCGGTCCGTCATGATCGATCATCTGCCTGATCTTGTCGTCGAGTTCAGCCGGCTTTGTCGCCTGCAATCCCAGACAGCCATAGGCATCGGCCAGTTTTTCAAAGTCCGGCAGCGATTCCGTATAGCTCTCCGACAGGCGGTTGCCATGCAGCAATTGCTGCCACTGGCGGACCATGCCCATATACTGGTTGTTCAGGATAAAGATCTTGATCGGCGCCCGATGCTGTACGGCAGACGACAATTCCTGCATGTTCATCAGGACCGACGCATCGCCCGCGACACCGACAACCAGGCTGTCGGGATGCGCAATCTGGACTCCGAGCGCCGCCGGCAAACCATAGCCCATTGTCCCCAATCCGCCGGAGGTCATCCAGCGGTTCGGTTCTTCGAACCCGTAAAACTGCGCCGCCCACATCTGGTGCTGGCCGACTTCGGTTGTGATGTAGGTGTCGCGGTCCTTGGTCAGCTCATAGAGCCGTTCCATGGCGAATTGCGGCATGATGATCTCGTCGTTTTCGCGGTAGGCGAGGCATTTCCTCTCCCGCCACTCGTCGATCTGCTGCCACCAGCCCGCGATTGCCTGTTTATCGACAATCGGCGACGTTGAACGCCAGATACGCACCATTTCCTCCAGGACATGGGCGACATCGCCGAGAATCGGTACATCAACGGTAACGTTCTTGTTGATGGACGACGGGTCGATGTCGATATGGATTTTTTTCGAGTCCGGGGAAAATGCATCGATCCGCCCGGTGATCCGGTCGTCGAAGCGCGCCCCGATACAGATCATGACGTCGCAATCGTGCATGGCATGATTGGCTTCGTAGGTGCCGTGCATGCCCAGCATGCCGAGCCAATGTTTGCCGGAGGCGGGATAACATCCCAAACCCATCAGGGTCGACGTAATGGGGAAATCGGTCAGCTTCACCAGCTCACGCAACAATTGCGTCGCGGCCGGTCCGGAATTGACGACGCCTCCGCCGGTATAAAAGACCGGTTTCTTGGCACCGGCCATGAGCGCGATGGCTTCGTTGATCGCATCCGCGTCACCCTTTTTGTGCGGGCGATAGCCTTCATAGTGCGAATCCGCGCGTCGCGGGCGTTCATAAGTTCCGCTGGCAAACTGGATGTCTTTCGGAATGTCGACAACCACCGGTCCCGGACGTCCACTCGTCGCGACATAGAAGGCGTCATGCAGAATCCGCGGCAGATCCTCCAGGTTCTTGACCAGCCAATTGTGTTTCGTGCAGGGGCGCGTGATCCCGACCGTATCGCATTCCTGAAACGCATCCGAACCGATCAGATGGGTCGGAACCTGCCCGGTAATGCAAACAAGCGGAATGGAATCCATCAGCGCATCGGTCAGCGCTGTGACCGTGTTTGTCGCGCCGGGCCCCGACGTAACCAGGCAAACACCGGGCTTGCCGGTAGACCGTGCATACCCTTCCGCCGCATGCCCCGCACCCTGCTCATGGCGTACGAGAATGTGCCTGACCTTGTCCTGCTGGAATAGTTCGTCGTAAATCGGAAGCACCGCTCCTCCGGGATAACCGAACACATGTTCGACACCTTGATCAGCCAGGGCCTGAACGACCATTTCGGCGCCGGTCATTTCCCTTTTCATCGTCGCATTCCTTTTCGCTTTCCCGAGAACAGTCCACCGTTTCTCCAACGCTGAACGCCTCCTGCTCTGTTTTCCAGCTCTTGACATACCCGTTCGAACGAATCCGCTCGAACAGGCCCAGCGTCAACCAAGGCACCCCGTGACGGCAATCCGGCGGTAGGCCATAAAAAAAGGGCCCTTCCGGCCCTTGCAACGCGCATCACCATGCAGAGCGGACTATGCCGCTCCGGCGATGCGCAACCCTACCACGAGAATATATGTCATTGACGAATGACCCTTGATTTTCACTGGGCGCACGTTAGTCGGCGATAGTTTGACCGTCAAGCCAAAATTCTCCGGGCCCGGTCGGCCGGGACAGCCGCCTATTTGCGTTCGTTGATCTCTGTCGGTTTGAAGCCGAAACCGAGCGTGGTTTTCGGCAATGATACCTTGCCCCGGTTCCTCGACTCCAGCTTGGCAGATTTATAGAGCGCAAAGCTGTTGATCTTGGGTTCATCGCGACGGTCGAGGGCATCATGTTTCGCGCGGCAGCGCTTGGCCTCCTCGTCGGAGATCCGGTCGACCCTGGTCTTGGCTTTCGTCAACTGCTCGCAGGATTTGGTTTTTGCAAGCAGCCTGTTCACTCTGGACTGAATGCGGGCCAGGCACTGCAACATGATGCGCCGGTGAGTCTCTTCATGCTTTTTCAGGAATGCGTAGAAAATGTCGAAGCTCTTGGCGGTGTCTTTCGACAACCGTTTTCTGTGCTTGGGCACAGGCAGCTTCATCAGGAACCGCGCATTGAGCTTGATTTTCCCGTTGCGGCACGAATTGGGAGGAAATTTCACCGTGTAGTCGGCCTTTGTCGCGAGCGAGGCGAGCAGGACGCGGCCGTCTTGTTTCTGGCCTTTGCGAAACATGCCGTTGACCAGACCGAGCGGCGTTTTCCCGCCAATCCGATAATGGCTGATCTTCGTTTCGTGAGCGACTTGCGCTTCCGCAACACCGCCCAGGAAGACGACGGAAACAATTGCGGCGGCAAAAGTACGAAAGCCCATCATGTCCGAATTGACCCTGCAATAGTCTGGAGCCCGATATGAGCAGCAGCAAACATCAATCGCAAGCAGAATTTGCAACCGTGGCGGACAAAATTTTGTCGGTTCTCCGTTACCGTTTCCGTCAGGGACAGACCTCGACGCGCAGCCAATGATCCGCCATCTGGTTGCGGAACCATGTGTCCTGGCGTTTGGCATAGCGTCCTGAATCGATCTTTGCGCGTTCAACCGCATCCTCAAGGCTGACGGTTCCCCTCAGATAGGACTGCAGTTGCGGCACGCCGATCGCTTTCATCACCGTCTTGTCGGGATCGAGCTGCCGGGACAGCAGAGTTTCGACTTCCGCCAGCGCCCCGCGTTGCATCATGATATCGAACCGATGCCCGATCCGCTGACGCAAGATCGCACGATCAAGCTGCAACACAATCCGGATCACGGTCTTCCCGGTAAAACCATCGGCGGCCAGCGCCTCGCGCCGCCAGTCGCGAATCGAACGTCCTGTCGCCTCCATCACCTCCAGCGCCCGCGCAATCCTCTGACCGTCGGTCGGGCGCAGCTCCAGCGCCGTTTCGGGATCGGTCTTGCGCAGTACGCGATGCAATGCGGCCGCTCCTTCTTCGTTCAACCGGTAGCGCCATCGTTCCCGTGTCGCCGGCTCTATGTCCGGCATCTCGGCAAGTCCTTCTGTCAGCGCTTTGAAATAAAGGCCGGTTCCGCCGACGATAACCGGGACTTTTCCATTCGCCCCTAGCGCCGCGATGGTGCGGTGTGCCTCGTCCAGCCAGTGCCCGACCGAGTAGGACGACGCGCCGTCGACATGGCCGAACAGATGATGCGGCGCCGCCTCCAAAGCCGCGCCGCCGGGACGGGCGGTCAAAATCTCCAGGTCCCTGTAGACCTGCATGGAGTCCGCGTTCACCACCGCTCCGCCCAGGTGATCGCACACCCGCAGGGCGAGGTCCGACTTGCCGCTGGCCGTCGGTCCGGCTATCAGAACCGCATCGGGCCTGCGATCCTCCGCAAGCCGCTGCAACAGGCCATGTTCATCCATGCTTTCCGTCGCCACCATCATGTCACCGGGCACCGGTCCGGCGCTCCCTGCATCTCTCTTAAGCGATCTCGCCGGAATTCTGAAATCCGATTGCAAACCGGTTCCGCTTCATGAAACCGAGGCCGCCGATATCCCGTTTAGCTGCAACCGGGGACAGGATCTCCAGGCGGTCCGGCAGGCTCTGTTGCGGCATGTCGACGGGCTCCCCATCGACATCGTCGTGCAGCCGCAGGCGCATCGACGCAAGAAACTTCTGATCGCCGACATGGATTCCACAATGATCGGCCAGGAATGCATCGATGAACTCGCTGCCGAAGTCGGCGTCAAGGAACAGGTCTCGGCGATTACCGAACGGGCCATGGCCGGCGCGATTGATTTCGAACCGGCGCTGCGCGAGCGTGTCGCGCTCCTGGCCGGGTTGCCTGAAACGATTGTGCAGACCGTCATCGATGCCCGGATCCGGCTCAATCCCGGATCGCGGACACTGGTGCAAACGATGCGACGCAACGGCGCCTATTGCGCTTTGGTTTCCGGCGGCTTCACCGCCTTTACCGCAACAATTGCCGACCGGATCGGTTTTCACGAAAACCGGGCCAACGTGCTGGTCGCGAAGGACGGGTATTTCACCGGCGCCGTCGAGGACCCGATTCTCGGACGCGACGCCAAGCGCGAACGCCTTGCTGCCCTGTGCAGTCAGCAGGAAATTGAATTGCAGGATACCATCGCCGTCGGCGACGGCGCCAACGATCTCGACATGGTAACGGCCGCCGGCCTCGGCATCGCTTATCATGCGAAACCGGCGCTGATAAAGGAAGCCGACGCCAGCATCGGGCATTGCGATCTTACCGCGCTGCTCTACGCCCAGGGCTATCTGCACACGGACTTCGTTGAAGCGGAAAAAAATGGCCGCTCAACTCGCCTGAGTTGAACGGCCATTTCAATTCGACTGGTCGTGATAGAGTCAGCGCTCGATGCGCACCGCCACGAAGCGGAGTTCACCTTCCTTGTTGGAAAGCAACAGGAGCGCCGATTTCCGGCCGGCCTGTTTCAGGTCCTTGACCAGACTGTTGACCGCCGCAGGGGTATCGACCTTTTCCTGGGAAACTTCGACGATAACATCGCCGGCCTGAATGCGTTTTTCGGCCGCCGAACTGTTGGCCTCGACCTCGGTGATCACGACGCCCTCGACGCTGTCTGCAATCCCGTACTGCTCGCGCAGGCTTGCGGACAGATCCTTGAGCGTCAGACCGAGCACGGTGGTCACTTTGGCCGCCGGCGCGTTCTTTTCCTTCGATGCAATCTTTTCGCCTTCTTCAAGCCGTCCGAGATCGACCGTCACGGTGATCTCCTTGCCTTTTCGCAACAGCTTGACCTTCACATCCTTGCCGACCGGCGTGTCGGCAACCATGCGGGGCAGATCACGCATTGTCGGCACCGGTTTGCCGTCAAATTCGATGACCACATCACCGGGCTCGATTCCGGCCTCGTCGGCCGGCCCGGAGGCCGTAACACCGGCCACAAGCGCGCCTCTGGCGGTTTTCATTTCCAGGCTTTCCGCAAGTTCATCGGTGACCTGCTGGATCCGGACGCCAAGCCAGCCGCGCCGCGTTTCACCGAACTCTTCCAGTTGGGCGATCACGCTCGTGGCGGTGTTGGAGGGAATCGCAAACCCGATGCCGATCGATCCACCGGACGGCGAGATAATCGCGGTGTTGATGCCGATCACCTCGCCGCGCATGTTGAACAGCGGCCCGCCGGAATTGCCCCGGTTGATTGAAGCGTCGGTTTGCAGGAAGTTGTCATACGGACCCGAATTGATATCCCGGTTTCTGGCGGAAACGATGCCGAGCGTGGTTGTTCCGCCCAAGCCGAACGGATTGCCGATGGCCATGACCCAGTCACCGACCCGCAGGATGCTGGAATCGCCGAACTTGACCGCCTTCAGGGGTTTCCCGGGCTCCGGTTTGACCCGCAGGACGGCAATATCGGTTTTCGGGTCGCGACCGACAATCTCCGCCTTCAGTTTGGAACCGTCATTGAAGTTGGCCGTAATTTCGTCGGCACCCTCAATCACGTGATTGTTGGTGATGATCAGGCCCTCCGCATCGACGACAAATCCCGAACCGAGGGACTGAACGCGGCGGGGGCGATTGTTGCCCTTGTCCTGCTTGTTGAAGAACTCGTCGAAGAACTCCTGGAACGGCGAGCCTTCGGGAACCTGCGGCATCGGCACGCGACGTTTTCCGGTGACGGTCTGCGCAGTGGAGATATTGACCACGGCGTCGATCAGATCTTCGGCGAGATCGGCAACCGATGCCGGTCCCTGGGCGCGTGCGGCCCCGGGAAGAGACAGAATACCGGCCAGCAGCAATGCGACCAGGAATGCGGGGAAAGCCCCTGTTTTCATGCCGCGCGGATAATCGTGCATTCGGTTAGTCCTCCAAAGAATACCGGATGAAACCCGGACATATCAGTTATTGCACCCAAGGGGTGAATCAGGAAATCGTTACAGGTCTTCCTGCATGCCCACCTCGACCTGTCACACTCATGACACGGACACTATACGGTGAAGCCTGACAGACAGGATCACTTCAGTCCGTTCCGACCAAACCCTTGCGTGTCATCCCCGCACCAGCCAGACGATCGCTACTCCAACCACCGCGACCACCAGACCACTTGTCCGGATCGTCGCGGTGGGCATTGTCAGGATCTGCGCAATCATTGCCTTCAGCTGGTCCGTGAACGCGGCATACAAAATGCCTTCGATCACGAGAACCAGGC
>Ga0207422_1004499_pt1 | contig 11456 bp, 9 predicted proteins | sample MarCyaLeptolynsp_FD_187757 | JGI IMG/M metagenome (GOLD analysis project Ga0207422, IMG submission 187757) | Marine cyanobacterial communities from Panama - species 1 Leptolyngbya sp. (SPAdes) | ecosystem: Environmental > Aquatic > Marine > Unclassified | place: Panama: Panama City | collected... | reverse complement strand
CCACCGGTCAGGGCCTGGGCTTCGTCGGCTCGGCGCCCGATCCCAACACCAACTCGCTGGTGCTGTCGCCGACGATTCTCAACGGTATCGCCGCCGGCGCCCTGGGCCCCGAGGTTCCGGGGTCGGGTCAGTTCCTCGGCCTGGGTCGAGACATTCCCGCGTTCGGCGTCGTGATCCAGGCGGTGCAGAGCGACACGGACGTCAACCTCGTCGCCGAGCCGCACCTGTACACGGCGGATAACCAAGAGGCGAGCATCGAGGTCGGCCGCAACGTGCCGACGCCGGGCAACCTCTCGTTCCCGGGCGGCGGTCAGGGCGGCGGGCTGGTGCCGGTCCAGGGCGTTCAGCGCCAGGACGTCACGCTCAAGGTCCAGATCACGCCGCACGTCAACGACGAGAAGACGGTCACCCTCGACATCGAGATGGAGAACAACGACATCGAGTCGATCCATCCGACCCTCGGCGTGACGACGACCAAGCGACGCCTCAAGCTCGACAAGGTCGTGGCGCGTGACGACCAGCCGATCGTGCTGGGTGGTCTGGTGTCCGAGGTCGAGCGCGACGCCACCAGCCAGGTGCCCGGCCTCGGCTCCATTCCGCTGCTGGGCTGGCTGTTCAAGCGCAAGAGTCGGGAGAAGGACAAGGTCAATCTGCTGATGGTCCTCGTCCCGCACATTCTCGAGACGCCGGACGACGCGCGCCGGATTCACGAGCGCCGCATGAAGGAGCGCCTCGAGTTCCTCGAGCGCGAGACCGCGTTCAAGCGCCGCGACCTGGCCACGAACGTCAACTACCGCAAGAAGCTGGGCCTGCTCTCGCAGGTCAACCGCGAGTTCGATCGCATGGTGGTGGAGGACGAGTTCCTGCGCCAGACCGAGCTCGAGTTCCAGCAGGAGCGCATCGCCGGTGAGATCGGGCTTGCGCCCGTACCGACCGCGGAGCTCGACGAGGACGACTCCGGCCCCGCCGTGGGCAGTGGCGCCTCGGCCATTCCGGCCCCGCCGGCCTCGCCCTCGAACTGATCACCGAGACCACCGAGACCACCGAGACCACCGAGAAGAACGAGACTCGAGATGGATACCCAAGTCGCCAACATGCTCCCCACCGAAGGCCCGCTCATCGCTGCGATGGGGACGCGTCCGGACGAGCGGCAAATTGGGACGATCCTGATCGAGCTCGGGTTCGTCGGTCCCGAGGCGCTGCAGGAGGCGCTCGACGCCCAGCACCTCGAGGACGAGCGGGTGGGGGAGACCCTGGTGCGCCTCAAGCACTGCACCGACTGGCAGATCACCCAGGCGCTCGGCAAGCAGTTCGGCCTGCCGGTCAAGGAGTCGCTCGCTGCCGATCAGGTCCAGGACGAGCTCGTCGAGGAGCTTCCGATCGGCTTTGCCCGCGCCAACCTGGTCATCCCCGTCAAGCTCGACCGCGAGATGGGCGTGCTCTACGTGATGACGGCCGACCCCACGCGTCTGCTGGACATGGACGACATGGGCCAGGTCTACGACGCCGAGGTGTCGATCACCCTGATGCCGGCGTCGTCGGTGTCCGAGCTCATCAACACCGTCTACTCCAAGCGGGTCAAGGACGTCGACCTCGAGAAGAAGGACGAAGCCTTCGACGAAGAGGACGAGGACATCCTGCACGCGTCCGCCGAGGACGCGCCGATCATTCGCTTCGTCAACAGCCTCATCTTCAACGCGAGCAAGGAGAAGGCTTCCGACATTCACATCGAGCCGGGCGACCGCGAGATCGTGGTGCGAAACCGGGTCGACGGCGTGCTGCACGAAGTAAGGAGAGCACCGAAGGCTCACCTTCCTTCGGTCATCGCCCGCGTGAAGATCATGGCCGGACTCAACATCGCCGAGAAGCGCCTCCCGCAGGACGGTCGCATCCGACGAAAGATCGCCGGCAAGGAAGTCGACATGCGCGTTGCCACCGTGCCCACCGCGCACGGCGAGCGCATCACGATTCGTCTTCTGGACAAGTCCGCGATGGCGCTGTCGCTCGACGCGATCGGCATTGCGACCGACCACCTGCGGGTCGTTCGCGAGGTCATTCATCGCCCGCACGGCATCTTTCTCGTCACCGGTCCCACCGGTTCCGGCAAGACGACGACGCTGTACTCGTGCCTGTCGACGATCAACCGGCCCGACCTCAACATTCTCACCGTCGAGGATCCGGTCGAGTACCAGCTCGCCGGAATCAGTCAGGTGCAGATCCGACCGAAGATCAACCTGACCTTCGCGTCCGGGCTGCGCTCGTTCTTGCGTCACGACCCCGACGTCATCATGGTCGGCGAGATTCGTGACAAGGAGACGGCCGAGATCGCGATCCAGGCGTCGCTCACTGGCCACCTCGTGCTGTCTACGATTCACACCAACGATGCCGCGACCGGCATCACGCGCTTGGTGGACATGGGCGTGCAGCCGTTCCTCGTCGCGTCGTCACTCGTGGCGCTGCAGGCCCAGCGCCTGATTCGCCGCGTGTGTGCCTTCTGCAGCCAGCCGCACGTGCCCCTGGCGGACGAGCTCACCGACCTCGGGATCGATCCCGAGAGGTTCTTCGCCCACGAGATGCCGCTCGTTCAACCGCTGCGAGACGAGGCCGGTGAGATCATTCCGCTCGTCGCGCCCGAGGGCCGCAAACTGCCGCCGCCGGGCCACGTGTGGGAGGCCAATCCTTCCGGCTGCGAGCGCTGCGGCGGCACCGGCTACAGCGGTCGAACCGGTGTGTACGAGGTCCTGTCGATCACCGAAGAGGTGCGACGGCTCGCCATCCGGAACGCCGACGCGTCCGAAATCAAGGGCGCCGCGGTGGCCGAGGGCATGCGGACGCTTCGCGACGACGGTGCGCACAAGGTGCTGACCGGGATGAGCACGATCGAAGAGGTCATGCGCGTCACCGCGGAGGAGGCCTGATCGATGCCGGCGTACGCGTACACGGGGCTCTCGGCCAAGGGCAAGAACATCAAGGGCGTGGCCACGGCCGACAGCGTCGCGGTGCTCAAGGCCACGCTGCGCAAGGAGGGCGTCTACCTCACCGGGGTGTCCGAGACGACGAAGGCGGCCGCCGCGGCCAGTCAGGCACCGGGCGGCAGCGCCGAGATCGACCTCGCCAAGATGTTCGATCGCGTCTCGCCCAAGATGGTCGCCCACACCACGCGGCTGCTGGGCACGCTGCTGCACGCGGGCGTCACGCTGCCCGAGGCCCTCAAGGCGCTCACCGATCAGGTCGAGAGCCAGCGCTTCAAGGGGATGCTCTCCGACATCGCCGAGAAGGTGAATCAGGGCTCGTCGCTGGCCGACTCGATGTCGGCGTACCCCAAGGTCTTTCCCGAGCTCTACGTCAACATGATCCGGGCCGGCGAGGCCTCGGGCGCGCTGGAGACGGTGCTGTTCCGACTCGCCGAGTTCATGGAAAAGCAGATCGAGATCCGCAACAAGGTCACCTCGGCGATGTTTTATCCCGTGGTGCTCGCGGTGCTCGGCGTCGTGATCATCACCGTGCTGATGGTCGGCATCGTCCCGAAGATCACCTCGATGTTCTCGGAGATGAACGCCGACCTGCCGTGGAATACCCGGTTTCTCATCTGGTCGTCCGACTTCATGTCGAGCTACTGGTGGCTGATCCTGATCGGCGGCATCGGGTCGGTCTTCTTGTGGCGCAAGTACCGAAACAGCGAGTCGGGGCGGCGCACCACAGACACGATCCTGCTGCGCTTGCCCGTCGTCGGTGAGTTGGTTCGCAAGGTCGCGATCGCTCGCTTTACCCGCACGCTGGCCACGCTGCTGTCCTCGGGCGTGCAGGTGCTGCAGGCGCTCGACATCGTGCGCAGCCTGTTGGGCAACGTCGTGCTCGAGAAGGTGCTCACCGAGGCGCGCGACAACATTCGCGAGGGGGAGGGAATCGCCGGGGCGCTCAAGCGCAGCGGCGAGTTCCCCCCGCTGGTCACCCACATGATTTCCGTCGGCGAGCGCTCGGGTCAGCTCGAGCAGATGCTCGGCGACGTTGCCGACACCTACGACCGCGAGACCGACACTTCGATCCAGCGCTTCACCGGGCTGCTCGAGCCGCTCATGATCGTCGTCATGGGCGCGGCTGTCGGGTTCGTCGTCTTCTCCATCATGCGTCCGATCATGATGCTCACCGAAATGGCGGGCACCTGAGGTCGGCTCACTTTCAGGCCGCTACCAAGCCGTTACCCAAGCCGTTACCCAAGCAGGAAGACCAAGAGTCATGAACCGCAACCAGATCCGCGCCGCGCTCGCCAAACAGCGCGGCATGACGCTCATCGAGATCATGGTCGTCGTCGCGATCATCAGCCTCATCCTCGGGGGTGTGGGCGTGATGGCGTTCAACCGCTTCAAGGACGCGCAGGTCGACACGGCCAAAAACCAGTGCGTCACGATCGCCGGCGCCGTGCTTCAGTACAAGGTCAACAAGCGTGGCAAGTGCCCCAAGACCCTGCAGGAGCTCAAGGCGTCCGGCTTCATCAACCAGGTGGGCAAAGACCCCTGGGACAAGCCCTACGAGCTCAAGTGCCCGGGTGAAAAGGGCGAGGTCGACGTGCTCTCGGGCGGCCCGGACGGTGAGCTCGGCACCGAGGACGACATCTCCAACCACGGGGCCGACGCCGAAGAGGAGAGCTAGTCCGTGACGGTTCCCCACCATAGCCGCGCACGCCAGCGCGGGATGACCCTCATCGAGGTGCTCATCGTCATCGGCGTGCTTGCGCTGATGGTGGGGATGCTCGTCATTGGCTTTTCGTCGGGCCGCAACGCGGAGACGACCCGCAAGGTCAACCAGGTCGCAAACCTGGTCCGCTACGGCTACGACAAGGCCCGGGTCACCGGCCATCACTTTCGGCTGCTCATCGACTTCGAAAAGAAGACCGCGATGCTGCAGGAAGGCGATAGCCGGATGTACCTGCCCGCGACCGACCGGGACGGCAACCTCGTGGAGTACGACGAGGGCAAGGCCGAGGACCAGGCGGCGCGGGACGAGCGGGCCGAGCAGTCGTTCAACCAGTCCGTGCAAGCGGAGGCGGTGGGTGCCGCGCCGGTGGGCGATACCGACGGGGCCGCCCAAGGCGCCACCTACGACGACGTGCTCGACCCCTACAAGCCGCACCCGCGCAAGGTGCCCCGGCGCAAGCCGCCGCTGTTCAATCGCTTCGACGACGACGGCGCGCTGCCCGACCTGGCCGGCAAGGTGAAGTTCGACGAGGACTTCAAGGTCGTCTACGTGCGGACAGCAGCCGACCTCAAGCCGATCACCGAAGGCCAGGCGTCGATCTACTTCTTCCCCGGTGGGCGCACCCAGCAGACCCACATCCACATCGAGGACCGCGAGGGGGGCAACAAGTTCACGATCAAGATTGCGCCGCTGACCGGGCGCGTCACGATCGAAGAGGGCTTCGAGGATCTCGATCTGCCCAGCGACAACTCCGACAAGGAAGACGAGCTGGGCAACCGACAGGAGCGGAGGACCTTCTGATGGCAGCGCGACCGACAGAGCGACCGGGACGACGGGCTCGCGGCAAGGCGGGCGGCACCAGCAGTGCGGCCGGCTTCACGCTGCTCGAGGTGCTCGTGGCGGTCGCGATCCTCGCGATGTCGCTGACCTCGCTGCTGTCCTCGCAGATGGCGGGACTGCGCGCGACCAACAAGGCGCGCATGCTGTCCACGGTCGCCTTTCTCGCCGAGTACCAGCTCATCGAGATCGAGTGGATGCTCAAAGAGGAGGGCGGCTGGGGCACGGACGACCGCACCTTCGAGGGCGACTTCTCCGAGCAGGGCTGGCCGAGCGTCAGCTACCAGTGCGTGGTCGACCTCATCGAGATGCCCGAATACACCCAGCTGCAGGCCGCGGCCGATGCCGCCGACACCGACGACGGTGGGGGCATCGGGGGCTACGACGTCCAGGATGCGGGGGAGACCGCGTTCGACACCCTTGGCATGGTGTGGCCGCTCGTCAAGTCGGCGATCGAGAACTCGATTCGCAAGTCGTGGTGCACCGTCCGGTGGACGCTCGACGGCGAGGTCCGCAAGAGCCAGCAGGACGACTCGCTGTGCGGCGACGACGAGTTCGAGTGCATGACGGTTGCCACCTTTTGGACCGACCCGGCGGCACTGCTCAACCTGCCCGCAGCCGGCGGTGAGGTCACCGAAGACGACGACCTCCGCGACGGCGGTGGCGCCGGTGGCGGTGGTGGTGGCAGCGACGGTCGGGGCGGTGGAAACTCCGGCAAGGGGGCCATCGGCGGCGGTGGCCCGGTGACGCCGCCGTCCCAGCGAGGGGGTCGATGACGATGGCGCCGTCGATCCAGCCGTCGATCCAACCGTCGATCCAACGGGACCGTCAGGCCGGCATGACGCTGGTCGAGGTCATGATCTCGCTCGCCGTCATGGCGATGATGCTGATGTCCATCTGGTCCGGTTTCAAAGGGACCATCAAGGGCATGGAGGTCACCGAGGAGGCCCAGTTCCGCTACTCGACGGTGCGCAACGGCATGTCGCGCATGGTCTCGGAGCTGTCGATGGCCTACCTGTCGTTCAACCGTCCGCTGGACGACGAACGGCACTACACCCTGTTCGAGGGCCGGGACGGCTTCGACGCGGACTCGGTCACGTTCTCCGCTTTTGCCCATCTGCGAATCCGCAAGGACACCGACGAGAGCGACCAGGCGCTGATCCAGTACTTCGTCGCCGACGACCCCAACGACAAGGGCCGCACGCACCTGTACCGCCGCGAGTCGCGGCGCCTCACCGGCGACCGGCCCGAGGTGCTCGAGGACTTCTTCCCCGCCTACATCCTGGTCGAGGACGTCGTGAAGTTCGACGTCAAGTACTGGGACCCGCGCGAGATGGAGTGGCGCGACGAGTGGGCCACGATGCGGGTGGACATGCAGCCCGACCGGCTGCCCGAGCGCGTCAAGATCCAGCTCGTCGTGCTCGACAAGCTGTCCGAGCGCGAGGAGATCGAGGTCGAGTTTCACAACCAGGTCGTGCTGCTGATGCAGGAGAAGATCGACCTGAGCAAGGGGGCGAGCAAGTGAGCGCGCACGAGTCTCCGCCCGAGTCTCCGCCCGAGTCTCCGCCCGAGTCTCCGGTGGCCGAGCAAGAGCCCCAAGAGGCGGCGCCGCGGCGCCCGGACATGAAGAGCCAGCAGGGCGTGGCGGTGCTGCTCGTCGTGCTGTGCCTGGCGATCATTGCCCCGTTCACCGCGAGCTTCAATTACCAGGCTCGAGTGGACTGGCAGTCGGCGATCAACGTGCGCGACGAGGTGGCCGCGCGGCAGGTTCAGCGTGGCGCGCAGTCGCTGTCGCTGCTGCTGTTCGAGATCCAGCGCATGGTGTTCAACCAAAAACAGTTCCGCGACATGATGGGAACGATGGACATCACGCAGGTCGCTCCGTACCTGATGAGTGTCTTCGGCACCCAGGACGGCGCGGAGGGCCTGGGCGCGCTGGTCGGACTCAACACCTCCGCGCTCAAGGATCTGGCGCTGTTCGAGGGCAGCTTCGAGTACCGGGTCACCGCCGAGAGCGGCAAGATCAACGTCAACTGCCTGTCGCTGCAGGTCGCCGACCAGGAGCAGGACAACCCCGCCGGGCGCACCGTCGAGACGCTCGAGGCGCTGATGCTCCCCACGCTGTACGACCCGTACTTCGAGGAGGAGAAGGCCGACGGCCAGTTCTATACCCGCTCGGACATCCTGATGGCGATGTCGGACTACATCGACGACGACCGCAACGCCTTCGATCTGGTGCGGCTGCGCTCGGGCAGCCGCGGCGAGGACTACCGCTACCAGCAGCTGTTCGACCCCTACCAGGAGCGCAACGCCCGGCTGGACAGCGTGGAGGAGCTTCACCTCGTCCAGGGCATCGACGACGACTGGATGGAGGCCTTCGGCCACGAGCTCACCGTCTACGGCGGGTGCAAGGTCAACCTCAACTTCGCGTCCGCCGAGCAGATCGCGCTGGTGATTCGGCACGCGGTGTCGGACGCCGACAAGTGGAAGACCGAGGGCGAGAACTTCCTGCTCAAGACCCTGCCGCTGGCCAACTGGGTGCTCGAGCAGCGCGAGTTCTCGCTGTTCGCCAAACTCGACGACTTCAAGAGCATGATCGCCAAGCCCGACGAGTTCATCTCGCCGCTGGCGATGCTCACCGACGCCGACGATCCGCAGAACCTGCCCCAGATCCCCGAGGGCATCGAGGTTCGGATCAAACACGGCCAAAACGAGGGGGGCGACGAGTGGGGCGGCCTCGAGGACCTGGCCACCGTCGCGCCCGAAACCGTCTACCGCATCGAAGTCATCACCGAGTTCGGTGCCGTGTCCAAGCGCATGGTCGGCGTCTACGACATGAACTACGTGCGGGCCAACGCCCCGAACAACCAACAGAGCACGCCCAGCGGCGCCCCGATGCCGCAGCAGACCAAGGGTGCGTGGCTCTACATTCGAGAGGAGTAGCAGCGTGGCGCAGAAGATCGTCGGCGTCGATTTGGGGGCACACCACGTCAAAGTGGTGGTGGTGTCTTCGGGTATCCGCGGAGTCCAGGTGCTGGACGCATTCGAGGAGCCCGTGGGACACATGCCACCGGCGGACGGCGAGGAGGCGGTCGACCCACTGGGCATGCAGCTCGGGGTCGCCCTCAACGCGCTGCGCCGCAAGCGGCTGATGGGCAATCCGACCGCGATTGCCCTGCCGCCCGGGCTGCTGTCCTACCGCGTGCTGAGCTTTCCGTTCTCGGACGAGCGACGCATCGCGCAGGCGGTCTCGTTCGAGGCCGAGGGACAGTTCCCGACCCCGCTGGACCAGCTCGCGCACGGTCACGTCGTCGTGCCCGCGCCGGGCGGAGGCGGGCGAGCCCTCGTCGTCGCCGCGAAGTCGGAGCGGCTCGCGCAGATCTCGGCCGTCTTTCGCCAGGCCGGCGTGGACGTCAAGCTGGTCACCTCCGGCGAGGTGGCAATGGCCCAGATCGCCAACCCGAGCCTCGCCGACCTTTCGGACGATGCGCTGGAGAAGGGTCTGCAGCCCGCGAGTCTCGTGCTCGAGATCGGCCACGAGACCACCCAGATGATCGCGCTGGGCCCCAAGGGCCCGCTCGCCGTTCGCACCCAGCGACGCGGTGGTCGGCGCATCACCGCCGCGATGGCGCGCTCGTACAACCTCGACTTTGCCGAGGCCGAGGCGTCCAAGCACAGCGACGGATTCGTGCCGCATCGCGGCTACGACAACCTCTCCAACGATCAGCTCGAGTCCGGTCGCGTGGTGGCCGAGGCGATCGAGCCGATCGTGCGCGAGCTGCAGCACACGCGGCTGTGGCTGCGCTCTACGTACAACCTCGAGGTGGGCAAGATCCTGCTCGCGGGCGGCGGGGCCGACCTGCAGGGGATCGACGAGTACCTCGCCGAGCACACCGAGCTGCCGGTCGAGCGCGTCGCGCCCAAGCCCGGCATGGTCAAGGGCATCGAAGGGCGCGAGTGGACCACGCTCGCCGGCGCACTGGGGGCCGCCTACGGGCTGGCCCGTCGCCCGCTGGTGCAGCTGCACGAGGGCGAGGCCAGCGACGACGACACGTCGTGGATTCAGGAGCGGATGACGTCGCTGATCGCGATCGGCGTCGCGATCATGGCCTTCGGCGCGCTGGACACCATCGCGCAGGTCAAGGCGCTCGAGGCCGAGCAGGAGCGCTACGAAGAGGAGCTGTCGCTGGCGACGATGGAGTCGTTCGGCGAGGAGCTGATGACCAGCGCCAAGATCGAAGCCAAGCTCGCCTCGGTGCAGGGGGCGGACCTCACCAGCCTCGTGCCGGAAAAGGGCGCCGTCGAGGTGCTCGCGATGGTCGTCGATGCATCCACGCCCAGCGACCTGGCCGAGGCTCAAGCCGCGGCCGCGGCGGCGGGGACTCAGTTCATCCCGGGCGGCGGTCCACCGACCCTTCCCGAAGACCCGTCGGCGCTCGGGCCTGGCCCCGGTCCTGGTCCGATGATGGACCCGATCTCGCCGGAGGTCCCCGGTGAGGAGCCCGCCGAGCCCGCGCCCGTGCCGACCGAGGCCGGCGTGGTGGTGGCGGACGACCTCATCATCGAGTCGGTCGAGATTCGTCCGCAGGCCATCGACCTGCGGGCCAACGCGAACCTGTCGTCCACGCAGGACCGCCTCAACTTCCGGCTCAAGCAGAAAATCCCCTGCATCTCGTCGGTGAGCAACGGCAAGACCAAGTCTCGCGGCGACAAGAAGCAGTTCGACATGGCGATCCAGCACAACTGCTACTACGCCCAAAAAGAGGGCGAGGACGCCGAGGGTGGCGACGAGGAGGCGGAGGAGTAGTCATGGCCGCACCGAAACCCATGGGAGGCTTCTGGGCGAGAATGACGCCCCGCGAGCGCAACCTCGTGCTCGTGCTCATCCTCGTGTTCTTCGGGATGGGAACGATCGTGCTGTTCTATCTGCGGGGCAACGCGCTGCGGAAGACCGAGCAGAAGATCTTCGATCTCACCACCGCGCTCGACATCGTCTACACGCGCGGAACCATCTACAAGGAAAAGCTCGAGCAGAAGAAAGAGCGCGAGAAGAGCATTTCGAGCGACAGCGTGCTGTGGGCGTCGCTGGTCGAGGATGCGGCGCGCGTGGCCGAGGGCATCGAGGTCACGTCCGAGGAGGAGCTCGGGGCCCAGGCCCTCGACGGCGGGCTGCTCAAGCGCAGCTACAAGTTCAAGCTCAACAACATCACGCTCGACGCCCTGACCAAGTTCTTGACCAAGGTCGAGACCGAGCCGGGCAAGATCATCATCACGGAAAAGCTCACCATCCGGTCGCACAACGACAAGGAAGACCGGCTGCAGGTCGACGTCACCCTCGCGACCTGGGAGCGTGAAAAGACCGAGGGCGAGGCCGAAGGCGAAGACGGCGACACCAAGTCGGCCAAGGGGTCGGCCAAGGGGTCGGCCAAGGGATCGGCCGGAGCGCGCGGCGGCAAGGAGTCGGAACGATGAAGCTGACGGTCAAGCTGCCGAACTTCTCGATGACGCGGGGCAAGATTCCCGACGTCTCCGGTCCCAACAACGCCAAGCGGCTCAAGCTGCGCAAGCGCCTCAAGGCCATCTTCGGCTGGGGCATGCTCGGCCTGCTCTTCTTCGTGATGTTCGCGTGGCTGAGCCTGCCCACGCGCGCCATCGCGTGGCGCATCGAGCACGAGGCGAAGAAGGCGGGCATCGTGCTCGAGATCGAGGACGTCGCGATTCGCCCGTGGGGCACCGTGATCCTCGAGAACGTGGCGTGGACGTACACCCCGTCCCGGCCCGGCCAGATTCCGGGCAAGTTCTTCGTCGAGGAGGTCGACGTCGGGATCAGTCTGCTGTCGCTGATGGCGGGCAACATCTCGGTGGACGTGGACGTCGAGCTCGACGAGGGCTCGATTCACGCCGAGTACGAGAAGGGCGGCGAG
>Ga0207422_1004497_pt1 | contig 11459 bp, 8 predicted proteins | sample MarCyaLeptolynsp_FD_187757 | JGI IMG/M metagenome (GOLD analysis project Ga0207422, IMG submission 187757) | Marine cyanobacterial communities from Panama - species 1 Leptolyngbya sp. (SPAdes) | ecosystem: Environmental > Aquatic > Marine > Unclassified | place: Panama: Panama City | collected... | reverse complement strand
GTAAAAAGCGAGAAATCCAGGCAGTGGTGAATAAGCCACTGCCCGAACCAAATAAAGTTAATGGATTTCGCGAATCTACCGTAATTCAAAAAAATCCACTTTTAACCTAACGGGCCAGTTTTGTGTTGTAAAGATAATTTTCGACTGGCCATCACGGCACAAAGTCGATCAGGTGGTTGTTGTACCCGTAACAATACAACCATCAGTATTTCGTTGACATCCAATTCGCTGCCCAGTATTTCAAGATGAATAGCAGCACGATGACCAACAGGAAAGCATGAACACTCAGGACGAGATAGATTACGACTTCACTAACATGCAGGACGAAATCAAGGCGCTGACTAAGCTGCTTATTGAAATTTATGATCCCAAGGGTGGGTTTCAAGATGACCTGATGGCAGTCTGTAATATCCGCTGCGGAGCCATTCGACTATTACACAAGCGCTGGCGGGCCAACCCATATCCGAATCATCAAACGCTGCTGAATGACCAACTGGAGAATGCCTGGTACCAGTTTGGCGAAGTCATCGGGATTTCGGCCTTGTATATCGAAGCGCAGTATTTTCAGTTTGTTAAGAAATAGACCCTAATCTGAATGATAGTCACTGGTCGTTTATTGACCAGAATGCTGCCCATCTCAGCGTACTAAGCTGGTATTTCCCCGCATAGTTGTTCATTCCCCAATATTCCTTTATTCTCTCAGCACCATTTCCGTGGACGATGTTCATGAACGACGAAATATTGACCTTAAAAGAGGTCGCCGAATACCTGAAGCTGGCCGAAAAAACAGCGTATCGACTGGCTGCGGAAGGCAAACTGCCTGGCTTTAAAGTTGGTGGTAGCTGGCGATTCAAGCGGGAAGATGTTTCTGCATGGATCGAAAAACAAAAAGTGAATGACAAGGGATAGATTTCATTGAATGCCGTAGAAATTGAAGAGGCAATAAGCAATTTAGCCGAAAACGGGTTCGATCCTGAAACTTTCCCTTTTGCCTTTCTTGAAGCATTTGGCAATCCGGCCGCCACTATCAAACGACTGAAAAGTGGCTCCACAAACCAGTCAGATATTGAGGGTGGAGTCCTTCAGCGCAATAACATTCATATTGCTATCTGTGAGCCTGGGGCTGTATCTGACAAACTGACCAAGCTAAAGGAAAGCCCTGCTACTAAAAAGGCAAAAGCCAAGTTCGTTGTTGCCACAGATGGAGTTGATTTCGAAGCAGAAGACTTAACTTCGGATGACCCACCAGTAATTTGTAGTTATCAAGATTTTCCAGATCACTTCGGCTTCTTTTTACCACTTGCCGGTATTTCTACCGTTAAGCAAATTCGCGAAAGCTCGTTTGATATCAAAGCGACCGGGCGGCTCAATCGCCTTTATGTCCAGTTGATTCAAGATAACCCTGAGTGGGGTACCACCGAACGGCGCCATGACATGAATCATTTCATGGCGCGCCTGATATTTTGCTTTTTTGCGGAAGATACAGATATTTTCAAAGGTGATGGACGATTTACCAGGGTCATCGAGCAGATGAGCGCTAGAGATTCATCTAATACACATGAAATTATGGGAGAGTTATTTCGTGCGATGGACACGAAGTTTGAAGAAAGAGATGCCGCAAATCTGCCACGTTGGGCTAGCGATTTCCCCTATGTTAATGGTGGTTTATTCTCAGGAACAACTGATGTCCCTCGTTTTAGTAAGATCGCTCGTTCCTACCTTATTCATATAGGTAACCTGGACTGGACAAAGATCAACCCCGATATCTTTGGTTCGATGATCCAGGCGGTAACGGATGAAGAAGAACGTGGAGCATTGGGACTGCACTATACTTCTGTCCCAAACATTCTAAAGGTACTTAATCCGCTTTTTCTTGATGATCTGCGTGCCAAGCTAGAAGAGGCCGGCGACAACTCGCGAAAGCTACTTAACTTGCGGAACCGCATGGCGAAGATTCGGGTGTTTGACCCCGCTTGTGGATCAGGCAATTTCCTTGTTATCTCTTACAAGGAAATGAGAGCCATCGAGGCGGAGGTAAATAAGCGTCGAGGCGAGCCAGAACGCAGAACTGATATACCCTTGACTAATTTTCGCGGGATTGAACTGCGCGATTTTCCGGCGGAGATTGCCCGCCTAGCTTTAATCATTGCTGAGTACCAGTGCGATGTGCTCTATCGCGGGCAAAAGGAAGCGCTTGATGAGTTTCTGCCGCTTGATGCAATGAATTGGATCATCAATGGCAACGCTCTTCGGTTGGATTGGCTGAGTATTTGTCCTCCAACCGGGACAGGAGTCAAGCTCCAGGCGGATGACTTATTCGAAACGTCACTCGAGCAGGCTGAAATTGATTTCGAGAATGAGGGTGGTGAAACCTACATATGTGGCAATCCCCCTTATCTTGGTTCTCGCGGTCAGGACAAAACCCAAAAAGCTGATTTATCTGTGGCAACATCTGAGCATCTGGAAGGATTCCGGGGATTGGACTTTGTAGCTGGATGGTTAGTTAAGGCAGCTAAGTACATAGAAAAAGTGCCAGGGGACTTTGCCTTTGTTGCAACAAACTCCATTTGCCAAGGTCAGCAAGTTCCATTGTTGTGGCCATGGATGCTTCAACGTGGACTTCGCATCAAATTTGCTTACACGAGTTTTAAGTGGTCGAATCTAGCATCCCATAATGCTGGCGTGACTGTCGTGATTGTGGGAATGACTTCAAATGTTGGCAGTAAAGCACGACTCTTCTCCCAGGACGAATCGACAAGCGGGACTATTCGTGAAGTTTCAAATATAAATCCCTACCTTGTTCCCGGTAAAGATATTTTTGTTTCTTCAAGTACAAATCCTCTGTCTGGTAATACTGCGCTTGATCGAGGAAGTGCGCCTACTGATGGAGGGGCGTATTTATTTGGAAGCTGCGAGAAAGAGGAGGTTTTGAATAGATATTCGGTTCTGAATGGCGCGGTACTTAGAGCGTATGGCGCAAATGAATTCTCGAAGGGGATTATCAGATGGGCGATTAAACCTGACCTTCTTCAGGAAGATATTTTGAAAACTAATGAGTACGTGTCCTCGAAAATAGAAGCTGTTCGTAAATCACGGCAAGAGAGCTCCAAGGCGGCCACTAGGCGAGCAGCCAGCACACCAGAAAAGTACACAGAAGATCGATATGTTGATAGTCCTCGAATTTTTGTGCCTCAGCTTGTAGCTGAAGGGCGAGAATACGTCACGCCTGGGCTTTTGCCTGAACACAGTTTAGTACTAGCACCACATTTTCAAACGGATACAAAGAGTTTGGTGCCATTCGCACTTGTAGCTTCACGACTCCACCTTGTTTGGGTTGCAACTGTCTGTGGAAAACTAAAAACCGATTACCGTTATTCCAATACCCTCGGTTGGAACACTTTTCCTGTGCCCCAGCTCACCGAAAAAAATAAAGAAGACCTCAATCACTGTGCAAAGGAGATTCTTCTAGCTCGCGAAGCCCATTTCCCAACAACTATTGCAGAGCTCTACGACCCTAAAAAGATAATGCCTAGTGATTTGCGTAGAGCGCATAAGCGAAATGACGAAGTGCTCGAGCGAGTTTATATCGGCCGACAATTTAAGAATGATACTGAAAGATTAGAAAAACTATTCGATCTCTATACGAAGATGACCTCCGGGGCTGATTCAGCGGGGAGAAAAGCTAAGGAGGAATACCGACAATGACGGAACACAAGTCCATTCCATCGATTACAGTCAACTACGCATGCAACGGCAGTTCGAAAAAGTCGAACGAGCTGGGTATGCGTGTTATGCAGGAACGCGCTTACGAAAAGCGCGGCGAGCAGTATCTGCTTATTAAATCGCCTCCGGCCTCGGGCAAAAGTCGCGCCTTGATGTTTATCGCGCTAGACAAGCTCAACAACCAGGGAATTAAAAAGGCCATTATCGTGGTGCCGGAAAAGTCTATAGGTGCTAGCTTTAACAATGAACCGTTGTCCCAGTATGGATTTTACTGGGACTGGGATGTCCCGCCTAAATGGAACCTTTGTAATGCCCCTGGTGAAGATGGCGGTAAGGTCAATTCCGTAAAGGCGTTTTTAGACAGTGATGACAGGGTGTTGGTTTGTACGCATGCAACCTTCCGTTTTGCTGTTGATCGATTCGGCGTACCTGCTTTCGACAATTGCCTAATCGCTGTTGATGAGTTCCACCATGTCAGCGCAAACCCTGACAATAAGTTGGGATCGCACCTTGGAGATTTTATTGCACGAAATAAGGTGCACATCGTAGCAATGACTGGCTCTTATTTCCGTGGTGACGCCGAAGCGGTTCTTGATCCCGCAGATGAAGCGAATTTTGAATCGGTCACTTATACCTATTATGAACAACTTAATGGGTACGAATACTTAAAGACGCTCGATATCGGTTATTACTTCTACTCAGGTCGGTACTCAGACGAAATTCTAAGTGTGCTTGATCCCGATGAGAAAACAATCGTTCATATCCCTAATGTCAATTCTCGGGAAAGTACAAAAGATAAAATCAAAGAAGTCGAACACATTATCACCGAGCTTGGCGACTGGCGCGGTACTCATCCAGATACAGGCTTCCACCTTGTAAGGACTTCCAGCGGTCGCATACTGAAGGTCGCCGACCTAGTGGATGATGATTCTGCCAAGCGTGATAAGGTTTCAGCAGCGCTGAAGCAGCCGGATGCCAAGAATGACCGTGAACATGTGGACATCATCATTGCACTTGGTATGGCAAAGGAAGGTTTTGACTGGATTTGGTGTGAACATGCCTTGACTGTTGGCTACCGTTCGAGTCTTACTGAAATTATCCAGATCATTGGCCGTGCTACTAGGGACGCCGAAGGAAAAACCAGGGCACGATTTACCAACCTAATTGCAGAGCCTGATGCGTCTGAAGAAGCTGTGGTAGACGCAGTAAACGACACATTAAAAGCAATTGCAGCCAGCCTGCTTATGGAGCAAGTGCTTGCACCGAAATTCAATTTCATACCAAAGAACCCTAATAGTGGCCCTATTGAGGGGTTTGATTACGGTGAGAATGGCTATGACCCAGAGAAGAGCAATGTTGGTTTTAACGAGACTACAGGACAATTCCAGATTGAAATTAAAGGTCTAACCGAGCCAAAAAGCGAAGATGGAAAACGGGTATGCCGAGAAGATTTAAACGAGGTGATTACTGCCTTTGTTCAAGATAAGACAGCGTTAGAACGCGGTTTATTTGACGAAGAATTGGTTGCTGAAGAGCTAACCCAGGTTCGCATGGGTAAAATCATAAAGGATAAATATCCAGAGTTGGATGAGGAAGATCAGGAAGCCGTTCGCCAACACGCGATTGCAGCGCTCAACCTGACCCAACAGGCAAAAGAAATCGCAACACAAGGTAGCGATGGTAACGAGGCAACAGCCAATACTGCCTTTGTAGATGGTGTCAGAAAGTTTGCGATGGATGTAAGAGATTTGGATATTGATCTTATCGATAAAATCAATCCGTTCAGTGAGGCCTATGCGATTCTCGCGAAATCAATGGATGAAAACAGCCTGAAACAAGTTAAGGCGGTCATCAATTCCAAAAAGATTACTTTGACCGAAGAGGAAGCTCGTGAGCTAGCCATTCGAGCGGTTCAGTTCAAAAAAGAACGTGGTCGGCTGCCAGAGATTACCTCTAATGACCCTTGGGAACGCCGTATGGCCGATGGAATAGCATTCCTGCAAAGGAAAGTATCGGAGGAATCAGATGGCTGAGAAATCGAACAAAGAATTGCTCGCAGAACTTGGCGTTGAGGTCAAGAAAGAAAAGAAGGCAGCTCTAACCCCTAAAGAAGAGCGAGTGATCGCGGGGTTTGAAGAGATTCAGCGATTCGTTAATGAACACGGCCACCCACCTGAGCATGGAGAAGCCAAGGACATCTTCGAGCGACTGTACGCGGTTCGCCTTGATCGAATTGCGGGCCAGACTGAGTACCGCACACTAGTAAGCGATATCGACCATCAAGGACTTTTATCCGCCGAGAGAAGAATTGCTGAACCACCCGGAGAATACGACTCTGATGCTGAAATCCTGGCCGAGCTAGGTGTCGAAGCTCCTAAGGAAGGAGACGTGACATTCCTTCAACATGTGAAACCCCGTGCTGTCGTCCGTGCGGCAGAAGAAGTTGCCAGCCGGACTGCTTGCGAAGATTTCGAGGAATTTGAACCGCTATTCAATCAGATTAAGGCGGAATTAGATCAAGGTGCTCGCAAGACTATTCGCTTTGGTCAAGATACTACCATCGAGCAAGGCAACTTTTTCATAGTCGATGGATTAACGGCTTACGTTGCTGAATTTGGCGAAATATTTAAAGCTCCCAATGGCGAAAATGATGCTCGCTTACGAGTGATTTTTTCCAATGGCACGGAAAGTGATTTGCTCATGCGCTCATTACAACGGGCGCTGTATAAAGATGAGGCAGGCAGGCGAATTAGTGAAATGGATTATGGGCCGCTGTTTGATGACGAGGTTGAACAGGACGACCTGGCCAGCGGGACGATTTATGTGCTCAGAAGCCTATCGGATCATCCGACAATTGCAAAGAGTCGAGATGTTATCCATAAGATAGGGGTAACGGGCGGAAAGGTCGAAAAACGAATTGCAAATGCCGAGCGTGATCCAACCTACCTGATGGCAAATGTAGAGGTGGTAGCGACCTATGAACTCTACAACATCAACCGCAGCAAGCTTGAAAACTTGCTACACCGCTTTTTTGAAGCAGCAAAGCTGGAAATTGAAATCACTGACCGTTTTGGTAAGCCAGTGATTCCTCAAGAATGGTTTTTGGTGCCGCTATTTGTGATTGATGAAGTCGTGGAAAAGATCAGAGATGGAAGCATAGCTGATTATGTATATGATCATAAAAAAGCTGTATTGGTTCAGGGGTGATGCTCGTTTGTTCAACGACGAGCACACTAAGGAAAGGTGCTTTTGAAACACGTTGAGTTAATTAATCAATTCCGAGAAGGGCTTAATGAAGTCTCCAGAGAAGTGGAGATATCAAGCGCCATGTCTCACTTTGATATCAATTTGATCTGTGAAAACCTATTTTGTGGTCTATTCAAAGAGCTATACGAGTTTCCTGCGCTTCGTAATCTTAATGAAGATGAAAGAAAGAACTATCCCGGCATCGATCTGGCGGATGATGAGAGTCGTGTTGCCATACAAGTAACTTCCGATAAAACCTTAGATAAAGTTAAAGATACGATACAGAAAGTCAGGACATACAAGCTCTACGAAAAATACGACAGGATTTTTATTTATTGCTTAACGACCAAACAGAAAAGCTATTCTCAGGACAGTATTGATAAAGAATGCGGTGATGATCTCAAGCTCAGTGCCTCTGATGACATACTGGACTACAGAGATTTAGCAACAAAAGCATCAAATGCAGAGCCACAGCGCTTGAAAAAAGCTGTAGATGTACTCGGTTCGTATCTAAGAGGCTGCGATGTGGGGTTGGCAGAGGAGGACTTTGATCCGCCGGTAGAGCCTCAGGAAATATTGCTTATCAATCTGGTAGAGGTTTATATTCCGTCGAAGCTCTATATTGCTGAAGTTAAGGGAGAAATTCTAAAAGGAAAGTCTGGAAAAAAGGTTTTAAATCAAAGGAAAACGGTCGGTAAGGTATCTCGTGAAATGGGAGTTCCTTTACCTTCCGGCTACGAGGTTTCCTCTGGAAAACTGATCACCTTTTTCAATCTAGAAGAGTCAAAAAATCCATTCTCGCATCTCATTGAAGACGGAACGGCTGAATATCTTGAACCAAGCGAGTTTTATGATATCGATGAGGGGCACGAGCGCACCTTCAAATCCTTACTGCGATTGTCATTGCAGCAAATGCTCTACAACCACCAAGTGTTGTGGCAACACTATGAAGGTATATTTATTTTCCTTCCTGCGTATGACGGACAAAATGTCAGGAGCGAGAGCTGGTATGGAAAGAAACAATCAAGCCGTACTGTCTTTGAAAGAAAATATAAAACCAATAAGCCCGATGAAGTATTTCAGGTTAAGCACTTTGCTTTCTCCGTAACCTTCTTACTACTTGATAGTGGTTGGTATATCTCTCTCACACCAGATTGGTTTTTTAGTTGGGGGGATAGTTATCGAAGATCGCCCTATGGCGACAAGCCTTTGAGTGGTTTAAAGAGACTCGAAAGAAATAAATCCATTCGTGATCAATTCCGCTTTTTAGCCGCGTGGATAAAAGATGTTGATCAGGCGGATTTATTTTCAGAAGTGTCAGATAAAGCGCCAAATATGACCTTTGGCAATATCGTTGAAGCAAAAGGCGGTCGCTTCCTAAATGAAAACTTATGGGAGCCGCTTGAGTCACCGAGATCAGAGGACGATATACAGGGGAGTTTCATCGATGATTATTGAGCATGTCAACGAACCGAAATTGATCTTTGGAAGCGGCGAGCATATCTGTCCACGCAGAGGTGTTTTCGAGTATGGTGTATATGACCAAAGGCAAAAAACCAGAAAAAAAGAGGTTTATGTTGGTGGTGTAGGAACCAGTCAATGCATTGATTTGTTGTCAGGCTGGATGGAGCGTTGCAAAGGGCTGATAGCTGCACCATCTGACGCAAAACAGGAAAACCTACGTCTGCCGTTTTGTGGCTTTAGTTTAAATACAGGTTTTAAATCGGACTTTACGTTTTCCAGTGACCTATCAAAAGCAATTAAAAATTCAGAAATTAAAGCTCTCATTAAAATAGAAAACAGAACTGAACGCCTTAATCAGGCCATCGATATTTACTACGAAAATATAAAGTTTCTCGCACAAAACCGTCATGTTGATGTCATTGTTTGTGTTATCCCTGATGATCTATACAAGGTTATATCCTCGGAACCAAAACCAGGTGAAGAGATGTTGGATGAGGAAGAAATCTATGAGGAACTTAATTTCAGGCGTGCTTTAAAAGCAAAGGCAATGCACCTGTCAAAGCCTTTGCAATTGATCAGACAAGCCTCACTTGATCCAAATAAAAAAGGTGAACAGCAAGACGATGCCACGAAAGCTTGGAACTTCTGCACCGCCTTATATTACAAATCAGGGCCTACCATTCCATGGAAGTTAAAACGTGATGAGGCTAAAGGCACATCTTGCGCTGTAGGAATCGCCTTTTACCGCAGTAGAGATCGTCGGACATTAAGCACCAGCTTGGCGCAAATATTTGATGAGCTGGGTAATGGGTTAATCTTAAGAGGAACGCCTGTAGAAATTGACAAGAAAGATCGAATACCCCGTTTAACACAAGCTCAAGCCTATGATCTGTTAAAAGCAGCGCTTTCAGAATACCGTGTTGCTCTGGGAACATATCCTGCTCGTGTCGTTGTACATAAATCCTCCAGTTTTACAGATCAGGAGATTGATGGTTTGGAAGCGGCTGCGAGTGATCTGCATATTGGTACTGTTGATTTTGTCACAGTCATGGATTCAAAGCTGCGTTTGTATCGAGACGGTATTTACCCGCCATACCGTGGCACGCTTGCAAAAATAGATGATGAGAGACAACTACTTTATAGTAGGGGCGCGGTTTGGTACTACCAGACCTATACGGGCTTATATGTCCCGCAACCATTGGAATTGCGTATTGTGAAGTCGGAAGAATCCCCCAGCTTTATTGCAGAAGAAATTTTGGGGCTAACTAAGATGAACTGGAATAATACTCAGTTTGACGGGAAGTATCCCGTCACACTTGGTTGTGCCAGAAAAGTCGGTGAAATCATGAAATACATGAATGAATCAGAAGTGCCGCAAATTCGCTACGGATACTACATGTGACTTTGGTTAACTATTGATTGCAGCATTTTGATCAGGCCGAGTTCAAATTATCATTTTCTAGTTGCTCTAATCCGCCTCGTTGATCAAGGTCGATCCTGCCTCTGCCGGTCCCATTTCAATCCAGCCTGACGGTTGGCTCTAACGCCCGTGTTCTCGCTTTGCTGTGAGCCGCGCCAGCGTGAGCCAAGGATTGAAACACTCTCTTTTCTCTTCGGCTTTTTGAACGCCCATCAACTGGTAGCGTTTAAGAGGCAACCCATGAAAAACCTGAATTCCAACAAACCCTGCAAAATCCGTGATACCAGCGGCGAGTATCACTCGGTCGCACCGGAGGAACTACTATCGGTCGCCCAACAGTGCATCAGGCAACAGCTCACCAACGGCGAAGCGCTGGACAGCGCCAAATCAGCCAAGCAGTATTTTCAACTACAGCTCGGCACATTGGAGCGCGAAGCCTTCCACGCGATCTGGCTGGATAGCCAGCACCGGGTTATCGCCTTATCCGAAATCGCTCGTGGCACGATAGACAGTGCCAGTATTTACCCGCGCGAAGTCGTTAAAGAGGCCCTGGCCTGCAATGCAGCAGCCGTAATTTTTGGCCACAACCACCCCAGTGGCCTGGCAACACCTTCAGAGGCTGACAAACACATCACCAAGCGACTCCAGGATGCACTGGCCCTGGTGGACGTTCGCGTACTCGACCACCTGGTCGTTGGTGAAAACATCGCATCCTTCGCGGAGATGGGGCTTTTATAGCCCCATCATTTGGTTTCTAAATATCTGTTGTCATCCTGCCACAGTTGTCCTGAACAACGCTGCTATTTAACGCCGGTAATCCGATTATGCTATCCGACAGAGGTGGCCCCGGTTCTTTGAACAATAATTCTCGATCTATAAGTGGATTGTTCACCATTGCCTGTTGTTGAGCTGTAGGCCCTGTGGTCAATAATCGCGCAGCGATTGTGTCCACAAGTCCACAAGTCCACAAGTCCACAGCACCCTATGCTACCTGTTGAACGGCCGGTAGCGAACCGTAATAAACCGCATCCGGTGTTTGCCGACCAAGACTACTGTGGGGTCGGCGGCTGTTGTAAAACCGGAAGTACCGGTCAAGCCCGGCTTTCGCCGCTGAGACCGACTCGTAGGCATGCAGATACACTTCCTCGTATTTCACCGAACGCCACAGCCGCTCCACAAAGACATTGTCTTTCCAGGCGCCTTTGCCGTCCATGCTGATGGCGATGCCGTTTTCCTTCAACCGGTTTGTAAAGGCCACACTGGTGAACTGACTGCCTTGATCTGTATTCATGATCTCAGGTTTGCCAAATCGCGCCATGGCCTCCTCAACAGCATCTATGCAGAAATGTACGTCCATGGTGGTCGATATCCTCCAGGACAACACCCGCCGGGAGAACCAGTCCACAACCGCTGCCAGGTAGATAAATCCTCTGGCCATCGGAATGTAGGTAATATCCATGGCCCACACTTGGTTGGGCCGGGTCACCGCAAGGTTCCGGAGCAGATACGGGTAGATCTTGTGGCCTGGGTGGCGCTTCGTTGTCCTGGGCTTCCGGTACAGGGCTTCGATGCCCATCAGCTTCATCAGCCGTGTTACCTTGGAACG